>Ga0187850_10000871_pt1 | contig 36437 bp, 39 predicted proteins | sample June2016WEW_4_15_FD_132436 | JGI IMG/M metagenome (GOLD analysis project Ga0187850, IMG submission 132436) | Peatland microbial communities from SPRUCE experiment site at the Marcell Experimental Forest, Minnesota, USA - June2016WEW_4_150 | ecosystem: Environmental > Terrestrial > Soil >...
AAGGGCGGCTATCGTTGGCGGAGTTGGAAGGGGGTACCGGGACGCTGAGTAATCTGGGAATGTACCGTGTGGACCACTTCCAAGCCATCATCAGCCCGGTTCAGAGCTTCGTCCTTGCAGTAGGGAGGATTGCGGAAAGGCCGTGGGTAGAAACGGGTGTGGTGCGGGTGGCTCCGACTATAAAGTTGAATCTCTGTGTCGATCATCGAGTCGCAGACGGAGCCTTGGCTGCGCTGTTCCTCGGGAAGATTGCGGAGATCATCGAGAACCCACAGCGCTGGTTTGACGGCCCGTCGAATCCGGCTGGTTCCGTTGGGTGACAAGGAGCATGACAAATGGAGAATCTCGCCCGGAGGATTGATAAAGACAGGATCGAGCCGGAGTGTTTGGGGATTTACTGGCTCGCACAGGCGGGATTCGCCTTCAAGACCTCTGCGGGGAAGATCGTTTATATCGATCCGTATCTCTCCGACCTCGTGGAGCGGGTGGCGGGGTTCAAGCGCATGATGCCCTGCCCGATCACGGCGGAAGAAGTCGTGGCGGACTTGGTGGTCTGCACCCATGAGCATCCCGACCATCTGGACACGGACGCTCTGCCAATCATTGCCTGGAATCCTCGCCCCCACTTTGCGGGACCGCTGGAATGCGTCAAGGAATTCAAGAAACTGGGGATTCCGGAAGACCGCTGCCATTTGCTTGAGGTAGGGAAAGAAATCACCGTTGCTGCCATTCGGATGGTAGGCGTCTATGCCGACCACGGTGAATTTGCCCCCGACGCGTTAGGAGTGGTATTGGATCTGGAGGGGGTCAAGGTCTACCACACCGGGGATACGGCCTATCGCCCCGAAGGCTTCCGGGCGGCCATCGATATGCGTCCAGAGGTGCTGATTCCCTGCATTAATGGGCGCTTTGGGAACCTGAACCCCCTGGAGGCGGCGCAACTGGTCCGGGAGGCGCGCCCCCAGCTTGCCATCGCCTCCCACTTTTGGATGTTTGTGGAGCACAACGGAGACCCGGCCGCCTTTCTCGAAGGCTGCGCAAACCTGGCACCGGGAATCAAGGCTGTAGTCGTAAAACCTGGAGAGGGGTGGCTATTCCGGAAGAACTTAAGGGTTTGTGACAACTTCTGATGCAGAGGCGTACTTCAGACCAGCAAGGAATTTTCTATGTCTGGTCCGCCTGAAAGCGTCCGCTGTGTCGTATGAATGGTGAAGGAGAGCGTATCTCCAATCTAGAAACCTCGAGGGGACATGCCATGAGTGAACAAGGGAAGCTGACAGGCAAAAAGGCATTGGTGACTGGTTCAGGCACGGGGATTGGGCGTGAGATCGCTCTGGAATTTGCCCGGCAGGGCGCGGACGTAGCACTGCACTACGAGCACAGTGCAAAGGGAGCCAATTCGGCAGTCGAAGCCATCCAGGCGATGGGGAGGCGAGCCACGGCCCTGCAGGCGAACTTCGGAAGCGTTGACGAGGCCGTGGGGCTGGCCGAGAAGGCGATCGAATTCCTGGGTGGAATGGACTGCCTGGTGAACAATGCCGGCATCACCATGAACAGGCCTTTCCTCCAGGTAAAGACTGAGCAGTTTGATACGCTGCTGAATGTCAACCTGCGCTCGCCGTTCTTTGTGGTGCAGCGAGTCGTCCAGCACATGCTCGAACACGGCGGAGGGACGATATGCAACCTGACATCGATTCACGGTTTACAGGGGGCGCCCGAACACACGGTGTACGCGGCCACCAAAGGCGCCATTATTGCATACACACGCGCCCTGGCCGTGGAGGTTGCGCACAAAGGGATCCGCGTAAACGCTATTGCGCCGGGTTGGGTCACCGTCGAGAACTACTTCAAGGCCATCCCGGGTTTCAATGAACGTGACGCCGCTGAAGATGCACGAAAGAAGGTGCCTGTGGCCCGGTACGGCGTACCGCTTGATATTGCCAAGCTCGCCGTCTTTCTGTGTTCGGAGGACGCCGGGTTCATTATCGGTCAAACGATTGTTGCGGACGGAGGAACCACGGCGCTGATTTCGCTCATGTCGGACTTTCGGGCTACGTCCAACGCCCGTTTCGGCGCCGGGTACGTGCCTGGCATTTAGGAGCACGGGAGAAGGTTGCGATTGCAGGCCCGGCGTGCGGCCAGGATTCTTCGTGATGCCACCGGTCAGCTCGGTCAGGCAAAGGACTCGACGCGCGGCGGAACCGAGAAGCTCGGAGGGGGCCTCTTCGGAGTCCGAACCGTCACGCGACGATGGTCACTTCGCCCGGGGGGGGGCATGCGTCCTTCACTGACTCCTCGAGCCCGAAGGGGCAGAGTAGCCGGAACGAGAGAAAACAACGATCAAATGTACAGGATGGAAAGTGCGAAAACTCCATGTAGTGATCACTGATACCCCGTTCCCTGAAACGGAAGTTGAAGAGAGTGTGCTTTCGCCGATCCAGGCCTCGATCACGGTCGGGCACTGTTGCACCGAGGATGAGGTTCTGGCCATCGCGCGTGACGCAGATGCCGTGATGGTTCAATGGGCCCCCATATCGCGCCGTGTGATTGAACAGTTGACGCATTGCCGGATCATTAGCCGGTACGGTGTGGGCGTGGACATGATTGATCTCGAGGCGGCGCGGGAACATGGTATCCAGGTAGCGAATGTTCCTGACTTCTGCGTCGAAGAAGTGGCGACACACACTCTTTGTTTCCTGCTGGCCCTGGGCAGAAAACTCTTTGCGCAGGACCGCCTGATTCGCCAGGGGGTGTGGAAAGCCGTTGATGCCATTCGCCCCCTCCATCGGCTTCGGAATCAGACCCTGGGCTTGGTAGGAGTCGGCCGAATTGGAAGGAGGCTTGCTCAGTTGGCGTCACCGCTCGGAATGCGCATTCTGGGCTACGATGTTCAGCCCCCTAAAGACCCTATGCCAGTCGGTCTTGCCGACTTCGAGACAGTCATCCGAGAATCAGACTACCTGTCGTTGCACTGTCCACTTACCGGGGACACGCACCACCTGATCAATGCCGAGGTGCTCGGCAAAATGAAGCCGGGCTCTTTCTTGATTAATGTTGCGCGCGGCGGCGTGGTGGACACAGAGGCGCTCCTGGAGGCTCTATCTCGCGGCCAGATTGCTGGCGCCGCGTTGGACGTGTTCGAGCAAGAACCGCTTCCCGCGGACCATCCGCTGACGAAGATGGACAACGTCATACTGACCCCTCATCTGGCTTCGTATTCATTGGATGCAGCCGCGCAGCTTCGGAAAGATGCAGCCAGGAACGTCTTACAGTTTTTCAAGAAGAAATGAGAGGATGCGCAGCTCGCTTTCATGTAATCCGGCGCTGATGAAGAAGCTTCCCGTGGTTAATTCCGTCGGGTATGAGACCCATTGCCTCACAGCGGACAACATCCCTCGCGATTTTTCGCGCAATCAGCGCGGTGGGAGCGTAAGTCATCCATCCAGAGAAGAGCGCAAAGCTGAATGACTCCAGTTCAGAAGCATCCTGTGCGCGGCGAGAGTGCCGAGCACGAACCTACGCAGTGCCCTCAAGAAAGGCATATATAGGAGATAAGATAAGTCATTGGTCATAGAAGACCCAGGAGGGAATGATCATGAAGGTGGATTTGGAGGGACGGGTAGCCTTGATTACGGGTGCGGGTCAGGGCATCGGGCAAGCGATTGCCTATGCCTTTGTGGAGAATGGCGCCATAGTGGCGGTGAACGACCTTAATCCCGACGGGGAGCAGACAGTCGAGGAAATCCGGCGGCGAGGTGGAAGGGCAAAGTTCTTCAGGGGCGATGTCGGGGACGTGCAGTCGGTGAACGAGATAGTCGCGGCAGTGGAGAAAGAGATGGGGGCGATTGACATCCTTGTGAACAATGCGGGGGTCAATGTTGGTAAAGAGCGTCATCCGGCTCACGAGTTCTTGGACTCGGACTGGCACCGGATTATCCGGGTGGACCTGGACGGAGTTTTCTATTGCTCCCGGGCCGTTTCAGCGGGGATGGTTAAACGGCGGAAGGGGGTCATCATCAACATTAGCTCGGTGATGGGGATCATTCCGATCCGTCTCCAATGCGCTTTTGCAGCGGCCAAGGCGGGGATGCAACATTTCACCCGTTCCCAGGCACTGGAAGTCGGGCAGTACGGAGTGCGCGTGAACGCCATCGCTCCGGGCTCCACCCTGACAGAGGGAACCCGGCAGTTGTTTTACAATCCGGCTTCCCGAGAGGTGGCACTGAGCCTGCTGAGCCACATTCCACTGGGTCGGCCTGGGGAAACAGAAGATATCGCGCAGGCGGCGCTGTATCTGGCCTCTGATGACGCCAAGTATGTCACCGGGCACGTACTCGTCGTGGATGGGGGGTGGACGGCGGGTTTTGCGCGCGAGTGGTAAGGAAGCGAGATTCGGGTCGGGGTTTGGAGGGAGCGAGCTCCAGGGGGCTGGGCCGGTGCAGCAGCGGGGTTTTCTCGCCGCCCTTCAAAAGCATCGCCGGGTGCTCGAGACAGTTTCCTATGGCGCGCCGTTGCCGTGCGCCCTTTCTGGGGTATCTGAGAGGACTTAGTCGAGTGCAACCGTGGCTCTCAATTCTTAAGACTAAGGAGACAAGCATGAGTAATCCCGACGAAGCTCTAGCGGGCGGCCGCAATCTGCGCAATCTTTCCGCTGCCGTTCAGAACTCCACAACAGTATACCAGCGGCCAAAATTGAAAATCACGGATGTGCGCACGGCAGAGATTAAAGCCCATGGCTACCAGGTCCACGTGCGGGTTTATACGGACCAAGGGGTTTTCGGGCACGGCGAAGCCACTGACGCTGCCCATGGTGCGGTCCCTTTAATTAATGTGTTCAAACAGTTTCTGATCGGCCAGGACCCGCTTAATGTTGACTTCCTGTTCGAGAACCTGCGCGCGTTCGGTGTCTTCGCCGGCGCGCAAGGCGGACAATACGTTACGGCGCTTACCGGCCTAGAGATCGCTCTCTGGGATCTGGCGGGCAAGGCTCTGGGACTTCCGATTTATCAACTGTTGGGCGGCAAGATGCGGGACCGGATTCGGCTCTATTGCGACACGGCTACGCCCACTCTGGGGGATCCTGCCGCGCGTGAGGGACTGCAGAAGGTCAAGGATCTCGGGTTTACCGCGCTGAAGATCGACGTTGACGAGCAGCATTCCCCCTGGAGCTGGGACACACTTCGCCCCCTGGATTGGGCGCCCCCCTTATCGCCTGTTAAGGTGAATCTCAGTGCTAGCAACGCCGAGATCGACCGCATGATAAAGAAGGTTGCCCTTGTGCGCGAGGCCTTTGACCCTCGGATAGACCTTGCCGTCGACATGCATGCCCAGTATGATGTGTCGGCGGCCAAGCGGCTGGCGGCGGAAGTGGAACCGTTTAAGTTGTTTTTCCTGGAAGAGCCGCTGCCCGCGGAGAATGTTCAGGGTTTGCGCGATATTCGGGAGTCGACCAAAACGCCGATAGCCACCGGCGAGAATCTCTACCTGCGGCACGGCTTCAGGGAAATCTTTGAAAAACATGCCGTGGACATCATCCAGCCCGACATCCAAAAGTGCGGAGGCTTGCTGGAAGCGCGAAAGATTTCGGATATGGCCCATATTTACTATGTTTCGGTTTCGCCGCATTGTGTCGTTTCACCCCTCGGTACCATGGCCTCCTGCCACGTATGCGCCGCCATTCCTAACTTCCTGGCACTTGAATGGCACTGGCTTCGTAACCTGCAGTTGTGGAGGAACTTTGTGAAGGAAGGGGACATCATCGACAAGGGTTATGTCGCGGTCACTGACCGGCCAGGGATCGGGGTGGAAATGAACGAAGAAGCGGCCCGCAGCGCCCAAGTTCCAGGGACGCCGTGGTTCAATTCCGGAGACGGAAAGTAGCTGGGTGCTAGATTAGGTTGTTCTCGCTACTCTTAGTCTGGTTCCGAGACTGCGAGGGGACTGGGAACTGTAGTTCACTTGCTGCCGAAGAATCACAACTGCGTGAGGCCCGACGAAGGAGCCTATTTGGAATGATACTAAAGACCCAGAGTACGATTGTAACTGGGGCGGGGCGCGGGAGCGATAACATCGCCATGGGCTTGGCGCGCGAAGAGGCCAACGTGATGGTAGTCGACAGCAACCCGGGAGAGCTGGCGAAGACGTGGAAGATATCCAGAGAGCTGGGCTCCGAGCTGACGGCATGATGGTTGACCTTGCCGATCACGCGCGGTTAGTTCAGATGGCGCAAGGCACTGTCGATCAGTCTGGAAGACTTGACATTTTGGTATACGACGCCGGAGTCCTCAGCGCCGTTCCACTTTCGGAGCTGGCCGAGGAGGAATGGGACCGAGTGATAGCGGTGAATCTAAAGGCGGTTTTCCTCTGCTCCAAGCATGCCGCCCGTGTGATGGTCAAACAGGAGTCGGGGAGAATTATCAACATCTTTTCTACCTCGGGCCAAATCGGAGCTCCCGGGCAGGGTTCGACTTTCTCGGTTACGCGTTCGGGCCGCATCGCTTCCGGAAGGATGGCCACCGGTATCTTGGAGCCAGTCCGTCGAAGAAGAGTGCGGCGAGACTCCGCCAGAAGGTGGGAGACCTCTTGATGCCCAGCAATGTTGGGACTTGGTGGGAAGTGCGTGATCAGCTTGGTCGCACCCCGCAGGGCTGGTCAGCTTACTTCAGTTACGAGACCCGGATGAGCCAGCCCCAAAACTCTTACGATTGGTTCGCTTTTGGTCCATCGCGCGACAATTGAAGGTAATAGGCTCTTGTCGCTTCCATGTGCCGGCTCATGGCGACATGCGCTGCGCGACTGCTGCGCTCTTGGAGAGCGCGGACGAGGTTCTTATGAAGCAATAGGATGTGGGGAGGATTGCCATAAGCACGGAGCTTGTGGCGATACGAGTAAAGGTGTTCGAGTACAGGCGTCAACATCTTTCGGAGCACAGCGTTGCCGCAGGCCCTGAGGATAAGTAAGTGCAAATGTAGGTCGTGTTGCAAGAAGACCTTTGGATTCTTCAGATTGTCTTGCATCGCCTGTAACTCTTTGGTGATCTCCCCCAGTTCCAGGTCCGAAGCACGACGTGCTGCCAGTGATGCGACCACAGGCTCGATGGTAGAGCGCGCCTCTGCAACTTCGACAAGGTCAAGACGTTCACGGAGATTGAAAGTCCCGCCGCGGAGCCCTACGATAGTTCCAATGGGCGCCTCCAAGTAGGTTCCCTGCCCTTGCTTGGATTTCACGATGCCCATAATGCTCAAGGCTTTAAGGACTTCCCGAATGGAAGGACGGCTTACTCTCAGCAAAGTGGCCAAGTCCCTTTCGGACGGTAAACGTGAGCCGACTCTTAAACGGTCCTGGTCAAGATAAGTTCTTAAGCGCGAGAGGATTTGCTGATTGAGACTTTCCCGCTTGATAGGGCGAAGTGCACGTATCCGGTCACCTTGTGTGGCGATCGCTGCGCGTTTCACATTTGCCATACGTTTGACCACCTAAGATTTAGATATCCGTATTGGTCCGTGACCTACACCTATCTGTAAATTATAAACCAGTCTCTAATTCTGCGCGCAACGGACCACGTAGAGCAAGTGGGCGTGGGCCGTGCATAACCGCTAGAGATAGCTTCGTTCCGGCTCGGATCAAATCTGACCTCAATGTTGGCCGCACCGAGGTGGTGATTCGGGAGGCTAGCTCGTTATGCTCGCCGACCCCGATCGGTGGCAGGACCCAAGCACCGCTCGCTCATCTTTCGCGAAAGGGACCGGGGACTTGCGCACGGCTAAAGTTTCGCGCATTCCAGCAAAACCGCGAGCGGCAGCCCGTCCTTACCCCCCACCCCGCAGAAACTGCATCTGGACAAGACCAATCGAGATTCCCCTCAAAGAAGCTTCACAGCGTGCTTCGGGTGCGGCAAGTGGTCTTACCAGCATTTGATCTTTACAAGCCAAAAAAACCCTTGACAATCTTTATGTGAGAATGGTAAATGGCATTACCACTGTCCGGGGACGAAGGATAAATGGCGTTCGGTTGAAGATCTGATCCGGTGCTTGCTAGATCCTGCGTAAGCAAGGGAGTGTGGGGAACAAGAAACTCTTAAGTGTTCTTCGGCTGTTGCGCACGTCATAAGGAGAGCGCGTAGGGGGTCGAGGCTGAGGGTCTTGATCTCGGGTCTTGGGTCATCCAAAAAGGAAGACAGAGGATTATGTGGCTTAGGAACTCACGCTACTGGGAAGTGCCCGGGGCGTGGCAGTTTGGTTGTTATTTGTGGCCTGGGGACTTCTCAGAACGTGCGCAATCCAATCCGACTTGCCAGCATGGCGGCCGGCGTAACGACGATCACTGCTCCGGCGTTTATGTCAACTGGCAGGAGTCCACTCCCGCATGAATGAGAACGACTTCATGCTCGACGGAGCACGCTCTTCGGAAGCTGTCTTCAACAACGGTCTCAGCTTACACAGTCCCGACTCGTTGCAGGAGTTCAAGCTCATCACAAACACGTTTAGCGCCGAGTACGGCGCCGGTGCGGGATCGGTGCTTAATGGTGTGCCCCAATCGGGCACTAATCAGATTCACAAGGATGATTCAATTTGGCCTGAAGTACACGTTCTAAGCTCCACGGGGGCCTAGGTTACAGCTTGTTCGGGCTCTCCGATTCCCTTCCACCGAGATGCTAGAGGGGGTCTCAGATTCTGAGTTAAGCAGATGGGGGATCTTGACAGAAGGTCGTTGGACTCTCCCGATTTTTTCTACTTTGATGCTTGAGTGTATCTCAGCGTGGGGGGGGTGGCGCTGAAGGGGGAGAATCGGTGTTCGGAGTCGAGTCAGCAACTTCTTAACTGGGGGAGAGACTTCCATGGACCGACGACGTTTTCTGAAAGATGCTGCACAAGCGGCAATGGGTCTGGAGATTGCCGAGTCGCTCTTGGGCAACGAGGTCGCGACGGGGTCTGAGGATTCGCATGTAGTCCAAGCATCTGATCAAAAGGGCCAGACCAGCCGAGCGAACTCCCAAGACGGTGTACCTGGGACACCCGTCGTGGCATTGGAGGGGCAATGGTCGCTTGCCATTGATCCGCAAAACCTCGGGCGCGCGCATCGGTGGTTTGCGAGCGACCTGCCGGGAGCTACGCCGGGCAGGGTGCCGGGCATCATCCAGGAAGCCTTCCCGGCCTATCACGGGGTGGCGTGGTACTGTCGGGAGTTTGTCGTCCCGATTCATCCTCACAACCTGGGGCGATACCTGCTGCACTTCGAGGCCGTGGATTATCTGGCAGATGTATGGGTTAACGGTATCCCTGTCGGCGCACATGAGGGAGGGGAGACGCCATTTGTCTTGGACGCAACGGAGGCTATTAAATCCAACGGCACCAATCTTTTGACGGTGCGCGTTCTGAACCCCACCAACGAGCCGATTGATGGTATCGTTCTAAAACAGACACCGCACAGGAATAAGGCCATCCCCTACTATAACGGCGCCACGTACAACTGCGGCGGCATTATCGGACTGGTCCGGCTGATCCTTGTTCCGGCTGTGCGAGTGGACGACCTGTTTTCTCGCCCGGACTGGAAAACAGGCACAATTAAGCTGCAAGCGACCCTCTGCAATGCTTCGGGCAAGGCGACTCGTGGTCACCTGCAATTCACCGTGGCGCCGGCCACGACTGGGGAGGCGTTGGCATCGGTCGTTCACGATGCTGACCTGCCAATCGGGGACACGCTCATCAACGCTGAGGTGCGGATCGACAGCCCGCACCTCTGGGATCTCGAACATCCTTACCTATACCGGGTGACGGCACGGCTACAGGCGGACGGGATCCACGGAACTCATGAAGGGTCCGTTCGTTGTGGGTTTCGGGATTTTCGTGTCGTCAACGGATATTTCCGGCTGAACGGGAAGCGCGTTTTCTTACGCAGCACACATACTGGAAACGTCAGCCCGATTGGTCAGGTACTCCCGCCGGATTCTGCGGCTGATCTATTGCGTAAGGACATGCTCTATGCGAAGGCTGTTGGTTTCAACTCGGTACGCTTCATCGGTGTGGCTTACCCCTACCAGTTGGACCTCTGCGATGAGATCGGACTCATGGTCGAGGAGGAAACCTATGCGGGCTGGCTGCTCGAAGACTCACCTAAGATGAAGGAGCGAACCGACCGCTCGACGAGAGAGATGATCCTTCGGGACCGAAACCATCCGTCCGTAACCATGTGGCAAATGCTCAACGAAACCAGCGATGGGCCGATTTTTCGCCATGCGGTGAAGAGCTTAAGACTCGTCCGTTCGCTGGACGAGACCCGCCTGGTGTTGTTGTCCAGCGGAAGATTCGACGGCGACCTTAGTATAGGCACGGTCAGTAACCCGGGCAGTTCAGAGTGGGAGCATGAGTGGGGCAAGGAAGCTGTGGGAGCATCGCGCACGTCGAATTGGACGGCTGGCGGATACCCATCCGTTCCCGGTGTCGGCGATTTTCATTTCTATCCCACCGTTCCTCAAGCCCAGAAAACACAGCAATTCGTCCGAACCCTTGGCCACGACAGCAAGCCGGTGTTCCTTTCCGAGTACGGCATTGGCAGCCTCATGGACGTCATCCACGAGGCGCGAATGTACGAACAAGCAGGGGCGCGTCCAGATCTTGAAGATCTTGAGCTGATGCGCTCGATGGCCGACGGTCTGATTGCGGACTGGAAACGCTTCGGGCTGGAGGGAGTTTATCCGTTTCCCGAGGATATGCTGCGTGATAGCCAGCGCCTGATGGCTCGCCACCGGCTGCTCGGATTCAACCTCGTTCGTTCAAACCCGCAGCTCTGTGGTTTCAACGTAACCGGAATGTTAGATCATGGCATGACAGGGGAAGGTATCTGGCGGCTCTGGCGAGACTGGAAGCCAGGGGCAATGGACGTGATGCAGGACGGTTGGTGGCCCTTGCGCTGGTGTCTGTTTGTCGAGCCTCCTCACACCTACGCCGGGCGACAGTTCAAGGTAGAAGCTGTGCTGGCCAACGAAGATGTGTTGCGGCCCGGGGATTACCCGGCACAGTTCCGGATCTGTGGCCCGAGTGGTATTGCCTGGGAGCGAAGGACGACGGTGCACCTTCCCCAGCCGCTTGCCGGACGGGACGCGCTGTTGGCGGTGCCGGTGCTGAGCGAGGAGGCGACGCTGAGCGGGCTGGCCGGAGTCTATCAGCTTGTTGCGAACCTGGAGCAGGGTGGGGCACCGCTCGGAAGATCCTGGCAATTCAATGTTTCCAACGCCGAGTCGCTGCCGAAGTTGGACCAGGTGGTGACCGAATGGGGGATTGAGGATAACAAGGTAAAGAACTGGCTCAAGGGGCACGGGGTCATCTGCGAGCCCTTTGGGGGGACGGAACCGAGTCGGCGGGAGATCATCGTGGTCGGGGACTTCTCGAAGGCGGGTTCGGATGCGAGCGGATGGAAGGAGTTGGCGCGGCGAATGGCGCGGGGAAGCGTGGTGGTGTTCCTCTCGCCAGCCGCCTTTCGGCGCGAGAAGGATCCCGTGGGCTGGCTTCCGCTAGCGAAGAAAGGGCGATATTACAGGTTCACGGATCACCTTTACCACAAGGAATGTGTCGCGAAGGCGCACCCGATTTTCGAAGGGTTGCAGGCCAAGGGCATCCTGGACTGGTACTACTATGATCAGGTAATACCGCATGAGTTGTTCGACGGGCAAGATACGCCGAACGACGTCGTCGCGGCGGCGTTTGCCGTGGGCTATGGAGTTCCCGACATTGCACCTGGCTACGCCGCTGGGATTCTGATGGGGGTGTATGAGTTTGGCGAGGGCAAGTTCGTTCTCAACACTTTCCCGCTGCTTGAGAACCTTGATCGGCAGCCTGCGGCAGACCGCCTGCTGTTGAACCTCATCAACTATGCAGCCGGTTTCGTGAGGAAGCCGCTCGCCGACTTGCCCTTGAGTTTTGACGCGAAGCTTCAGGCGATTGGATATAGGCAGTAGGCGGGCTAGAGCGGGGCGGTTCATCGGAAAGGCTTTCGCGGGACTGCCATCGAATTTTGACGACGAACCCAAGGCAATCGGACGCTTAGTGAAGGGGGGTATACCAGAGTGGAAAGACATGTGCACATTGTGCAAGCGGTGTTGCTTTCGATCCTACTCTGCGTCATGGCGAAGCCCATTTGGGCGGTCTCAGTGACCAGCGACGAGCTCTCCGAAGCGCACCGATGGGTGGCGGCCAAGCTGGAGGGGAAGAGGGCAGCCCAGCCGGACGAGGGGTACCTGATGGTGTACACCCGATCTGGCGTGGTGGAGAGGGATGGAGTTGATGGCTATCCGCTTCGCCTCGTTGACAAGGCATATCGTCGAGGCCTGTGCTTCCCCTCCGTGGGAAGAGTTGCCGTGCATTTGCCGAGTGCGAGCGAATCCTTCGAAGCCATCGCGGGTGTGGACAGTAACGATTTGAGTTATTACTCCAATGCGGGCCGAGGCGCCATCATCGCAGTTGTGGAGGTAAGCGGAAAGGAGTCCTTTCGTTCCGGTGTATTGCGAGAAGGTATGGCTGGGGTGCCGGTGAGAGTTGACCTGCAAGGTGCAAGAGACTTCACCCTCAAGGTGAGAGACGCCGGGGATGGCGAGGATGCGGATCGCGCGGACTGGGCGGAGGCACGGGTAAGGTTGGCAGACGGAAGGACAATCTGGCTGGGCGACCTGCCAGTCGGGCCGATGCACCCGGCCTACACCCCTGAGGTGCCGTTCTCATTTCGTTATGGCGGTCAGCCTTCGGGTGAGTTGCTGAAGAAATGGGAGCTCGAGCGCACTGTTCGGAAGCTGGGTGAGCAACGGACCGAACACACGCTCAGGTATAAGGACCCGAAGACGGGGCTGGTGGTGCGCTGCGTTGCGGTAGCCTACAACGACTTTCCTGCGGTGGAGTGGACGGTCTATTTCAAGAACACAGGGACGAGGGTGACGCCGATCCTGGAGGACATCGAAGCTCTGGATACGAGGCTGGAGCGGAATGGGGAAGGAGAATTCGTGCTGCATCACAGCAAGGGTGCGCCCGCCACGCCTTCTGACTACCAGCCGTTTCAGACCGTGTTGGGTCCGAAGGCTGAGCAGCAGCTGAGCGCGGCGGGGGGACGGCCGACGAACAAAGACATGCCCTACTTCAACGTGGCGTGGCCTGGGGAAAGGGTGATCATCGCTGTCGGCTGGCCGGGGCAATGGGTAGCCCAGCTCAAGCGCGACGAGGGAAACGGCCTGCAGGTGCGGGCGGGGCAGGAATTGACGCATTTCAAGCTGCTACCCGGTGAGGAAGTGCGCACCCCGCTGATCGTCATGCAGTTCTACAAGGGGGACTTGTTACGGGCACAAAACATCTGGCGGCGATGGATGCTCGCTTACAACCTGCCTCGGCCCGGAGGGAAACTGCCACCGCCACAATTCGCGGCGACCAGCTCGCACGCGTACACAGAGATGCAGGAGGCCAATGAAGAAAACCAAAAGATGTTCATCGACCGCTACCTTGCCGGGGGTTTGAAGATCGATTATTGGTGGATGGATGCTGGCTGGTATGCCAACAATGGGTCGTGGGTGAACACCGGCACGTGGGAGCCTGACCCCAAACGCTTTCCGCACGGTCTGCGCGCCATTTCCGACTACGCCCACTCGAAAGGCGTGAACATCGTCCTATGGTTTGAGCCGGAGCGTGTCACGAAGGGAAGTTGGCTCTACGAGCAGCACCCCGAGTGGCTTCTGAATCTCCCTCCGAACCCGGTGCATCAAGCCGATGACAAGGACTGGCGGCTTTTGAACCTGGGAAACCCGGAGGCCCGGCAGTGGTTGACCGATCATATTGACAAACTGATCAGCGAGCAGGGGGTCGACCTTTACCGGCAAGACTTCAACATCGACCCGCTTGACTTCTGGCGGGCCAACGACGCTGTGGATCGCCAAGGGATCACGGAGATCCGGTACGTCACCGGCTATTTGGCTTATTGGGACGAGCTTCGCCACCGCCATCCCCATATGCTGATCGACTCCTGCGCCAGCGGCGGGCGCCGGAACGACTTGGAAACCATGCGCCGTGCCGTGCCGCTGACCCGCAGCGACTATCTGCTTCAGATTGAAAAGGGCGAACCACTCAGCCAGCAATCTCAGACTTACGGCATGGCGCTGTGGCTACCCTATTTCGGCACAGGCATCAACGGCCTCGACGCGTACACCTTCCGCAGTCAGATGTGTCCCGCCCTGGCTGGGACCTGGGACTTGCGTTCCAAGGAGATCCCTTACGATCTGCTGCGCCGCCTATTGGCTCAATGGCGTCGAATCGGCGAGTACTACTTCGGTGACTACTATCCGCTCACCCCCTACAACCTGGCGGCTGATGTGTGGCTAGCTTGGCAGTTTGATCGGCCGGACTTGGGCGAAGGCATGGTTCAGGCCTTTCGCCGCTCCAACAGTTCCTATGAGTCTGCCCGGTTCAAGCTCCGAGGCTTGGATCCCGAGGCACGTTACGGGGTGGGCGACGTGGATGCTCCAGGGGCGCAGGGCATGACGGGCCGGGAGTTGATGGAACACGGGCTTATGGTGAACGTGAAAGACCAGCCTGGAGCTGCGATCATTCTCTACAAGCGGGTCGAGCCTGGCAAGTAACACGGTGAGATTCACAGGCACTGCCCCCGGTCTCTTATGAGGTGGATCATGGATATGGCCGGGGTCAACTAATGTGATCAAGCTGGAGGCTAGGAACGACTGGATAAGGCAAACAGGGCCTCCCCCCTCCTAAGTCCACTGGGAAAGGTAGTCTTATGACGGAACTCAAACCTCTTCAATTCGCAAGGTGGACTGTACTGCTCGCTCTGATGGGCATTCTCAGTCTGTTTGGTCCTTCGATTAGGCCTGCATTGGCTCAGACCAAATCTGAATACAGTCGCACGGAAGACGTGATCTATGGGCGCAAGTTCGGCATGGCACTGACGCTCGATGTGTTTCAGCCGAATGCCCCGAACGGCCATGGCATCGTGTTCCTTGTGGATGGTGGTTCGTTTTCCAGCCATGACGCGACACCCAATATGGTTCATGTCAATCCCGATTCATATAAAGCCTTTCTCGCCAGCGGTTACACAGTCTTTGCCGTCGTCCTTAGCTCTCAGCCCGAGTTCACCATTCCCGACATTATCCAGGACCTTCACCGCGCTGTACGGTTCATTCGCTACAACGCTCGAGAGTATGGGGTCAATCCGGGCCGTTTGGGCATTATGGGTTCTAGCTCTGGGGGACATTTGGCGCTGATGATCGGAACGCAAGGTGCCAAGGGTAGAGCTGATGCAAAGGATCCCGTTGACCGAGAAAACAGCGCGGTCGGGGCGGTAGCTTGTTTCTTCCCGCCCATGGATTTCCTGAATTGGGGTGCGCCGGGCGTGGACGCGGTGGGTCTTGCATCGATGGCTCCGCTGCAGGCCGCCTTTGGTCCCAGATCCTACACGGAGGAAGGCCGCCAAATCTTGGGCAAAGAGATCTCGCCGCTCTATTTTGTCACTTCACATCTACCGCCGACGCTTATCATTCATGGAGATGCTGACCAGGTCGTGCCGCTCCAGCAGTCGGAGGCATTCGTGAATCGGGCGCAAGAGGTCGGTGCGCCGCCTGTGAATCTCATTGTCCGGAAAGGGAAAGGTCATGGGTGGGGAGACTTCTGGAACTCAAAGGAGGATCTGGAACTCTTTGTTGGCTGGTTTGACCTGCACTTGCGCGGCATCACAAAACGCGATGGCGCTGAGGGCGGAGCCGAGGTCAATAGATGAAGGGGAACAAACGGACTCATGCATTCATGCGCCGCTGTGACCCTACCGCGCAAACCGGTTGGTTGTGAGGTAAGCCTATCATCGTGGTGTTTAACCATGGCGACATGCTGCAATCAGGCTGTCGTAATTATGCTGATTTGCGGAGTGAGTTTGGGCGCTGGGCTCCTCGCGGGAACTTGAATGTGCAGTCGAAGGCGACTATCAGAACACGGCTGCAAGGGATTAGACCAAGGCCTGGCGGGAAGTACCGGCGGCCGATCGGAAGAACGAATATTCGTGAGTCCTAAGGAGTACTTCTATGAGGATCACAAAGATTGAGACTATCTGGTTTGAGGCCATGCCTGCATCGGCGTGGGAAAAGGAGGGCACCCACTCGCGTCAAGCACTGCCCAACAATCTTTGGGTACGCCTCTACACGGATGAAGGGTTGATAGGTCTGGGTGAAACCTATTACTTGCCGCGGGCAGTCAGCGCCATTGTTCACGACTCCTTCGCACGGTTACTGATTGGCCGAAATCCACTCGACATTGAGAACCATTGGAACAACTTGTTCTCGCTGGCTAGTTTCTTCGGGTTTGCCGGTGCGGAGATACGGGCGATATCCGCCCTCGATATCGCCTTGTGGGATTTGGCTGGGCAATACAGTGGCCAGCCGATTTACAACCTTTTGGGCGGCCGCAATCGCGAAAGGATCCCTGTCTACAACACCTGTGTTAGTTATGGGAGATATCCCGACTATCAGGCGTGGGCGGAAGGTCACGCGGGCGAACTGGCCCAGGATTTGCTCAAGCAGGGTATTAAGGCGATGAAAGTATGGCCTTTTGATCAGTTTGGTTTGACCCTCATGGGACCTACGCAACCGCGCGGCGAATTTGCGATTTTTGGCGGGCCAACAGCCGCGGGCGTGCTGTCGCACTATCTGCATGACGACGAGCTCAGAAAAGGGCTTGCCATCGTCGAGGACATTCGTCGGGCGGTGGGCGATAAGATGGCTATCGCCATTGAAGGTCATGCGCGCTGGGACCTACCCACTGCGGTGCGAATTGCTCGGGCACTTGAGCCACACGACATCTTATGGCTGGAAGAAATCATGCCGCCTGACAATCCGGAAGCCTATGTTCGTCTCAAATCTGCGACTAAGATTCCCCTGTGCGAAAGCGAGCGGCTTTTCACACGCTTCGGCTTTCGTCAAGTCATAGAACGAAACGTGGCGGATATCGTCATGCCCGACGTGGCTTGGTGCGGCGGCCTCACCGAGGCCCGCAAGATCTGCAGTATGGCGGATACTTACTACCTCCCCGTAACCTCGCACGACTGCATCGGGCCGGTGGCGTTGTGGGCCTCGGCACATCTGATGATGCACATCCCCAACGCCATGATGATGGAGATCGTGCGTGGGTACGTGGATGGGTGGTACAACGACGTGATCACGGACCGTATAAGCGTCGAAGATGGATTCCTCTCTCTTCCTGAAAAACCGGGCCTTGGAACCGCGTTGCACCTCGATTTTGCCTCGCGCCCGAGCGCTCATGTGGAGGTCACCACAGAGGAGTAACTTCAGAATCGATATGGAGTAGTAGCGAAATGCGAACATTCAACGTTTTATTTACAGGGGATTTCCTGGACGAAAGCGGCCATGTCACGATGGACACTATTGGTCTGGACTTGCTCGACCACGTGCCGTACATCAGGACTGGTTTCTTGTTGGACCAGAAGCCGGCCCCCAACGACCCGGGTTATTGGGATCGTTTGTATTCGCTCGAAATCGGGCCCCACCATCTAACTGAAGCCAATGGTCTCGTGGTGTGCCGTCCGTGGGTCAAGGCCTCGGCATTTTCCCACGGAGCGGCAAATCTCGTCGTCATTGGTCGTACGGGCGCGGGCTACGACAAGATTGATTTGGAGGCTTGCACGGCTAACGACGTGGCGGTCTTTAATTCGCCCCACTCACTGACACATTCGACAGCTTCCGCAGCGTTGCTACTTCTTCTGGCGTTGGCTAAGCGCTTGCCTGAGCAAGTACGCATGGCTCACTCAGGCTGTTGGAGTCGGCAAGATGAGATCGCAGGTGATGACTTGCCAGACCGGACCTTAGGGATCGTGGGTCTTGGTCACGCCGGATCCGAGTTGGCACGATTGGTGGCACCCTTTAAGATGCGTGTCCTGGCCTATTCACCTCACGCTGATCCCTCGAGGGCTAAAGATCTGGGGGTCACGCTGGTTCCGACGTTGGATGAATTACTGCGGGAATCAGACTTCATCAGTCTCCATTGCCGACTTGAGGAACGCACTCGCCACATGATCGGGGAGCGTCACCTTAGGCTGATGAAACCAACTGCCTACTTCATCAACGTGGCACGCGGCGAACTCGTGCATCAGGACGTCTTGGTCCGCTGTCTCCGGGAGCGTTGGATCGCAGGGGCAGCGCTGGATGTGTTCGAAGAAGAACCCTTGCCTGCCGGCGATCCTCTCCTCGAATTGGATAATGCCATCCTTACACCGCACTACTTGCCGGCGACCCGGCAGGCTGGCCGGGCCGCTATACACTCGATCTTGCGGGGGATGCTGCTAACGGCGGAAGGCCGTCTCCCGGAGAACATCTTGAACACCGAGGTTGTCGATCGGCCAGGTTTTCGCGCCAAGCTTGCTCGTTTTGCGCGGGGGCTCAATGAAAGGGCCCGGGCAAATTCGCACGCACTCGTTTGATGGCTATTCCAAAGTTAAGGCTGAAAGAGAGGCGAATTGTTGTTCGGTGGATGAATCTGGGGCGCAACCCCCCTCGCTCTCAGAATATTGCCTCCTAGGTTCTCGGCTGGTTTCACCCGGCTGCAGGAATGGAGTCCCAGAGCCCTTATGCTGTGTTCGCTGCTGTTGTTCTATAGTATGATGTCCAGGCCCGGTCCCCGCAGCGGGGACGCTTATGTCGTTCAGGCTGACGATCCGAGGAAATAAAGGTGAAGACATGAGTCCCCATTGGATAAGGAGGTGCAGTGGGCGATGCAAGATAGAGTAGTTCACAACACCATGTCGAAAGATACTCTCAGGCGACATCGGGCCCTTTGGAACCGCGAGCAGATGGATCGGCCAACGTGGGGCGTCAGCCTCGGTTTTTTTGCCAATGAGGTGTATCCCCGGACCATGGCGAACATGCCACCCGGACCTGTGAATCCCGAGGATATTTCCATCGAGAACCTTCTCGAGGACTGCGATGACCGCTGGGAGGCCCAGCGTGATCTGGGTGATTTCCCCTACACGTGCGCGCCCATTTCCAGCGTTCCGTGGCTGGAGGCTATTGCCGGGTGCCCCATCATGGCATCCCCCACCAGTCTCTGGGCCGAGCCGTGTCTGCATGATTGGACGAATTGGGAATGGGACCGGTCTGTGCCGGCGAATCCCTGGGCCCGCAAGCTGCTGGAAATGATGCGGGTGCTCGTTGAGCACTCCAAGGGGCGGTACCAAGTCTCGCCAACGCTCATGCGGGGTCCTGCGGACATATTAGCTGCCATGCGCGGGGCGACACAGTTCGCTATGGATTTCCTGGATGAGCCCGACTTGGTTGTGACTGCGCTTCATCAGTGCGCACGAATCTGGCGAGAGGTTGCCCAGGACCAGTTGGATCTGATTCCACCTTCGTCGGAGGGGTATATTGCGCTAGATGCGGCACTTCGCGCTTGGGCGCCAGACAAGCTCCTCTGGCTTCAGGAGGACGCCATGGCCTTGCTTTCGCCTAAACTCTATCGTGATTTTGTCCTCCCCATCGACAAGGATCTTTCCACGAGCTTCCCTTGTGTCGCATTTCACCTGCATGGCACAGCCTTATGGGCAATCGATGAATTGGTCCGAGTCTCGGGAATTAATGTGATGGAGTTAAATCTGGAAGCGGTGATGTGCGACGAGGAGGGGACGTTCGCCGGTTGGAAGAAGATCGTAGAGCACAAGCCGCTGGTAATCTGGCGCACCTATGGGGACGATTTCTCGTCCTGGTTGGCCAGGATCTTTCGAGAGTTCCCATTAAAGGGACTCGCAATTCAAATTAGCGTGCGTAACGTCGAAGAGGCGAGGAAGGTCCAGGATGAGTTCCGCAAGTACGAAAAATACTAAGATCGAGCTTGGGCCCTGAGAACTGGATGATGCAAGGGGGCGCACAGATCGCGGTCTGGACGACATAGGTGAAGCCACGATGAGGCATCTCGAGGATATAACCTGAGGGGCGGCGCAGAAGCAGGCTTGTCCAAATTAGTTTTTTCGCAACCGCTAATCAATGTTCTGTATCTACCTTACCTGATGTCCAAGAACAAAACATGGGAGGTCCTAACAGAACCCTGGATGGAAGGAGCCTTGGCCAGTCTCATCAGCTTAAACCTTATTGTTGGAATCATGCTCATGGCCAAAAGGATGCTGCTACTGGAGGCATCGGGCGCATCGGTGCGATTCGGGGTTCAATCGGTGACACAGACGGTGGGCCGTCAAGGAGTGGTTTTTTTGGTGGCGAATGGCGGGAGGTGCCTGGAACGCCTAAGATGCAGATGTACATTGCCATCCTCACTCTGATCGTGGCAACCATCGTTCTTGCATACGGGAACACCATGGCTGAAGTCTGATTCGGGCGAAATTGCAGATGCCAGTCGGAGGGAGCATTTCTATGCTGGAGAGACTTGTCAAAGTGCTCAATAGAGTTGGCAAGCCCATAGAACTTTGCGAGAGTCCTGACGGCACCAGAGTCCTGATCCTCCCGTACGGAGGCCGGATTCTCGGCCTGTTCACCCCCGGGGATCCCGAAAACTTCTACTGGACCCACCCCGCACTTGCGTCGGTCGAAACGGCACGGGCATTCTATGCGAGCGATGTGTGGCAAAACTCCGGCGGGGACCGTACCTGGCTGTCGCCTGAGGCGGACATATTCTTTCCTAACTTCCCTAAGCTCGATAAGTATTGGCAGCCACGGGAACTCGATCCGGGCAATTACAAGGTAGAGGCGACGGGCGGCAGCCTCCGGTTAATGAACCGGCTGAGTCTCACCTTATCGCGATCAAAGCAGCATGTCGAACTGGAGATAACTAAGTCGGTAGGGTCAGCCCCAAACCCGCTCCGTTACGAACGGGGCTTATACGATCTGGCAGGCGTGGAGTATGCCGGCTACACACTGCGCTCCTCGTTGGAATTGATTAGAACAGAGAAAAACAATCCTGCTAAAGTAGGGCTCTGGAATCTGGTGCAACTGCCACACAACGGCGATCTCCTAATGCCAACGTATGTCAGAGCTGTACCCAAGATCCTTATGGGGGTGGTTGCCCCCGAGGACCTCATCGTGACCGACCATTTGATCCGATACCGGATGCGCGCTTCGGGGGAACACAAGATTGGGATTCGGGCCGTGGCAGCCACTGGACGGGTGGGTTATCTATATCCAGCGAACAACCAGTTGGCGCTGGTTATTCGCAATTTTCTCGTCAACCCATCGGGAGAATACGTCGACGTCCCCTGGAGCGACACCGAGGATCTTGGCTATTCCACCCAGGCGTGCAACGTGAATAGCGGTCTCGGCACTTTCAGCGAACTCGAGTACCACAGCCCCGCAATAGGCCAAAGGCTAGGTCGAATCCAGTGCGATGATGAATCGGTGATCTGGGCATTTCGCGGAACCAGGGATAGGATTCATGCCATCGCGAAGAGTCTGCTTTCACCTGCTGTCTAACTTTGGCCGGATTCTGGGGTGGACCTCCTCGCAATGTTGTGGCGTGAAGGACATGATCAGAGACCCCAAATTCTAGTGGTCGGCAAAGAGTATGCGCTGATAGCGGGTTGGATTCCTGGCCTGCATTCCAGTGCGGTTCGCGCCATTGAAGTTTCCGCACTGATTTTGTACGCGGTTGCCCAGTAGATTTGGACCTGGCACGTCTGTCAGCCGAACACCGTTGCTGAATTTTAGTCACGCACGTCAGAGGTAGAGGAATTTCTTCGAAGGCCTTGTACGATGAAAAAGTGTTGTCAACAGAGACGAGCAAACGCGCTGAGGTTTGTTCATGACCCTCGGGCTCGTTGGCCCCTAGCGATTCGGATAAGGGTGGTTAGGAGCGACCTCTGCCGTGTAGAGGATTCAAATCGGAAATCCTGGTTAGAACTTTACTTATCAAAGGAGAATCTAAATGATTACTACACCGTACAGAACTGCTAATTGGCGAGTGAGCCCCTGGGATTACTACCCGGAAGTGACCAAAGACTTCAGTTTCGCTGACAAGATCCTGATCCATGACGTGACCCTCCGTGATGGGGAACAGGAGACAGGCGTGGTCTTCACAGCCCAGGACAAGATCGAGATCGCCAAGAAGCTGGCGGCTTTAGGCGTGCATCGCATCGAGGCCGGCATGCCGGCGGTCTCAAAGGAAGATGAATACGCGGTCAAAGCAATAGCGGACTTGAACCTGGGTCCCAAAATCTTTGCCTTTTCCAGATGCATGGTGAGCGATGTCGAGATGGCCAAGAAAGCCGGTTGCGACGGCGTCGTTATGGAGATCGCGGCCAATCAGGAGTTCGTCGAGAAAGCCTATGCCAAGACATATGACTGGGCAAAGAAGGCTGCCAGTGATGCCACTAAGGCGGCTCAAGAACTGGGACTCTACACAGCCTTTTTCACCATCGACGGAACGCGGACGGAGATCAATGCGCTGCTGGATATGGTGGAGGAAGTGGCGACGAGAGGCCACATGGACTCCTTCGTTCTTGCCGACACCTTCGGCGTCGCGACGCCCCAAGCCATCTGGGCAATGATGAAGCGGATCAAGGGCCGTTTCAAGCAGCCCGTCGAAGCCCACTGCCATATGCACTTTGGCCTTGGTGTCGCCAACACGGTCGCAGCGCTCGCAGCGGGAGCGGATGTGGCTCACGTGACCATCGCCGGGCTCGGCGAAGGTCCGGGCAACACACCGATCGAGGACGTTGCAATGTCGTTGAAATGTCTTTACGGCGTGGACGTGGGATTGAATACCGAGCTTTTCCACGACACCGCAAAGTTCGTATGCAAGATTGCAAACAATCATGCCATCCCAGTCAACCGACCGATTCTTGGCGACCGCGTCTTCAAGGTAGAGTCCGGCATCGGAGTTATGTTTGCCACCAATGCTGCGAAGGCCGGGGACATGGAAATCCTTTATAGTTTTAACCCAGCCCTTGTAGGCCAGCCACCGATGGATTTTGTGATGGGCAAGAAAAGCGGCACTTTCACTGTCAACCTTTGGCTCGAGAGAATAGGTCGGACTGCGGACGAACAGCAGAACCTGGATATCCTTGCCAAAGTGAAGGAACTGGCGCTCAAGAAGAAAGAACTTCTGGACGAGGGAGAATTCGTTGAGATAGTCAACAAGGTGCTGGGTCCCCCAGCCCAACCGCCGAAGCCGGGCAACCCGATCTTGGATCAGCAAGTGAGCCGGGCCGGCAGGGCGTGGCTGGAGAGCAAGAAGAAGGCCGCCGGGACAAAGTAGCTTCCCGGGAAAGCAGGCACGCTGATCTTTGAATCCTAAAATCAGAGCCACGACACGTGCCGGTTGGGCCTGGAGTCTGGAGTGACTCCGGGCCCAGCCTGGCAAGGCTTCCCCGAGCAATCATGGCTCGGCGGCTGGATCGCGTCGAGCGTTCGCTGGCAGGGCAGCCCAGCCACAGGAGGGCGAGGTCATGATCAAGAGTTTCGCCGAGCTGGTCGAGAAGGGCCAGAAGCTTGGACCCGCGAGGGTCGTTGTCATCGAGGCACACAACCCCGATGTGCTCGAGAGCCTGAAGGAGGCCGAGCCAATGGGATTGGCCAAGCCCATTCTCGTGGGCGATCCGGCCAAAATCGAACGCGTAGCGCGCGAGGTGGGTTACCACCTCCGTTCGGAGACGCTCCTGCCCGCCTCGGGCGAGGACGAGTCACTTCGCCTGTCAATCGACTTGGTAAGGGACGGCAAGGCAGATTTTCTTATGAAGGGCAAGGTTGCCACGGCCAAAATGGTCCGCGGAGTACTCGACAAGGAGCGGGGCCTGCGCACCGGAAGGCTGCTCAGCCAAGTGGTCCTTATTCAGGTTCCGCGTATTCCGCGCCTGCTGATCATGACCGACGGTGCAATCAACATTGCCCCGACGCTTGAGCAAAAGGTTGAAATATGCCGAAACGCAATTGAAGTAGCCCATGCAATCGGGATTAAGGAACCCAAGGTGGTGCTACTCGCGGCCCTGGAGTTCGTGAACCCGGCCATGCCCGCCACGATTGACGCCGCCGCGCTAACGCAAATGAATCGCCGCGGTCAGATCACCGGCGCCTATCTCGAAGGGCCTTTGGCGATGGACGTACCCTTCAGTCGCTTCGCGGCGGAACGCAAGAATATCCAGAGTCCCGTGGCCGAGGCCGCCGATATACTTATTGCCCCAGATATTGAGGCAGCTAATATCCTGGGTCGGGCGGCAACCTACTTGGCCGGGGCGGAGTCCGGAGGAGTGGTGGTCGGCACGAAGACACCGCTTGTCTTGCTCTCGCGCGCCGAACCGCCCCAATCGAAGATCAATTCCATTGCGCTGGCGCTTCTGATCATGAAGCATCAACAAGAGTCTGCCGCAGCCAAGCCAGCATGATTTCAAAATTGAAACGGGAGGGCAAATCTTGGAACCCGAGCTAATTTGCGATTACTGCTGCGAAATTGGTGAGAACCCTCTCTGGCATCCTTTTGAAAAGCGTCTCTATTGGTGCGACATTGCCACTGGCAGGATGTTCCGCTTCGACCCCAGCAGCGGAAAGCACGAACAGTTTTATCAGGGCGAAGTTGTCGGTGGCTTCACCATACAGGCTGACGGTTCTCTCCTGCTCTTCATGGCCAAGGGTGCGGTGAAGATTCGGCGCGAGGGTCGAATGGTTACGCTGATCGATCACATACCCGACGAGCGGGAGACGCGGTTCAATGACGTAATTGCTGATCCTGCCGGTCGGGTCTTTTGTGGGATGATGCCCACGCAAGATCGTCTGGGTCGACTTTATCGCCTCGACCCCTCTGGTGAAATCAGGCTGATCCTTGAAGGCATCAGCTGCCCTAACGGCCTTGCCTTCAGTCTCGATCGCAAGCAACTGTACTTTACGGACTCGAGGGTACGCGTGGTCTATCGTTTCGACTACGACGAGCAATCGGGTGAGATCAACAACCGGCAAGTGTTTGCCACGCTTTCCGAGCAAGACGGCTTCCCCGACGGGATGACGATTGATTCCGAAGGGTATATTTGGTCCGCCTTGTGGGACGGAGCCGCACTTGCGCGCTATGCCCCGGAGGGCAGGGAGGAGCAGCGCATCGCTATCCCTGCCCGGAAGGCCAGCAGCCTGACCTTCGGCGGCGAAGACTTGAGCGACATCTACGTCACCACCGCCGGCGGCAACAGTAAGGGAAGCGATGGGCCCGCAGCAGGAAGTTTGTTCCGGCTCACCCCGGGGGTGCGGGGAGCACCCGAGTTCTTCTCCCGGATAGGGATCTGAAGACTGGCATGGGTCTTGGGGACCCTTCGCTTCCAGACCACGCTGGCGCGGAATCCGACCACAATCCCAAGCCCTCGTGATGACCCGGGCCAGGCGGCGTCAGCAATCGTGGTGCTGGACATTCAGGAGGCTTGATCCCTGTGCGCCTTCAGGCCTCTCTTTTGGCCCGGCCAAATCGGTCACAACCATTAGGAGGTTGGCTATGCGGGTTCTGGTTCCGAATCTAGGTTCGACGTCACTGAAGTATCAACTGATCGAGATGGACGGTGAAAAGGTTCTTGCTCGCGGCAAGATTGACCGTATTGGCAGTGCGCAGGCAGACGCCACATTTTGGGATTCTAACGGCAATGCGACCCAGACCACCGACGCCATTCCTGACCATCGCGCGGCCATCAAAATGCTGCTCCGCGGGATGGGACAACTTAAGTTGAGGGGCAAGCAGGGGCGCACCATGGATGCAGTCGGGTTCAAGGCCGTCCACGGAGGGGTGCGGTATCAGGGGACCTTCTTGGTGACGGACGACATGCTGAACGCCATGAGCGATTTGATACCCTCTTTCCCTGTGCACAACCCGGTTTACATCCAAGCCATACAGATTTTCCGAGAACTCCTGCCTGATGTGCCCCTAGTGGCCGCCTTTGAGACAGGATTTCACATCACGATTGCGGAGGAGGCCTGTGTTTACGGCATTCCCTACGAGTGGACGAAGAAATACGGGATGCGGCGGTACGGCTTCCATGGCGCGACCCACCGCTACGTGTCCGAACGGGTACCTGTAATCCTGGGCCGCTCTCCCGTGGGCCTGCGGTTGATCGCCTGCCACTTGGGCGGGGGCGCTTCTGTTTGCGCGATCCTGGACGGGAAGTCCGTGGATTACAGCGGAGGCTTTTCCGGGCAGTCCGGCTTGGAAGGCGCAACGCGGAATGGTGAATTGGATGCTTACGGCATGACATACCTCATGGAGAAGGAGAACCTTTCAACAGCCCGGATCCGCGAAGTGTTGTGCACGCGCGGCGGCCTGTTTGGGATTTCCGGTTTGAGCGGTGACATGCGGGACCTCGAGGAGGCAGCCGCCAAGGGCCACCAGCGCGCCGCTCTGGCAATTAAAGTGTTCGTGTACCACGTCAAGAAATACATCGGGTCCTTCGCCGCCGCCATGGGTGGCGTGAATGTCCTGTCGTTTGCCGGCGGGATTGGCGAAAACTCCTCGTATGTACGGCAACAGGTATGCCGCGGCCTGGAATTCCTCGGAATTCATTTGGATGAGAAAAAGAACCGAGCGCCTGGAACCGGCGACCGAGTTCTTTCCCGCGCCGATTCGCCGGTCCTTGTGCTGCTGGTCTATACCAACGAAGAAATCATCGTGGCGCGCGAGACCGTGAGAGTCCTGAAGAAATCCTGTGCCGTTTAGGCCTCCGGTTGTATGCGGCGACAAAGCGCGAACCCGCTGGAGCGAGTCGAGCAATCTTTGGGACGGACATTGCGTGGGCGCCACTTTCAAGCGAAGCAAATGAGGAGATCACCTCCCATGCAGTAGACTGTCTTCAGCACCCCGCGTAGTCGTCGCGTGTGTCTAGAACTAGGTTGTGCCTTCGGGCTGATCCAGAGCGGGGAAACGGAAAACGGCGATGAGACTTACAACTGGCGGGTACTACAAGTGGATCGTTGTGGCGCTTCTGTGGCTGGTGACCTGTCTGAACTATACCGACCGGATGACGATCTTTAGTGTTTTCCCCCTAATCAAGAAAGAGATGGGGGTGTCGGACATTGTCCTGGCCCTTTTCGGCTCGACTTTCCTTTGGGCATACGGGGCCTGTTCACCTCTCGGCGGTTACTTGGGAGATCGATTCAGTCGGAAGCGGGTGATTATTTGGAGTCTCTTGATTTTCAGCCTCATCACCTTTGCGACTGGCCTTGCCCATAGCGGCCGCCAGCTTATCACGCTACGGCTCTTTCTTGGACTTTCGGAAGCTATTTTCCTTCCCACGGCTCTGGCACACATTGCGAGTTTCCACTCCGCGTCGACCCGTTCCTTGGCCAACGCTATCTGCCTGACGGGTCTTCCCGTTGGAGCCGGCATCGGCGGATTCTACGGTGGCTATATGGGGGATCACTATTCGTGGAGGACGGGATTCTACATCTTGGGCGTCGTGGGAATCCTCGTGGCCCTGATCCTCCTGGCTTTTCTCCGTGACAACCCAGCCACCACAGCCGAGCGCCGCGCGCAGGGGGCCGAAGAGATCCCTCCCGAACGATTCGATCGGAAGGTTGTGGCCATTCTGAAAACCCCGACCGCTGCCTGCGTGGTTTTTCTCGCCTTCGCACTCTCTCTGACGAGCTGGCCGACGGCGGCTTGGGTGCCAACTTACCTTTACGAGAGATTCGGGATGAGCCTGACAAAATCAGGACTCACGATGGCGCTTTTCACATACACGCCGGCTTTCGTCGGCTCAGTGCTTGGAGGTCTGTGGGCCGACCGTTGGGCCAAGCGCGATCCGAGAGGCCGAATGAGTGTGCAGATTGTCGGCCTAACCTTTATGGCTCCCACCATGCTGGCCATGGGGTTCATGTCGTCGGGCAGAACATTGGTAGGTAACTTGCTGGCATACTCCACAACGCGAGGGTTGCTGGAAGTGAACTCGATGCCGATCTTCAGCACGGTGGTGGCCCCGAGTAGATGGTCAACGGCTTACGGTCTATACAACCTTGCGGGCACGCTGGCCGGCAGCCTCGGCGTGCTCTTCGTTGGCGCCATGAAGGCATCTTGGGGCGTCGGATATGCTTTGTCTTCCATGTCTGTACTGCTTTTCATTGGTATTGGCGTCATGACCTTTGCGTTGTTCCGTTTCCTGCCCCAAGACTTCAGGAGACAGCAGGAGGAAGGCTTGCCGGCCACCTTTTCGGCTGAAAAGACGCTGACGAGGCTCAAGTGACGCGGCCAGCTTTCCTAGCTTGGTCGATCTGGATTACAAGAGTGATTCACGGTGCCATGGGGAAGAGCCTGACATTTCTCGTGGGGAGGAAGAACATGCGAACTCTGATTAAAGTTCTCTTCTTGACGTGCGTGCTGGGGAGCTGGTGTAGGGCCCAGGTCCGGCCCCTGAGAATCTACTGGGTTGATGTCGAAGGAGGCGGAGCGACCCTTATTGTGACTCCTGCGGGTGAGTCCGTCCTGATTGATGCGGGCGGGTACGACGTGGAGCGTGACGGCGCGCGGGCATATGCTGTCGCCGCGCAAGCCGCAGGTTTACGGCAAATCGACTACTTTATCGCTACTCATTGGCATGCGGATCATTACGGAGGCGCAATCAAGTTGAGCCAGCTAATGCCGATCAAGAGGTTCTATGGCCACGGCAGCTTGCCTGCCAATGTCCCGGAAGACCCGAAGTTCCCGGTCCTGATGCCGGCTTACCGGAAGCTCACCCAAGGGCGTTCCCGAATTCTATACCCGGGTGACACTCTGCCGCTTAAACAGACGGCGGATGCGCCGCTGATGGTGTTGCAGTGCCTGGCTTCGGACGGAAAAATGAACCGTCCGAAAGGGGTTACGTCTCAGGCGAATCCGGTTTGTAGGAAAGAGGAAGGCAGCCGGCCGGACCCGACTGAGAACGCCAAAAGCATCGTGCTTAAGTTACAGTACGGAAGGTTTACTTTTGTTGATGGCGGTGACTTGACTTGGGATAAGGAGGCGCAACTCGTGTGCCCGATCAATCGTGTCGGAACTGTTGATCTGTTCCAGATCGATCACCACGGTCTCGACTTGAGCAGCAATCCGGTGTTGCTCAAAAGCATTTCCCCTCGAGTTGTAGTCGTCAACAACGGACCCGAGAAAGGGCCCGAACCCAACTGCGTGAAAACTCTTAGGGGTTTGCCATCTCTCGAGACGGTCTGGCAGCTCCATCGAAACGTTCACACGGGACCGGAGTTGAACACGGACCCCCAATTTGTCGCCAACAACGAAGTCGAGTGTAAGGCGCAGTTCATTGAGGCTCTGGTCCAAGCTAGTGGAACATTTTCCGTCCAGATTGGCCAGACCGGTACTCGCAAAGAGTACAGGCCTCGGTGAGTTCTTTGGTTGTTTTCCCTTGAATAACGATTGTGCCAAATGTGAACTAGTCAAGAGTGTGTCATGACTCATGTTTTTTGCAGTTCCGGGCGCTGGCCGACTTGCCCTCGGCTTTCGACGCGCAGCTTTAACCAATTGGATATTCAATGTGACCGCCCAAGGGCCTCCGAAGGGGAGGATCTCGGAGATTCGCGATGAGAGAGGAGGCATAATGAAGCAAATAGAACCCAGATTGGAAAAGAAGGTGGCGTTGATCAGCGGGGCCTCTCGAGGCCTGGGAAAAGCCATGGTCTTACGTTTCGCCGAGGAAGGCGCTTCTGTCGCCGTGAATTACCTCAAGAATGCGAACCCGGCAAGGGAGATTCGCCAAGCGATTGTCGCGGCCGGCGGCAAAGCGATTTGCGTCTAGGCGGACATGGCGCAGTCATCGCAGGTGAATTGTATGGTGCAGACGGTTTTGCACGAACTCGGGCCGATCGACATCCTGGTTAACAACGCCAGCGTTGGCAAGCTCTCACCAATTCTGGAAACCTCCCTGGCCGACCTTATGGTTGGCGTGAACTTGAAAGGGACTATTCTTTGTTTTCAAGTGGTGGCCAGATGCATGATGAACAGGAAATACGCCAGAATCTTGAACATCTCCTCCCTTGCGGGCCTGGGAACTTCCTTCCCAGGCACCAGCGCATACGCCGCCACCAAGGCAGGCTTGGTCGCTTTGACCAAACGAATGGCTATGGAGCTGGGAGCCTTTAATATTACTGTCAATGCTATTGCTCCTGGCCTCATCGGGACGGACACAGCGCTGCAAATCGGAATCCTGTCTGAGATTGAAGTCCGTCAGAGCGTGGAAGACACGTCCAGGAAAACGATGCTAGGCAGGGTGGGAGAACCTCAGGACATTGCCAACGCCGCGCTTTTCCTCATATCAGACGAAGCGAGCTTCATCACAGCGCAGACCCTGACAGTGGATGGCGGGCGGATGGATTTTCTCACCTATTCAGCATGAACGCACAATGCTCCACCCTTCGTGCAGGAGGTTGTTTCGCCTCTATATACTCTGGGGGGGTGTTTGACTTCGTGGAACAGGAAGGGAACTCTGCGCGGAACACTGTAGATGATTTCGTGCTGGTGCCAGAACAGCGAGTGCCGATCTGGAGAAGAACGCAGGTACTCATTTTTGGAGGCGGAGCGGCGGGAGCCGCCGCGGCGTTCTCTATCGAAGAGGGAATTGGTCCGGCATTGCCGGATGTTGACATGTTGTGCAAACGACTGATGCAGCAAGGAGTTTGGCTGGAGGCCCGACGCGAACCGATAAAAGGAGTCAACCGTGCCCGAGGAAACGCGAGTGCTTGAGAAGAGTTACCTGGTCACAGACCAAGAAGCCATTCACTTTATGGGTCCCGGCGTGTTACCTGTCCTGTCCACTCCGTCATTGTTGATGTGGATGGAGCTCGCATCGCGTGAGAACGTCAGTCAGCTGCTTGGAGCCGGAGAAGACACGGTGGGAATTTCCGTTGAGATGAGGCATCTGGCCGCGACGCCCGTGGGTATGCGCGTAAGAGTTGTCTCGCGACTGGTTGCAGTTGAAGGCCGTGTCTATACGTTTGACCTCGAGGCCTTCGATGCATTCGATAAGATTGCCGAAGCCACGCATCGGAGATCTTCTGTGCCGGTGGCTAAGTTCGCGAGCAGGGTCGAGTCCAAGAAGGAGAAAACGAGAAGCGCCGGTTGAACTCGAAAGGTCGGGGCGCGTCGGATCAATCCGTCTTTGCCGACCAGATCGCGGTAGGGTCGGGAACTGGCGCGGTGGCGCCCGGAGACTTCCGCAGCCCCGTTTCCAGCTCCCGCCACATCACAGGTAGCGTGCGGCTTTCCCGCACTACGCGCACCTGCACACCTCACGACAAGGGTTGTGGGGCCTAGCGGATCGGAGCGGCTGCCGAGGACGACGGTAGATGGGTCAAGGTACTCGTGGAAGAGTCCAAGCGTCCAAGGACACGGGTGAGGAGCGGTACGTTGGAGTTCCGGAGGAGGGTGGCAGAAATATGATCTCCAGCGACCCGCTCGAACCGGGGTCAGTGTACGCCGCGTCGGTGGACGACGAGGGCATGGTCGGCCTTTACCGGCTGGAGGTGGGCTGCTCGGGAGGCACCGGGAAACTGAGGCTAGCCGGGGGAATCGACGGCGTGTTGAAGGAGTCAATCCAGCGCGCTTTCGGCTATCTGCATGCCAACAAAGTACGCCTGAGCATCGGGCAGGATTTTGATACCACTGACTTTCACGTTGAGGCCATCGACTTGCTTCAGAACCGCGTGTCGTGCGAATGTGGTGTGGCGCTGATCGTTGCTATCATCTCAGCGATCAAGCGGCTTCCCGTACAGGCAGCGCTGGTTATCCTCGGTGACGTCAGCATTCAGGGGAACATAAAAGGCGTCCGTACCTTGGTTGAACCTTGCCAGCTTGCCATGGAAAACGGGGCCCGGCGGGCGTTGATCCCCATAGAGAACCGCCGCCAATTCCTCGAAGTGTCCGGTGACGTGGCCGAGCGCCTCGATCCGATCTTCTTTGGGGACGCCCCGGTGGCCGCGAACAAGGCGCTCGGAATCACATAGGGATTGCGTGGCGCTGCAATGTCCGGCCCGCATCACAGCGGTCGCCGTTTGCGGAGGGGGGAGGAAGGACCATGCCGGAGATTGAGCCGAAGACAAATCTGACCGCCGACGATGCGTGGGGCGACCTAGTGGTCAGCATTCTGTCGGTGAATCAGTACTCGCTGGAACGAACCTATCGCTCGATCGACGGCTTACGCGAGCAAGGATTGTTTCGCCCAGAGAATCTGATGCGTTTGGAACTGAGTGAAATCGTCTGGCGGCTAAAGTCGGCTGGCTGTGACCGCGGGAAGTTCATGACGAATTTGTTCTCCCTGCGCCTGGCCGCTCTCGGCATGTTGATCGAAACCAAGGGGCTCGAAGCCTGCGCGAAGATTCTCTCTAGTCGCGATGCCAGGGCGATCGAGGAACTGCTCCTGCCCGTGAACGGCATCGGCCCCAAGGTGCTCGCCAACTTCTATCTCTTGCGCGGGATCCCGCAAAAATGAGCAGAGATTAAGTGATGTTACTGATTAGCATAGTCGGGAGGTGAGATATGCCAAAGAGGAAACAACACAAATTCCCGAAACCTGGCGCAACATTTGAGCGTAAATGGCGCGACAGGCTCTACCGGCTGAGGGTCATAGTGAAAAAAGACGGCAAGGTCGCATTCGAAGTAGAGGGGAGTGTTTTCGCAACTCCTAGTGAAGCAGCCAAGAGCATCACAAAGCAAGAGGTCAATGGCTGGAGATTTTGGCACATTGAGTGAGCTTAGATACCCTTGGCTGTTCTTCTTAAGCGGGTCTGGTGGCCGCGTGAAAGATGCTGTAGAGCACCAGGGCCGTCAGCTTCCCTGGTGTAACGCATAAGAAGGAAACGCTAGCGGTGTCGGATGCGACACTCACGGCAGTGCGATGAGAGGACCCATCCAATGGACCGCACCTTCACGCTTGTTGATGACGACGTCCTGGTCAACCACATAGGCCGAGCGCAGCGAAGGCTCGTGTTTGTTGCCCCTGGCATACGCCCGCCCGTCGCGCAGGCGTTGGCGCGAGCAATGCATATTGTGCCAACGAACGCCATGCACCTGGTTTTGGATGTGGACGCAGAAGTCTGTCGCCTTGGGTACGGGGACAAAGACTTCAAGGGCATGGAAATCCTGCAGGCCGAGGCGGGGAAGCATGGCCTGACCGTCAACCATCATCCCGGGATTCGTATCGGTCTGCTGATTGCCGATGACACGACCTTGATTTACAGCCCCACACCGATGCTGATTGAAGCGGGATCAAAGCACGCCGACAAGCCCAACGCGATCGTGCTTCAATCCGAGTTGCCGCCGCAATTGGCGAATGCCTGCGCTGTGGGCGAAGCCGGGCCAGCCACATTGGAGGTTGGCAAAGACTCGATCAATCCGGCGAAAGTCCAGGAAGTCAAACGAGATTTGGAGGAACGGCCACCGAAGGAATACAACGTCGCGCGGGTCGAACGTGTGTTCAGTTCGATGCTGCATTTCGTGGAGCTCCGCATCGAGGACTACAAGCTCACTGGCCGATCGATATTGTTGAACCCGAAGCTCTTCGTGAGGAACGCCGAGGTCGCAGGGCGTCTGACCAATCGGTATCATCTGTTTGCCGAGACTGATTCACTGGTAACTGAGATTCCCTGCATTGGCGAGGATGGGAAACCGCAGAAGGACAAGCCAAAGGTCAAATTCGGACCGCGTAGCGTTGACGAGGAGCGCAAGCGCATCAAGGACAAATACATCATTGAGGCTGGCGATTTTGGACTCGTCATCTTGCGGAAAGATGTGGCTGATTTTGAGAAGGAGATCGTCGTTCTCAAGGCGAAGATTGAGGAGTACAAGAAGGCTGTCCAGGACGCGATTAAACGGCGAACTGATGAAATCGTCGCCGAGCTTCTCGGTGCATTGACCGAAACCCTAAAGGCAAATCCCCCGGATCATTGGCGCTCCAAATATCTTGGCAAGACACCCACGGACGCCGACATCAAACGACTTTTCGAGGCGGACGTAAAGACTGAAGTCAAGCGGGTGAACACGGATTTCAACCCGAGGATATTCCACGCTTACAAGGATGTGACCTATCAAACATTCAAAGACGAGAACTTCCGGAAACTGCTGGAGGATCGATTCGGCAAGGAAGCGATCGACCAGGTCTTCTCCGAATACGACGCCGCACCTGAACAAGCAGAGGTTACAAGGAAACAGTGAACATCTCTTTTGCGTGGGGCGCGCTGGGAGGAATCTGAGTGAAGTCAGTTGGAAACACAGGGGAGATCGAGCGTTTGCGTAAAAGACAACATACATCGGTCGGTAGGCGCGACCGAATTACGCGCGCGAGCATGGACACTGGAGAGGGGAAAACCGTCTGCCGGGGTTGATTCTGTGCTACGAAGGAACCAAGCTGAATTTATGTCGGAGTGAACCGGTCCGACCCGGTCATTCCACGGCATGCCAGGGGAAGAATGTGTGAACTACCTGACGGAATTCGAGCAGTGTGCCGGCACGTACATGAAGGTCATCCAATTCTCGAACCTACGAATCCAGACGGCTTCATAGTACTGTACTTACGACCGGGAGGTCGCTTTCTCTTCGCGGGCTACTGGCGTGGCTATGAACGATCGCTCGCTGCGGGCCATTGGTCGAAGCAGGAATCGGAGTTCCAGCTTCAGGGACAGGGGCAAGTCAGTATCGACGCTCCTCCCGGCCACGAGGGCCATTTCTCGAGGATTCTGAAGCTGGAAATGCTGCACCAAACACCCACGCTGACGGCAGCGACAGAGCCGAGGGAATGGAGCCTTCTAGGCTGGGTTGGGCCATTCATGTATGTGGGCGAGGGTACGGTCATTAATCCTGACGGACAGTGGTTGCCAAATTCTATTGCTGTCGTGGGTCAATGGATCGACAAGTGGTCGTAGCGTGACGCTGCCGCGTCGTCCGACGCAACCAAGTGCAGGAACGCGGTGTGACGAAAACGTTTAGAGCCACTTTCGGCGGTAGTCCCGGGCCGGCCCAAGACGGACCTCCCTGTGCCGGTCGTTAAGGCTTGCCCATGTCGGAAAAACACGACTGGGGTGCACACTTGCAGGCCACGATCATCACTCCAAACCACTCTTGAGCGCTGCCCGCCCATCCTTCATTTCTACAACTCTGTCCGCCAGCTCCCAGACGAGTGGCGTGTGGCAGATAAAGATCACTTGATGGAAGCCGCCCAGATCCATAGCGCGGCGCAGCATGCGCACGTACTCCTTGCCATTGATGGCATCCAGAGCTCCCACCGTTTCGTCTCGGAACAGGGTCTCGTAACGAATGCCTTCTCCCTGCCGCATGTTGTAGATCGCGATGCCTAGGTTCACGGCTTCGTTGACCAACACAAATTGCCCGCCTGAGAGTTCGTCCACCAAACAAGTGTGGTCCAGATTCTTGTTGCGGACCTCGACATCGAAATCGTCTACCATCCCCCGGCCATCTGCCTTGGGCCGCTGTGTCCTGAAGCGGATTTCGAACTTGTTGTCGAAGCACCCCTCCAGCAGAGCGTTGACTAGGGTCGAGACTTGTGGTCCGGCAGCCTGGATCTCGCAGAGCTGGATCTCGTCCGGACCGAAGACCCTGGCGAGATAGGTGTAGTCTTCCTGTTCAGTCCTTGCCGCGCCGAGTTCGGCCTCGACCTGGGCCAAGCGAGTCCGCGCAGCGTCCAGTTGCTCCTGGCGCTGTTTGATTTGGGCTTGGCGAGCAATGAGACTATCCCGTTCGCGGCGGCAGGAGACAATCAGACGGTCCGTGTTCTCAATCTCTCGTTGGGAAGCCTGCATTTTACCGTCGAGATCAGCGAATGCGGAGAGTGCGGATTCCTTCCTCGATAGTTCCTCGCCGACTTCCGTACGGGCCTGATTGAGTCGGTCCAAGCCCTTCAGTCGCTCCTCCCGGCGTGCTTCAACAGCCCGCAATTCCTCATATCGCTGTCGTTCCCCATCGACTACCCTGCGGTCCCGCTCGCAGCCTTCAAGTGTCCGGGTGAGATCAAATGATGGGGTGACAATCTGAATGAGCGAACTGCGCTGGACCTCAACTTCAATTGACAGTGTGGCAACCTCTCCCTCCAGTGCGGGGATCTTCTGACCTGCTTCGACAGCGCGCCTAATCTTCGGACAGGACGCGTAGGGGCCCTCACCCTGACAGGGCACTACCGCGAGCTCTTCACGCTCCACCCGCAGCCGCTCAAGCTCGGCCATGTTGTTTCTCAGCTCCCCATCGAGAGCTTGGACAGTACACTCGGTTTCACGGTTGATGGTCTCAAGCCCCTGTATCTCCTGAATCTGCCGATGGAGTTCTTCGATGCGAGTAGCAAGTGTCGCGCCTCGTTCCCTCAAATCGGCGAGGTCCTTCTTCCCCGTCAGAAGGTTCTCATCCCTCCCTATCTGGCGTTTGGTCTCGGTGATCTCGGCGTCAGTCTTACGCAGGCGCTGTTTCAGAGTCTCAACCTCGGCCAGGAGCGGCTTCCGACTGGTTTCCGCTGCC
>Ga0187850_10000874_pt1 | contig 36399 bp, 31 predicted proteins | sample June2016WEW_4_15_FD_132436 | JGI IMG/M metagenome (GOLD analysis project Ga0187850, IMG submission 132436) | Peatland microbial communities from SPRUCE experiment site at the Marcell Experimental Forest, Minnesota, USA - June2016WEW_4_150 | ecosystem: Environmental > Terrestrial > Soil >...
CATGCCCACACTCATTGAGACAGAGACCCCCAAGCTGCTGCTGATCCGAGAAATCGCGGACAAGCTCGGCATTCCCGACGACTATCTGGAATACTACGGCAAGCACACCGCCAAGTTGCGGCTGGAACTGCTTTCCGATTCCCCGGCCGCGCGCAAGGGCAAGCTGATCCTGGTGACGGCCATCACGCCGACCAGCCACGGCGAAGGCAAAACCGTAGTCTCAATCGGTCTGACGCAGGCGCTCGTGCGGAGCGGCCGGAAAGCGATCGCGACGCTGAGGGAGCCGTCGCTCGGCCCGGTGTTTGGGATCAAGGGCGGCGCCACGGGAGGCGGCCTCTCGCAAGTGCTTCCGAGCGAGATCATCAACCTGCACTTCAACGGCGATTTCCACGCCGTAACCTCGGCGCACAATCTGCTGGCGGCGATGATCGACTCGCATATCCACCACAACAACGCCTTGCGGATCGACGTGGACAACATCTTCTGGCCGCGCGCGATCGACATGAACGACCGCGCGCTGCGGCACGTCATCGTGGGACTGGGCGGGAAGGTCAACGGGGTTCCGCGCGAGACCGGGTTTGTGATCACGGCGGCTTCCGAGCTGATGGCCATCCTGGCGCTCGCCAACTCGCGCGAGGATCTGCGCCGCCGCCTGGGCGAGATCGTGGTGGGGTTCGATCTGGACGGCCGGGTGCTGCGCGCCCGGGACCTGGAAGCTACGGGCGCCATGATGGTCCTGCTGAACCAGGCGATCATGCCCAACCTGGTGCAGACCACCGAGCATGCGCCGGCGCTGGTGCACGCCGGCCCGTTCGCCAACATCGCGCACGGCACCTCGAGCGTCATCTCGCAGAGGATGGGGCTCCAGCTTGCCGACTACGTGGTGAATGAGACCGGTTTCGGGGCGGACCTGGGCGCCGAGAAATACCTGGATGTGGTCATGCCATCCTCCGGGCTCAGGCCCTCGGTGGCGGTGCTGATCGTCTCGGCGCGGGCGCTTTGCGAGCAGGGCTCGGGCCACGCCACGCTGGCGCACTACGATGCGAAAGCGCTTCGCGCCGGCTTCGTGAATCTTGCCAGGCACATCGATAACCTGCGGAAGTTCCGCATCCCGATCGTGGTGGCCGTCAATCGCTTCGCCAGCGATCCGCAGTCGCACATCGATCTGATCCAGGACTACTGCCGCGTAGTGGGCTGCGACAGCGCGGTGGCGGATGCTTACGAGAAGGGCGGAGAGGGCGCGCTCGAGCTTGCCGAGAAGGTCGTCTCGGCGGCCGACGCCGCCGATCCGCTCGAGGTCCGGTCGCTTTACCCTCCGGAGTTGAGCATCGAGAAGAAGATGGAGACCGTGGCGCGGGAGATCTACGGCGCCGCGGGTGTCTACTTCGAGACCCCGGCCCGCAAAGCCATCACGAAGTTCACCGAATTGGGCTTCGGCCATCTGCCGGTCTGCATCGCCAAGACGCAATCCTCGTTCTCGGACAATCCAAAGCTGATCGGGGCGCCGCAGGGGTGGACGCTAGTAGTCACCAACGCCCACCTGTCGGCCGGTGCGGGTTTCATCGTGGTCATCGCCGGCAACATGCTGCTGATGCCCGGCCTCGGAAAAGTCCCGCAGGCTGTGAAGATGGACCTGGACGAGTCGGGCCAGATCCTGGGACTGCGGTAAACTAAGCCTTCAGGCCCATTTGTCCTAAAGAGCGCGGCTGGGCCGGAGGTAGCAATGGAGTTCTTTGAGACAGTCCGTCAACGGCACTCGATCCGGAACTACAGCTCGCTTCCGGTCGAGCGGGAGAAACTGGACCGCATTCTGGAAGCGGCGAACCTGGCCCCATCGGCGGCGAACCTGCAATCTTACGAGATCTACGTGGTCACGCAAGTGAGGCAGCGCGCGGCGCTGGCCAAGGCGGCGTGCGCGCAGGGATTCGTGCTGGTCGCTCCGGTTTCGCTGGTGTTCTGCGCCAACCCGGTGCGCCTGGTGGATCAGTACGGAGAACGCGGCCAGAGCCTTTACGCAATCCAGGATGCGACGATCGCCTGCGCCTACGCTCAACTGGCGGCCACTGCCCAGGGCCTCGGAACTGTCTGGGTCGGTGCGTTCGACCCGGATGCGGTACGTGAGGTTGTCGGCGCGCCGAAAGAGATACAGCCGGTGGCGATCCTGCCGATTGGCTACGCGGAAGGGGCACCCGAACTCAGGGCCCGCCGCCCGTTGGAGGACCTGGTCCACAAGGTCTGAGCGCGCGCCACGTCCCATCTCCGGCACGACCAGTCCCACGAGCGCACACCCGCGGCCCGGCGCTACTCCAAGACTCAACGGGTTAGCCCTGGCCTGCGAGTTGCCTTTTGCGAACCCAGGGGGTGTCGCATGTCGAAGCGCGAACGAGTGCGCGAGATGCTTTCGGGCCCGCTGACGCCGGAGTACCTCCAGCGGAGGGCGGAACAGGGTTGGTCCCTGATTGGGATCAGTCTGGAGTGGGAACGCGAGATCGAGACCGACCACCCCCGGGACGAAACTGCCAGCCTCCGGGAGGAGGTCCCCTACGGGCTCCGGGTCGCCCCGGATGGCTTGCACCTGGAAGAGAACGCGGCCGAAAAGGAGACGCTCGTCCGGATGATGGACCTGATCGTCGAGGACCACTCCCTGAGTCGCGTCGCCGAAGAACTGAACCGCAAGGCCTTCCGGACACGCCAGGGGGCGCTCTGGACGGCCAGCGCCGTTTTCAACATGATCCCGCGGCTGGTCGAGGTTGGGCCCCGCATCTTCTCGAGCGAGGAATGGGTGGCGCTGCGGAGCCGCCTGTCGGGCGGGCTACGGTAAACGGGGGTCGCCGCTCGAAGCCTATCCCACCGGCTCCTGCATCCATTGCGGTTTGTGCCCGCGCAGGTAGCGGACCACCTCCCAGGCCCCCTGGAGAGCCGTCGCCGCTCCGCCCAGCACCAGAGCCAGATAGAACCGTTGCTCGTTGGGCCACGGAAGAGTGAGCGGGTACAACCCGGCCCACACCCAGCCGGCCACGGCCAGCGGGTAGGAGCTTTGCTCAGACTTTGAACGCACCCAGATGAACTGAGCGACCCCCAAGCTTGCGACCGGCGCTGCCCAGATAGACCCGCGCTGCCAGCAGGACAATCCGGAGCAAAGTGCCAACACGAGCAGCGACCACCAGAGCTTGCGGTCCCAGCGCGTGCGCCAGTCCGGAGAGACATCAAATAGCTGCAAAATCAGTAGGGGGAAACACAGAAGCGTGGCAAACCGGAGGGCGACCACCGCGAGATGGTGCACCGGCGCATTCGGCAACCGCATAGGGGCCAGACCATAGCCGCCCAGAACGGCGAGCAGCCATCCCCATGCGAGCAAATGCGTAATGCGACTCTACCTTCGCCCACACTCGAAAAAGCGTTCCAGGCGACTCGTTCCCGGCGCAGACTCGGCTAGGGTATCCATTCCAAACTCCTGGATGGGAGCCATTATACGCCATCGGGGGCTTACGCCAGCGCGCGGACGTCGAGCGGGGTTCCTTTTCGCTCGTCGCGTGCCAGCGTGATTGCGCCGGTGGCGCAGGTGACCTCGCAGGCGCCGCAGCCCATGCAGCGTTCCCAGTTCCGCGTCACGGCTCCGTCGCCGTCCGAAAGGGCGTGAAAGGCGCAGGCCTCGATGCAGTCGCCGCAGTGCGCGCACAGCTCGGGATCGATCTGGGCCACGTACCCGGAGCTCACGAGCAGCGGCACGCCGAACTCGACCATCGCTTGAATCCCCGCGCAGCAGCACTTGCAGCAGTTGCAGATTGCGTAGAACCGGCTGAGCATGGCGTCCTTGAACCAGGCCGTGTGGACGTGACCCCGCGCGTGCTCGGCCTCGAGCAGTTCCAGCGCTTCGGACTGAGTGAGCCGCCGGGCCGAAGCCTGCTGCTCGAGGAGCAGGCCGGCCATCGGCTGCCCGATCACCATGCATACCTTCGTCGGTTCGCAGTGCACCGGCCGGCTGTGGCGGCAGGGGCAGTCGAACACCACCACGTCCGGCGGCGATTTCAGGATGATGTCTCGGGCCACCGGATAGGGGATGATCTGCTCCTGGTCGCGCGCGGCGACGTCGTGATCCAGGCCCACGATGGCCCGCGCGTGGTCATGGGCGAGCACCTTGCCGTGATAGCGATCGGCCACCCACTGCTTGGCGGAAGACGACAGTCCGCGCTTCGCGAGCCGCAACATAAGCTTTACGTACTGCCGCGTCCAGCGGCCGTAAATGTAACCGTGCAGCGTGCGCAGCCCGAATCCGCTCTCGCGCAGGAACCGCCACGTCAAGGTCATCTTGACACGAGCACGACGATGCTGCGGCCCTTCACCGGGTAGCTCTCGCCGAAATACTGCACCTCGTCGCCGGGGTCGGCGATGTCGCCCGGAGATGCCTCCGCGGTGTCCACGGCCAGGTACCAGTATCGGCCGGCCAGGGGCGGGACATCGAAGTCCAGGGTGTCCCAATACATGTTCATCATCACGTGGAGATCGGCGTCATCGTGGAAGCCGGCCAGCGTGAAGGCCAGTACGCGCGCCTCGGGGTCGGACCAGCCGGGGGAGTGGAGCCGGCAGCCATGCCAGGCGACCTCGGGCATCCCCCGGTCGTTCACCGCTCCTCCGAAGAACCGGTTCTTGCGCACCACCGCGTGGCGCTTGCGGAAGTCGATGATCCGTTTCCAGAAGCGCAGCAGGCCCGCGTTTTTCTCCGGCAGGCGCCAGTCGATCCAGCTCAGCTCGTTATCCTGGCAGTAGGCGTTGTTATTGCCCCGCTGCGTCCGCCGGAACTCATCGCCGGCCAGGATCATGGGCACGCCGCGTGAGAGCATCAGGATGGTCGCGAAGTTCTTCACCTGCCGGGTGCGCAGCGCCTCGATCTCGGGATCGTCCGTCACGCCTTCGATGCCGCAGTTCCAGCTCAGGTTGTCGTTGATGCCGTCGCGGCTGCCCTCGCCGTTGGCGTCGTTGTGCTTGACGTTGTAGCAGACCAGGTCGTTCATCGTGAAGCCGTCGTGGCAGGTCACGAAGTTAATGGTGTTGGTCGGCGTCTCACCCTGAGCCTGGTAGAGATCCGAGCTGCCCGCGATGCGGGTGGCCACCGCGCCCACTACGCCCGCCTCGCCGCGCACGAAGCGCCGGATATCGTCGCGATAGCGGCCATTCCACTCCGACCAGCGGTCGCCGGGGAAACCGCCGATTTGGTAAAGCCCCGCGGCGTCCCAGGCTTCCGCGATCACCTTGGAGTCCATGAGGTCCTCGTCGAGTTCGATTTGCCAGACCACCGGAGGGTGGGTGACCGGCATCCCATTCTCGTCCCGCGCCAGCACCGAGCCTTCGTCGAAGCGGAACCCGTCCACATGCCCCTCGCGCACCCAGTAGCGCAGCGATTCCACGATCAGCTTCTGGGCGATCGGATGATTGCAGTTGAAGGTATTCCCGCAGCCCGTGTAGTCGTAGTAGAACTGCCTGTCCCCAGGCACCAGATAGTAGTACACCCGGTTGTCGATGCCCTTGAAGCAGAACATCGGGCCCATGTGGTTGCCCTCGTCGGTGTGGTTGAACACCACGTCCAGGATCACCTCGATGCCGGCCTGGTGCAGGGCCTTCACCATGTCGCGGAACTCGTCCAGATGATTGCCGGCCTGCGGGTTCACGCAGTAGGCCGACTGCGGGGCGAAGAACCCCATCGTGCTGTAGCCCCAGAAGTTCTTGAGCGATTGCCCGTTCACCTGGCGGAGGACATCGGTCTCGTCGAAATCGAAAACCGGCAGCAGCTCGACGGCCGTTACGCCCAGTTCCTTCAAGTGCGGGATCTTGTCGATGAGGCCGCGGAAGGTGCCCGGGTGGGCCACACCCGCGGTGGGTGACTTGGTGAAGCCCGCCAGATGCATCTCGTAGATGATGCTGTCTTCGATGGGGAGGTCGAGGGGGCGATCGCCTTCCCAATCGTAGGTCGAGGGGTCGATGACCACCGAGCGCATCGCGGTGGCGCCATTGTCCTCGGGGCCGCAGGCATCGGCGCGCTTCCAAAGGTTGTTGGTGTTGCCCCGGGCGTACGGATCGATAAGGACCTTGTTCCGGTTGAACCGGCGGCCGGCGGCCAGGTCGTGCGGGCCGTCCACGCGATAGGCATAGTGCGCCCCGGGCTTTAGCCCCCGCACATGGACGTGCCAGAAATGGAAGGTCTTGTTCACACAGGGTTCCAGAACGATCACCTGGCTGGGCTGTGGGTCGTCGTGCTCCTTGAAGAGCAGCAGTTCGACGCTGGTCGCGTTTCCGGAAAACAGCGAGAAATTCACGCCCTCCGCCGTGGGCGTGGCGCCGAGGGGGTGGGGGCGGCCTGGTTCAACCGAGTAGGACATGATTCCCAGTTCTAACATGAAACCGGGCGGGGCGCGGCGCGGGAAACCGGGAAACACGGTGACTGTCCCCGCTAAAGAAACGGGGGGATTCCGCCGAAGATAAGGGAGACACCATGGGTGGAGTGTATGCCGAGTAGGGTGCTGACCGGCAAGGACGCGCAGCCAGCCCAGCCACTCTTCTGGAGGAGGCTCGTAGCCGGCGGCGAGGCGGCCGTGCAAACGCAGGTCGACGCGCTTCTGGCTCGTATCGCGCAACTGGAGCAGGAGATCCCCCAACGTGAGCAGCAGGCATTCGCAGCGGGCTTTCGCAAAGGGGAAGCCGCGGGGCAGGAACAAGCGATCGGGGGGCTGGATCCGGTGGCCGAACAGCTTGCGCGGGCGGTTGCCGACCTCTCCCAATCGCGGCGCAAGCTCCGGCGGGACGCCGAACAGGACGTGGTGAAACTGGCGCTGGCGATCGGCAGACGCATCGTCCATCGCGAGCTGAGCATGGACCCCGACGCGATTCTGGGCGTGGTGAAGGCAGCGCTCGAGAAGCTGGAGGGACGCGAAGTGGATCGCGTGCGGGTCCACCCCGAGAACGCCGATATCGTGAGGAAGCACGTGGAGCGGCTGGGCCGGAGCCAGCGGCTGGAAGTGGCCGGGGACCCGCGCCTGGACCGGGGTGGGGTGGTGTTCGAGACGGCGTGCGGCAATCTGGACGTCTCCCTGGACACGCAACTCGAGGAGATCCAGCGCGGGCTGGTGGACAGATTACGGCAGCAGCTATGACGGACCCCGGCAGACTGGACCTCACCCCGTACGTTCGCAGCGTCGAGCAGGCGAATCCCTGCCGTTGGACCGGAACCGTGGTGGCGATGACGGGTCTGCTGGTGGAATCGGCCGGGCCCGCCGCGGCGGTCGGCGACTTCTGCGAGATCCACAGCTCCGACGGGCGTCGCATCCGGACGCAGGTGATCGGCTTCCGCGACGGCCACGTGCTCTCGATGCCGTTCGAGGAGACTAGCGGGCTGGAATTGGGCAGCCTGATCGTGGCGCGCAAGGAGGACGCGCGCGTGGAGGTGGGCCCCGGGCTGCTAGGCCGCGTACTGGACGGATTCGGCAAACCGATGGATTCCGGGCCGCCCCTGGAAGCGGCGGGCGCCTACGAGCTGTACAAGGCGCCGCCCGGGCCGCTCGAGCGGGAGCCCATCGACGAGCTGCTGGTGACCGGCATCCGCGCGATCGACAGCCTGCTGGCTTGCGGCAAGGGGCAGAGGATCGGGATCTTCGGCGGCAGCGGGGTGGGCAAGAGCATGCTGCTGGGGTCGATGTGCCGCCACAACTTCGCCGATGTGAGCGTGGTGGCGCTGATCGGAGAGCGCAACCGCGAGGTCCGCGCGTTCATCGACCAGGACCTGGGCCCGGAGGGCATGCAGCGCTCGGTGGTGGTGGTGGCGACCTCGGACCGTCCGGCGCCCCTGCGCATCCGCGCCTGCTTTGTGGCTCTGGCCATTGCCGAGTATTTCCGCGACCAGGGCGCCGACGTGCTCATGGTGATGGATTCGGTGACGCGGTTCGCCATGGCGCAGCGCGAGATCGGGCTGGCGGCGGGCGAACCCCCGAGCCAGAAGGGCTATACGCCTTCCGTGTTCAGCCTGCTGCCTCAGGTGTTCGAAAGGGCGGGGAAGTTCCGGCGCGGATCGATCACCGGCTTCTTCGCGGTGCTGGTGGAGGGCGACGACATCACCGAGCCTATCTCCGACGCGGTTCGCGCCATTCTGGACGGCCACATAGTGCTCTCCCGCCAGCTCGCCGCCATGGGGCACTATCCGGCCATCGACATTTTGAATTCGGTCAGCCGGCTGAGTTCGCAGGTGGCGAGCCCGGAACAGCGCGACGCCGGCCGGCGGCTGCGCGAGGCGCTGAGCACGTATAAGCAGTCGGAGGACCTGATCCAGTTGGGAGCGTATGTTTCGGGCTCGAATCCGCGGCTGGACGCGGCCATCCGGGCCCGCCCGCAGGTGCTCGAATTCCTCCAGCAGGATATCTCCGGGAAATCGCCGCTGGAAGAGACCGTGAGCCGCATGCAGGGCCTGGCCCGGCTGCTTTCCTGACGAAACCCAATGCGCCGCTTCAAGTTCCGTCTTGAGACCGTGCTGGGGTGGCGGCGCCTGCATCTCGAGCTGGAAGAGACCAAGCTCCAGCGCCTGTTTGAGGAGTTGCGGCAGGTCGATCTCGCCGAGGATCGGCTGGATGCCGAGAAGGCCGATGCAGACCGCGCGGTGCTGTATTCCGCCAGCGTCGAGGCGCAAGACCTGGCCGCGCTGGACCGGCACCGGCTCCACGTGGCGCGGGTGAAAGAGCGCCTGCGAAAGGAGCGCGCCGACTGCCGACGACGCATTACCGCACAACAGCGGCAGGTGGTCGAGGCGGAGCGCGACGTCCGCCTGCTCGAGAAGCTCCGCGAAAGGCGCCTCGCCGAATGGCAGACTGCCGCGGACCACGAACAAGAAACGCTGGCCTCCGAGCTGTTCCTGGCAGGCTGGCACAGAGAATAGCCGGAAGCCCGTTCTGATATAGTGTTGTTGCCATGCCCAGGGACAATTCCATCTCGCGCCGAAGCTTGCTGCAACAAGCGGGGTTGCTGCCGTCGCTGGCTGCGGCGGCGAACGCCGCGGAAGTGAATGTGAACACACAGTCCGCGCCGAGCGACCTCAAGATCACCGACATGCGCGCGTGCACGGTGGCGGCGAACTACGACTACCCGATCATCCGCATCGACACGAACCAGGGCGTCTACGGGCTCGGTGAGGTGCGTGACGCGGGAGTGAAGGGTATCGCGCTGATCCTCAAGGCGCACATCCTCGGAAGGAACCCCCTCGAGATCGAGTCGATTCTGGCGAACCTCCGCCAGTTCGCCGGGCAGGGGCGCATGGGCGGCGGGTACAGCGCGGTGGACATGGCGCTGCACGATATAGCGGGCAAAGTGTACGGCGTGCCGGCGTGGAGGCTGATCGGCGCCCGGAAGCGCGACCGCATCCGCATCTACTGCGACACCACCGGCCACAAAGACCCGAAGATCTACGGGACGCGCATGCTCCAGCGCAAGCAGATGGGCTTCACCTTCTTCAAGATGGACCTGTACACCAGCATGGTCGAGGACCGGCCCGGAGCGGTGAACGAGAACGGAGCCGCCACCGAGAAAGGGCTGAAGTACCTGTGCGAGTACATCGCCGCCGTGCGCGACGCCATCGGCTGGGATGCGCCGCTCGCCGCGGACCACTTCGGGCGACTTTCGGTGAATGACGCCATCCGCTATGCCCGTGCATTCGAACCTTATCAGCTCGCGTGGGCCGAGGACCTCGTTCCATGGAAGAACTGGCGCGGCCTCAAGGCGATCGCCGATGCCAGCACGACTCCGGTCCTCACCGGGGAGGACGTGTTCGGCCTGGAGGGCGGCTTCCTGGACATGATCGACAACCAGGCGGTGGATATCATCCAGCCGGACGCGGAGACCTCGGGCGGGCTGCGCGAGACCAAGATCATCGCCGACTACGCGGACATGCACGGCATCCCCACGGTGCTGCACTTCGCCGGCTCGCCCGTGGGCTGCATGGCCAGCGTGCACGCGGCTGCCACGCTGCGCAACTTCCTGTGCATGGAGAACCACGCGGTGGACATGCCCTGGTGGAGCGACCTGGTGATCGGCCTGCCCAAGCCCATCGTGCAGAAGGGGTACATTGAGGTGCCCGACAAGCCGGGTCTGGGGGTCGAGCTGAACGAAGCGGTCATCAAGGAGCACTTGCGCTACCCGGGCTATTTCGAGCCCACGCCGACGTTCGACGACTTCATCGTGTCCGGGTACCGGCGCGTCGGCCCCTGGCCGCACTATGACGAAGACGGGAACTACGTCAACAAAGTGACCTACTGAGCGCTAGCCTGGATTTCCACGCAGGGATCGCGAGCGAACCGGGTGGATCCGCACCCCGCCCGGGCGGCCCGCGATTTCGCCCCGAGAATCACACGTCCTGAACAACAGCCCGGCAATCGAGCTGTCCCCGAGTTCTCACCTCGACGAACTGGCTTTTTGATCCTTAACCTGCAGCTCGTTCACCACCTGCCTCACGTTTGGCACCCCAGATGCAACGTTCTCGGCCCGGGCTCGCTCGGATTGAGAGATAACCTCGCCAGTCAGCGTGACAACACCAGCTTTGACATCGTACTTGACGCTCTTGTGAAGCTTGGCTTGGACGAGAGCAGCGTTCAGGTTGTGCTCGATACCCTTATCCAAATCCGAGTTCACCGTCAAAGCATCCCGTTCGGCACCCGGCGTTAGGACGGCAATTTGGTTCGCCACAACCTGGTCGACCGCGATGGACCTGGCAATGGATTCAGCGCGTGACTTGTCACCCTCAGTGGCGACGTGTCCGCCAAGGGTCACTACGCCCTTGTCGCGATCCTGACTTACAGAAACATTGTTGAGGCTGGCCTCGTCAAGTGATTTGCGGATGTTGTCAGCAACATCGGCTGATTTCGTGGACTTCTGCGAGCACCCTACAAAGAGCCCGGCGACGATCAGCGGAAGAAGCGTTAAGCACAGTTTGAGAGTCTTCATTGTAGACATCCTTTTCTTCATCTCCGAATCTTCGAGCAGATTGGGCACCAAAGCCGAATGTATGTGAGGACAAGTTCGAAAATTGAGGCGCGCGCACTCAGGTGCAATTCCTGCTGTCCAGAAGGCAAGAAGTGCAGTCCTGGAGGCGGCTCATCAACTGGGGAAAGACGGTACGGCCTTGGTTCACGCACCATTGTGGCCCACGCCAGAGTCGCTTTTCGAGGCCGGTCGCGGTTCCAATCGCGACATCCAAGTGCTTGCTTAACTCTCAGCAACAGCGGGACTTGTTAGCGTCGACGTTCTTTTTAGCCGGAGAGGAGTGGTTGACCATATTTGGCCATGTGACCTCGCACGGTGAGTTCCTTGACTCGATAGCGCCTTTCCCGCGGCTTGCAGTGCGCATGCACGCCTGCACTGCGCATGCATGGATGTCCCCGCCTTCGCCCTGTAGAGCGACATGCTCGTCTGACAGCCGCGGAGTGCAAAAGGTGGGGGTCAGCGAGTCCAAAGTGATCCGCTGCCAGGCCGAAGCCGGGCGGCTGTAGATATCGGCCAACATCTTCCCCGAGCGGCGGCGCAGGGTAATGAAGCCAATGCCCTGCCGGTTCAACCTGGAAAGGTTCTCATGGGTGGTGAGCTGGGAATCGCAGATCAGCTCCGCCGGCCGGGTTCCGGTGCGGAGGGCTTCGTACTGGCGATGCAGCGGCCCTTCGGGGGAGAGGAAGAAGGCGGCGGCCTGGGATACCGTTAGCGCTGCATCAAAACTGGATACCATGATCATACAGTGCTGCCAAAACACAACAAAGAAAGTCTGCACCTGATACGGTTAACACGGCGCGACGCCGAGGGACGCAATAGCGCGGCCTTGGCCAGGAGACTCCTGGAGCCTCGACCCGCCGCATCACGCGTGGAAATCGAGGCTAGCCGCACGGCAGGCCGCCTCCGGCGGAGTGGCGTGCGTTGGGGGAGGGGACTGATGAAAGCACTCGTCTCGCTGCTGGCACTCTCGGCCGGCCTCGCGGCCCAGGGGCCACGGCAAACCATGCGGCCGGTGATTCGTGGCCGGCAGTATGCGGTGGTCTCGATGAAGCCGGAAGCCACGCAGGTGGCCGAACGCATCTTGCGCGCCGGAGGCAACGCGTTCGACGCCATCGTGGCGGGCCAGGCAGTACTGGGCATCGTCGACATGCCGAATAACGGCGTGGGCAGCGATGCGGTGCTGTTGATCTACGATGCGCGTGCGAAGAAGGTGTTCTCGCTGAACGCCGAGGGCACGGCCCCCAAGCTGGCCACCATTGAGTGGTACAAGACCAACCAGGGCGGCAAGATCCCGGTCAATGACACACTCCTTTCCGGAACCGTGCCGGGCGTCGTCGATGCCTGGTATCTCCTTCTCGACCGCTGGGGCACGATGAGGTTCGCTGACGTGCTGGCGCCGGCCATTGAGATGGCTGAGAACGGCTTCCCGCTGGGCAATCGAGTGGCCGCAGTCATGGCGCTCCTCCCGAAGATCCGGAAGTACCCCACCACCGTGAAGGTGCTGTTCCCTGAGGGCCGCAATCCGAAACCCGGCGAGGTCTGGAAGAACCCGCAACTGGCGCGCACATTGCGAAGGCTGGTCGAGGCCGAGCGCGCCAACGCGGGCCGGGGGCGGCACGCCGCGCTGCGCGCTGCCCGCGATCTGTTCTATCAGGGCGAGATCGGGCGCGAGATGGCGCAATTCTCGGAACAGAACGGCGGGCTGTTCCGCACCCAGGATTTCGCGGGCTACAGCGCCAAGATCGAGGAGCCGGTCTGGGTGGACTACCGCGGCTACCGCGTCTACAAGAATGCGTCGGCCAACCAGGGTCCCACGGAGCTGATCGCGCTGAACCTGCTGGAAGGCTACGACCTTAAGGCGCTGGCGCTGAATAGTGCGGATTACATTCACCTGGGTGCGGAGGCGGCCAAGCTGGCTTTCGCCGACCGCGACAAGTACTTGGGCGACATGGATTTCATCCAGATCCCCTACCAGGGTCTGCTGTCGAAAGAGTACGCACGGGAGCGACGGGCGCTCATCGATCCGGCGCGCGCCTCGCTCGAACTGCGGCCGGGCACGGCGGAGAAGTTCGCGCCCGGCGTGGGGCCGCTCGAGCGCCCGCTCGACTTCCAACTGGAGGGCAATGCGGACCACGAGGGCGACACCAGCTACATAGCGGTGGTCGACAAGGACCGGAACCTGGTTTCCTTCACGCCCAGCCTGCACACCGGGTTTGGCACTGGCGTGGTCATGGGCGAGCTCGGCTTTTCGTTCAACTGCCGTGGCGATTACTACTCGCTGGTGGCGGGGAACGCCAACGCGCTCGCGCCGGGCAAGCGGCCGCGCAGCACGCTGCAATCCACGCTGGTGACCAAAGACGGCCTGCCGGTAATGGCTCTGGGCAGCCCGGGCGGCGACGATCAGTGCCTGCGGACCATGCAGACGTTCCTTAACATGGTCGAGTTCGGCATGAACGTGCAGCAAGCCATCGAGGCGCCCCGCTGGACCACGCGCGCGTTCCCTTCCTCCGTGTTTCCGCACATCATGTTCCCGGGCGACCTGGGCGTCGAAGAGCGGATCCCCGAGGCGGTGCGCAAGGAACTTGCGGCCAAGGGGCACGAGGTGCGGACGTACGGCCCGTGGTCGCTTGGATCCAACGGAGCCATCGTGATCGACCTGCAGACCGGTGTGATCAGCGCCGGCGCGGACCCGCGCGTGGACGCCTACGCCTTAGCCTGGTAGCGGCATCACGGCCCGTAAGTGATCGTCGACTCTCCCGTGTAATGGTGGTAGTTTCGGAAGTCGATCACATTCCGCGAACAGTTGCTGGAGCCGCGCTGACAGCTCAAGACCTCCGCATGCACCGGCAGCAGAAATTCGCCCGGGCCGCCCAGGCGGATGTACTGGTAATCCACCGCGGATTCGATGGTGTCGAACGGAAACTCCTCCGGCATCCGGCGCGCCTGCATCTCGATACGCAGCACCCGGCCGGACCTCGGGTCGATCCACACCGCGCCGCGGTAGGCGGGCCTCACCAGTTGGGAGGGCGCGTGAATCGCCCAGTGGGAATGGTCCCGCTCCACCGAGAAGTCGTAGACCACGGCCGCGAGGCCGGCAATGGTGTCCCCACCGCGCTTCCGGAATTCGGCCGCCGTGGCCAGCGAGAACAGGTCCGCCAGCACGCTGCCGTACTCCCCCTTGGACCAGGAGCCCCCCGACTCCTCCATGCTCTTAACAGTCTGCTTACCGTTGATCTTGAAGTTGCGGTAGTGCTCGCGACCGTCTTCGAAGATCACCTCGGCGGAGAGGATATCGATGGGCCTCCAGTTGACCGGGCGCGAGGTGCTTTGGAAACGGGCCGTAAACTGCTCGCAGATGTAGTTCGGAAGTTTCTCGTCGAACACTGCGGATGCCGAGCGCGCCTTCTCCACAACCGAATCGGCTTTGGACGGCGCCGGCACAGGCGGGGCGGGCGCGGCAGGCGCTGTCGCCACGGCTGCTACCTCGACGGGGGCCGTCTCGGCGGGCGGCTCAATCGTCGCGCGCCGAGCCGGGGCGCCGTGACGCAGCACGGGCGGGCCTGGGTCATCCGCGCCGACCCGCACCGGAGGTTGTGCGTCGCGGACCTGCGTCGGTTCGGGTTCTGGCTCAGTCAGCGCCGGAGTTGCGTCATCCTCGGGGGTCTCCTTGCGCGGCGAATCGGCTCTGCGCAGCACCGGCGGGCCTTCCTCGCCGGACGGTTTCTGAACCGAGTCCTCCACTGGTTTCGAAGCGCCCGCGCGCTCCTCGGGCGTGCCTGTTTTCTGCCAGGTTACGGTGGCCGCGTAGAGATATCCCTCATCGTCCTGCGTGGCCTCAACCAACAGGTGATCGCCGGGCTTGAACTCCGCGGGCTTCGCCTCGACCGAGTTCCTGTAAAACTTGGTCGTTTCCGTCCGCTTCAGCGTGAGAATGCGCGTGTCTTGCGCCTCCAGGACCAACTGCTTGGCATCCAGGCTGCGGAGGACCCCCGAGACGTTGACTGTGGGCTGGGCGGCCGCCGCCGGCGCTTTCTTCTGCTTGCTGCGCCGCGGGATCGGGATCCCGGGCACGCTTGGGCCCGGGTACTGCCCCGGCGGGTACCCGCCTCCCGGATACTGGGCGGGAAGCGGGCACTCAGCCAGCAGGAACACTAGAGCAAGGACCCAGCGGGGCACAATCGTGAGATGCTCGGCGGGCGCACCAGGTTACTTGGGGTGCGCTACTGCGCGCGGTCCGGTGCGCGCCTCCTGGGTTCCGGACCGGCCGGCCTGTTCCGCTCGAAGGTCGCCGGCTTGCCCTCAACGATGGTGTAGCCGGCAGGGACTTCAAACTGCGAGTGGTCGGGTTCGGCCAGGGTGACCTTAGTCAGCTTGTAGGAGTCCTCGCCCATGCGCGGATCGTTGTGCGTCATCAGCACGACCACCTGCAAGTGGGGCGAGAGCCAGCGCTCTGTCACGGCTACGATCGGACGCTCATTGCCGATCCTGCCCGCCAGGATGGTGGTGGTGACGCGCCTGCCCTCTGCCTGAACACCCTCGATCTGCCTGGAGGGCAGCGATTCGATCTTCAGATCCTCGTTCCCGGGGGGGCCGGCGTGCATCATCCCGCCTCCGGGGCCTTCAGCGGAGCCCATCCCGCCCATGTGGCGGGGAGCGGCCGCCATGCCGCCGCCCATCCGGCCTGCTGCGCGCAAGGGAAACTTAGTTGCGGTCTTCTGGGCGGGGTCGAGTACGTAGGTGAAGCCAGCCACGGGATCGGTGATAGTGACCAACTGCTTGAGATCGCCCGCGGGCGCCAGTGGGCCCATGCCGCCGGGCACCGACTCGTTTCTAGTGCGCCCCTGGCCGTCGCGATACACGGCCCCGGTGACCACGCGGTGAATCTTGTTGCCGTCGCTGAGCGTCTGGTTCACCTCGGTCACGGCCTGCGCCGAGTACGGGGCTCCCCGCACGATCCTACCGGCCGGGGCCATTTCCGCCCCGATCCACGGGGCCATGCCGGCGTGGTGGCCGCCGGGCGGCTGCCCGCCCGGTCCCATGGGGCGTTGGGCGGCTGCCAAGGTGACAAGCACACCGGCGGCCAGCGCTGACTTGATGCACGTATTCCTCATTTTCTCTCTCCTGTCTCGAATCAGTTCACAAACCGGACGGCGCGGGCAATCCCGTCCGGGCCCAGCACGACATCGGCCTGCACGGGTTCCTCGGCACGCTCCGGATTCATCGGCAATCCAAACGAGGCCAGCACCGTGCGCGGCAGCTTCATCCGCACGACCGGCGCCCCTTCGAGCGCGGTCAGATCGGTCCCTTGCTCCAAGGCGAAGTACTCCGTGGCAAACTCCCCGGCCTGGGCAATCTCGACGGGTTCGGAAACCGCTGGATCGGAGCTCGCCGCCGGCCCCGGCGCCCGAGGCTGCAATGCCGCGGCAACGGCCAGAAGGACCATCGCTGCCGCGACTCCCCAGATTGGCCACAGGGCGCCGGATCTGCGAGCCGGTCGTACACGCGCGCCTCGGCGATAGGCCGCAATCAACGCGCGTTCCACGCGGGCGGGGGCTTCGAGGGCTTGTGAATCGGTGGCCAGTGCGCGCAGGGCCGCGGCCACTTCGCGCTCATTTCCCAGGCGCGCCGCGCAACGCGAGCAAGCTTCGGCATGGGCCAGCGCCGCAACATCCGCCCCCCACTCGCGCGCCACTTCAAACACGACATCATCGAATTCCCGGCAGTTCATATGGAGCACCCAGCCGGCTTGATCTGGCCGGCCACCAGTGGATCCCGCGCCGTGCCCCGGAGCCTGTCGGCCAGCAGGCCGCGCGCCCGGTGCAGCCGCGACCGCACTGTCCCGACCGCGCAACCCAGGGCCGCGGCGGCCTGCGCGTAATCCATCTCGTGCAGCTCGCAGAGCACCACCACTTCGCGGTAGTGGAGGGGCAGCGCCAGGACCGCGCAACGCACCGACTCGATGGTCTCGCTGCGGGTCAAACGCCCGAGCGGATCCGCCTCCGGCGAGGCCGGCTCGGCCTGCGGCTGGGAGTCCCGAAAGCCTTGCCGATCCAGCGACCGCAGCACATGGTTTCTCGCAATCCCGTAGAGGAACGCCGCCAGCGAGCCCCGGCGTGCATCGAACTTCGCGGCGTCGCGCATCAGGGCCAGGAAAACCTCCTGGGTGACGTCCTCGGCCGTAATCTCGGATCCGCTCATGTGCAGCGCAAAACGATACACCCCGGCTTGCCGGCGGCGGTAGAGGGTAACAAACGCCTCCTCGTCGCCCGACAGCATCCGCTGGAGCAGGTCTTCGTCGCTGGGGAGTTGCTCATCCATCACGCTGTCAGTAGTGATTCGGCCGGAGAGCTATGGAAGTTCCAGGAAATTTTCGCGGCTCCGGGGCCGGGCACAGAGCGCCCCGCACAGCCACGAGGTTACCACGAGGGCCGGGAAGGCGCATCTGCGCCGTTGCCGCGAGATTCAGGGGCCTGAAACGGCCCGCGCACTCAAGGCGTCGCTGACGACTCAGGCGTTGGCGCCGGTTGATCCGGCGGGGCTTCTTCTTTCGCCGGGGGTTGGGTGGTTGCCGCAGGCTCCGGCGGAGGAGTCGTGGAACTGGCCTCCTGCGTGGGCGCCGGGCTCGGGGCCGGCAGCGCCAGCGCACCCAGCGGGGAAGGACGCCCCAATACGCTGTGGATGCTCTCGCTGACGATGCGCCCATCCGGGAGATTGGCGAGCTCGATGCGGAAAGACACGCCGCTGGTGGCGGGTGTGTACACGAAAGCCCCGGTGCGCAGTTCGTCGACGCTCAGGGGCACAACCTGTGTTTGCTCCCCGTCTGTGATGAACAAGGAGGCCTTCTGTGCGGCGCGAACCGGGGGAGCATTGCGGTCCCAGTTGAGGTACAGTTGGCCCCCGCTGCGTTCTACCCGCAGGAACAGCGAAGGAGTGGCGGCAGCGCTTGGTCGCGAACCCGCGAACCGGGCTTCCAGCCGGTACTGGACATAGGCGCCCACGATAAACAGAAAGATCCCCGCGGCCAGAAGCTGGAGCCAGCGAAGCAAACGGGACTCAGAGCGAGATTCGTGGACCCCCGCCGCCAGCGCCTCAGCGCGGTTCTCCCTCGGAATGGCAGCCGCAACAGCCGGGGGAGTGGCATTCGGTCGCTCGGCGGGGTCCAGGATTGCGCGTAGGGATGCCCGCAGCTCCGCCATCGATTCGGGAGCCGCCTCGGCAAACACGGGCCGGGTCGGCGCCGCAACCGGCGTGGGAACAGGAGCGCTGATCACAACGGGCTCGGCGGCGGCGACGTCCTCAGATTTCGCTGGCGCTGCTGACGGTGCGATGACAGGGACGCCTGTCGTCACGGGTTCGGCAGGCGGCTGGCTCTCGATGACCATGGCCGCAGGAGCGGCGAACTCCTCTACGGGGATCACCGAAGCCTGAAGAGCAGGCGGCGCCTTCACAACGGGCTCCTTCGAGGCAGTGGTGGCGACGGAGGGCGGTGTGGGAACCGGTAGTTCCAGCATCGCGGGCGGGGGGGATGGCCGGCTCTCCTCCTGCGCTGGCGCCAGCGCCGGAACTGGCTGTTCCACGCGGCGAACTGCCACAACTGGTCCTCGCTTCGCCGGCAACTGGGATCGCTTGAAGGGGAATTGAACGCTGTCCGGGGTTCGATCGCCCGGACCGCTTTCCCACGCGAAAAAACCGGCAAGGCAGGGCTTCATCGAGAACGGCTTGATCAGCAGGACCACGCTGTCAGGGGCGGCGAAATAGCTGTCGACAAGAGAGATATCGTCGTCCTCGAGAGCGAGGCTGGTTCGGGTATTACTGCGAAAGAAACCGACGGGAATAATGCGCTCCGCCCGGTTTTTCCGAGCCCGGACAGCAGCCTCCATGCGCCGCTTTTCCACGTCCGAAAGGAGATACAAAGGGCCGCGAGTATAGCCGCACGGGACCAGCTCGAAGTCCTCCACGATGACCGTGCGGGGACCTGTTCCGAACTGTCCCAGCAGGATCCCGCCCACTTCGGAACCGCGCTTGGTAAGCGACTTGAAACTGTCGATGACCTCGCGCTCGAGGCGGTCGACGAGTTCGGGGTTCAGCCGGATGGATAGCGAAACGCCAGAGAGCTCCAAGGCAAACCAGTTGGCGGTTGCCGAATCGTCGCGGGCGGGGCTGGCCGAAGACTGCGCGGCCTTGACCATCACATTTCCCCAGGCAGTGTTGCGCGAAGCGATAGCTTGTCCCATAACGTCTGCTTGTGCCCCTTTCCTGAACGCGCCAAGTGGCAGCTTGCCTGCCACGGGATGCCCACCGCGGTCGCCCCTTACGCTCCGCGAGGACAGCTCGGCCCTCTACCAGGGCCGGAGAGAGCGTGCACGCACAGTACATTTAACATAAACGAACCTCAATTACAAGATTTTAGGTACAGAAATATTCAAAAAATCCTGGTCTGAAATCGCGACTTACCCCAATATGGTGGTCCTCGATACCCGCGCCTGAGGGCGGAGTAGCCAATCCGGGGCGGGGGGCGCAGACCCTGTAATCGCACCACGGCGTGGGGTGTGTCGTGCGCAGCGGCAATCCGCGGGAGGCAAGGGGGCTGGTACGCCCGGGCCGATTTGAACGGCCGACCTCTTGCTCCGGAGGCAAGCGCTCTATCCAGCTGAGCTACGGGCGCACAAGATACTATTTTAAGGCTTTCGAGGAGGGAAGGGAAGTCGATTTTGCAGGCGGCTTGGTTTTTGAGGCCTTCGGCCGGGAGAGGGGCTCCTTCAGCAGCGATTCGATTTGCGCGCGCACGTTGGCTTCCTCGTTCTGGAAGAAGTCGTCTCTGCCTCTGTATTGCGCGCGGATGACCCCCTTGCGGTCGATGAAGACCAGTTGCGGGACGTAGAGGATTTCCATCGGCGGGTGCTGCAGGAAACTGACGGCTTCGTCGCGCAGGCCGACGCCCACCGGGAAGCTCAATTGAAGCTGGCTGATGTAGTCTGGCACCAGCAGGGTGGCCATATCGTTGAAAGCCACGCCGAGCACCTGCAAGCCGCGCGGCTGATACTCCTTGAACAGCCGGTCCAAGACGACGGAGCAGTTCTGGCAGTGCGGGCAGGTAGTATACAAGAACTCGAGAGCCACCACCTTGCCGCGGTACTGGCTCAGCAGAAGCTGCTGTCCGTTCACCAACCGGATGACGAATTCTGGGGCCGGGCGCGGTATCTCCGCGGCAACCATGGGCGCCACCAGGAGTCCCAGACCAATTCCAATGCCAGACCAACTGCGAATCACTGCTCCTCCTCGAAGCTTCAGTGTATCGTGTTCGAGGGCGCTGGCGCGGTGCGCGGCGAGCTCATGCCCTCCAGGCTTGTCACGCGGGAGTCCTCGCGCCGCAACAGGAAGTAGCCATCGTCGCCGTGTCCCGTGACGGCGCTCTCGCTTTGCGAGTCGGCCCGGAAGGTCTTCCATTTGCCCTTCAATACCCGCAGGTACAGGCCGAAGAACTTCTGGGCGACCGCCGCACTGGCCCACTCCGAAGCGTAGGCCATGACCAGGCGCCGATCAGTCTTGTTCTCGAGCAACTGGTAGGAGCCGCCTGTCCACTCCGGAGAGATCTCGGCGGCCTCCTTTTCGCCGGCGTATTGGCGCAGCAGGATGGCGTGGTCGAACTCGCCGAGCGCGCCCTCGCTGAGGGTGCGCCAGGCGCGGCGGTTGTCCAGTTGTGGCAGGGGCGGCACGGCTGGGCGCGTTCCAGCGAAGTACTTGTCGGGATGCAGGATCTGCTGCGTGCTGATCGGGGGATTGCGGAAAACCTCCGCGAAGGCGGCCTGACCCAGTTTCGCGACGACGGCCTGCTGGAACAGGAGCCCCTGGGTGTAAGGGAAGAGCAGGCTCTCGCGCACGTAGAGAGGCGCACGGCCGAACACCGGGTACTGACTGGCGGCAAGTTCGGAGGCGTGGCTCATGAGCGTCACCAGCGCTTTTGAATCACGGAGCGACTGGCCGCCGCTCCGGCTCAAGTGCTCGAACATCAGCCAGGTTGCCTGTCCCTCCATCACCGCCATTCGGGCCTGCGAGCTGTCGTCCTTCCGGTTGGCCCGCTCGATGAATTTCCCGAGGTGGAAGTGCTGGTCCGCCAGGGCGTGAGCCAGCTCGTGTACCAGCGCAAGGCGCTGCACGAGATCGGGCGTGGATTCGATAACGAACAGCTTCTTCTTGCGGTAATCGTAGAACGCCGCCGCCTGTTCGGAGAGCAGGTCGATCATGGTCTTCTTCAGATCGAAGTCGGCGGGCACGAAGCCGAATTTCTTCAGAGCGAGTTCCTCGGCGCGTAGTTCCTCCGGCTTCAGGTGTTCCTTCGCCAGATCTTCCAGAAACTGTTTCACTTGCTCCTTGCCGATGCGGTCGTATTCGATCCTGTGAAGCCTGGCAAGGCCGCTGATCTCGGTCAGTTCGGCGACGATTCCGTCGATCTCGGTGAACAGGGGATCCGGTTGAGCGCAGGCCGCGCAGGCGGCCATGTACAGCGCGATGAGCAGGGCGAAGAGTCGTTTCATGAGGGTCGGCAAGAGAGCCAAGGACAGCTTCAAACTACAGGATAATCCACATGCGGTAGAATCGAGAGAAGCGATCGGTGGAACAGCGATCGACAAGGAGAGTCTGGTTTGGCGGAAGACAAGGTTTACTCAGCCACCTACGTTGGCAGCGGCACGTTCCTCATCAGCAAACCCAAGCGCAGGCGCATGAAACTGCGCCAGTCCCGCGTGAAGAACCCCCAGCGGGGCGCTCGCAAGTAATCCTGCCAAGAGTCATTGCGGAAGCAGTCCGGCGACATAGAGGGCACTACGCTCCTGTCCTGGAGCGCTATGAGGGGAATAGGAAGGGTGTTTAGGGCTTCTGGCAGCACAACGGACTGGACCGGACTGCCTCCCGCATTTCCACAATAATGCCGGGGAGCAAGGGGAGCAGGGGTCTGCCCGCGGAACTCATACAAACTGAATCAAAAAAAAATGTGGCACCCCGGTGATTGTGCAAAAGGTTGCATCGCCTGGCGGGCTAGAAGATGAAGCTGAGGCCGCCGCGGAGGCTGCGGGGGTTAGGCACCAAGAATATGCGGCCGGCGGCGGCAGACACGGGCACGTAGCCTTGCGCCAGGAGGTTGCGCAGGTCCGCCGTGGCTTCCAGGTGCCCTGGCAGGCCGCCGAAGTAAGGGATCGGCTGCCGGACTTGCAGGTTGAGACCCGCTCCTTCCTGCATGGACTGGGTCAGGAACATGTGGGAGGGCGACACCGAGGCCAGATCGGCCCATTGATAGCTGGCCACGAACTGCGTCCCGGTCCGCGGCGCGATCCCAGAAACCCGCGCCGTGATGGAATGGCGGCGGGCGACGCGAAGAAGCGCGCGGAGGTCGTCCGTGCTTCCAGCCTCGCCGGCCTTGTCGTCGACCGTGAGCGCCCCGCCGTCCGCGAAGGCAACCGCGGCGTCGAGGTGGTCGCCAAGTTTCTGGGCCAGCGAGGCGATATAGCCCAGAGCGCGGTACCGGCCGGCGTTGAAAATCCAGCTTTCCGAGAACACGTCTGGGAGAAGATCGTCGCTGGATCCGAAGCCCTGGGCGCCAGTGATGGTAACGGCGGCGTTGGAAACGGCCTCGCTGTAAAGACCGGCACTGACGGTCCGAGACCCCATTACCCGGCGGTATCCGGCTTCCCAGGAATGGCTCCGCTGCAGCCGGACGTGGCCGGAGCGCAAAGAAATCCGCGGGAAGAGGGCGAGCGCCGCCAGATCCCCCTGGATTTGGCCCCCGCCCTCCCGGTCGCGTGCGAATAGTTCGGCCGGCGGCACGCCCGAAGCGTAGCTGAACTGGAGAGCCTGGTTCTTACCGAGCTCGTAGGTCAGCCTGCCGTAAGGGCTGGCGTAGTTCAGGCGGTCCAGAAAGGTGACCGAATCCAGCGAGAAACCGTACTCGAGGCGGAGACTGTCGGTCAGGCGCGTTTCGTCCTTGAGGGTTGCCGAAAGCGTGCGGAGGACCGGCGCGGATTCCTGCATGCCGCCAAAAACGGCTGCTCCAGCACGCAGAGGCAGGTAGACTTGACGCATCGTGAGCCGGACTTCCGGGCCATCGCGCCCAGCCAGTTCGCGCCGGAAGCTGGTTCGGAAGGCCGCAGTCGGGGTCCTGGAATAGGAGGAATAGCCGAAGTTCCCGCTCACCTGCAGGTGGTTGGAGCCCAAGAAACAAGTGGCCAGGGCGAACGCCGTTCCCAGATCGGGCTCAGTGCTCAGAACCGAGCCCTGGTCGCCCCCCGAGACTGTCACCACCCCCCGGGTCGAGGAGAAGAAGGAGGAGCCGGCGGCCCGGCGCGCGGTCACTCCGCTCGCGTTCAGGTCGGGGAGGAAGCGGAGTACTGGCCGGGTGACGCTGGCGCTGCGCAAAACCCACTTCCATTCTTCGCTCATCAGGGAACTGTCCCCTGGCGTAACCGCCACCAGTTGGATGGAACTGAACACGGTGGCCAGGTTCACATTCAGCAGGCTCTGCATGCCCGGCTGAACCACGATGTTGCGCTTCAGGGCGGGCAGGAAACTGGCCAGGGAAACTCGAATGGTGTAAACATCCGGAGCCAGCGCGCCGAAAAAGAACGCGCCCTTCTCGGTGGTGAGCATCCGCTGGAGCAAGCGATCGTAACGGTTGTAAAGGAGCACGGCCGCGCCCATCTGCGGGATGCCCGAGGCGCTGCTCACCAGCCCGAGAATGCCGCCCGAAGGTTTCGCCGGGGCGGGGGTGGCATGGCCCAGGGACACCAGCCACATTGTGCCCGCAAGCACGCCCACCGTCTTGATGGACATCCTGGCGTTCATGCGCAGCCGGGCCACGGCCCGGCAGACTCCTTCACCTAGTTTACAGTAAAAGTGGCGCTCGGAGTCAGAGTTTGCTTCCGCAACCGATCCGTCACTGTCATCCTAAGAGTATACTGCCCCGGCTCGAGAGTTTGCAGGGAGAGCAGTTTCTCCACCGTCACCTGCTGGGCGGCGGCGCCCGGCAGGCTCTTCACGTCCTCGTTCAGATCGAAGATCTTCTGGTTGCTTCCGTTCCGGACGATCTCATAATCGATCGACCCGTCCGGTTTGCCGGTCTTGTCGTCGGCCTGGAAATTATAGAACTGGACGTAGATGCCCATCTTCTCGTCCCGATGGAAAGTGTCGTTGAGGCGCGGCCGCACCTTGGAGTCCCCGATGACGAACTGGCCGGTGCCGATGTTCCTGGTGGGGACCTTCTCGATCAGGTCGGCCAGAATCAGGCTGCTGGCGGCCAGCTTGTCCTCTTCAAATCGAGGCACGTGCAGCGGCATCTCGTAGTTGTTCATGGTGCCGCCGGTGACATCTTTCACCACAACGTTCAGGCGGTAGGTGCCGGGCGCCAGGAAGACCGCGTGGCTGTAAATCGAGGAGCGCTTTAGGATCTGCTCGGTCATTTCCGCCGGAACCTCGATAGAGACGGGTTCCTCCCATACATTCACCGGACGCCGCGACATCGAAGTGATACGGGCGTACATGTTCACCAAGGCCTTGCTCACGCCTTCCTTCTGCTGGAACTGGAGGTCTTTGTTCTCCAGTAGGATGGTGACCCGGGTAAGCACCGTGGATTCGGTCATGCGGATGTAGTCGGCGTGCACCTTCACAGGCAGCAGGTTATAGGTGATCCGGGAGTTCACCACGGCTTCGAGGTCCTTGAACTTGATCGCCGGGGGCTTTTGCAGCTTGGCGAACTGCTCCAGGCGGTTGAACTGGTCCATCTTTTCGCTGGGGGGTTCGTTACCAATGCCCAGATGGGTGCCGTCGGAGCGGGAGAACCGGTCGTTTTTCGAGGTCAGGCCCATCTGCTCGTACAGGGTAAGGCCGGCGTTGGGAACGTAGAGCAGGGCGTCTTTTTCCGACGGGTCCATGGTCATGCGGTACTCGCCCGTCATGGTGGGATCGACGAACTCGATATTGACGTCGGTGCCGATGCCTTCGATGTAGCGATATCGCCACTTCTCGAAGGGGTACGTTGAAGTGGTGCCGCCGCCCTCTTCCATGGGCCGCTCGTAACTGCCCCCCGAGGGATGGGACTCGTTCTCATCCGGCGGGCCGTAGGTGATGTAAATGCGGCCGCGGTCGGTCTTCCAGCCCGGGATGCCCGACGCGTAGTGCTCGTTGGCATAGGCGATGCGCCGGTAGTGTTCTTCTTTGAACTCGTTCTCGACGGTGTCCGGGGTGGGGTCCCGGCGCATCCAGAACTGCTCGATGAAACTCTCGCGCTCCTCGTCGGTGCTGAGGCGTTTGAAGGCGGCGCGCTCCTCGTCGGTGATGATGTAAGCAACGTCTTCCTGCAACCACTTGCGAAACGGGGTTTCCAGCTCTTTCTTGAGCTTCTGCTCCCGCCTGCGCCGCTCCTTCTCGCTCATGGGCTTGGCGATGGTCTCCGGCTGCGCCGAAACGGCATCGGTGGTCTTGATGTCCTTCTTGTCGTCGGCCTGGGCACTCGGAAGCACAGCCACCACACCGAGCACCCAGATGCAGACACAGAACTTCTTTGCCGTCATACACCTCTCCGCTTTCGGGACTCGCTCGAAACTATCCTAATTCTAGTCTCCCGCGCGGGGAGCGTCAACCAACCGGCCAATGTTGCCGCCCTCCCACTTTGGATAACAGACGGACGGCGGTAGCACCAGGTTTCAGAAAGCTACCACCTAAAGGCCGTCGCCACCTGCGCCGATAAGGCACGCGGAGGTTTCCACGATGGCCGTTGCCGAGAGACCGTGGGCGTTCAAGACGCTACAGCCGCTGCCGCCCATAGCCGCCCGGTTGATGCGAATCGTCTCCAGCGAGGAGGCATCGCTCCAACGCCTCTCCACCCTGGTCCGGACGGATTCGGCGTTCTCGGCCGAAGTGCTGCGGGTCGCCAATTCGCCACTGCTCGGCTGCCGCAACCGGATCGACAGCATCCGGCATGCGCTGACGATGTTGGGGCTGGAGAAGCTGAAGTCGCTGGTGATGGCCGTAGCGCTGCGGGACTTCCTGTCTTCCGCCTTGTAGATCCCCGCGCTGGGACGCTGCTGGCGCCACAGCCTGGCCTGTGCCCGCATCTGCGAGGAACTGGCCGGCGCCGTCGGCCTGAACACGGATACGGCCTATAGCGTGGGTCTCCTGCACGACGTGGGCCGGCTCGCGCTGCTCGCCAGCTACCCGGCCGAGTATGCCCGCATGCTGGACGTCTCCGGCGAGTACGGATACGATCTGCTGGGCTGCGAACAGGACCTGTTCGATATCGACACTGCCAGGCCGGGGAATGGCTGATGAAGGAGTGGCACTTTCCGGAGGAGTTTGCGGCGATCGCCAGGCGGCACCATCAAGCCTGGGACGGCGGCGCGGTAGACCTGCTGGGTGTAGTGCACTTTGCCTGCCGGATCGCCGACGCCACGGGATTCCCGGTGCTCACCTCCTCGATCGAAGACCTGAAGCCGGTCATCGACGCCCTGCCGCCTCAACTGGCCGCCAAGTTGGGCTCGGGGGAGGAGTTCACCAGGACGATTGCCGACAAGGTCAAAGCGCTGGAAAGAACGCTCTGACCTGGAGCACTCGGTTTGGCCCGGACCGGAGACCTCGCCCGGCCCTCCTATTTCGCCTCCAGAGGGGGTTTCGCCGGAATCGTAAAGAGGTAAATCGTGTGCCCGCCCAATTGAAGCTCTTGCTCGGGTTTCCAGTCATTCATGTCGAAGTCGTGGGAGACGATGCGCGTGCCCGGCTTGAGCTCGCGCCACAGCTTCGGGCGCAGCTTCAGGTTCAGCCTCGGCAGCAGGTACAGCAGCACCACCGTCGCATCCTTGATGTCCGCCTCAAACAGATCTTCTTCGCGGAAGGTGACGCGATCCATCACCCCGGCCTTGCGGGCGTTCTCGATGGATTCCTTGATCCTCTCCGGGCTGATGTCGATGCCGACGCCGCGGACCCCGGGCAGCTTCGCCGCCGCGATTACCGTGCGCCCGTCGCCACAGCCGAGATCGTAGACCACGTCGCCCTTATGAACGTTGGCCAGCTTGATCATCTGTTCCACCACGTCCTCGGGGGTGGGAACAAAGATCACATCCGGCTCGCGGAGAGTCTTCCCCTGCTTCTCTTGCGCGAGGGCGAGCACTACATTCAGGGCCAGAAACAACAGCCAACAGCGTCGCGTCTTTCGGATCATGGTTTCTCCGCTTCCGGCGTGGTATTGCCGGGCAATTGAGCACTGCATTGGAGGCTGGCCTCCGCCGACTGCATGTCGGAAGCTAATAGAGCCTGTCAAATTCTGCATCATAACCGAAACCAAGGGCATTCCGACGGATCCGGCGCAGAAGAGCTCGCGCGGAAGGGTGGGGATATCGGACAATGGGAGATTCGATGCGCTTCCTGACGGCTTTTCTTGCGATTGGGCTGGCCGGGATTGCCGGCGGCCCGCGGGGGCCGGCGGAGCCCGCTCCGAAACTGGTGGATGTACAACGGATCTGGAGTCATGCGCCGCACAATGCCTCCACCGATCTGGCCCGATTCAAGGGCCGCTGGTACTGCGCATTCCGGGAAGGACAGACGGAGGGGTCGTCTGACGGCGCTGTGCGGATTCTGACCTCCGCGGACGGGGAGCGCTGGATCTCCGCGGCGCTAATCTCCTCCCCGCGCGGGGATCTGCGGGGACCCAAGCTCTCGATCACGCCGGACCTCCGGCTGATGCTGAACGCGGGGGTCGCCTTCCCAAAGACACAGACGCTGGCTTGGTTCTCCGAGGATGGAAGGAACTGGCCCGAACCGGCCGAGATCGGCGAGCGGAACGTCTGGCTGTGGCGCGTGACGTGGCAGCGGGGCAGGGCGTATGGGATCGGCTACAGCGCTACCGGAAAGCAATTCAGCCGGCTCTACATCAGCCGCGATGGACTGAGCTACGACACCCTGGCGGGAGACCTCCTCGGCCAGGGACTGTCGAGTGAAGGCTCGCTGCTGTTTCTGGAGGACGACACCGCGCTGTGCCTGATGCGCCGGGACGAGAAAGGCGCCAGCAGCGTCCTCGGACGTGCCCGCCCACCCTACCGGGCCTGGACCTGGAAAGAGCTCGGGCTGCGACTGGGTGGAGCGAGCCTTTTGCGCCTCGGCGATCGCATCGTCGCGGCCGGCAGCCTGAGCAACGGCAGCGGGCGGATGGTCCTGTGCCGGCTCGACCCCGAGGCGCTCACGTCGAAGGAACTTCTGGCGTTGCCGTCGGGCGGCGACACGGGCGGGTCGGGCCTGGCGTTCCACGACGGGCTCCTGTGGGTCAGCTACCATTCCTCTCACGAAGGCAAGACCGCCATCTATCTGGCGAAGGTGAAGCTGGGCGGCGACTAAGGAGCCTCGAGGGCCCCGGCCGGAAGCCGGCGCCGCGCAAGCCCACTCGCCCGCGCAAGCGCGTCTCCGAGCCGCGCAAGTAAGGGCAGGTTTCGAACCCGCGCCCTGGCGGGCCTGCCTGTGCGATAACGGAGGAGGGTCTATCACGGAATGCGCGGGTATGGTCTAGGCCGCGGTGAACGCGCTCCCCGCTCCCACGGCACGGCGTCCAGGTCGGGAGTGGAGCCGGCTCAGGACAAGACGCCTGTCTCGGAGAAGTTGCGCGCGCTCCTCCCCGATATCTGGGAACTCGTCAAGCCGCGGCGCTGGCAGCTAGCGCTGGGGTTACTGCTGATCGCGGTCAGCCGCGCCGCGGGATTGGTGCTGCCCGCGTCTACCAAGTACCTTGTCGACGACGTCATCGGCAAGCGGCGGCTGGAGCTGCTCGGCCCGCTGGCGGCCGTGGTACTGGCCGCGACTGCCGTGCAGGGCGCGACCTCGTACTCGCTCACGCAACTGATATCGAAATCGGCGCAGCGCCTGATTGCGGACCTCAGGCGCAAAGTGCAGGCCCATATCGGCCGTCTGCCGCTGGCATACTACGACGCCAACAAGGCCGGCGCGCTGGTGTCGCGCATCATGAGCGACGTCGAGGGCGTGCGCAACCTGGTCGGCACGGGGCTGGTCGAGCTCCTGGGCGGCTTCGTCACCGCTTTGATCGCCCTGGTGGCCTTGCTGCACATCAGTCCGGCACTGACCGGGATGGCGATCGCGATCGTGGGCGTGTTCATGCTGTTCCTCAAGCGCGCGTTCGGCACCATCCGTCCGATCTTCCGGGAGCGCGGCCGCCTCAACGCCGAGGTGACGGGCCGCCTCACCGAGTCGCTCGGCGGGATCCGCGTAGTGAAGGGGTACCATGCCGAGGCGCGCGAGGCCGCGGTGTTCTCCTCCGGCGTCCAGCGGCTGCTGGACAACGTGATCCGGTCGCTCACCGCCACTTCGCTCATGGGCCTTTCGGCGACCGTGCTGCTGGGCGTCGTCAGCGCGCTGGTGATGTACGTTGGAGCTCGCCAGATCCTGGCCGGCGCGCTCACCCTGGGTGGGTTCGTCACCTTCACCGCGTTCCTCGCGTTTCTGGTCGCGCCGGCCTTCCAGATTGTTGGCATCGGCACGCAACTGACCGAGGCGATTGCCGGCCTGGAGCGCACTCGCGAGGTGCTCCGCGAACGCCCCGAAGACCTCGACCCGCGGCGAAGCGTCGCGATGGGGGAGATCCGCGGCGACGTGGTCTTTGAGGAGGTCGGCTTTGCCTACGAGACCGGCAAACCGGTGCTGCATGGCATCTCCTTCGAGGCGCGCTCGGGGACGGTGACGGCGCTGGTTGGGTCTTCAGGCTCCGGCAAGTCGACCATCATCGGTCTGATTGCCGCCTTCTACACGCCGTCCAGCGGAACGATCCGGGTGGATGGTGCGGATCTCTCCAGCGTCCGCCTGGATTCCTACCGCACCCAGCTTGGCGTGGTTTTGCAGGACACGTTCCTGTTCGACGGCACAATCCGTGAGAACGTCGCTTTCGCCCGCCCCGACGCCAGCGAGGAGCAGATTCTTCAGGCTTGCCGGACCGCCCGCGTGGACGAGTTCGCCGAGGCGTTCGAGACCCAGTACGACACGGTGGTGGGCGAACGCGGCGTGAAGCTCTCCGGCGGCCAGCGGCAGCGCGTCTCGATCGCCCGCGCGATCCTGGCCAACCCGCGCATTCTCATCCTGGACGAGGCCACCTCCAGCCTGGACTCCGAGTCCGAGGCCTCGATTCAGCAGGGCCTGGCCTACCTGATGCAGGGGCGCACGACGTTCGTCATCGCGCACCGGCTGTCCACCATCCGGCGCGCCGACCAGATCCTGGTGGTCGAGGGCGGGCACATCGTCGAGCGCGGGAACCACTCAACGCTTCTGGCCGCCGAGGGGAGGTACCACGAGTTGTACACCCGCCAGCACGGCCTCACAGAAAACCTGTTCCTCGCGCCCGGCGAGGTCGAGGCGGCGGAGGAGGAAGTCCCGGCGCCGGCCTCGACCGAGGACGCAGGTTCGCTCGCCGACACCATCCGGCGGTTGAAAGGATAGCGACCTCGACATATGGAAACCAAGCTGCGCGTAGCTGCGATTACCGACGAGTTCGGCCCCGACCTGGAGGCGGCCACCCAGGCCATGGCCGAGATGGGCATGACGGGCGCCGAGCTGCGCGTCGTCTTCGGCAAGAACATCTTGGACCTGAGCGACGAGGAAGTGGAGCGCGTGCGCGCGATCGCCGGCGCCCGGGGCCTCGATATCATTTCGCTCTCCTCGCCGCTGCTGAAATGCGACCTGCCCGACTCCCCGCCGCTCGACAGCCGGTTCCAGCAGGACGTCTTCGGCTCGAAGTACACTTACGAGGACCAGCCCCGGCTTACCGCGCGCGCCTTCGAGATCGCTCACCGGACCGGCGCGCGCATCGTCCGCGTTTTCTCCTATTGGCGGGTGGTCGAGCCGGAGAGAGTCTTCGACCGTGTCGTCGAGGCGCTGGGCGCGCTGGCCGAGAAGGCGGCCAAAGAAGATCTCATCATCGGCCTCGAGAACGAGCACGCCTGCAACATTGCGACCGGCGCGGATGCCGGCCGGCTGCTGGCCACCATCCCTCATCCGAACCTCCAGGTAGTCTGGGACCCGGCTAACGCCTACGTCGCCGGCGAGACTCCGTTCCCGGACGGCTACCGCGCGCTTCCGCCCGGGCGCATTGCCCACGTCCACGCGAAGGACTGCTACCTGGACGGCCACAGACCGATTTGGGGACCGCTCGGCGTTTGCGCGGTGGATTGGAAAGGGCAGCTCACCGCGCTCGTCGCCGATGGTTACCGGGGTTGGGTGAGCCTGGAAACCCACTGGCCCGGCCCGTGCGGAGACCAGTTCCAGGCCAGCGTCATCTGCGGCTGGAACCTCATGGCGCTGCTGGCACGGTAAACGTGGCAAACTAAGAATCACATGACACAAGACAACCTTTTCTCACTGGACGGCCAGGTGGCGGTCGTCGTTGGCGGTGGTGGGGTGTTGGCGGGCGCAATGTCCAGCGGATTCGCCGAGGCCGGCGCCGACGTCGCTATCGTGGACCTCAACCTGGAGAACGCCGAAGCGCGGGCGGCGTCCATCCGCGGGCTGGGGCGGCGGGCGATCGCCATCCAGGCCAACGCGGCGAGCAAGGCGGACCTAGCGCGGGCGCTCGAAACGACGCTCGCTGAATTCGGGCGCGTGGACATCCTGCTGAACGCGGCCGGCATCAATTCAGGCACGCCGTTCTTCGAGATCACCGAAGAGGAGTGGCAGCGCATCCTGGATGTGAACCTGAAGAGCGTATTTCTGGCTTGCCAGGTGTTCGGCAAGGCGATGGTGGAATCCTCACGAGGCGGGTCGATCATCAACATCTCCTCGGCATCTTCCGGACCGCCGCTGTCGAAGGTGTTCACCTACAGTATCACCAAGGCAGGCGTGGACCAGATCACACAGTTCTTGGCGCGGGAGTGGGCGACCAGCGGCGTGCGCGTGAACGCCATCCGGCCGGGCTTCTTCCCGGCCGAGCAGAACCGCAAGCTGCTCACCCCCGAGCGCACCGCGTCCATCCTGGGACACACGCCGATGGGGCGTTTCGGCGAGGCCTCGGAACTGGTGGGCGCGGCGGTCTACCTGGCTTCCAAGAGCGCGTCGTCGTTCGTGACCGGGTCGATCCTGCGAGTGGATGGCGGCTTCCTCGCGATGACCATCTGAACGCCAGCCGCTTGCTGACGCGCGCGGTTCGGTGCTCCCACTCGGCTCCCAGCACAGAACCGCGACCGTAAGGGAGCGGCTCGACCGCAACTGAATCTGGCCGGCGGCCTCGAACGGGTTAGCGGGATAGCCCGTTTCGGCGCCGCCGGCCAGAAGCTCGTCTATCCCGCCGAACTCAAGTACGCGAACCTCGCGATAAACAAGGCCGTGAGCACGTACACCAGCCAGCTCACGCTCCGGAACTCGCCGCGGATCACCCGCAGCAGCGTGTAGGCGATGAGACCGAAAGCGATGCCGGTGGCGATGCTGAAAGTGAGCGGGATCGAGACCATGGTGAGAAAAGCGGGCAGAGCCACCACCGGGTCAGACCATCGGATGTCGGCCACGGTGGAAACCATCAGGCTGCCGACGACGATCAGAGCCGGAGCGGTGGCGGCCACCGGGATGACGCCGACGATCGGCGCGACCAGCAGGGCCACCAGGAAGAGCAGGCCGATCACCACGGCGGTGAACCCACTCCGTCCGCCCGCCACCACGCCAGCGGCGCTCTCGATGTAACTGACCACCGTCGAGGTTCCGGCGAGCGAGCCGACGATGGTGGCCGAGGCGTCGGTGAGCAGAATCCTCTCCACTCGCGGGATGCGGTTGTCGCGGTCCAGCATCCCGGCTTTCTTGGCGACGCCGACCAGAGTGCCGAGGTTGTCGAACAGATCGATGAACAGGAACACGAAGATGATCTCGAGGAACCCGAGGCGGAGAGCGGCGGGAACATCGAGCTTGCCCGCGGTGGCGGCGAAATCGGTCCACTTCAACGATTGAGGCTGCCAGTGGACCAGGCCGAACGCCGCGCCCACCGCGGCGGTTGCCAGAATACCGATGAGCATCGCCGCGCGCACGCGCCAGACCGCGAGCCCCGCGATCGCGAGCAGGCCGAAGATCGCCAGCAGCGTATTCGGTTCCCGGAGGTTTCCGAGGGCGACCAGCGTCTTCGGATTCGCCACAACAATGCCGGACTTCTGGAAGCCAACCAGCGCGATGAACAGCCCGATGCCCGCGGCGACCGAAGCGTATAGCTCCGGCGGGAGCGCCGACAGGATCAACTGGCGAATGCCTCCCAGGGTCAGGATCAGAAAGGCGACGCCGGAGAGGAACACCGCGCCGAGGGCGGCCTGCCAGGGTACATGCAGGCCCAGCACCACGGTGTAGGTGAAGTAGGCGTTCAGTCCCATGCCGGGCGCGAGCGCGATGGGATAGCGCGCGTAGATCCCCATCATGAGGCTGCCGAAGGCCGCGGAAACGCAGGTGGCCGCCATCGCCGCCTGCACGGGGATGCCCGCGTCGCCGAGGATCGACGGGTTCACGAAGATGATGTAGGACATGGTCAGGAACGTCGTCAGGCCGGCGAGCATTTCGGTTCGCCAGTTGGTGCCGAGTTCCTGAAAACGGAAATACCCTTCGAGTGAATGCCGGATCGACATGCGAAGAAAGACTCCAGCCTACCACGAGCGACCGCCCTGCGCTGTAGCGTATACTGGCCGTGGAGACGGGAATGACAGAACAGAACATCGTACAGGCCTACCAGATCACCAAGGAACAGTACGCGAGTCTCGAGGTGGACGCCGACGCCGCAATGCGCCGGCTCGAAACCATTCCGATATCCCTGCACTGCTGGCAGGGCGACGACGTCGGCGGCTTCGAGAAAGTCGGCGCTAAGCTGGAAGGCGGCGGCATCCAGGCCACCGGCAACTACCCCGGCAAGGCCCGTTCGATCACCGAGCTTCGCTCCGATGTCGAGAAGGCGCTGAGCATGGTTCCCGGCAAGCACCGGCTGAATCTGCACGCCTGCTACCTCGACAACGGCGGCAAGTTCATCGACCGCAACGAAATGCTGCCCGAGCATTTCCAGAGCTGGATCGATTGGGCGAAGTCCAACGGTCTGGGCATGGACTTCAACCCAACCTACTTCTCTCACCCGAAGGCGGCCGACGGCTTCACGCTCACCCATCCCGACAAGGGAATCCGCGACTTCTGGATCGAGCACGGCATCTGCTGCCGCAAGATCGGCGCGGAGATGGGCAGGCAGCTTGGCTCGACCACGGTCACCAACGTTTGGATTCCGGATGGCTACAAGGACATTCCGGTCGACCGCACCGGGCCGCGCGAGCGCCTGACCGATTCGCTCGACAAGATCTTCGCCGAGCCGATCGATCCGAAGCTCCATCTCGACGCGGTGGAAGCGAAGCTGTTCGGCATCGGCGCCGAGAGTTACACCGCCGGTTCGCACGAGTATTACCTGGCTTATGCCGTGTCGCGCCAGAAGATCCTCACGCTAGACGCCGGCCACTTCCATCCCACCGAAGTCATCTCCGACAAGGTCTCCTGCGTGCTGATGTTCTGTCCCGGACTGCTGCTGCACGTCAGCCGTCCGGTCCGCTGGGACAGCGATCACGTGGTCATCCTGGACGACGAGCTGCAAGCCATCGCCAAGGAACTGGTGCGCAGCGGGAAGCTCGACAAGATCCACATCGGACTGGACTACTTCGACGCCAGCATCAACCGCGTGGCCGCGTGGGTGATCGGCACCCGCAACATGCTCAAGGCGCTCCTGATCGCCCAGCTCGAGCCGACGGCCGCTCTCGAAGACGCCGAGCTCAAAATGGACTTCACCGAGCGGCTGGCGATGCTCGAAGAGCAGAAGAGCCTCCCCTGGGCCGCCGTCTGGGACTACTACTGCCTGCAAAAGGGCGTGCCCGTCGGCCGAGCCTGGTTCGACGAGATCCGAAAGTACGAAACCAAGGTGCTGGCCAAGCGCGCTACCGCGTAGGCGGGTTCAGACCAGGCTCGGCGGCGATGCCCTGACGCACACCAACAGCCCACGCGCCACGGCTGAGCGAGCGCGAAACCCGAGCGCCGTGGCGTCAGTGGGTAGTGGATCAGTTTCAGGTGTGCGGACTTTACGGCCCTGTGGCTGCACGCATTACCCCGAACCACTGCACCCGAATCCGAGCTCTTGACGAATTGCACCGGCTGGGCCGGCAGTACACCCTCTGCATGTTCGGCCGTGCCTCGGCCCCTTGGAGTACCGCTTCTCGATAGAGGCAGTTACGCCCTACGGAGGTAACTTCAAGGGAGGATCAAGTCGCCCGCGCAGGTATGCTTTCTTGGCCGTATGAGGTTTCCTCCAGCCAGGCGATCATACTCTGATCCACCCAGTGCCCGGTAGAGTAGGGCTGGATGGAGGACTCGGCCAGATTGACCCGCCACAGATCGAGCGTGCGCGTCAGCACCGCCGACGCGATCGGTAGCGGCCGACCGGCGACTGAAGCCAGCGTCCACAGACCAAGCCACAGATTGTACTGGCGCATTTCCACTTTCTTGCAGTCCGGCCGGTGCGGAAGCGCATCCTCTGGCAACTTCGCAACCGTCTGAAACTGGACGCCTGTAAACCAGCCGCGCTGAGCGGAGCAGCCGAGAAGCTGCACCGTACCTAGAAGCTGAAGGATGGCAACCCGCTCCTCGGGGGCCGCCTGTTGGAACCGGGAGAGCTCCTTTGCTACCCGGATGCGAAGGCTCGTGTTCTTGAAACGGCGGCAGATCTCGGGTGTCTGGTACAGTGCGATGAAACCGATCCCAAGCGCCAGGAGGCCGCACGGCGAGTTGGTGAACTGGAATCCAAGCCATCTGTTTGTGCAGAACACTTCGAGAAATCGAGGAACGAGCCCGCTTAGTTCGGGGGGAACATTTCTCAGGAGCCACCCGATGTTCCGCAGCGACATTGGGTTTTGCCTCGGAAAATCCTCCGGCTTTGCGCGCTGAAGAAGTCTGGCAATAATAGCGAACTTCAGATCCTCTCGGCCCACCCGTTCAGAAGCGTACGCCAACCAAGTTGCACCCGCCAGGGATTCTGAATCGGGGAGTGTGCTCCAATTATCGGAGTCGAGACCGGAGAGCGCAATCCTCACGAGCGAGTCAGGCGCCCCGTTAAGGAAACCAGCAAGATTGGCCACTGAGGATCGTCTGACCACCGCAGAGAGGCGCGACGGTTCCCGTTCGAAAGCCTCCCAAATCAGTTTGCACTCTCGTCCATGCTGTTTGGAAACGGCCAGAAAGTGCGCAGTGTTGTTCAGTGCGGTCTGCCAGACGCGGTCTATCAGTTTATCCGGGTTCCGCTCGATGGCCGTCCAGAGAGGTTCCGTGTTGCGCCCCTGCCGCTTCGCCTCTTCCAGGAACGCGGCGACATCGTTCAAG
>Ga0187850_10000878_pt1 | contig 36360 bp, 27 predicted proteins | sample June2016WEW_4_15_FD_132436 | JGI IMG/M metagenome (GOLD analysis project Ga0187850, IMG submission 132436) | Peatland microbial communities from SPRUCE experiment site at the Marcell Experimental Forest, Minnesota, USA - June2016WEW_4_150 | ecosystem: Environmental > Terrestrial > Soil >...
ATTCAATCAAATCGTTCAACTGTTCCTTGCTCATGTCCGACGTCACCCCGTGCTTGTCGCTCGCGTTGTACTTCGTCCAGATTTCCTCCAGCGACAACGCTTCGCCGTTGTGCAAATAAGGTGGCCTCTCGTAAACGCGGTCAAGCTGCGGAATATCAAAGCGGCCAGACGTGTCGTACTTGGAAGCGGTCCCAACGTCCGTGCTGATTTTTGCCGTGTAGTGCGTCTCAGGAGTGTGGCAAGTGTCGCAATTCTTTTTGAAGAAAATCTCCCTGCCCCGTTCCTGTAATGGCGTTAGCTGGCCATCCGCGGCAAGGTGCCGATTCGGAGGGAGCGCGATGGACTTTATGAACCCAACCAAATCTTCCAATTGGTCGTGATTGAAACCCTCGGATTGAAAAAGAAATTTCGCGATTCGCAGCCCGCATTGAGTCTCAAGGTCAGGATTATGGCCGTTCCACTTGTAGGGTGCCGTCTCGGCGATGCCCCTCAGCGTGCGATTCAACACACGGTCGCGTCCGAGTTGGGGTGTTTCAAGATTCCACGCAAGGCCGTCAATGTGGTTGTCAGGATGGCAAGTCGCACAGGCAAACTGCCCCTGGAAGCAGTAGTGCGCGTCGTGGAACAACTGCTCTCCGTGCCGCAGGGCCGTAATTCCCTTTGGGCCGCCCAGGTCAATCCTGGATTTCACCTGAAGTCGCCGTATGTCCACGACTGTCAAGCTGTCATCCAACCGATTGGCGATGTAAGCGAGGCGGCCGTCCGGCGAAACCACGACCGCAGCGGGATTCGACCCGGTGGGCAGACGGCGCACAACAAACTCTCGCGCCGAATCCAGGCGGTTCGGAAGCTCTTCCTTCCGCGCGTAGCGCAACAGCCGTTGCAACTTGGAAGTGTCGATGATCGAAACGACATTCGCCTCCGATGAAGTCACCAGCGCATATTGCCCGCCGGGTGTAAAAGCAGCCCCGTTTGCGCCCGCGTAGTAGTGATCAATGTCGTCGAGGAGGACCTGCGCGACCTCAATGTTTCCTCGCTGCATCTGGACATTTGAACCGGGCCGGACGATCGCCATGCCGTGCGTGACGATCCATCCCTGGCTCACCCGTATGAGCGGGCCCAGATTCTTCGGCCTCATGAACGGAACAAGAAGATAGCCACCAACTCCTGCAGGCGCTTCCGCAATGTGCCGGAGCTCGACAACGCCCGGGATGAGTATCCGCTCCGCGGTGACTTGCTTCTCGGTATCAATCACTGTCAACTCGGACACGGGCGGTTCATCCGGCGGAGCTACGTGCGGAAGCAGATTCGAGACGTACACGGACCGGCCGTCGCGAGATAGCGTCACTTGGTGAGGCGAGCGCCAAGCCGCCAGCCGCTTGATTTCCACTCCTCGAGAAAGATCTAGCAGCGAGACATCGTTTCCGATGCTGTTCGCGACGTACAGAACCTTACCCCATCGGTCTGTTGTCAGTCCGACAGGACCCCACCCCACCGGAAGTGTGCGGCGGACCGAAAAGGTACTTGCGTCAATCTCACTGACTGTGTCGCTCCATGAGTTCGAAACGTAGAGTGTCTTGCCGTCGGGTGAGACGGCCACGTCTTGTGGCCTGTGCCCGACCTTTGCTCTGCCGATGACGCGCCCTGTGCGCAGATCGACAGCAAGCACGGAATCGTCATCCTCGCAGACAACGTATAACTTCGAGCCGTCAGGCGAGAATCTCAGCTCTACAGGTGTGAGGTAGTTCGCTGGCACAGCCGTGGACGGCTGGACACCAAGCAGCGCAGCAGCGCTTCGGGAGGCCGCGAATACGCCCGCAAATGCAGCGGCTGCAAACAGTGCAGAAAGAATTGTGTTTCTCTGCAGTCGCCGTCCTTTGGGAACAGCACGCATTATTTCTTTACCCCTTGAGCGACGTGTTGGACCCCGCCTGGTTCCGTGGCGCTCAGAATCCGATCGGCGTAGACGTGCTCAAGTGGTTGCACCGTTCCACGAGGCTAGCGAATCGTGAGCGCATCTACTTCGTTGTGTTGGTCCAGTCCAAAGTGAGGCCGTGGATCGTTCTGGCAGAAGTAGCCGGATTGCGGGACATTCTCCACCACCTGGTGCAAATCGCCGGCAATCGCTTCGATTCGTGCTCCAAAGCCATCGCGGTCGCTCTTCGTACCCACAATCTGAAGGTTCTTCCTTTGCCAGCCAGCAGGTACATTGCGGAACGCTTCGCTCATGAGTACGGGTTTGGTCACGAAATCGGACACCGTTCCTGCCCGCTACTTCTTTAGCGAACGAATGAACGCAACCATGTCCTTCACCTGATCCGGCGTCATGGTCTTGTAGGCGGGCATCTTGCCCTTTCCGTTCGTGATGACGCCGCTCAGATCGGCATCGCTCTTCTTCTGGACATCGGCGGAAGTGAAGTCAGGGGTCTTCATTGATGCTTTGCCCTTGCCATCCGCTCCGTGACACATCGCACACTTGGCCTTGAACGTCGCCCCTGCGGCGGCGACATCGGCCTTCGCCGGCGAGCTGAACAGGCATGTGCCTGCCAGCAGCGCCGCGGCCAGCGTCATCGCTCCGAGGTTCTTCATTGTTGTCTGCATTTATCTCTCCCTGACTGAATTTCGGCGAGGAACGTTCCCGCTTCCCCCCGTATTTCAAAATCCGAATCGCACGTTGAATAAATCTAACGGTGCAACTCCGCCGTTCCCACTTTGCCCGAATTGCTTTCAATTTGTCGAATGTATAGGAGCAGTCCGAGCAAAACAACAAGGATAATTCCCAAGGACAGGCCCAGACCCCTTCGGCGACGGTCGCGCTCGGCCAGCGCCGCTTGGCCCTCGGCTTGCGTCTTTGCGGCGATCTTGAGACCTGCCTGAATGTCCTGTTCCACGAGTTCGGTTTTAAAACTATGGATGGTGACGCGAGCCTTGGTAAGAGAATCTCGGGCCTGATCCTGCTCCGTTCGAGCCTCGCTGACCTCCATACCTGAAGATTCGGCAACATTCAACACTCGGTCTGCCGCTTTGACGGCGCCATCCAATTGCGTCAAATCCTGCAGCATTTTCGCCCTGGCCTGATCGCAGATGTCACCAGGCTTATGGCAGCGCATGCAGACAGCCTCGGAGCCCGTGCCGAGTTTCGCGTCCGTGGGAAGGCTTACGTCATGATTGCTGTGACACACGACACATCCTGGAAGACTGGCGGATTGAAACGCCGCCTTGTGGGTGCTTTTGTCATACATCTGTGCCTGAAAAACGTGGCAGTTTGCGCATACATTCTTTACTGAGTCTATTCCTGGTGGAGCGGCGCCATGATTTCCGTGGCAAGTCGGGCATGTCGGCGCGCTTAGATCTCCACGAACTGTCATCGCTTCGTGGTGCACGCTCCGGTTGTAGTTGGCATATTGGTCCGTGGGGATGCCGTATCCTCGCATGTATTCGGCGTCGGAGTGGCACCGGGAACAGGTCTTGGCCACGTTTAACGGGCTAATTTGGGAACGTGGGTCGCTCGCCGGGCGCAGGTCGTGCACGCCATGGCAGTCGATGCAAACCGCAACCTTGGTATCTCCCTGTACCAACCGCTTGCCGTGCACGCTGGTCTTATACTGCGCCAACTGGTCGGTGCGCAACGACGGGTTGTATTTGCGCATGAACGCGCCGTCGGAGTGGCAACGGCCGCAGAGTTCCGGAATCTGGTTGCGCTGAATCTTGCCACGAAAACCGGCGGCCTTACTCATGGCATCCATGTCTGCCTTGGTGGGGTCGCCGCCATGACAACTGGCGCAGGTCAGCCCTTCTTGAGCATGAATGTCTTGAGAAAACTGGGCTTGCGTTACCTGTAGGGGGGGATCCAGGGCAGCATGGCAATCCAGGCATGTACTCGGCGCCTGTGCGCGGGCCCCGCCGACACAAACGCACACAATTGTCAGCAACAGGATTAGCGACCGGGGAAAACCGTTATTTAGCCATGTATCCATAGATTGTCATCGCGATGATATAGCTGAGAGCGAATATTCCCGCGCCGAGAACGAGTCTCCGTCCGCGCCTGCCGCCAGCTTGATCGAAGAACGGCAACAGCAGCCAAAGAATTCCCGCCACGCCAAATGCCAAGATGCCTAAGACATCTCCGTCGGCAAACCACACCTTTGCCGGAATTTTCTTGAGCGTCTGGAACATGAACATGAAATACCATTCCGGCCGGATGCCGGCCGGCGCGGGAGCAAACGGATCCGCCTTCGTTCCAAGTTCCCAGGGAAGAATGGCCGCCAGCGCGCCGAGAACGCCCAGTGCGATGTACCACGCCATCAATTCGCGCAAAAAGAAGTTTGGGAAAAACTTCATCTGCCGCGCTTCACTGGGCGAGGCTTTCCAGCGGGCCTCCACGGCCGGCGGGACGCTCATGCCAAAATATTGAACCAACGCGAGGTGAGTGAGTAGCAGGAGCACAGTCAATCCGGGCAAAAGTGCAACGTGAAATCCGAAGAAACGAGTTAGCGTGGCGCCGGTTACGTCTTCACCGCCGCGCAGGAAGACCTTGAGGCCGTGGCCGATGATGGGTACCTGACCGGTGATTTCCGTTCCGACCTTGGTGGCGAAGAATGCCAGCGTATTCCACGGGAGGAGGTAACCGCTGAAACCGAATCCCATTGCCAGGAAGAGCAACAACATACCGCTTATCCACGTCAGTTCCCGTGGCTTGCGATAAGCCCCCAGGAACAACACGCTGAACATGTGACAGAATGCGGTAAAGATCATGAGGTTGGCGGCCCAAGAATGGATGGAACGCACCAACCAACCGAACTGCACTCGGGTCATGATGTATTGGACGCTCTCGAAAGCCTCAGTGGCACTGGGCCGATAATAAAGGAGCAGGAGAATGCCGGTGCAGACCTGGATGCCAAAGAGAAAGAGCGTGATGCCGCCGAGGAAATACCAGTAAGACAGATCGTGGGCGGGGACGGTTTTCTTTCGCAAGGGAGCGGTGAGGGCGGCCCAGTCAAACCGTTCATCAATCCACTTACGCAGGGTGGCAAACAAGGTTATGCCTCCCGCTTCCGTGAGACCACCACATCGTCTCCGCGTAAGTGGACCTCATATACCTCGAGCGGCCTGGGCGGCGGACCCGAGACGTTGCGACCGTTTAAATCGTAGAGTCCATTGTGGCAGGCACACCAGATCTCTTGCAGGTCGCCGCGGTATTGCACGATGCAACCCAGATGCGTACACGTGGCAGAAAGAGCGCGATAACTCCCGTCGCTGTTTCTGATCAGCAGGCCCGGACGGCTGCCGAAGCGAAAAATCTTGGCAGTGTTCGGCCTTAGTTCGTCGGTCTTGCCGGCGATGACCTGATCGCCTCCGAGATCCGCTACGAGCGGGGGAACGAGGTATCGAAGTACGGGATAAATGAAAGACGCGAAAGAACCGAGCAGGCCGCCGCCAAGAAGAATTTTGATCATTCGCCGGCGTGCCGGTTTGGGCTGGGGATTGGGGTCAGCGACCATGGGCTGAGCTCCGTGCAACAAAGGCTGCGGAGGTCTGGACGACCAACGTTACCATTCTCATGGAACACTCTCTTAAGCATCTATGCGGAATGCTTTTCCACCGTGCGCTGCATTTCCCGCAACCACATCGCCTGGAACAGTTGCAGGCGGTGGCCAATGACAACTGCTAAGTTCAAAGTGATTTTATACCCCACGGTTGGGTTCGCGGCGAAATGCTTGCGCAACTCCTCCCGGGGCAGAGCGATGACCTCTGTTTCAAGCGGAGCTGTGGCGGCAAGAGTGAACTTGTGGGGCGGAATCAGGGCTGACCAGCCCACCGTCTGACCTGAGGTTCGCTCTTCGACGACCACATCCTCTTCTCTCCCTCGGACCTGCATCGGAAGCGTAAGCCTGATTCGTCCGCGCTCAATCAGAAAGAGACGGTCGGCTGGGTCTCCCAGATGGAACAAAGAAGCTCCACTGGGCACAGCGATCCTGGCGCCGAGGGCTAAAATCCGTTGAACTTCCTCTGCTGTGAGATCCTTTAGCAGTTCCGATTGTTCGGGGGCCATGAAGGGACTCTCAGTTTACGAATGCCGAGGTCGTCTTGGTGTGCAACTGGGCATGCGAAGGGGACTCGAGGAACGACTCCGCGGCGGCCTGCTCCAAGCGGACGTGGTTTTCAATTTGCGTCAGCAGGATCTCCGTAGGCACATGGGTTCGCGGAGCAGCGGGAGGGATGACTTGGTCGGTAAAGAACCGGCCAGGAGCCACCGCTTTGACTGGCCGAAGCTCAGGTTGAACACGCGAGGATGACGATTCCGGCCGCGTCGCTGCTCCAAACGCGATGGCTGCGATGGCCAGCCCAAACATACTCATGCACAACACCATTAAGAACATTTCCATGGTTGAGCACCTCACTTAGGATTTCTTAGGCACGTCCCTTGCCAGGTTGACATACCCCTAACTTCTTTAATTTCAGATGACGCAAGAGTGTGACGGCAGGCGAGCTGACAAGTTGTCATGAAGTGCCTGACATTTCGGCAGTCATTGACGCGCCGAAGCGGCGTATGCCATGCTTGCCTCAATTCGGTACCCAAAGCATGAAACTGCGTTCCGCCAGCATGACGGTTGTCCTCGCCCTCGGAATTACGGTGGTTGTGGTCATTGCCTGCGCCGCGGCCTCTTACATTTATTCAGTTCACCACTTCCAGAGCCTTCTGGAAACCGCGCGCAACACCGCACTCGCTGAAGGCGACCTGATCCGCGTTGCGCTCGAGCACGAGATGATAGAAAACGATCGCACGCTGATTGCGAGCATGATCGAAAGTTTTGGGAAGCAGGCACGCGTTGAACAACTCATTCTGTTGGACCGTAACGGCGTGGAACGGTATTCCAGTAAGCCCGGAACGGTTGGGAATAGTCTCCGGATCGATTCTCCTACTTGCCAGGTCTGCCATCGTGATCCGCCGGACCGCAGGGTCACCAGCCGCGTCATCGAGACTCGAGGCGGCGAGATACTCAGAACCGTGGTGCCGATTCGCAACCGCGAAGAGTGCCACAGGTGCCACGACCCTCAGCAGAAGATTAACGGCATCCTCATTCTTGATTACAACGCCGGAGAAGTCCGTGCCGCGATGACGCGGGACCTGCGCTGGATGGTGGCCGGCGCCGGTGCGCTGACCTTCGTAATCGTGGGAACCATCTTGCTGCTCATCCGGTTTTCCGTCCTGCGCCGCCTGAACCGTTTCGAAACCACCGCGCGCTTGATTTCCCAGGGCGACCTGGAACGCCGCGTTCCGGCAGAAGGTTCGGACACATTGGCGTGGCTGGGCCGCGAGTTCAACGCCATGGCTGACTCCGTGGCTGGTTTGGTGGGTGAAGTTCGCACGCAGCGGGAACGCCTCGAAACCGTCATCAACAGCATCGATGACGGAATCGTCGTCCTTGACGCAACACGAAGAATCATTGCGGCTAACGATGCTTTCCTGCAGCGCACAGGCAGCAACCGTGATCAGGTGCTGGGCTGCTGCTGTCTGGAAGTCGGCCCGGGCCCTTGCAACGTGGCCGATTGCCCCACGCTCGCTTGTTTGCAATCGGGTGCGCACCAAGTGCGTATGTGCGAACGCAAAACCGGCAACGGCACCCCAGCCTGGGAAGAGATTCACGCTTCTCCGATTCTCGACGCGTCAGGTCGCCTGACCCAGGTAGTGGAGGTCTGGCGCGACATCTCTGAGCGCAGGGCAGCAGAAGCAAATCTTGCCGAGTCGCATCGCCTGGCCTCCCTGGGAGTGCTGGCCTCCGGGTTTTCGCACGAGTTGAATACGCCGCTGGCAACCGTACTGGTATGTATCGAGGGTATCCTCCGCGAAACCCCTGCTGGGGAGAACGGGGACGCGACGATAGACCCAGCCAAGATCCGGGACAGCGCCACCATCGCCCGAGAACAGATCTTGCGCTGCCGTGGTATCACGCAACACTTCTTGAGGTTGTCTCGGGGTCAACGTTCCTCCGGGGATATCGTGGAACTCGATGTGGCGATCGCAGCGGTGCAAGGGCTCATCGATCCCACGGCCTCCGCTCACTCCGTGAACATCGAAGTGCGCCCCTTCCCCTCGGCATTGCGAGTCCGCGCCGATGAGGCAGAATTACAAAACCTCCTCGTCAATCTGATCCTCAACGCCATTCAGGCCTCCAAGCCGGGTAGCACGGTGGTCGTCGAGGCCACAGGAGGTGACACCGTGTGCATGCGCATTTCTGACGAGGGATGCGGGATTCCTCCGGAATACCGGAAGAAGATTTTTGAGCCCTTCTTCAGCCTCCGATTCGGTGGCACCGGACTCGGCCTTTTCCTGTCGTTGAACGCTGTCCGCAGCTGGGGCGGTGACATCCGCGTCGAGAGCACTCCCGGAATTGGGTCTACTTTCGAGGTCGTGCTCCCGGCTCTCCAGACTGCTTTGCAGCAAGAGGCCAAACAATGAAGTCGGCTTCCGTCCTGCTGGTCGATGACGACGCGACTTTTCGGCAGGTGATGGCCAACGAACTGACTCGTCTCGGTTATCAGATCGAGGCGGTGGGAACTGGTGAGGAGGCCATTCGTCGGATTTCCACGTCGGAACCCGATGTTGTCTTGCTCGACCTGCGCCTGCCCGGGATGAACGGCCTTGATGTGCTGAAATCCATCCACGCCAGCGCGCCGGCAACCGAAGTCGTCATGTTGACCGGCCACGGCTCCATCGATACGGCAATTGAATCGATCCGCATCGGCGCTTTTGATTACGTTGTGAAGCCCTGCCCCCTCGATGAGCTTCACCTTCGTATTCAAAGGGCGGTCGAGCGGCGCTCGCTGCGGCAACGGGCGAATCTTCTCGAGCGCGGGCTGACTCCTCCCGATCTTGGAAGTTCCTTCGTCGGCGAAAGCCCGGAGTTTCGGCGGCTTCTCAAACTGATCGAGCTGGTGGCCCCCAGCGATGGCACGGTGCTCATTACCGGAGAGACTGGCGTGGGGAAAGAACGCGTCGCCAAGCTGATTCATGCGCGCAGCCCTCGCAGATTCCGGCCGTTCGTAGTGGTGGAGTGCGCCACATTGCAGGAAAGCTTGCTCGAGAGCGAACTGTTCGGTCACGAGCGCGGCGCGTTCACTGGGGCGGACCGTGCGAAACCAGGATTATTCGAAGTCGCCAATGGCGGCACGATTTTTCTCGACGAAATCGGCGAGGTTAGCCCGGCGACACAGACCAAGTTGCTGCGCGTCCTGGACACATCCACTTTCCGGCACGTCGGTGGGACAGCCGAAATTCGCGTTGATGTACGGGTTTTGACCGCGACCAACCGTGATGTTTCAGCCATGGTCCGGCAGGGCCTCTTCCGGGAGGATCTGTTTTACCGCCTTAGCACAATTACCGTGGAAGTTCCTCCCCTGCGGTCCAGAGGCGCGGACGTGGAGCTGATGGCGCAACACTTTGTGACTGTGCTCAACGAGCGGTTCGGCTCCGGCAAACAGATTAGCGAGGAAGCCTTCCAGCTACTGCGGCGCCACAACTGGCCAGGAAACGTACGGGAACTTCTTCACGTAGTCGAAGCCGCCATGGTGTTATGCGAAGGAGCCTGCATTCTCCCGGAACACCTTCCCCCTTCGTTTCGTGATTCGCGAGTCACCGCGATGCCGAGTTTTTCATCGAACGGTGCTTCGCTGCTGACTCTGGAACAAGCGGAGCGGGAGCATATCCGGCTGGCGCTCGAGGCCAGCAACGGTCACCGTGGAAACGCGGCCAGAATCCTCGGTATCAGCGAGCGGAATCTTTACCGGAAACTTCACGAGCACGGTCTGCTGTCCTGAACCGGCTGCGGCTAGGCTCAGCACGCGCGCCGCGTTGACGGCCTCCACCAGCCAAAAACCTGCCTTACCTGGCAGGTCTGCAGACTCTTCGAACTCGTCCAACACCAACACTGCTATCACCGCGGCAAGATCAGGTACGGCGTTTGAGACTACCGCCTGCAAAGTGAATGAGAAACAACAGGTTGACCTGACCGGGGTGAATGAGTCCAGGTTTCCTTGTGAGTGGTTATCTACCACGTCCGCGGGTACAAATAGCCCCCGTCCTGTGAATCTCCTTATCACCAGCAATCCGGGATCTTCGCATTCTGAGATAGGACTTAGTAAATCCGCATATCACCAGTTATCCGGCGTGGCGGCGGGCTAACTCTTGATTAGTAGGGTTGCCGCACGACTGCCAGTTGCGGGCTAGAAACGGCGTTCGCGGAAATGAGAACGGAAACAACTCTTGATGAAACTTCGCTTCCCCCAACGGGGGAGTCAACGAGATTTCACTTGATTTCATAACAATGTCGGGCCGAAAAGCCAAAGGAAATCTTGTCCCCTTGGCTATAGCCCCCTGCCTTCCGTAGTTTCCGAACCCTTTGTCCGAGGGCGCGGATGAAGTGCCACCCGTGATTGAGAATGAGGATATCGCCTCCGCCGTCAATCAGGCGCATTCCCGGGCGCTTCTCCCACAGGCGATCTTCAGCGATACTCCAGCTGTGGCGCCGAAGGCTCGAAAAAGTCCAGGGTCTGAGCGGGCCTAGGACCGCCAAGGAAGCACAACCCGTGAGATCTAGACTCAAATCTATTTCTTCTGCGCTTCTTTTTCTAGCTTCTCCAGTTCCCGGGCCAGTTGTTCGGCCTGATCCCGAAGACGGCGGAGGCGTTCAGCGAGCGCGGGCAAGCCTTGCCCGGTGGTCGCCGGAGCAGGGGCGGATGTAACCGCGGCGAGAGCAGGTGCGGCCGACGCGGGGGCGCCCGTTAGCTCGGCCAGGGCCTCCCCGAAGGTATCCCGATAAATCAGCCGGTCGCCCATGGCCAGTACGACCTTCTTGAGCTGTGGCATACGGGCCTCGGTGGCCTGGATGTAAATGGACTCGACGTAGAGGAAGCCGCCACTCACCGGCAGAGCGATGATGCTTCCGCGCAGAACGTGAGAGCCCTGCTGGTTCCACAGGCTGAGATCCTTGGAGATGTTCTGATCCTGATCGATGCGCGACTCAATCTGCATGGGGCCGTACATCAGTTGCTGTTTCGAGAGGTGGAAATAAATCAGGTTCCCCAATCGATCGCCGTCGCAGCGGGCAGCCATCCACCCGATTAAATTGTCTTTGCCCCGCGGGGTGAAAGGCAGGATCAGCAGGAACTCGGGTTCTTTCTCCCCAGGCAAGGTGGCCACTACGTAAGTGGGTTCCATGGGCGCAGGTTGTCCGGACTGGGCGAGCAGGCTGTGCGCGAACTCCCATATATCTTCCTTGTTGTAGAACACCTGCGGATCGCGCATATGAAAAATACGGTAAGCCTCGGCCTGCGTGCGAAAAAGAACCTCGGGGTAGCGGGCGTGCCGGCGCAGGTCCGGGGGCATTTCGGAAGCAGGCCGGAATAGTTTCGGGAACACGTTCTCGAAAACCTGGATTATGGGGTCGCCCGGATCGAATACGTACAAAGACATTTTCCCCGTGTAGGCATCCACCGTGGCCTTTACCGCATTACGAATGTAGTTGGCGCCTTCGTCCAGCCCGGTCACAGGAAGCGTCGCCGAGTAAGGATGCGAGAGCGAAGTCGTGTAGCCGTCCACCATCCACACTAACCTGCCGTCATCGGTAATTACCAGGTAGGGATCAGGGTCCCAGTGCAAGAAGCTGGCCAGATGCGCCAATCTTTGCTGCACCTCGCGGTAAATCATCATGCGGCTCTGCCCGGTAAGATAGCCCGTGAAAATAATGTTCGGCTCGCCCTGAGATATTGCAGCAGCCGTTTTGAGCAGAAAAGAGCCAACAGGAAAACCTCCCGTGCCCTGGTATGTCGAATACTTGTTCTGGTCGCCGGAAGGATAATCGAACTCCTCGCGGGCGGTGTGAACAAACACCGGATCCTGAGTGCTCTCGCCGTAGTAGATCTCTGACCGCGTGAGCCGGAACCCAGGAGACTTGATTTCGGGCGGGGCGTTTTCGATGAGCAGGACCGGCAGGCCGTCGGGCGTAATCTTATTGACCTCCGATACGACCACGCCAAAGCCGTGCGTATAAATGAACCCCGGATTGATCCAGCTCTGGCGCGCCTCGGCGGATAATTGGCTGACATCTATCTCGCGTGGGGAGAGCAGTACCTGCTTGATGCGGCCGTTGATGAAGTAGCGATCAACATCGGTGGCGGGAAAAGTATAATACGGGCGCAGTGCCTGGATCTGGGTGATAGTCGCGTTGTAGGCGCGCAGGTCCCAAAGACGAATATTATCGAGCAGCGTGGCGTCCTGCACAGCATCGACCGTCTCTTGCCCGGAAGCAGTGAAGGGACGTTCCGTAGCACTCCGATTCAGGCCGAAGGCAACCGTAGTCGCCTGAATATGACGCTCGATGTAAGGTCGCTCGATCGAGATCTCATTCGGTCGCACATAGACAGCGCGAACGATGCCTGGCAAAACCAGTTGCATGATAAAAAAGGCGATTATGAGGGCTATGGCCTTCTTGTATCTCGACGTCCAAGCTAGCGGGAGCGCCGCCAGAACCGCAATTATGAGGAGCCAGCGCAAGGGAAGGGTAACCTTTTCGTCCACGTAATCTGCGCCGGTCATGAAGGCGTGGGAGTTGAACAGAAGCTCGTAGTTGCCGAGAAAAACCCAGGTAGCAAAACCAAGCAAAAGAATTACGGCGATTACACGGACGAAGCCGGTACGGGTGGCGCCCGGCAGCAACAGCGCGTGGGGCCCCAGATCAAGAGTTATCGGTGACCCGCCCCGCAGCCATAACTGCCATCCCCGGGCCGTAGCCCAGAAGACTAGGGCGCAAAGAATCGCCAGCACAAACACAAACCCGAGTACTTCTGAATAGAAAGGGAGGTCGAACAAGTAAAACGGCAGGGCGCGCGAAAAGACCGGGTCCGTCCAAGTGGCGGAGGGCAGCGTGACTCCGCGCGACCCGAAGAAGCGCATGATCGTCCAGTAGTCAATCGAGGCCGAGGCGAACAATAGCGCCACTACGGCCAGCCCTACCGGAACCAGCCGGGAGTACAAGCGGAAATCTCGTCGGCGGATGCCGGCGAAGTGCAGCCCCCGCGCGTGAGCCACCCACAACGCGATGAAAGCCACCAGGGCGCCCGCCGCGGAGGGGGCAATGCTGTACCACAGCATGCTGATCCATGTCTCAACCTGTCCGACCTCTTTCCACCAGCTGTATTCGATGATGAAGTTGGCAATGGTGCTAGTCAGGGCTAGCAGGATGAGCGCCAACAGCAGCGCCAGCAGGATCAGGTTACGAATCTGTGAACGACGCATAAATTGAAATGGCCAGTCATTGCGGCTTGCCATCCCCTCTTAGCTTATTCTTCCTCGTAGCATACACGGAAAACTGGAATGCGGTCCACAAACGTCAGTGCTTTATCGGACGCGCGTTGTCACGAATGACCGAAGTGAGGCGAGGTGCAAACGGCGTTCGAGGAGATCGGAGCGCGGACAGCACTCCGTAGCGCCGCATTTCCTCCAACGGGCCCGCGTCGGCTCTTTTCGGTTCTACGTGAAGCGTGATGCGCGCATCTCGGCGTGCGAAGCCGAGTCTTTCTAGGCGCTCTGGCAATCCAGTTGCGGGCAGAGGGGACCGCAGGTATCATCTGCGCACCATGAAACCGGCATGTTTTTGGCTTATCGCAGTTATGAGTGCGTCCGCTTGGGCGCAGAACCCTTCTGCGTCCCAGGAAGTCGATGCCGTATATCCTGAAGCGCATTCACTCTACCTGGATTTGCACCAGAATCCGGAACTCTCTTCGCATGAGACGCAGACGGCGGCGAAACTCGCGAGTCGTCTCCGAGGGCTCGGGTATGAGGTCACGGAAAAGGTGGGGGGAGCCGGGATTGTCGCGCTGCTGAAGAATGGAGCGGGGCCAACGATAATGTTGCGGACCGAACTTGACGCGCTTCCCGTGGAAGAGAAGACGGGGTTACCGTACGCGAGCAAAGTTCACAGGAAAGATGATTCGGGTCGCGACGTTCCGGTGATGCATGCTTGCGGCCACGACCTGCATATGGCGTCGCTGTTAGGAACGGCGACGATCATGGCGCACAGCACAGCGAGCTGGCACGGAACGCTGATGCTAATTGGCCAGCCGGCGGAAGAAACCATCTCCGGCGCCAAGAAGATGCTCGACGACGGGTTGCTGAAGCGGTTCCCCAAGCCCGATGCGGGAGTGGCGCTCCACGTTGACAATTTGGCTCCGGCCGGGAAGATCGGCATCACGTCCGGGTACCGATACGCGAGTGCCGACTCCTTACGCATTACGATCTACGGAAAAGGCGGCCACGGCGCGGCACCGCAATACACCATCGATCCCGTGCTGATCGCCGCCCGAACGGTGGTGGCATTGCAGACGATCGTTTCCCGAGAGGTTACCCCTGGCGATGTGGCCGTGGTCACCGTTGGATATGTCAATGCCGGCACAAAAAACAACATCATCCCCGATCACGCGGAACTCGGACTGACGGTCCGCACGTACAAGCCCGAAGTTCGCAAGAAAGTTCTGACGGCTATCGCGCGCATCACCAAAGCCGAGGCGGAAGCGGCGGGTGCGCAGCGCGAACCTTTGATCGAACATTACGAAACCACGGATGCCGTGTATAACGACCCCGCCCTTGCCCGCCGCCTCAGGAGCACTTTGGAATCAGCGCTGGGCAAGGAAAACGTTGTGACGGCTGAGCCGTTGGTGGTCTCGGAGGATTTTGCTTACTTCATCGAGGAGGGCATCCCGTCGTTCTATTTTGCACTGGGTGGCGCCGAACCGCAGAAGTTTGCGCAAGCTGCCGCAACCGGCGAGGCTCTGCCATTCAATCACTCCCCCCTTTTCGCTCCCGACGTAGAGCCCGCGCTGCGCACCGGCATCACCGCAGAAGTGGCAGTGCTCCGGAATCTTCTAAGCGGATCCGCTGAAGACCTGCGCAAATCGACACATCAGCAATCCGAGTCCAGCCGCTAGCCGAAGCTAGAACGATCAACCGGCGATCCATGAAAGTCATCATCCGCGAAATCTAGCTTGCCGACCTCGGGGTTCACAAACGGCCTTCTAGGAGATTTCCCTCTCCGAATCGCCACCAACCAGTCGAACGGCTGCTTGGGAGGCAGGTGCTTAGAGTTTATACGCGTGCTGGGGATCGAACTAATTTCTTGATGGCAGAGTTCGGAGCTTTCGAATCCACAACGAACTTCACAAGTGCAACGCCTGCACTATGCAAGAGCAACGGGTGAAATGACCCTTGCCCTCAGCCGTTCTTGCGGAAAGTCTTTGGGGTTTAGCGTGACAATGAAATCTGCGTTGCCCTCTTCGCTACAGAGACAGAATGGATCGTCTTTGCGATCGGGGGAGATTTCGAAGGATGCGTGAACATCAACCTGTTCCGCTCGCTCCCGGATAAGATTGATCACACTGCCGATCAGATTTGACCGCACGCCTAGCCGCTTCAAGACCTCCTTGTACTCATCCAGAATGTCTTCCGTTACAAGCCACACGAAGTTGCTCTTCTCAGCCCACCTGTAGAGCAAATCGGGGCTAGGATTCTTGCCTCGGACATAGGGCTTTCTGAACCCAGAAATACCCCCGACCAGCACGCTCGTGTCAATAACTCCGCGAGGCCTTCGCTTCCTACCTTTCGGCGACAACGGTGATCTCCGGCGCTCGTCTTTCCTTACGATAGGCGCGAACTGTCCGCAAGATTTCATCATCCGAGACTTCGCCGATCTCTCTTGCCACCTCCGTCAGCGACTCCAGAAACTCCTTCTTCCAGCCCCGGCGTTTGCGGCCTCGGGGCAGATCCCTGTACAGGTCAGCTCGTCTCATTTGCTCTTGGAGCTGTGCACCAAGTGCCCGAAATGGCACTCCGACCTTTATGGGGTCTTCCTCGGCCGCGAGCCGACACTCAAAGACGATGTACTTCGGATTCTCAGACTTGAATTCTCTTTCCGATGCAAGGAATACGTCCATCAGTTTGGACAAAACGCTTGTGCGCGTGCCCAGAGACTCCTTTAAGCAAAATGCGACCTTGGCTACCAATAGAGTGTTTGTGTCGAAGAGGTACGTTCCCTCAGACCACTTGGGTTTCACAACGCCGAATTGGACAAGGTTCTGTAACTCCTTCGGTTGAATCTGGAGGACAGCGCTCGCCTGCTTTAGCTTTAGCCCCAGCTTCTGCATGATTCCTCTATTAGCATCTAAATATTAGACCTTATTATGGAGACTGTCAAGGGCAAGTGTGAATCACACCCACTGAGGAAACAAGTGCGAGAGACCAATAAGAGACGAAACCATGGCTGCCATTCTATCCAGAATACACACCTGGACGCCGACACGGGCCAGATCGCCCTCCAAATCCGACACAATCCGATCGAATAGCGCTCCTGCTCACGAGGCAGGTGCGCCTCGAACGGGCCCAGTGCGCGTTCAAATGGCGCGCGCCTTCTCGCTCCTGGATGTCTAAGCACTCAGACAGTATGAAACCGATGGAGTTCTTGGAATTCTCAGCAAAAGGGACGCCCCTGCTTTTCAGGCAAGGTGCGCCGCTTCCAACAATTCTGGCGCTCTTTATTTTCAGAAGTTTAGAGCCCACCAGATTCGGGCACAGCAGAATGATCGGCAGCTATTTGGCACAGTTGGCTCAAAGTCGTTGTTGTGATAACTAGGAATCAAACCGGGAAGTACAGTAGAATCAGAGACGTATCAATTGTCGGGGCGTAGCGCAGCCTGGTAGCGCGCCTGCCTTGGGCGCAGGAGGCCCCCGGTTCAAATCCGGGCGCCCCGACCACTTACTTACTGAACTAACTGACTTTCTTCCTGTGGGGTATTTCCACCGCTCTCCAACTTGGGAACATTTGGGAACAATTGATCTCCGAGCAAATTCACAGCGTCTCTCTGCGCGCTCCCACTGGCATGCGTATAAACTTCTAGCGTAGTTGCCATATGAGAATGCCCCAGTTGAGCCTGTGCAACTTTCAACGGCGTTCCTTGTGCATGTAACAGCGTGCCGTGCTTGTGTCGAAGCGCATGCCAGTCTATTCGCTGGATACCAGCCCTCCTGCATGCAGTGCGAAGCGACTTCTTTCGTAGATTGTCCGCTGCAAGCGGAGCACCTTGGCTAGTGGCAAAAACCAAAGCATTCGGAGAGTGGTCCACTGAACGCATATAACGCTCTTTCAATTCACGCACAACAGCCGGCGCCAAAGGCACTTCACGTCTACTCGCGCGCGTCTTCGGTGTTCCAAAATGCCCCCTGTAGCAAGTCTCTGCTACAAGCAAGGTGCCCCGAAGTAGATCTATGCGACCCCATCGCAGCGCAAGGATCTCGCCAATCCGCAAACCAGTCATCGTCGCGAGGATAACGATAGTGCGGATAGGCTCCTTACTTGATGCAATAAGCCGCCGAACCTCTTCTGCCGTGAGATATCTGTGCGGGCGTTTCAGAGTCCTTTCGGGCATCTTTATATCGCGCACAGGATTGTTCGGGACGTAGTCCCAATTCACCGCTGTTCCCATGACCTTGCTCAAGAGATGGCGCAAATGGTTGGTGGTCTCCCATGCAAAACCTTGCGTAAGCTTCTCCAAGAGATACTGCTGAACTTCAACTCTGGAGATGTTGCACCGGCGATGGTCACCAAACCGCGGGGTCCAGTGCTTAGCCAGAGCGTGGCTGGCACAGGCAAGCGACCAAAACAGCATGACCACGGTAAAACCACGCCGCGTTCCCAGAACGTCCACCAGTTTCCGCCCCCCGCATACATCAAAGCGTAGGTGAACAAGAACGCGGACTGTAGGGCCGAGAACTGCTCGTTGCTGAGCGGAATGTCTCTGCTGATCGCTTTGACCGCGGCCGGAAGGGTCTGGCGATCAAGATAACTGATGGCGATCGCAACACTGACCAGAATGGCGATACGCCACCGCAAACCGGTTTCCTCCACTCCAAGTCGATTTCGCCTGGGACGCAGGTGAGATTGTACACGCGAGGGTGGCAAACGTTTACTCCATTTCCGCGTTCCGCTACAATCACCCGATCCAGTGGATGCCAGGCCAGAACGCGTTGCGAGGAGCGGCCCGGAGCGTGAAACAGCGATGAATCCTCAGTGGAACCGCCGTGATGTCTTGAAAGGACTGGTTGCGGCCTCTACAGCCGTGATTGTCCGCCCGACGCTGAGAGCGGCCGGGGAGGACCCAAGTGCTCCTGCTCAGCCGGTCGAGGTACAAATCACTCCTGTCAGTCCCCATACTTTCCGACTGAGCATCCTCCCCGTGTTGAATAACGGATTGGTTGGATCGATCCCTTCTGACGGGTCCCTTGTCCAAGAATCCTGGGGCACTCCCATTGCCAAACTGCGGGCGGAGCCTGGGCACACGATTGCGGTAGGGAGAGTCCGGCTTCAGATCTCCCTCCCGCCCGTCAGAGTCACCGCTACGAACGAGGGTGGCGACATCATCCAGCAGTTCGCCTGGGACGACAACACCGGCGCCCTCTCTTTTCTGATCGGAAATTCACGGCTATTTGGTCTGGGGGAGGGTGGACCCCAGTTCGACCGCCGTGGCTCCATCGACCTCATGCGAAGCGGGCAAAGCGGCAACAAGCTTGCTACCCATGGTGGCCGGGTTCCCGTTCCTTGGATTATCGGGACGTCCGGGTGGGCGATATTTTTTCACCAGCCGTTCGGTACCTTTGACTTCACCGGATCCGGAGGAAAGTTTCAACCTGCTAGTGCAGGTGCCGCCCTTCCGCTCGATCTGTTTTTCGTCGCTTGCCCAGATCCGGCTACGATCATGGCCGAATATGCGCGGATCACGGGCCATGCCGAGATGCCTCCGCTGTGGAGTTTCGGTTATCAACAGTCGCACCGCACACTTGCCAGTCGAGAGGAAGTGCTCGCCGAAGCGAAGACCTTCCGCGAAAAAAATTTGCCTTGCGATGCGCTGATTTACTTGGGCACGGGTTTTTGTCCCTCCGGCTGGAACACGGAGAATGGCTCTTTCGCGTGGAATTCTCGAGTCTTCCCCGATCCCAAGGAAATCCTCGATGAGTTGCATAAGGAACACTTTCGAGCCGTGATGCATGTGGTGATTCTGTCCGACAAACTCCGCGGGACGGTGCGCGATCCCTGTAGCCTTTCGCGGTTCGACGAAGGGGAAGCAAGTTGCTACTGGGACGCGCATCGCAAGGACTTCGCGATGGGAGTGGACGGGTGGTGGCCGGACGAAGGCGATCCGCTCGACATCGCGTCGCGGCTGGTCAGGAATCGCATGTACTGGGAAGGACCGCAGATGGATCGGCCGAACGAGCGGCCTTATGCGCTGCATCGCAATGGCTATGCCGGCATGCAGCGGTATGCTTCGTTCCTGTGGTCAGGGGATGTGTACTCCACTTGGGAAACGCTGAAGACTCATATTCCCATTGCTCTTAATACCGCGCTGAGCGGCATCCCGTATTGGGGTACGGACATCGGAGGTTTTGTTCCGACCCCGGAATTCACCGCGGAGTTATATCTGCGTTGGTTTCAGTTCGGCGCGTTTTGCCCGCTCTTCCGCTGTCATGGCCGCGCGTGGAAGCTGCGGCTTCCCTGGGGTTGGAACACAGGAGATCCCGGTCCGGCGGAGATTAACAACTACACCGGCGCCGCCATCCCCGATTCCAGCCACTTGCATGATGCAAGCGTGGAACCGATCTGCCGGAAATATCTGGAGCTGCGCTACCGCATGCTGCCCTATCTGTACAGTGCGGTGCGCGAATGTGCGGCCACGGGCCTGCCGATCATGCGCGCTTTATGGCTAAATTTTCCCGACGATCCGAAGGCGGTGGAGTGTGGCGACGAGTATTTGTGGGGAAGCAGCATGCTCGTTGCTCCCGTTGTCGAGAAGGGAGCAACGACGCGTCAGGTTTACCTCCCGCGCGGCGCCTGGTACGACTTCTGGACTGGCGAACGCCTCGATGGCGGCCGCGAGATCAGCCGGCCCATTGATCTCGAAACGTTGCCGCTTTATGTGCGTGCGGGATCGATCCTGCCGCTTGGTCCGGTGAAGCAGTTTACAGCCGAGAAAGTCGACGAGCCGCTTTCCGTTTCCATTTACCCCGGCGCCGATGCTTCTTTCTTGCTTTACGAAGACGACGGTACTTCCTTCAACTTTCGCAAGGGAGAATGGATGGGCATCCAGATGACGTGGAACGACGCGCGCAAGGCACTTAGTCTGCAACTGGCCTCGGGTTCGCGCATGCTGCCGCCGGGACCGAGGGCCATTACAGTACAGTTGGCTGAAATTACGCGGAGCGTAACGTTTGAGGGAAAGCCCGTCGAGGTCTCGTTCCAACCTGAAGCCGCTATGAGTTAACTGAAAGCTCAAAGGCGGCGACGCAATTGGGATATCATCCAATTAGGTTGATGTTGAATCCCAGATCGTGGGACTTGATCCTCCGGCGCCCCCGCAATGAGACCTTGCCATCTACCTTTGCTGACGCGCACTTGCGGGACCGCCCGTAACGAAAAGGCCTCACGATTCACCGCGCTCGCTTTCCTTTCCGCGGTGGGGCTGCTCGCGAGCCTAGGGACTGCGAAAATTCCACCAGCCAGCTCATCTCAAGAAAAAGAAAAGAAGGCGCCCGCATTACACTGGGATCCGCCCCGGGTGGACGCTCGCCTTCCGGCTGTCTCCGCGACGCCGCCCTGCGCGCTTCCCGAGGTCCTGAAACAGGCCGGGCAACGCGCTGAAGAGCTGGTCGATCATCTTCAGAACTTTATCGCGCACGAGCAGGTTCGCTACAAACAAACAGACAGGGCATGCCTCAAACGTCTCTCGCCGCAAAGTTTGATTACGTGGTTGATTTCGGAGAAAAATCCGAGCCGCTCAAGGTTCATGAGACACGCACACGCCTTGCGGGGACCGACGACGGGCACTTAAGCGCCGTCGTGGACAAAGGGCTGCCAGCCTTGGCGCTGATCTTTTATCCCGCGCTGCAAAGCGACTATGAAATGCGCTGCGAGGGTTACACTAAGTGGAATAACCAGCCCGCCTGGGTTGTTCACTTTCGCCAGATGAAAGGGAAACGCCCCCGCACTGCGAAGATGGAAACTGCGACGGAAGTCTACCCGTACGGTCTCAAAGGCCGCGCTTGGATTGCAGCAGACTCCGGTCAGGTGATGCATCTCGAAACGAATCTGGTGGAAGCAATTCTCCTGATCGATTTGCAGGCCAACGGGGTCTCAGTGGATTACGCCCCGGTGAAATTTCAGTCGCAAAATGTCGAAATCTGGCTGCCCCGATTCGCCGTGGCGTACACGGACTATGACAAGCGCCGCATGATCACCGAGCACACTTTTTCCGACTTCCAGCTATTTTCTGTCCAAACGCAGCAAGTCATTCAGAAGCCCAAGGAGCCGTGATCGAACCTTTCACCGCTACGGCGCGCTTCTGATTCAGAACTGTTCTCCATCGCAATTTTTCGCGCATCCTTTGCAACGTGCTCCAACCTAATCCGCACCCCCCGGCCAATGCGTGCGCAGTTTCAGCCGGTCCGGCCATTCCACAATCACGATCGCGCTCTCGCTGAAAATATCTTCGAGGCCGAGCGTCTCCAGATCGTGAAAGTCACGCACGCGGCAAAGAGCCACGTGGACCACTCGCGATTTTCCTTCGAATTTGTAAACCAGCGTGAATCTGAGTCCACGCTGAACTCGGAAAACAAGTCTTACATCGGCAGCCCACCCTTCGCATCGAGCCAGGTATCAACCAAAGCCTTGTGGTCGCCGAGCCGATCCTTCCAAAAAGTGCGGAATTCCTGCGTGCCGATGGATTTGCCTTTATAGGTATCGGAGAAGGAGCGGCACGCCTGAAAGAACTTATCGTCGCCCAGAGTCTGGCGAAGTGAGTGGAGCATGAGCGAGCCCTTGTAGTAGCGCACGACGAACGCGACTTTGTCATTCATAAAAGGCACATTCGCCAGGGAAGGGACATCAGGAGGCAATCCTCGCACCTGTTTCCGGTAATTGTCGAGCACAACTTGGAATGCTTGTTCACCGGAGACCGTCTGAACGGCGGTGGAAAAGAAATATTCGGCGAAGGCTTCGTTGATCCAGTCTCCCTGGTCAGCGCCAAAGTTCCACCAGAAATGCGCGACCTCATGGGCGATTCCCTGAAACAGAGAGAAATGCGGGTCCTGGGCCAGGGAGTCCAGGGTCCTGCCTTCGGAAGTCACGATCATTCCCGGCCTGGAAATGCCAGCCGCTCCCTGGCCTTTGCGTTTCGGCGAATAGACGTGTTTGATAGTTCCCGCGGGAATGTTGGTTTCGCCGAGGCGGTCGGTAGTGAGCTTGAGCACGCCCGCGATTTGCTGAACTTCGTTGTCGATGAACGCCTCTGGCATTTGGGTATGGTAGATTTCGATGTTGGTCCCCGCCTCGCGGAAAGTTTTCTTTTTAAAGTGCGGAGAGGCGACCACCAGAATGTCGATATCGTTGGGCGAAGACCAGCGCGTGATTTCGCGACCTTCTTTGACGCGGTTCTCCAGCTGCTTGCCCGAGCAGATGGTTATCCAGCCTTGCGGAAGAGAGACCTCGAGTGCGAGTTGCAAAGGCGTGCCAAAGGTGAATTGCGGATACCACGAAGAATAGCCGGCGAGTTCCACCATGCGCGAGTTGATCTGGTCGTCCATTGCCTCCTTCTGATCCGAAGATGCGCCGAACTCCCCAACCTCTTTGAGGCGGCCTTCATATTCGATGTCCATGTGAACTTTGTTTTGCGCGAGCACTGCAGGAAGAGTGACGATTACTCTTTGGGGCGGGGGCAGCATGAAAGAAGCCTCGCCAGGGACCGAGGAGAAGATTGCGTCCTTGCCTTCCAACAGCAGCTTTTTTATGACGAATGTCCCGTGGAGGTTGAATCGAAAGTTCTTCGCGCCGGGCTCCACGGGGATCTCGATCTTCGCCAGCACAGCAAGATTCCCGGATGCGGGTTCAATTCTGACTCGTAGATCGTAAGAAGTGGGTGCGGCTTTGCCCTGGGCCATAAGGAAAGCGGGGAGTGCGAGGAGGAAGAGAACCGGAGTGAGCAAATGGATTTTAGAACAAGGCATTTGTATCTCCTTTGTGCTGGGACCGGCTCATCTTGCCAGCACAGTGAAGGCACCGTGAACCAGGCCGGGTGATCCGGCGTTGGTAAGATATAGGTTTTATCTCACGCAGTGGCCCGCAATGCTGTGATCTGCGTCAGGGGTTGGCGCAACTTTAGGGATAGATCAGCCTGGGCGTCGTTGGGCACGAACAAGTCATACTTCTGGGCGCTGGAGAGAGTGGCGTCGCCATCGCCTTTCTGCTGGGCCTCGGCTACTGCGGTCGACTGACGGCCAAGTTGCACTGCTGCACGGCCTTTTCGGCCTCGTCATCACCCGGCACAAGCGCCAATACTTTGTTGGCGAATGAGAGCGCCGTCTGCCAATCGGATTTTTCAAGCGCCGCCCGCATCTGTTGACGATATTGCTTCAGCGCGCAGTCTGCAAAGGCCTTCTTTACTTCGGCATCGTCCGGCGCCACGGCAAGAATCTTGTTGCCGTAAATAGCAGCGCCGTCGCAATCCGACATCTTCATGGCAGCGCGGAACTGCTCGCGATTATAGAACGCAATTCCGAAATCGCTTTGGGCCTCGCTGAAGCCGGGATCGATCTCCCGGGCCTTCTGCAAATGCGCCGTCCCCTCGACAAGCTTTCCCTGCCACATGAGCGCATTCCCAAGATTGTTCTGTGCCTTGGCATTGCGAGGATCCAGTTCCAGAACCTTCTTCCACGCTGCAATGGCCGCTTCAAGCTGGCCCTTGGCCGTCAGGTCCGACGCAACGTCGAAAAGCCGGTACGACTCGGCCGCGGGCACGTCGATCTTCATCATCCCGTCCGGGGGGATATTCACAAACTCCGGAATATTCACCGCGCGATTAGCCGCTGTCGAGTTGTCGATCAGGATCGCCGGGCTGTCGTTGCCCTCGGCATTGAGGTGTGTCAGATACATCTGCGTGTAGGGCGAACGGCTCTTCGAGGAGAAAACCAGCCAATGGCCGTTGGGCGAGAAGCTGTGCCAGGAGTTCATCAACGGAGTATTGCAGCGCATACGCCGCGCCACGCCGCCTTCCGCGGGCACAATGTAAAGCTGGCTGTCGGGGCGCATCAACTGCGCGTTGCGGCACTTCACAAAGATGATCCAGCGGCCATCGGGCGAAACCTTGGGAAAGCTATTGCTCATACCGTCGTGGGAAGCGCCCGCGATCGGCACTGGCTGGCCACCTTTGCCGTCGTTGAAGGGAATCCTGTAGAGGTCGTATTGGATTTGGGTCTCCTCCGGGGAGTTGGCACGCTCGGCCAACTTCTGACCTTTGGGGTAGGGGTCCCTCGCTTCCGCCCGGGCAAAAACCACGTACTTGCCGTCGGGACTCCAGACGGCGTTGGTTTGCACGTAGCGCGGATCATCAGCCCCGGGCAAGGTCTGCCTTCGGCCCGTCGCGCGGTTGTACCAGGCAAGGATTCCGCGCGTCGGATAGAACACCTGCAGGAAACGGTAGTCCTTGAAATTCACAACGTAGTAGCTATCGGCGAGTTTTTTTTCCAGCCCCCGCAACATGGTCAAGACGTATTTGCCGTCGGGCGACACCTGCGACATGAAACCGATCCTCGAAGGTGAAACCGTCTCATCCCGGAGGGAACTCCACGAGATCACGTCTTGATTCCGGACGACCATTTCCGGCTTGATGGAGGTGAGCACGTACAGCCCCTTGTCGTTGGCAGGACCGTCGAGATCCATCCCCAGTGTTTTGCCGTCGCGGGAAAACGAATGGCAATTGGCGCAGGTGTGAAGGCCTGTCAGTAGCAGACGGCTGCGGGGCTCGGCGATGTTGCGTAAGCGCCAGGAGAGCAGGGGAAGATCGCCTTGGGCCAGCGGCTTGATCACGCCCTCTTCCAACTCCGAGGGTATCAACGGGACGTCGCGATAGAAGATCGGCGCTCCCACTGGATCCATCGAGGTTTGAATCACCACCGCGCCGAGGGAAACGGGGTGGTCCAGATGCTCGTCTTGGAATCCGGTGATCGTGACGGTGGCTGGATGCTCCTTCGATTGTCTCTTCATCGCCTCCCAGGTGGCCGCATCCGGTATCCAAGTTCGCGCTGCGGCTTGCTGGGGCGTAAGCTTGGGCGGTTCGTTGCTTGCGGAGATACAACGCGGGTCAATCTCGCCGATGCGCAACCGCTCGCCCGCTGATTCCGCCCGAATCCCAGCCGAGCCGTCGGTGAACGCCACATCGATTGTCCACACGGAGGCGCTGTCCGAAGCGTCACGCCAGAGGAATGTTGGAGGTGTGATCTCCGGCGGGAAGATCGATCCTTCCTCTGGGTAGTCGACCGTAATCGCAGCCAGCTTCGGATCATCAGCGCTGGGCGAGGGAGAGGATCCCATGGCGTGCGCACTTGCCGGTCGCTGCGCATACGCCGAACCGGCCATGCTTGAGCCGTGCTGCACGGCGCCTAGTCCCAAAACTGCTGCGAAGACGGCAGCCACCCCGCAGATGCCCAGACTTCGGGCTCCCAATCGATTCACGGCATCCCCGTCATTCGGCCAGAGGACTGATGGTCCGCCAGCTCAGCTCTTCACTTCGGACGATTGTCCGGTATTTCTATCTTAGCTCTGATCCACGGAGCAGCAAACACTCCTTGTGGGGTTCCAGTGCTCCATTTTTTCGCTTCCTGGGTCCAACGGCACGGAACAATGGCCAGCAGGGCATCACGGATTCACCCTCTTTTGGGAATCTCGGTCGCTCTCTTCTTCAACCAACTTGAAGCGGTTCCGGGCCTTTTCTTGCTCGCGCAACCCTGCGGTGACCTCCGCCAGCCTTTGCACGAGCTGCGGCAATTCCGTACGATCACCTTTCTCACGGAGGCAGACGATCAGGTGGTAGAGAGCGGATTGGTCGTTGGGATCGGACTTCAACGCAAGCCGTGCGGTTGCCTCCGCAAGACCCGCCTCTCCTGAACGCAGGTAAAGCTCGGTGAGGACGTCTTCGGCAAGGGTAAAATCCGGCTTATTGCGCACGGCACGCTGTGCGGCGGCGTTTGCTTCCTGAAAGGAGGGCGTGCCGGGTTGAACGCCCTTGCGGATGAGCAGTTCGGCGAGAAGATAGTTGAGGGTGGGATCGCCGGGCTCCTTCGCGAGACGCCGCTTCACGACCTGAACGGATTCGCCCAATTTGTTTTCCTGGAGCAGTGATATGCCCAGCGCCACGGAGCTGTAATTCTGGAGAGGGTTTAAGGCTGCAGCTTTTCGGAAATCGGCGTTCGCCTCGTCGTACTGTTCCAACTGCACCTCGAGGACGCCGCGCTCAAGATAGAGACGGGCGGAATCGGGCACGGCGTGGAGCCCGGCGTTGAGCACATCCACGCCCAGCTTGAAGGCCCCGTGATCCAAACTGAGAGTGGCCAAGTCAAGATAATTGTCACCGTTGGCGGGGTCAAGCGCGATAGCCTTCTGCAAGGCCGCGACCGCCGGGGGCGTCTGCTGATCGTCTTCGTAGACCGCCGCGATCAGATTCAAGGCCGCCGCCCTTTGCTTTTCCAGACCACCCTCCGTGAGGGGAAGCAATGTGCGAATGGCATCCTCGTAGTGGTGGGCGCCGTACTGGGCGAGCCCGAGGTAATAAAGCGCCTCCGGATCCTGGGGTCGAAGTTCAGCAATCCGCTGATAGGCCGAAAGCGCTTCCGCAGCACGATTCAAATGAACCAGACAGGCGCCGAATTGCGAGAGTGCCGGAATATCATTCGCCACGACCTGAGGACTCTTTTCGTAGTGCGCGACGGTGGTGGCGCAGTCTTTTCGTTGGAAGGCGAGTGCCGCCGTCATCGCATGTGCCGTCTGGTCATCGGGGTTCAGGCTGAGCAACTTCTCCAAGAAAGGCAGCGCCTCGGGGCTGCCGGCTTGGAATTCAAGCTGTGCCGCGGCTTCCAGCGCGGCGACGTTGTTCGGATCGATTTGGAGCGCGTGCTTGAATGCATGCAGACTCTCCTGGGGCCGGTCCAAGCCCTGGAGGGCGATCCCTTGTAATGTCCAGGCGCGTGGATCGCTGGGATGGACGCGAGCTAACTCCCGGGCCAGACGCAGAGCCAGTTCATTGTCGTGGGACTGAAGCGCCTGCACGACGGACTGCGGAGTGGGAGGCGGGCTGGTTTGCGCACGAGTGCGCGTGGTAAGCGAGAACCAAATGAAGACGCAAAGTAACCACGCGGGAACCTTGGACCCCAGGAAGGGACGGGCCCAAACCGAGGGAGTCACGCGTTTCCGCCGCAGAGATAGAAGGGACTGAAACATGTGCTTCAAGTGGTTTTGCTCTGGCTCAAACTGCCAGTTCGGCCGGAGCCGCGCCAGCCACCGGCAACGCCAAGCATTCTCACATTCGAGGCCGGGCGGTGCCAGGCTGGGGCAGGAACTAGGGTCGTTGCCAAACTTTGAGCGAATTGCGCAGCCTGAACGCGTGATCTCCGTCCGAGGGGGCTTCTCCCTTCACGGCTGAAGCTCCTTCGGAATCCGCTGAAGGCGAACGCTGATTCCGAAGGGAACGCGAACGGCATTCCGGGCCCAAGGCGAAACAGCTCTCGGAGCATAGCGACGCTGACACTTCGATTGTGCAGGAAGTGTTCGGCTCCGTCAAGAAGACCCTACACACCAGTTGAAGCAAACGTTTTCTCGATGTATATCTAGAGTACCCGAGGGAATCCTTTTATGACCCGACTCCAACCAGGAAGCTTAATTTTACGCGCGCTTGTCCTGGCACCTCTTCTCTTGCAGCCTTTTGGAGCAAATGCCGGCGCGCCCGACGGGCCGCGCGTTTTCAATGTGGAAGGCGATGTTCTGGGAACGCACGATCCCTCCATCATAAAGGAGGGGGATACGTGGTACCTTTTTGCGACCACTCCGCCAAATTCAAGAACGGGTGAGCAATTTCCGATCCGCTGCTCGAAAGACCTAGTGCACTGGAAGGCTTGCGGCTACGTGTTCTCCGAGATTCCCGCGTGGATTAAGCAGCAGAGCCCAAAAACAAAAGAGCTCTGGGCCCCGGATATCTCTTATTTTGACGGCAAGTTTCATTTGTACTACGCGTATTCCTCATTTGGAGTAAACACCTCGGGCATTGCGCTCCTGACGAACAAGACGCTGAACCCGCAGAGTCCCGATTTCCACTGGGTGGATGAAGGGCTGGTTCTCCGATCACGCACTGAGGACGACTTTAATGCGATAGATCCTAATCTGATCCTGGACGAAAAAGGGCAAGCATGGTTGTCGTTCGGAAGTTTCAGGAGCGGGATCAAGATGAGAAAGCTTGATCGCAAGACCGGAAAGCTTTCCTCTGAAGACACGAAGGTCTATTCGTTGGCCAGCCGCCACAAGCCAGAGCAATTCGAGCCACCCCAGCCCGGCTTGCCCCCGGACTACCAAGCCATCGAGGCGCCATTCATTGTCCATCACGGGGACTACTATTATCTGTTGGTCTCGTATGACCTGTGTTGCCGTGGCACAAAGAGTACGTACCGCACGATGGTGGGGCGATCGCGAGAAGTCACTGGGCCCTACCACGACTCAGCGGGAAAGAAAATGAGTGAAGGTGCCGCGACGCCGTTGCTCAGGGGAAATCAGAAATGGCTAGGCCCGGGCGGAGAATCGGTTTTGCTTCAAAAGGAGGGGGATATCATCGTCTACCACGCCTACGACGCGAAGACGGGGATTCCCTGCCTGCAAATTTCAACACTCACGTGGACGGCTGGCCGCACGCTGCTTTGGACGGTGATGCCTCTAGCAAAAGGCAGTAATCGGAACGGCCGAAGTTCCAGACATGAATTGTAAGACGCCTTGCTTTCCTGCTAACTCGATTTCGCAAGGGAAACTAGAATCCAAGAGGAGACCCACATGATGAAGCGTCGCGATTTCCTGCAAAAGGGGGCGTTGGGAGCTGCGGCAATTGTCTTGACTCCAAAATCCGGTTGGCATACTTCCTCCGGCTCACGAACGGCGGATTCTCGCATCGAGGTCCTTTTCGACGAGCCACTGGGCACAATCTCTCCGAACATCTATGGCCACTTTGCCGAAAATCTGGGCGGCGTGTTGTACGACGGCATTTGGGTCGGGGAAAAATCGCGCGTCGCGAATATCGACGGGCTGCGAAAAGAACTGATCGAGCACATGCGCAAAATCAAGGCTCCGGTGATCCGCTATCCAGGCGGATGCTTTGCAGACAGCTACGATTGGCGCGACGGAATCGGCCCCGCGGAAAAACGCCCCCGGCGCACAAACTTCTGGGCAAACGATGAGACAGAGAAGGCGCCAGCGAGCCACAGTTACGATCCGAATGCCGTCGGAACCAACGAATTCGTGCACTTCTGCAAGCTCATCGCCGCTGAACCCTATCTTGCCGCAAACGTGAAGAGCCTGCCCGCGTCGGCCTTCTATCAGTGGGTGGAATACTGCAATTCCCCCGCGGGAAGCACCACCATGGCCGATGCCCGGGCGGCCGCCGGCTATGCGGAACCTTTTCATGTGAAGTATTGGGGAGTCGGAAACGAATCGTGGGGCTGCGGGGGAGAGTTCACCCCTCAGGAATATGCCGTGGAATTCCGGCGCTATTCGACCTGGCTTCCAAGATACGGCGAGGAGTTGCACCTGATCGCCTCCGGTCCGAACGTGGACGACTGGAATTGGACACGCGAGTTTCTGGCGGAAGTTTTGCGCAAAGGCCCATGGGAATTGCGCCGCATTTATGGAATGGCTCTACATCACTACGCCTGGAACTTGAGCCGCGGAAAAACGCAGAACTGGGAGGCTGGCAAGGGAGAAGCGCTAAAGTTTGACCCGGTGGATTGGTATGAGCTGCTCCGCGAAGGAGAACGAATGGAAGGCCTGGTCACCGGCCACTGGCAAGTCTTGAGTGAATTTGACCATGAGCATCGGGTGAAGCTGGTGGTGGACGAATGGGGCCCGTGGTATCGCCCCGGCAGCGAGGCCACTCCCGGCGACCTGCTCGAGCAGATGCCCACGTTGCGGGACGCGGTGTTCAGCGGCATGACGCTGGACATCTTCAACAGGCATCCCGAAAAAATTGCCATGGCTAACTGCGCACAGCTCATCAACTGCTTGAACAGCCTGTACCTGGCACATGAAGGCAAATTCGTCGTTACTCCGGTCGGCCGCGTCTTCGAACTGTACGCGGCCCACCAGGGAGGAGACGCGCTGCGCACGATTTTCTCCGCGCCCAGCTTGCACTATGACCGGGACGGAAAACCCGCGTCATTCTGGGGATTGCAGGGTTCCGCCTCCGTGCGCGAAAAAGAGTTAACGATCACCACGGTCAATCCCAGCACCAACGAATCTCGTCTGGCGGAAATCGCTCTGCGAGGGGCAACAGCCAAGAGCGCCAACATGACCTTTTTGAGCCACTCCGACATTCACGCGCACAATACGTTTGAGCAGCAGGACGTGGTTGTTCCTCAAACAAAACCCTTGAGCTTGAAGGAAGGATCTCTTGTGGTTGAGTTTCCACCGGCGTGCGTGGCCGCGCTGAACATCCAGCTAAACTAACGCCAATCAGGTTACGGCCTACTCTTGACCTGAAATCCGAAGTTGATCATTTGAAGGCGAGCGCACTTTGTTTAGTTTCAATCGATTGTCGCGGGAAAATCCAACTTCGCCGAAGTTAGATTTTCTCATCTCATCCACCACCCAAAATTTGTCATTCCGACCGGAGGGACGGCGTTTTTAGCCGTCCCGGAGTGGAGGAATCTCTCTCCAACTTCGGACTTTAGGTTCAGTGGCGTAGATGGCAGGACTAGCAAAAAAATGAGGCGGGGCTGCACCGCCTCCGCCTCTACCCCAACAAATTGTCAAAAGCTTGAAATGTGGCCTGGAACTTTGCCCGGGAGCTCCGGGCACCCCCAGCCCACCCCGCTAATCCAGAAGGACCACCGCTTGGGGTAAAAACGGTGGCCCCTCTTGTCGTTATTCGCAATCAGTCTAGAACGTGAGCTTTCCTCCGATTTGCCACCATCTCGGCAGCGTCTGAGCGCCATATTCGCCAAAGTTTCCAGCGGTCAAATTGCCATTGGTGTTGTAGAAGTTGGGATGGTTGAAGAGGTTGTAGAACTCAAACCGGATTTGGAAGTTGAGCCTCTCCGTTATATGGGTATTCTTGTAAGCAGTCACATCCGACTCAACAAAGGGCGGATTGCGGAAGGCATTGTACTTCTCGTTGCCCTCGGTGCTCGCTGTGGGCACGGTGAACTGCCCAGCCGAGAAGATGCCGGTGGAGGTAAAAGCGCTCCGCGACGTCGACTGCGCGTAGGAGGTGACATTCGGGAAGTCCATGTCGTCTCCATCGGCATTATAGTCTCCGGTTGTGGCAGTGTGCGCGTCTGCACCCGCAACATAGCTCGCCCCGTTGTATACCGCCGAAGTATAGACCGTGAAAGGATAACCAGTCTGGTAGATACTCATTCCGCTGAGTCCCCATCCTCCCGTCAGGTGCCCTACAAACCCGGCACCATTCCGAAGGCCCGGCAGCTCATAGTTGAAGCTGAGGGAGAAGCGGTTGGGAGCATCCCAAGGCGAGGGTCCGTAGTATTGGTGCGGATCCACCGAGGTGGGATAAGCGCTGGCGTCATCTTTAGAAGAAGAGCGGGTGTACGATGCGTCAAAGAACCCGCGTTTTACTCTTGCTCGAAGGTTGAAAGTGATGCCCTCATAGTTGCTCACACGATCGTTCTGGGTGTAAGCGATTGATCCAAAACTCGGATTGTATCGCACGGGACTGGCGTGTGTTAGGAGATCTCCCGGCATGTCATTGATGTCAGTGCCATAGGAGACATCACCTCCCTGGTTTCCATTGCCGACTAGGTTGGTGTCGTGGGACCCACTGTAAAGCACGCTGGCAACCAGGTGGCTGCCAAGTCTATGCTCGAGCGAGGCCGCGAAAATGTAGGCGGTAGGGGATACGATGTTGGGGTTGATGCCGCCAATCCCCAATCCCGCACCGACAATTCCTCCCGCGGCGTCCAGACAAGGAGCTGTGGGACACAAGGTGGTGCCAGCCAGTCCAGGGTATTGGTATCCAAACGGTGGTGTGCTGCTGGTACCCTGGACAAACACTGGCCGGTTACCCGGTGCATTTGTCGCATAAAAGACAGGGTTGATTAGCCCCGGTGGATTGCCCCGGTACTCTTCCTGGATGTTGGCGGGCGTGAGCCAATTGGAATACATTCCGAAGCCGCCGCGCACCACCCAGTTCCCCTTTCCGTTGACATCCCATGCCGCGCCGATACGCGGATTGTAGGCCTTGGGTGTGTGAGCCAGCGCTAAATGCGTGGCTTTCGCATAGCCGGTGGCCACTTGTTCCGCCATGGTTGAACCGGTGCCAAGGTAGAAGTCGCCAAAAACGGTCGTAGGTGACTTGGAATACGGGTTTCCCTGATTGTCGAAACGGAAGCCCAGTTGCACGGTCAGATTGCGCCGCACTTTCCAGTTGTCCTCCGCAAAGATACCCCAGGTTTTGGAGGCAGCGTCCCAACTCCAAAGCTGCTGCACGCCTGTATTGGGGTTGTACATCACTCCAGTCTCGCTATAGGGGGCGTCTTGCGCCAGATTTAACAGGTTGGTGAAGGTGAAATTCGGATGCGACCACGGACCTTGGAACGGCTCGACGTCATCGCCGTACCAACCTTCGTAGCCCACCTTCAATACGTGTGCGCCACGCACATGCGTCAGAACATCACGCCAGTGGTAGTTATGTTGAATGAAATCGCCTTGCGAGAAACCCAGGCCGTAGCCGAGGTTTTGTCCGGTTACGCCGATGATAGGAATGGTGAAGTCACCGGTCTCGTCAAGCTTGCCCTCAATGCGATTCCCGTTAAACATCACATCATTCAGGGTCGTCGGATTGAAGGTGTGCGTCCAGTTCACCTGGAAGGCGCGCTGCCAGCTATTGTTCGTGGTATTGAATTGCGGGATGGAGGCGGGCCCACCGTAGCCCAGAAGGGTACGGAAGAAGCTTCCGTAAATGCGGTCATTCTTGAAATACTTGTCCACGCGAACGAAATACTGAGTGCCGTTGCGGAAGTTACTGGAATTGAAGGTTCCGGTGTCAACCATATCAGTTGTACAAGGCAGGAAGTTGGTGGCGGCCGTCGCGCAAGCATCCGAGCTACCCACCGGGAAGATATCGGCTGCGGTCTTCGATACGCCGTTCGTAATCACGGCAGGGGAGACCGTGTAGGTGGTCAGAACCTTGGTTCCGAAAGTGCCCGGAAAGTTGGTACCGGCCCAGGTCACGAACGCCGGATCCGGATAGGTCAGCACCGTGTTACCTGTGGAAGCAGAAGAACGCAGCGGTTCGACGGCGAAGAAGAAGAAGAATTCGTGATGGGGAATAATGGGTCCGCCAATGGTCCCGGACATATTGTTGCTATGGAATGGAGCATAGGAGACGTCGGGTTGAGCCGCGGAGGTTTGACTGGAATATCTCGCATACATGTTCTGATAGTTGAAATAGTCGCTGGCCAGACCGTGGAATGTATCGGTTCCAGACTTTGTGGTCGATGCGAATTGGATGGAGCTCGAATGGCCATAGTCAACCGTAAACGTGTTGACCTGATTGCTCGATTCCTGAATGACGTCGGGGTTGGGCTCGAGATTTAAGACGCCCTGCCGGATGCTGCTGGTGACGTCAAGCCCGTCCACAATCCACATATTCGAAACCGTACCTTGACCATTGGCGCTGACGTCAACGCCCGTTTCCGTGGAAAAATTGTCCACGCCAGATCCCGGAGTGCCCGAAGACACGCCAGGACCGCCGGCGAGTCCCAGGCCAGTGACGCCCGGGGCCACGGTTACCAGCGAAAGTAAATTGCGGCCTGCCAGCGGCAAAGTCGACAGCTCCTGGGTTTCGAGCGTCTGTTGATTTCGTGTCTCTGTAGTGTTTATAAGCGGATTTTCGGCAGTGACGACAATGGATTCCGTCGCCACGCCCACCTTGATCGCTATAGGTACGTTTAGGTTTTGATTCGTCTCGAGTGTGACCGTCGTTTCCGCCTTGGAAAAGCCTTTCGCTTCAACGGAAATTTTGTACGTACCCGGAGCAAGGCTCAGAAACCTGTACCCCCCTTCGGCAGCCGTAGTAGTCACCGCCGAAATATGGTTGTCCAGGTTTTCCAGCGAAACCGTCGCTTGCCCGACCCCTCCGCCACTCGGATCGGTGACGGTTCCTTGAATACTTGCAGTGAACTGGGCCCAGGCCGAGCCGGCTGTTAATAGAAGAATAGCGAGCAGCCGAATCGACCATCCAACAACTAATTTTGCCTTCATGTACCTTCACCCCCTAATGTTCAAAGTAAAATGTTTACGAAGCAATTTTAGCGTAAACGTTTTCCCACTTGCCCCAACGTATATGTCACTCAAAATTGCTTGTCAAGCTTTTTCTAGTAGTTTTCTATTAGGGGCTGGCGAGACGTGCCACGGCCAGCCAGCCTTCTCAGCTCATGTCTTTGCCCAGCCTCGGTTCGCCACCCGCCCCACTCCCTCCCTCAGCGTGATTAATTGATTGGGTGGAACGTGCTTGAAGGATTCCACAAGGCCGTTGGGCCAGTGCACTTCCAGGTCCACCGAAGTGTGGCCTCCGAGGCCGAAGTGCAGGCGGGGATCGTTGCAGGAATAGAAGCTGCTTTGACTTACCAGGCTTTGCGCCTGTGTTTTTCCGCCATAACGGGCCAGAATCCGAGCTCCGATCGCGCTTCGATTGGACTTCACACCCTCAAGTTTCACCTTAAGCCAATTCTGTTTTCCTTGGATGTCATTGCGCAACAAGGAAGGGGGCTCGTTCATGTTTATGATAAGAATGTCGATGTCACCATCATTATCGAAGTCCCCGAACGCGCATCCGCGACTGGAGTGCGCCGCAGCAACGCCGGGGCCGGCAACTTCGACCAGTTCCTCGAAGGAGTTATTGCCAAGATTGCGAAACACCGCGCGCGGGGTCTTGTACGGATATTGCGGGAGGGTTCGTTCCACTTCCGGGTAAACGTTTCCGGTAACGATAAAGATATCCGGATATCCATCATTGTCGAGATCGAAGATTCCAGTACCCCAGCAAACATAGCGCGTCTCTACCCCAATATGAGACTGCCGGGTGACATCGTCGAAATTCCCCTTGCCGTCGTTGTGGTAAAGAATGCAGGAATCGTCTGTGAAGTGCGTCTTGAAGAGATCTAGATGCCCGTCGAGATCGTAATCGCCAATCCCCACCCCCATGCCCGCCTGTTCTTCTCCATCGTCACTGAGGGCTACCCCCCGCAATACTCCTTCTTCGCGGAATGTTCCGTCATGGTTGTTCATGAAGAGCAAGCTGGGAGTGGAATCGCAAGCGACGTAAATATCCGGCCATCCGTCTTCGTCCAAATCCGCCGTCACCACGGTCATGCCATAGCATGGCGGAGTCTTCGCGATGCCTGCCTGCTTGCTGACGTCGGTAAACGTCCCGTCGCCGTTGTTTCTGTAGAGCAAATGCCGTCCCATGGGAAGCCCGCGTGGACCGCACTCCACGGGAATGCCCTTAAAATTGCAATTCGAACTGGCTCCGGGAACCGGCGCATGTGCAAACGAGAAACGCACGTAATTAGAGACAAACAAGTCCAGGTGCCCATCACGGTTGTAATCCAGGAAGGCGCACCCCGCACCCCACCGCGGTTCGTCGTTCAACAGCCCAGCAGCCTTCGTCACATCGGTGAAAGTGCCGTCACCATCGTTGCGGTAAAGAATGTTTTGTCCGAAGCGAGTGCAAAAAATATCATCGAAGCCATCGTTGTTGTAATCCGCGATGCAGACACCGTCACCCCAACCGACGGCATGCAGACCCGCCTTCTCCGTTACGTCCGTGAACGTTCCGTCACGATTGTTCTTGTACAGCCGGTTCGTGGCGCCGGGGGGAGCGCCCTCAAGGCGAGTGCCCGAGATCAAAAAGATGTCCATCCAACCGTCGTTGTCGTAGTCAATGAACGCACAGCCACAGCCGTCAGATTCCAGGATGTATTTGTTGTTCTCCTCGCCACCATATATGGTCGGTGCAGTCAGTCCGGCAGCGGCCGCCACATCAACGAAGTGCGCGTTGAAGGGGCGCCCCGAAGGGGCCTGCCGGGCCAGGGGCTTGGCCACGCGGCCCCCCATCCCTTGCGCCAGCAGTCGTTCGGCCGTCAATGAGATCGCTGATCCCAGGGAAAATCGCATAAACGTGCGACGCGAAAAGGTCATTCCGACAGATTTCCCTTTCTTGATAATGTGA
>Ga0187850_10000884_pt1 | contig 36210 bp, 26 predicted proteins | sample June2016WEW_4_15_FD_132436 | JGI IMG/M metagenome (GOLD analysis project Ga0187850, IMG submission 132436) | Peatland microbial communities from SPRUCE experiment site at the Marcell Experimental Forest, Minnesota, USA - June2016WEW_4_150 | ecosystem: Environmental > Terrestrial > Soil >...
GTCCAGCGAGTACAGCGAATACGGCGACTTGCGGCTGACCGGCTCGAGGTTGCCCTTGTACATCCGCAGCGTCACCTCGCCGGTGGTCGTTTGAGCAGCCGAGTCGAAGAACGCGTCGAGCGCTTCCCTGAGCGGCGTGAACCAGAACCCGTTGTAGACCAGCTCGGCGTAGTCCAGCGCCAGCCGCTGCTTGTAGTGCATCAGGTTCTTGTCGAGCGTCAGCGCTTCCAGTTCCCGGTGGGCCGTAGTGATCAACGTGCCGCCCGGCGTTTCGTAGCAGCCGCGCGACTTCATGCCCACGAAGCGGTTCTCCACCAGGTCGATGCGCCCGATGCCGTGCTCGCCGCCGATCTTGTTAAGCGCCTCCAGCAAGGTCACCGGAAACACGAATTGGCCGTTGATCGAGACCGGCGTGCCCTTCTCGAAACCGATGGTGACTTCGCCGGGAGTCGAAGGAGCATCCTTGGGGCTCCGGGTGAGCATCCAGATGTCTTCCGGCGCGGCGTTGGCCGGGTCCTCCAGCGCGCCGCCCTCGTGCGAGACGTGCCAGATGTTGCGGTCGCGGCTGTAGATCTTAGTGCTCGAGGCCGCTACCGGAACGTTGTGGCTAGCCGCGTACTCGAGGGCGTCCTCGCGCGACTGGATGTCCCACTCGCGCCACGGCGCGATCACCGCCAGGTGCGGCGCCAGCGCCTTGTACGTTAGCTCGAAGCGGACCTGGTCGTTTCCCTTCCCCGTGCAACCGTGGGCCAGCGCGTCGCAGCCCGTACGCAGCGCCACCTCGACCTGCTTCTTCGCCAGCAGAGGCCGTGCCACCGAGGTGCCCAGCAAATACTTGTGCTCGTAGACCGCGCCGGACCGCACCATGCGCCAGAGGTAGTCCCGGACGAATTCCTCGCGCAGATCCTCGACGTAAACCTCCGAGGCGCCCGTGCGCAGCGCCTTGTCTTCGAGGCCAACCAGTTCCTCGTCGCCCTGCCCGATGTTGCCACAGACCGCGACCACCTGGCAGCCATAGTTCTCTTTCAGCCAGGGAATGATGACCGAGGTGTCCAGCCCGCCCGAATAGGCGAGCGCCACTTTCTTTGGTTTATTCATAGCAAGCTCGTGTATCACGCTACCGCTCGCTTACGCGCGCGGTTCAGTCTCCGGTCCGAGCCGCGACCGCAAGGGAGCGGTCACTCCACAACCATCAACAACAAGGCCTTCTGCGCGTGCAGCCGGTTCTCGGCCTGATCGAAAACCACCGACTGGGCCGACTCGATGACCTCGTCGGTGACCTCCTCCCCGCGATGCGCCGGCAGGCAATGCATAAAGATCGCATCGGGGGCGGCCAGCGCGAACAGGCTCTCGTTCACCTGATACTTGGAAAAAGCCATCCGCCTGCGCTCGGCCTCGCACTCGCTTCCCATGCTGGTCCAGACATCGGTGTAGACCGCATTGGCGCCGGCGACCGCCTCTTGGGGATCCGTCGTGATCAGCAGGCTCGAGCCGGAGGTTGCAGCCAGGCCCTCGACCTGGTTCACAATGTCCGGATTCGGCCCGAAGCCCGCGGGAGTGGCAATGGTGAAACTGGCTCCCAACCGCACCGTGGAGAGCATCAGCGAGTGGGCCACGTTGTTGCCATCGCCCACAAACGCCACCTTCAGCCCGCGCAGCCCGCCAAAATGCTCCCGCAGGGTCATGACGTCCGCCAGCGCCTGGCAGGGATGGTACAGGTCGCTCAGGGCATTGATCACGGGCACACTGGACCAGCGCGCCAGTTCCAGAATCGTGCTCTGCGAGAACACCCGGGCGACAATCCCCTGCGTCCAGCGGTCCAAATTGCGCGCCACGTCCTTCACCGGCTCGCGCTCGCCGATCGGGCCGTTCGTGAAGACCGAGTGGCCGCCCAACTGCTTGATGGCCACCTCGAAGGTGACGCGGGTGCGCAGCGAGGGCTTCTCAAACAGCAGGCTCAGGGAACGGCCGCTGAGCGCATCGGCGTAGCGCGCGGGCGCGGCTTTCACCTGGCCGGCAAGCTCCAACAGGGATGTGACCTCGTCACTCGACAGGTCCAGATCGCCGGTGACATCCTGGGCCGAAATCTTGAGAATTGAATCCGCGGACGCGCCGCCGTGCACGGTAGACTCCTCCTTTGGCGAGTGAATTATTATTCACTCTAATGAATAATTACACATTCGCGGCGGCGGAGTCAAGCCCGGCTTCGGGTCCTGACTCTCAGTTCTTCTTCGGCTCTTCTTTCTTCTCTTCGCGACGGGGCTGGGGCTTGGGCAGCGGCTTGCGTGGCAGCATCTCGGGGCGCGTGGCAGCGTCGTAGACCAGCGACGCGATGATGGCCGAGGCCTGCATCAGGTCGCCCTTCTGGAGGCGGTCGTAGGTGTCCATGTTGGAGTGGTGCGTGCGCGACATGTAGTCCAGCGGGTCCTGGATGAACTGGAAGCCGGGCAGGCCCACCGCGTCGAAGGACTGGTGATCGGTGCCGCCGGTGTTGCGAATGGTGATGGTAGTGGCGCCCAGGTCTTTGAACGGCGCCAGCCAGGCCTCGAAGATCGGCCGCATCATATCGTTCCCCTGAAGGTACACACCGCGGATCTTGCCGCTCCCGTTGTCGAAGTTGAAGTAGCCGGAGAGCTTCGAGTGCTCGGGCTTGAGGGCCATCGTCTCGCGGTCGGCGAAGTGTTCCTTGACGTATTCCCGCGAGCCGACGAGGCCCTCCTCTTCGGCGTCCCACAGGCCGATGCGGACGGTGCGGTCCATCTTCAGGTCCAGCGCGGCCAGGATGCGCACCACTTCCATCATCACTACGCAACCGGCCCCGTTGTCGGTGGCGCCGGTGCCGGCCTGCCAGGAGTCCAGGTGCGCGCCGATCATCACGATCTCGCCCTTCTTTTTTCCGCCGGGCAGGTTGGCGATGACGTTCACTCCGTCCATCGCGTCCCCGTGGAACTGAGCTTTCACTTCGAGCTCCAGGCGGACGACGACGTTCTTCTCGAGCAGCCGCGCGATGCGGTTGTAGTGCTCGGAAGCCAGCGCGATGCTGGTGGGCGGCAGCGGGTCCTTGGCCTCGCGCGATCCGGCCCCCGCGGCGAATATCGTACCGTCGTCGCCCATCGAACCCGCCGAGATCGCCGCCAGCACGCCCTCCTCCTTCAGGAACTGGCTCAGCTTGTTCCGGAACTGGCGGGCCTCCTCCATATTGCGCGGCCCGGGGCCACCGGGGCCGCCCGGGCCGCCGGGGCGCCGTGGGCCGAAGGGCTGCTGACCGGGTTCCGGCGCCTGCGCGGTCTGTGCCAGGTCGGCGTCGGTGAGGCGCTTGGCGTCAGGCTCCAGGTGCAGGGTCAGCTCGCGCGGCGATTCCAGCATCACGAACTTGCCCTTCAACTTGCCTTTGTACTTCTCGCAGTCCTCGACGGTACGGATTGGCGCCAGGACGACTTCGCCCGTCACCGCCCCGTCGGTCCCGGGTGACCAGGCCAACGGAACGCCGATCAGCGACGTCTGCTGCGGCTCGAGCATATGGATGGCGAATCGGCTATAGGACCAAGTGCGCCCGAAGGTCCCCCATTTTTCGAGCTTGGCGTCCTCCAGGCCCCAGCCCTTGAGGGTCTTGACGGCCCATTCGGCGGCCTTCAGATAGCCGGGCGAGTCGGCCAATCGCGGGCCGTAGAGGTCGGTGAGGGAGAACGCGTGGTCCATGACCTTGGAGTTCTGAAACGCCTCGGCCTTGATCCGGTTGGCGACGGCCAGGTCCACCTGCTCCTGGGCCAGGAGCACGATGGGCAGACAAACTGCAATCAGCAACAGCAGGGTTTTTCTTTTCATGGCGTGCACACAAAGGATAACACGTGCTACTCGCACACCGAGGCCGGGGATCGGAGATAATAGGAGTCGATACTTAGGAGGGACGTAATGGCAGCACTCAAGGGCACCAAGACTCACGACAATCTCAAGGCGGCGTTCGCCGGCGAAGCCCAGGCGAACCGGCGCTATCTCTACTTCGCCAAGCGGGCCGATGTCGAGGGCTATCCCGACGTAGCGGGCCTGTTCCGCGACACGGCCGAGGGAGAGACCGGCCACGCCCACGGGCATCTGGACTATCTGAAGGAAGTGGGCGACCCCGCCACCGATCTGCCGATCGGCGACACGGCACTCAATCTCGAATCCGCCATCGCCGGCGAAACGCACGAATACACCAACATGTATCCGGGCATGGCCAAGACGGCGCGCGAGGAAGGCTTCGCCGAAATCGCCGATTGGTTCGAGACCCTGGCCAAGGCCGAGAAGTCGCACGCCGGCCGGTTCACCCAGGGCCTGAAGGCGTTCGCGTAAAGCGCTCACGGCCGGCCCCGTATGATCAAGGGCTCTCCTACTCCCGGTCTGTCCTACTATCCCAACGACACGGTCTACTGGGACCCGGCGGGGCTTCGGCAGGAACTCGAGCGCGCCTTCGAGATCTGCAACGGGTGCAGGCTGTGCTTCAACCTGTGCCCGAGTTTCCCCGAGCTGTTCCAGGACGTCGAGAAGCACGACGGCGACGTGCGGCAGATCGCTCGAGCCGAGGTCGACCGCATCATCGACCTCTGTTTCCAGTGCAAGATCTGCTACGTCAAGTGCCCCTACACACCCGAGGACAAACACGAGTTCCAGCTCGATTTTCCGCGGCTGATGATGCGCGCCAACGCCCAGCGCCGCAAGGAGCGCGGAGGCAGCCTGCGGTCGCGGGTGCTCTCGCGGCCGGAGTTCCTGGGCAGAATGGCGGGGAAGTGCGCGGGCCTGGCCAACTGGGCGAACCGCCAGCCGCTGCTGCGTTTTGGGCTGGAGAAGACCCTGGGTATTCACCGCGAGAAGGTGCTGCCGGAGTTTCACGGCGAGACCTTCGAGGATTGGTTCCGCAAGCGGCCGGCGCCCGCCGGCGACGACTCCAAGGCGGTCCTGTTCTTCACCTGCTCGGTGAACTACAACGCTCCGGAAGTCGGCCAGGATGCGGTCGAGGTGTTCTCGAAGAACGGCATCGCGCTCACCTGCCCCAAACAGAACTGCTGCGGCATGCCGGCGCTCGAAGTGGGCGACATCGAACTGGCCAAGCGCCTGGCGCGGCAGAACGTGGAGTCGCTCTACCCCCACGTGCAGGCGGGCAAAAAAGTGCTCGCCATCGACCCGACCTGCTCCTACATGCTGCGCAAGGAATACGCCGAGCTGGTCTCGACTCCCGAGGCGCGCGCGGTGGCGGCGGCCGCGATGGACCTGTGCGAATACCTGTTCCAGCTCAAGCAGCAGGGGCAGTTCAACCGCGAGTTCCGCTCGTCGCCGGGGCGCGTCGCCTACCAGCTGCCCTGCCATCTGCGGGCGCAGAATATCGGCTACCGCTCGCGCGATATGATGCGCCTGATCCCCGGCACGGCCATCCAGATGGTCGAGCAGTGCTCGGGCCATGACGGCACCTGGGCGATGAAGAAGGAGTTCTTCCCGCTCTCCATGCTGACCGGGAAGAAGGCCTTCGAGGGCATGGCCTCCGCCGAGGCCGACACCTTCGCCAGCGATTGCCCGCTGGCTTCCATCCAGATCGGCCAGGCCATTGGGACGCGGCCGATCCATCCCATCCAGGTGCTAGCGCGCGCCTACCGCGCGGATGGTTTCCCAAGGCCGGTTGAGGAGCCGAAACCGTGAATCCCGTCGAACTCCGGGAGATCCAGGACATCGCCGCGTACGAGCTCGAGCGCAAGACCTGGCGCCCGCAAATGATGGCCTTGAAGGATCGGCGCCGCGTCCGCGTGGGCGCTCACGTTACCTTGCTGTTCGAGAACCGCGAAACGGTCCGCTACCAGATCCAGGAGATGGTGCGCATCGAGCGCGTCGTCGAGCCGGACGCCATCCGCCACGAGTTGGACACCTATAACGAGCTGATTCCGTTCCGCGGCGAGCTGTCGGCCAGCCTGCTCATCGAGTACGACTCGCCGGAGGAGCGGGCGGTCGCGCTGCACGAGCTGCTCGGGCTGGAGAACCACGTCTGGATGGCCGTGGGAGACGAACCTCGCGCGCAGGCGCGCTTCGACACCCGGCAGATTTCCACGGACCGGCTGAGCTCGGTGCAGTACGTGAAGTTCCCGCTGACGCCCGAGCAACGTGCCCGCTGGCGCAACGGCGCTCGGATCGTGATCGACCACCCGAAGTACCAGACCGAGCAGTCGCTCACCGCGCAACAGTTGGAGGAGCTGGCGCAGGACTTTCAGTAGAGGCAGGTTCGAGACCCGCCCGGAAGTACTCGACCGTACGGACCAATCCTTCCTCGAGCGGCACGCGCGGCTCCCAACCCAGCACTTCTCGCGCTTTGGTGATGTCCGGCTGGCGCCGCCGGGGATCGTCCTCGGGCAGGGGCTGGAACTCGATCTCGCCATGGGCGCCCACCAGCCGTTGAATGCTCCTGGCAAACTCGAGAATCGTTATCTCGCACGGGCTGCCGAGGTTCACCGGAAAGCGCTCCTCGGAAAGCATCAGGCGGCACAGCCCCTCCACCACGTCGCTCACATAGCAGAAGCTGCGGGTCTGCGAGCCGTCTCCGAACACGGTGATCGGGCGCCCGCGGAGCGCCTGTTCGAGAAATGCTGGCACCACCCGGCCGTCGTTCAGCTTCATGCGCGGGCCGTAGGTATTGAAGATTCGCGCGATGTTGGTTTGCAGCCCGTAGGTGCGGTGGTAGGCCATGGTCAGCGCCTCGGCGTACCGCTTGCTCTCGTCGTAGCAGGAGCGCGGCCCCACCGGGTTGACGTTGCCCCAGTAGGTTTCCACCTGCGGATGGACGAGCGGATCGCCGTAGCACTCCGAGGTTGAGCTCAGCAGGAATCGGACGCCGAACCGGCGCGCCAGTTCCAGCATGTTGCGCGTGCCCGCCGAGCCCACTTCCAGGGTCTCGATGGGATGGCCGAGATAGTCCCTCGGGCTGGCCGGCGACGCCAGATGCAGCACGCCATCCACCCGCCCGTCGATTTCGATCGGCCTGGTGATGTCGTGCAGGACGAAGCGGAACCGCGGGTGGCCTTCCAGATGCCTCAGATTGTCGAGCGATCCCGTGAGCAGGTTGTCCAGACCCACAACCTCGTGGCCATCGGCCAGCAGGCGATCCGTGAGGTGCGAGCCGATGAATCCCGCCGCTCCCGTGAGAACCAGACGCAAATATTCCTCCGTCCTCAATATTCTAGCGGATATTCGCCGTGCTACATTCGGAGCAAGAACCACTATGGGATTCTCCTGGGTCGAGAAGATCGTCCTGCTTATGTTGTTCTCCGCCTCCATGGCGGCTTTCTGGCACGGATTGGGCGCCGTGCTGCGGACCGTTCTCCGCTCGAAGCGGGATGCCAGCTTAGAGCTCCGGCCCCTCGGCCCCCGCATTGGCAGGCTCTTTCGGGAGGTGTTGCTTCAGGCCGTGGTGATCCGTCAGCGGCCGCTCGCCGGGCTTGCGCACGCGCTGGTGTTCTGGGGGTTCTGCGTCTTCGCGCTGGTGACCCTCAACCATTTCGCCGCCCTGCTGGGTCTCGCTTTCCTGCCGCCGCAAGGGTTCTACTCCCGGTTCGCCGCAGTGTTCGCGCTCGCCGTGGCGGCCTCCATCGCCGGATTGGCGTTCCGGCGCTTCGTGGTGCGCCCGCGGTGGCTAGGCCCCCTCTCGCCCGAGTCCGGCCTGATCGCGTTCCTGATTTTCGCCCTGATGGCCACCTACCTCATCGGCTTCTGGTTCCCGCAATCCGGCAGGGCAGCCTGGTGGGCGCACTCGCTGGCGCTGCTCGCGTTTCTTCCCGTCATCCCACACACCAAGCACTTGCACCTCGTGCTCAGCCCGCTTACCGTGTTCTTCGAGCGCGACGGTTTCAGCCGCATCCCGCCCCTGGCCGGCGACGACGATTTCGGGCTGGACACCGGCATGGACCTCACCCGCATCTTCGCTCTCCAGGCCTACTCTTGCGTGGAGTGCGGACGCTGCACCGAGCACTGCCCCGCCAACCACACCGGGAAGATTCTCAACCCCAAGGAGATCATCCTCGGCACGCGCGCCTACCTGAACGAGCATGGCCCCGGGGGGAAGGCGCCGCTCGCGGGCAAGCATCTCTCGCTGGAGGCCGCTTTCCAGTGCACCACCTGCGGCGCTTGCGAGTTTCAGTGCCCAGTCGGCATACAGCACCTGCCGTTTATCGTCGGGCTGCGCCGCGGCGCGGTGAACACCGGGCGATGGGACGACACCCATGGTTCCGACCTGTTCCTGAAGCTCGAGCGCCAGGGGAATGCGCTCGGCTTCTCTCATACCGAGCGGGAGGAGTTCATCCGCAAGAACGCGCTGCCGCTCTATGACGGCAGCCAGCAGTACTGCCTCTGGACGGGTTGCATGGGGTCGTATGATCCACAGGGCCGGCGGATCCTGCTTGCGCTGACCCGCGTGCTGAAGCACTTGCGGATCACCTTCGGCGTGCTCAAAACCGAGAAGTGCTCCGGCGACCCCGCGCGGCGGCTGGGCAACGACTACCTGTTCGGGGAACTGGCGCAATTCAACCTCGAACAGATCCGGCAGAGCCGGGTCACCAGGATGGTCTCGATCTGCCCGCATTGCGTGCGCACGATTCTCGAGGACTGGAAGGAGTTCGGGGCTTCGATCGCCATCGAGCATCACAGCGAACTGCTGGCGCGCTTCTCCGCGCAACTGCCGCCGAGCGGCGCAAGCCGGCCCCGCGTGGTCTACCACGATGCCTGTTACCTGGGGCGCTACCGCAACGTCTATGACCAGCCTCGTGAAGTGATCGGGCGCTGGGGCGCCGTGGTCGACCCCCGCCGTTCGCGCGAGCGCGGCTTCTGCTGCGGCGCCGGCGGCGGCCTCTCCTTCCTCGGCGAGGAGGAGGGCAAGCGCGTCAATTTGGAGCGCGCCCAGGAACTGCTGGCCACCGGCGCCGGGGTGGTTGCGGCGGCCTGCCCCTTCTGCAACACCATGCTGCGCGATGGCCTGGCCGCCGCCGCTCCGGCCCCGCCGGAGCTTCTGGACATCGCCGAGATCGCCGCCGCCTCGCTGGGAGCAGACACCTCCGTGACTGTGCTATAAGAGTGGAGGTCCACCGAAATCGGGCGCGTAGCTCAACTGGCAGAGCAACTGACTCTTAATCAGTAGGTTGCAGGTTCGATTCCTGCCGCGCTCACCATAGAAAACAAAGGGGTTACGCAAGAGGACGGAAACGTCCGGGCGGTACTGCGGGGCATCCTTTCAGGCCCGGCCCGCCGCCCGGTCCCTGGAGCGATGCGGGGCCTTCTCATTTCCTGGTTACCCCGGCAGCTTGACCACCCGAGTGCTCGAATCTTCCGGCACGGCCTTCGGCTGATCGGCGGGCTTTGGCGGTTCGGGCGCTGGGGCCGGGTGAGATTCTGCGGCTTTGGGTACTGGTGCCACCGGGCTCGGCTCGGCAGCGATCTCCGTTTTAACCGCAACAGTTCTGACGGCCCCGGCGATGCTGGCCAGCACGCGGCCCTCCAGGATGTTGTTGCTGTCCAGTGGCACGTGGCCGCCGTCTGCCAGGCGACTCTCCCCCTCGAAAGCGATTGAGAACTCCGCTCTACACCCGCCGCCCTCAGGTATCAGCACCAGATTCGCCGATGCAATGCGTATCCACCGCCAGAGCAGGCTCTTGAAACCCCGGCCGTCCACGGTGAATTGGCCGGCCAGTTCCCGACGGCCAACCCAAGTATCTAGGCTGCGGCTTCCAGCGTCAAAAGCCGCCACGCCACTCAAGGAATCGCTCATCGTGGGCCTGAATCCGCCCCGGGTAAGCGTCTGCACGGCGGCGGGCCAGACTGCCGAACACGGGACCGAAAACGATTGGGCCACTGGACCCGGGATGAACGTCCGTTTCTCGCGCGCGGCTGCGGACGTGCAAATACCAGCCGCCAGTGCGCCCCATCAATCCTCGCATACACCCTCCCGCCCAGCGGTTCCCTTGCCCGTCCTGAGTATAACCCCAACTCGGAAAGGACACCCGCGGGCACCCCATGCCCGAACACTCACCCGGCGCGAAAACCTCAGGCAAGGCCGTTCCCGCGCGACGGCGGGCCATCCTGCGCGGCGCCACGGCTGTGGCCCAGCCTGCGGCTGCGCTGAATTGCGATGAAATCGGGGGCATGCAGCCTTCTGAGCTCCAGCCTGTTCCCGATGTTGTATACGTATCGTTTTCAGCGGAAATCATTCCACACACAACCGAGAGTCTGATCGCTGCGATTTCAAATCTGGTGAACCAGGGGGTCAAGCACGTCTACCTCATGCTTTCGTCGCCAGGTGGTCATGTGATGCTCGGAATGAACCTCTACAACGTGCTACGCGCCCTTCCGATCAAACTGACCACGCACAACGTCGGGAATGTCGATTCAATTGGAAACGCCGTCTTCTCGGCCGGCAACCCGCGGTAAGCATGCCCGCACTCGACCTTCATGTTCCACGGCGTAGGTTTTGACCTACCTGGCGGCGTTCGGTTGGAAGAGAAGTTCCTACTTGAACGGCTGGACGGGATTCGCAGCGACCAGAAACGCATAGGGTCTGTGATCGAAGAGCGAACACGGCTCGCCAAGGAAGACATCGCCCGCCTTTTCCTGGAAGCTCAGACCAAAGACGCTACATTTGCCGCTAGCTGCGGGATTGTTGACGAGGTGCGCGACGTCAAGATTCCGCCCGGCAGTCCCGTAGTCTCGCTTGTATTCGAACGCAAGGGCGTCTGATTCCACACGCAGCATATCGACCAACGATACCCCTCCCCTTAGGAGATTTCAAGGGCTCGGATCGGATTCTGATCCCAATTCTGGAACCATAGTACCACACCGAGGCTGTTTTCAGACCCAACTGGAAGGTACTCCGGCCCTATGTCATTGCTATTCAATACGATCCTTCGCCCTCGCCGCCGCCGTGGTCTGCCATTGCATGTTGCTGGGAGCATCGGCACCACCCCGCTTCAGCGGCTTGATGTGGTCCACCACATAGCCAGGGCAGGCACCCGAGGTTCTGCCGGTTGCTGGGCATGGATGCGACCGCATAAAGGCGGAGCGGGCCATCGGACTCCGCGGTATCCGCCCGCTGCTATCGCGCGGGGCACCCTACGCAACGGACCGAGGTGTTCCGATGGCTCTGACTCGCCGGCGAAGTCCGCAGCGTCGGACTGGGGCGCCGCGCCGATGTAGCCGCCCGTGCTCCGCTGCTGCGGGCTGCCCCCAGAGCCTTCCCACTGGAGCGGTGAACTGGGGCCGCTGCCGTCTGGTGGCCTGCGCTCGAATGTACGGCCGCGCCCGACGATCGGTGAGAGCTGGTCGAATGGTAGGCCCGCGAGGTGCCAGTATGATGCGAACGGGCCGCCCAAGAGCCATGATGCGAAGATGAGCGCCCCGCAGAGGTCCTGTGGCCACCGGATCGGGATGAACTCCGGCCCCGGCTGAGAACGGGAACCACCAACAGGAGCGCAAGAAAGGGAATCAGAAGCGTGCGCATGGACGCCTCCGGGCTGCCGGCATTGTAGCAGTTTTGCGGTTCGAAAGGGGAATCTTCCGGCCGCTTGGCCTGAAGCGGACTTGAACGATGTTTCCTCCCGAAGGTTCAACTTCTGAGCATCAGGTTTGAACCGGCCATTCAGACTGGGTCCCCGCATGCTTGGCAAGACTCGCTCGGAGATCTGACAGGGGCTCTGTAGCGCGGCGAGATCATCACGTGTTGGGTAGTGCCGATCCCTATTCGTTGCGCAGCGCCACCATGGGGGCCACTTTGGCTGCCCGGCGGGCAGGGAGCCAGCAGGCAACCAGCGCTGTGGCGACCAGCACAGCGGGTGCGAAGGTAAAGGCGACGGAATCCACCGGACTGACTTCGTAAAGCATGCCGCTGAGCGCACGTCCGAGGCCGAGCGCGAGCAGAAAACCGAGCGCCGCGCCCCCGAAGGTCATCTTCAAACCCTCTCGGAGGATCATGCGAAGCACTTCGCCCGGCTCAGCGCCGAGCGCCCTGCGAATGCCGATCTCGCGGGTGCGCCGGACCACGGCGTAGGCCGTCACTCCGTAGACGCCCACGACCGCGAGGGCCAACGCCAGACCGGCAAAGACAGAAACGATTGCGGCGCCGGCCCGGACGATCCAGAGCTGCGGGCTGGCGTCGACGTGCTGGCGGAAAGTCCTCACAGTAAAGACCGGCAAGCCGGGCGCAGCCGAGCGAACCTCGCGGCGAATGAGATCGAGTGCGGCAACGCCGGCCTGGGGGACGCCTGGCGCGCTGCGCACTTGAAAGAAAACGTCGCTCCGGATGCCTTGCGCAAAGGGCACGAAAATCTGACCGCCGACCACCGACTGGAAGAGTTCCCAGCGGGTGGCGGGCACGATCCCGACAATCTCGACCGACTGGGGGTCCTGGGGGCTTCTTGCGAGGTCATCACTGGCGCCCATGGTGCCGCTCCCTCCGCCGGCGGCCGTGGGAGCGTCGCGTTCGGCCCACTGGATGCGCCGGCCCAGTGCGTCGTCCCCGGGCCAGAGCTTCCTCGCGAGCACCTCGTCGATGATGGCGACGGCGTGGGCGCCCACAACTTCGGCCTCGTTCTTGGTGAACGCCCGGCCGCGCAGCAGCGGCAGGCCCATGGTCGTGAAGTAATCGGCGCCGACGCTGTTCCAGCGGACATTGAAGGCCAGGCCTTCGGCCGCCGTGGCGGGGTGAGAGTCGGGCGCGGGTTTCGTTCCAGCCCGCTGCACCGGACGGTTGACGGTGACCAGACCGAAGGGCACGATGGAAGCGATGCTGGCGGCTTGCACCCCGGGCAGCGCGGCGAGATGATCGCTTGCGGCGCAATAGAGCTGCAGGCTGCGGGTCGGGTCGTAGCCACCCAGACTGGCGTCGGCCTCGATGAGAATGGTAGGGTCGGCCTTGAAGCCGGTCTCGACGCTGGCGGCTTTGAGCGCGCCGCGGATGAAAAGTCCGGCGGCGGTGACCAGACCGAGCGACAGGGCGATCTGCGCCACTACCAGCGGATGGCGCGGGAGCCAGCGATGGCGGCGCGGGGCGGAATCCTCGCCCGCCTGTTCCTTGAGATCGGCGACCAGGTCGGCGCGAGTGAGCTTGACCGCGGGCCCCAGGGCGAAGAACAGCGTGGCGAGGGCGCAGAAGCCGAGGGTGGCCGCGAAGACGGCGGGATCGGCGCCGCCGCTGAGAAACATGGCCACCGGCATGTGAGCGCCCAGCGAGGCCGCCGGCAGGCCGGATGCCAGGATGCCGATCAGGAAGCCGCCCGCGCCGCCCGCGAGCGAAAGCACGAGACCCTCGGTCAGGAGTTGGCGGATGATGCGGCCGCGGCCGCCGCCGATCGCGAGGCGGATGGCGATCTCCTTGCGGCGCGCCAGGCCCCGGGCGAGCAGCACGTTCGCCAGATTGAGGCAGGCAACCAGCAACACGACTCCAGCCAATGCGCACAGCAGCATGCCCATCACGGTCAGACCTCCCTCGTCGCCCGGGTAGGTGCTGGTGCGCAGGCGCGGCAGGGGACGGATGAGGAAGGTCTGGTCCTGTTGCTCAACGGGCACGACCTTTTCGAGGTTGGCGGCGAAGGTCTTGAGAACGGCCTCCGCGGTGGCGGCGGCGACCCCGGGCTTAAGGCGTCCCACGACGTAGAGAACATAGGCATCGCGCCGTTCGAGGCTGTGCTTGGCCTCGGCTTGAGAATCGCTCATGAGCAAGTCGAAATCGCCGAGGGGGAAATAGAGCTCCGGGCCGAAGATCATCATCGTTCCGGTGAAATGCTCGGGCGCGATGCCGACGACCGTGAACGGGCGCTCGTTGACGCGAATGGTCTTGCCGACGAGCTGGGGGTCGAAGCCAGTCTTCTTCCAGTAAAGATGGCTGGCGATGACGACGGGGGCGGCGCTGCCCGGTCTTTCCTCCTCGGGGAGAAAGCCGCGGCCCCGCACGAGCGGCACTTCGAGCGTCCGGAAGTAGTTGGAGCTGACCATGGCGGCGGCCGTGAGGCGGGAGCCCTCTCCCTCGCCCACGCCGACCATCGTCAGGTTGTGCGCCAGGACGCCGGAGAAGACGGCACTGACGGCACTCTGTTCGCGGATTTCGGCGTAGGTGGGATAGGAGAACTGGCGGAAGTTTCCAGGATGTTTCTTGTCCTGCGTGTAAAACTGGACGACCTGCGCCTCGTCGGGGTAAGGCCGTGGGCTGAAAACCACGTCGCGCACGAGACTGAAGATGGCGGTATTGGCTCCGATGCCCAGCGCCAGGGTGATCGCAGCCACGGCCGTGAAGCCGGGCGACTTGGCCAGAGTGCGGAGTGCGAAACGGAGGTCCCTGGCGAAGTCCTCCAGAGGGCGCCCAGCCCATACTGCGCGGACCTCTTCCTTCACCTGCTCCAGGCCGCCAAGCTCGATGAGCGCCTGTCTTCTGGCTTCCGATGGCGAAAACCCATCCTTTATTTTCTCCTGCGCCAGGATCTCCACGGAGGCCCGGAGTTCTTCGTCCAAGGCCTGCTCGACCGTGTCCTTGCGTAACAGGTTCCGAAACAAACTCAACATTCGCCTGGGCATGCTGCCTCCCATCCGGACTCAGGTGGATTGAACGGCCGCCGTCATGATCTTGACCACGTGGTTCCAATCCCGCTCTTCGACCTTGAGTTGTGTGCGCCCTGATGAACTCAGCCTGTAGTATTTAGCCCGACGGTTGTTTTCCGACGCGCGCCACTCGGCTTCCACCCATCCCCTCTCCTCCATGCGGTGCAGCGCGGGGAATAGCGATCCGAAACTCACCTGAAAGGCTCCCTTTGTGATTTGCGCGATGCGCCGGGAGATGCCGACTCCATGCAGAGGCTCCAGGCACAGCGCCTTCAGGATCAGCAGGTCGAGGGTTCCACGTAGAAGGTCGGTTCTTTGCTCAGCCATTGGGTCCTCTTATCGGAATACGATACCGGGCGCCCAAAAGTTTGCAGAAAATCTCGAAGGCGCCCGTTCGGGCCCCGACAGCCGTTCCTCGCACCAGCGCGCCGCTTGGACGCATAGTTGGACTGCCGGGCGAATCCCGAAAGCGGCCCGTGGGAGGTGGCAGCCGGGATTCCGGGGGGTCCGTCGGGCACTCGGAAAGTGGTGTGGCACGGCCGTCTGTGAGCCGGGAATGGCTCTTTAGAGGGCGTTATGTGGTGATATCGGTAGCGTTCTGCCGGGCATCGCGCCCGGCAAGCCGCGGCGGCTCCGACTTCACCGGCGAGTGCCGACACAACTTCCGAGCGCGCCGTAATCCAGTCGCAGCGGGATCGCTAAACGCTGCGCGACTACGTGGGAGTTGGCAGCCGGATTGGAAAGTACTGGGGCGGTAGGCATCGTGGCGGTCGAGGGGTCCACAGCCCGCTCGACCGCGTGCGCAAGGCCCCTTCCATTGAGAGCGGCGGGACTATCGGGCGTGACCCGTCGGCCTAAACGTGGGACGGAAGTTGGAGGGCATCTGACGAAGTCGATATGATCAAAAGGGCCGCCGCCCCCGCACGCCGCCGGCGGCTCATGGGCAGCATTAGGCTATCGGGTTCAATTTGACAGTTTCACAGACTCACACAGGAGATCCATCCGTGTCCGATGATCCGAATATTCTGACGAAGAAGGCGGAGTGCCCGTCGTGCAAACGAAAAACCATGGTTTGTACTCTGACTGGAATCGTTGATCGAGTTGATCATGACGAAAACTACTGCTTCAACCACTCGTGTACCAACTGTGGTTATGGAACTGATTTCGAGGAGCATGTCAGCGATGAATCTGGAGGGTGTCCCAGATGCCCTGAATGTGGAGCTTTGATCTCACATCACGGACCAACACTAGGACGACCATCCGACTATTAGACGTCAATTACTCTCTCTTTCTGAACCTCGTGGGGGCCTTCGAGCACCTCTCACCGTCCTTAGCCGAAATGAACCGGCTCCTGTACAGCTGATACCCTGCCGCCTGAACCGGCTCCCCCGTCAGCATGGCCTTGAAACGGTCGCATTGGTCGTTGAGCTTGACGCCGGCCATGTAGAGCCCGTGCAGTGCGGCCAGCGCCATCGCCCGCGCGTCCAGGGCTTCATTCCTCACGCCGCCGGGCTCTACCCAGACCCGCTCCGGGAACCAGCCCCAACACCTGGTGCAATGCCTTACTGCTTGACCAGTTCCACGCGGCGGTTCTTGGCGCGGCCGTCCTCCGTGTCGTTGGAACTGACGGGCGCGAGCGGGCCGCAGCCCTGGGCGACCAAGCGCGTGGCCGCGACGCCATACTTCGTGGTCAGGGCTACGACGACCGAGCCGGCGCGGCGCTTGGAGAGATCCATGTTCGAGGCCAATGCGCCGACGCTGTCGGTGTGGCCGACGACGAAGAGTGTGAGCGTGGGCGTCTGCTGGAGGAGCTTCGCGATCTCCTTGAGCGCGGCGTCAGATTCGGGCTTGACCTCGGCCTTGGCGGTGTCGAAGTAGATGCCATAGACAGCCGAGTGGCCAGTCGAGGTAATGTCGCTGGCGAGCGCGGCGGCATCGACCGTGATCAGGCCACCCTCCATCGGCTTCACCTCGACGACGAAAAGCACGACGGAGGAACCTCTGGAGAGGTCGCTCCACTGTCCGATGTGGAGGCTGACGTACACATCGCCTTCCGCCCTGGACTGCTTCGCCGAGAGATAGCGCTGGCCCGCGCTCCAGCCCCAATCCTCGTTGCCCAAGGCGGTGTGAAACGTGGGGGACCCGCTCCAACACCCCTCATTGTTCACACACTCGTACAGGATCGCGAAGCCGGCCTTCCTCAAAGCGCTCTCGTAGTTCCGATAGACCTCCAGGATGGAGCGGCCGGCGGGCGCGGCATACGAGATACGGGTGATCTTGCCCTCCAGATGCTGGCTCTTTTCCGGGACGCTGTCCATGAGCTTGCCCAGTGGGAGCGTGAATTCGTCGAACTCCGTGCTGGAGTACTGGTCGATCACCGAGCCCGGATACCGCGACACGAGCGGGTGGTCCTTGCTTCCTTCAACGTCGGTTTGGGCGAGTCCGGCCTGCGCCGCGATCATCCCCACAAAACAGGCTGCTGCGATTCCGTGCTTCCACTCCATGATTTCTCCTTTGCCGAATGGCGCCCCGCCCTGCGGCTGCGCCTCACGGTATTATGCGGCCCACAAGATTCTCCTGCAACGCCGCCTAACGCAGTCACTCCGTCCGCAGCGCCTCAGGCCCCAACCGCTCTCCGCCGGAGCCGCCCGGGGCGGAAGGGATTCTTGCCACAAGACCTAAGCCACCACGGAGGTGTCCCCGATGCACCGTGCCAGAGTCCGGCCGCGGCTGAAGGCGCTGCCCAGTTGGCACAGTCTTCCTCGGAGTTGTTTGGGGGCCTGGCGAAGCCGCCCGGCCGGTACATGTTGCGAATCCTCTTCCCGCCGGCAATACGGACAGGTCCGCCCTGACGCCGAAGGGTCTAGGTTCCCGCGCAGTAAGCGGATCGCCGGCCACTCCGAAGGTGGCGTGGCCCGGCCGTCTGTGAGCAGGGAATGACTCTTTAGGAGGCGTTAACGCCGCAACCTCGGCCCCCCGTTTCCGACGATGTCCGTTGGCCGCCGTTCGGCAGTCCCATCGGCGGCTGACAAAGGAGACCACGAAGATGACCGGAAGGAATCTCATGCGGAGGTTGGAGCGACTCGAATCCCGCCTCGTGCCTACCAGCGCTCCGGAGGTAATCAACGTCGTCTTCATATCCACCGCGGACGGAAAAGTCATTGATCAATTCCCGCTAACGTGTGACGACGACCGGCACAACCGCTACTGGCAAACACGATCAGGGCAGCAGAAACCTGCCGAGAACACCGGATAGAGCTCACGCAGAACTCGCAGAGGACTCCGCGCAGCGCCATTCTACGGCATGGGGACAAACCGTCAACATGGATGCCGGACACCTGTTTTGGGACCTTCACCGGCAACCGCGTCTACCCGGGCTTATTGGAAGGCTCCGAACCGTTCAGGTCGTCACTGATGCGGCGAATGCGCATGTTCACTTGTACCCAACGGCTTGGATTGTTGCTCCGACATCCCGTCGCTCCCGGTCCCTGTACGTCTCTTTCTCCAGTACGTGATAGGATTCCTGGAGCGCAGGACAGGCGTCCTGAAGCCGAGCGCGGGAAAGCACGTTCAGAGCAAATCTCGAAGGCGTATCGGTTCCCAGTCCGTATCTGATCACGCGCATGCGAACCGTCACCTTGCTTTGGCGCTGAAGCACCACATAAAGGGGATCGTAGACAGCTGTTTCGTCCTTCGTCACCATAGCCCGTACGTAGCTCGGGGTCCAACGCGGGCCGTGACGCGCGCGCCTCTGGCGTGCCGCTTTCCGCGGCCATCCCGTGTCCTGGCAATGGTCGCCGGCGCCCTCCCCAGACTGGCGCCGGGTGGCAAATGCGAAACGCGTTTGGTATTTCGCGCCAGCGTCATATGAGGTCGGGGCTTTCCGCTTCCCAAGGGGGGGGCCTCTCACGCCTCGCGAGAGGGACGGTGTTTGGCGCAAAAAAGGGGGGTGCAGTACCGGAGCCGCCCGGCGGCGTACCGGGACTCCTAGCGGGGGTCAGGTACCGGGACTCTTACGGTACCGCCGCGCATTGACAAGTCCATGTAACTATGAGCACTTAGTGTCTTAAACGCCTGTACGGGCGGATGCCGGGCGCAAGCTGCAGCGCCGCGAACGAGAGCGAGTCGATGGTAGACCAGGTGCAAGAAACACGGAACGGAAACGCAATGCGATCCGAACCGTTTGCATTGCACCTGTACCGGCGTTTCCTAGGCGGAGAGTCCGTCCAACAGCTGGCCATCGGGTTGTCCATCCCGGAAGATCGCGTCGGCCAACGCATTTGTGCGGCGACCCTGTTCTGCGAACGCCAGAAGGCGCAAGAGAATCCGATCGCGCCAGGAGGGCCGCCTGGAGCAGGTCGGCCGAGGCCGCCCCGTCCGACAATCCGCGAGTTCTTCCCGCCGGGTCACGCCGGAATGGGAGAAATGGAAAACGAGGCCCCCGATGCAGTGCTTCCACCGGAGCGGATGGAAGGAGCCGGCCCGGACTACCGCCACTGGGAGCTTCCTGAGACAGGGATTTCGATTCGGCTGAGCCTGGAGGTGATGGATCGGCTGGAACGGGAAGCGCTGGAGAGCTTCCGATCAATCACCAAACGCGGCTCGGAAATCGGCGGGCTTCTGCTGGGGCAGGTCTCGCGCGACCCGCGTGCCATCGCGATCACGGATTACGAACTGGTGGCCTGCGACTACAGCCGCGGTCCGTTGTACCAGCTCTCGGAGGAGGACGAGAGGCGGTTGGAGGCCGCCGTCGCCCGGCCGCGGGAGTCGCTGTCGGTGGTCGGGTTCTTCCGCAGCAACACGCGGAAGGAGCTGGCTCTCGACGCCAACGATGCCGCGTTGACCGAGAGATACTTCCCCAGCCGGGACTCGCTCGTCCTGCTGGTGAAGCCGTTCTCGATGAAGCCGAGTTTGGGCGGCTTCTTCCTGCGCGAACATGGGCCGACCTCCCCGTCGATCGAATTCGCGTTCCGGCGGAGTCAGCTCGGCAAGGACCGCCCTGTGGCGGGGCGTATCATTGCCAGGCATGAAGCGCCTGGCAGCGCTCGTTTTCCCGCTCGGGCGGAGCAGGCTCTCGCGCCGGCTTCCGTGGCGGTGACTGAGGACCGGGTCGCGGTGAACCTGTGTGCGCCGGACGAGGCGATGGCCCCTCCCGAGCCGGCCAACCCCGTCCCCGCACCCGCGCCGGCTCCACCGCAGGAGGCGATACTCGCACTGCCGCACCCGGAACCGGACACAGCGGGGCCTGCGGCGCGACGGAACAAACGCCCGCTGTGGGTCCTGCTGCTGGCCGCGGCGCTGAGCGGTGCAGTGTACTCGGGCTACAACGTGAGTGGTCCCGGCCTCCGGGCTCCCGTTCTTGCGGACGATACGCTGGCCCTGAAGGTCGAGCGCGCCGTCGGCCAGTTACGGTTGAACTGGAATCGGACTGCCTCCGTCATCGCGACGGCACAGAAGGCGACCCTGTCCATCGTCGATGGGGCGCAGGAACAGACCCTGAATCTCGATCTGGGCCAGCTCCGCACTGGCAGTCTGGTGTACAGCCCCTCCACCCCCGACGTGAGCTTTCGACTGGAATTGATTGACTTGAAGAACGGCAAGAGCGTGTCGGAGTCCATATGGGCGGCGGCCGGGCGTCCCTCGCCGCTGGGCCCGCTGCTGGTCAGGCAGCCCGACCGCCGCGATAGAGAGAGGGGACTTTCGCCTCAGATCGCTGCCCCGACGTCTTCGACGCGACGGCTCGCGCCCATTGCACTCAGCCGGCCTCTCCGCCACCGAACCGCTTCGGATCGCTAAGGATCACGGCCGCAGCCGTGCGCTGGCCACCTTCGAAACGTTCGGCGGCGCAGCGTCTCAGGGTGGTTCGGCTCCCCGACCTCCCGCAGGTAGGACAGCACTGCGTTCACATCGCTCGCCGGGTTCCTCGTTTCATAGACGACGCCCACTATTCCCGAGGCCGAAAGCAGTTGGCCCCAAGAGACTGCCATCCCCATCTCGGGCAACTGGCACCCGAGCGGGTTCTGCACGCCCACATCGGGATTTCCGAGCACCATCACGACCGCTGGCGTTCGCGCCTCGCCAGCCGCGCGCGAAACGGAGTAGGAACGGGAAGTCGGCCAGCATCCGGTGAGCGTAGGACCGATGGCCACTCTGACGAGAAACGCCCAAGCCGCGGGTGTGGCCGCTCGGGCGAGCACGGCGTCCCCCCTCGCTTCCGATATCACCACATAACGCTTCCACCGGGGCGTCTCGGAGTCTCCTCTCCCGGAGATCCCGCTCTACCCCTTCGGGAGCGATTTGCCGTCGGTTGGCTGCTCACGACCGCACGCACTGGTGGACGCCACTTTCCGAGTGGCCGACGATCCGCCCAGAATCCCCGGCGCGTCCCACCGCCGTGTGAGGATCGCTTCCGAGGATTGCTTGACGTGGTGCCCGGCAATCGCTTACCGTAGGGATTCGCCCTTATGCTCGGGCACGAATTTGACGCCTCGTTCAGCTTCGGCTGAATGGGGCGTTTCTATTTTGGGGGACATATGCGGGCAGAGATTACGACGAAAGCAGTGGTGCACCGGATTCCTGGCATGGATGCGGTGACGGTGCGACGAGGAATCGAATACCGGGCAACCGAGGCCGGTGCACTGACGATGGATCTGTACTATCCGCCAGACCAAGAACGGGATGCGACACCAACACCGGCGGTCGTGATTGTGCTCGGATACTCAGATGTGGGGGCGCCGACGCCGCTCGGCTGCCAGTTTCGCGACATGGGGATGGCAGTCTCGTGGGGGCAACTGTTTGCGGCCTCAGGAATGGTGGGCATCGTCTATGAAACGCGGAACCCAGCGAACGACGTGGGCGCGGTGTTGTCCTACTTGCAGGAGAACGGTGCGGCGTTGGGGATTGACGGGACGCGGATCGGCGTGTGGGCCAGTTCCGGCAATGTCCCGGTGGCGCTGTCGGCCTTGATGGAGGGCAAGGCGCGATGTGGCGTCCTGTGTTATGGGTTCATGCTGGACCTCGACGGGGCGACGGGCGTGGCGACGGCGGCTGCCGAATATCGCTTCGCCAACCCGGTTGCGGGCCGGCGGGTGGAGGATCTGCCTCGGGAGACTGCGCTGTTTGTCGCGAGGGCGGGCCGCGAGCAGTTTGCAGGTCTTAACGAATCGATCGACGCGTTCGTGGCGCGAGCACTGCGCTGCAACCTGCCGGTAACCGTAGTGAATCACGCGACGGGCCCCCACATGTTTGACTTGGTGGATGACAGCGAGGCTTCCAGGGAAGTGGTGCGGACGATGATCGCGTTCCTTCGAGCGAAATTGGGGCTGTAGTTGACGACCTGGATCACGCAGATCGCGCAACGGGAGGCCGCGCGTGGCGTAAGGAACGGATCACGGACCACCCGGAATTTGGGCTCGGCAACCTCTGACGCCGAGGGCCGCCCAAATTCCGCACGGCGGCCCATGACTCTGCTTTTAGGATGTTGCTCCCCTCGGGCGGGTCGTCCAGGGTGGGCAGGCCGAACCATTACCGATATCAGGGGATAACACTCGCGCAGAACCGCGCTGGGCTCCGGGCGACCCCATTCCGCGGTTAGCCAACGATGCGAAGCCAGGTGAAGTTCGAACGGTCATCAACGAAATCCCGTTCCGAATCGAGAGACAGGTCGTCCGGGTAATCGTTGAGGAAATCGCAGCGCAGGACGGCCACGTCGTAGGAAGCGTCGAGCGCCACAGCATTGGCCTGGCGCGGGCAGGGTTTACTTAAACAGCGCGTGATGCAGATCGAGGCGAGGTGGCGGATTACCGTAGACGGGAACCCAATTCGCCTGGTCGCCAGCCACTGCAAGCCCTGGCGTGATTCGTCGAACGAGGAGCGCCTCGATGGCGAGAATGGACTGCTGCTGACCCCCAGCACCGATCACCTGTTTGATCGCGGCTGCATCGGCTTCGAGGATTCTGGCAGACTGATCATCTCACCGGTAGCCCACCTGCCTTCCCTTCAACGCATGAGCTTCGAAACCCAGAGGCTCGTCAACGTCAGCGGCTTCACCGAGGGCCAGCGGGCGCACCTCGACTTCCATAGGAACGCCGTACTGCTGAGGGCCGTGCGGTAACGCCGTCTGTCTGAGGAATGCGGTCATGTCCCTCGAGTCGCCAGCGAAGCCGAGATTACCGCCACCCCCCAGCCACAGCCGCGGCCCCCAACTCGGCGGTCCGGACGAATTCCCGTTCGCGGCGGAGGAAGGACTGGCCCGTTCCCGCAACGCCGAAGCTGCTTGGGGCCGAGAGGATGGGCCGCTTCTCCGCCTCATCCAGCAACCGGCCTCGACACTTTTCATCGGCTCGGCCGTACTCTTTGCCGAGTTCCTCCAAGTACTGCTGCCGCGCGTTCATGTCCACCTTATTATGGGTGTCATGTCTCGCGTCCTTTCGGGTTACGTTGTCAAATGCCTCCTTGCGACGTCCGGTTGCAAGCGCATCGCCGCCCCCCGATCAACCGCATCCGTGAACTGCTGCCGTGGAGCGTAGCCTGGGCGGCGAAGTCGGAGTTCGATGGCAGGAAATACTGCTGCGCGCCAAAGGGCTGGATGTCCCACCCCGCGCCTCAGATGTGCGGCCCGTACGGGAGGTAGAACAGGCTCTCTTTCGGTTGGCGTTCGGCAACCGCGATCTGGCTCTTTGCCACCGCCTGCCGCAACCGCGGCTGACCCCCTGTTCGGTCGGGATTGCCAGCAACAGAGCGGCGCCAGCGGCGGACCCTCGATCCTCGTTTTCCGCCCCACCCTGACCGCCCTGTCCTACAACTACGCGGGAGGCGTCAACAGCTACGTCAATACGCAAGCCAGCCAGATCTATTCGGCCTATTTCGATCAGGCTCACTGGGACCCGAAGGATCAATCCGTGGCTGCTTCGCCCGGAGGCCGCAGTGGGCGCTAACAGAGCTAGCCAGCAGAAACGGTTCGGTGTACAATACTTGAGTCTGAATTCCGGAAATAACCGTCTGCGCACGCCTGTTCTGAACGGCGATGGGAGGACGCCATGCCGGTGCATATCGTCAAACAGGGCGACTGCATGAGTTCCATCGCGGACCAGTATGGCTTTTTCTGGGAAACGCTTTGGAACGACGAGCACAATTCCCCGCTCCGGGACCGCCGAAAGGACCCGAATGTGCTCATGGCCGGGGACCACGTTTTCATCCCCGAGAAGCGGCCTAAGGAAGAGGCTGGGGAAACCACCAAGGTTCATACCTTCCGGCTCAAGGGTGTGCCGGTCAAGCTCAACCTCCGGCTGCTGGACGCCTGCAACCGCCCGCGGGCCGGCCTGAAGTACTCGCTGACCGTGGATGGCCACAAGTTCTCCGGCGTGACCGACGACGACGGCAGAATCTCGCACGACATTCCTCCCCGGTCCAAGCGCGCTCAACTGAAGCTGCCCGCCGCCGAGGAGTATGACCTGGATCTCGGCTACATGAATCCCGTCGAATACACCAGCGGCGTGCAGGGACGACTGAAGAATCTCGGCTATTACCACGGGGAGATTTCCGGCACCCTCGACGATCCAACCCGCAAAGCGATCCGCCGCTTTCAGGATGAAAACGGTTTGACAATCACCGGCGAGCCCGATGCGGACACCCGCGCCGCGTTGCTCTCCGCGCACGAAGGCTGAACGTGGGCCAACCACTCAAACTCTCCACTTTCAAGACCGCGCACGGAAGCTCCGGTACCAACACGCTCAAGTCCGGCAACCTGGTCTTCCTCTGGCTGAGATTCAAAGACCCCGATAAGAAACTCTGCGACTTCCCCGCCGGGCTGGAGGTCGCCGTCCGCTTTCAGAAGCAGGGCGAAGCCGCGCAACCCGACACGGTTGAGATCCTCAAAGACCGGGGCGAAACCGCCTTTCCCCTGCAGGGCGCACCGGGCGAAACCTGGACGCTCACGCTGCTGTTCCAGTGTCCGCAGGCCTCGCCGCGGTTCATCGTCTGCGGCGCGCCCGGCTCTCCGCCCAGTTCCCCGCCCGAGGGGCAGTCCCGGCTCGAAGCGGCGGCGCCCGCGCAGGGACGGTTCTTCCGCCTGCCGTTCAACTTCAGCGGCACTTCTCTGTGGGGCATGCGGCACTCCGATTGGACGCCGGCCGTCTCCGGCGCCGATTATGCGCCTGCCTTCGGTTCATTTGCCGACGGCGTACTCACCTACACGGTCCCCACTCCCGCCAAGGATCTGACCGGCAAGGACGATCTCCCAGTGGAACTGGTGCTGGATCCGCACTGGATGTTCTTCCGATTCGAGTATTTCGACCGCTACTACGGCCCGGCCACCCGCAGCAGTCCCTCGACGGCGGGGCACGGTGCGCGAATCGCCATCCCGCCCGTCGAACTGGAGGGACAGCGGAAACTGCTCGAAGCCGATGCGGATCTCGCCGATGCCGACGCGCTCTCCACACACAGCAACTGGACCGTGGAGGTGGCGGGGTCGCCGCCCGCCGGCGGACCCAGCCAGGTGCAGTGCCTGCCCTGGATCCTCCGCAAAAAAGAGGATGGCTCCACCGCGCTTCCCCCGCTGGAAGGGAAGCTGATGCTGTTGCGCTTCAAGCGGGCCGAGCATACCTTCGTCGTTTCCAGTTCCGCGACAGCCCGCGAAATCAAGGTGGTCGACCCCGAACCGGACCCCGGGCCGGCACGGTTGAAGTACTACCGCCTGCCTACCGTTTGGAAATCGAAGAACTACTGGGCCCGCGGAGTGACGGGCGGCACCAAGGAGAAGTTCTTCGGAACGCTCACCAGCGGAGAGGCCGACGCCGCGACGGCCAAAGACAAGGCGCTGATCTTCTCGCTCGACGACATGGTCTTCACTAAGGAGGACAGGAAGACCACCGTCACCTTGGGGGCCGACGACCGGGTGATGATCTTCCACCACCGCTTCATGAAGGGCAGCGGCTGCGACGAGGAAGGATTGTACAAGGCCGATGCCGACGTCAAGGTGCACGGCTATCCCTACAGCAAGGTCGACATCCCGGTCGGCGCACGCTATTACCTCCACGACTACCCGGACTGGACCCGGCTGGTCGTGGCCCAGGGCAACCTGTTCGATGCGTTCGACTGGCGCACCACGGCGGACTGCGATGTCGCCGGCGCGTGCGCGGCGGTCCGCTGGGTGGTGGCGAACAACATTCCCGCCGACTCGGGCGGAGCCAGCGAGAAGGATCCACGGCCGACGGTGGAACTCAAGCCCGCTGCCGACGCCAAAGCGCTGTTTGCCTTCTCGCCCTTCCACTGGCAGAAGTTCCTCAGCGGATATAAGGCGGGAAACCCGGAAAGCGGTCCGAAGAAACACTTGGAGTGGAAGGCGAAGTACGGCTCGGAGAAGGATCAGTGCGGACGGTTGGACATTGCGCTGCTCCGTTGCGCCGATTGGCAGGGGACGGAAGAAATCGCCGTCATGGTGCGGTTCAACCGGCTCAGTTTCAACTTCGTCCAGAGTACCGCTCCGAAGTCCAACACTGAATGGGTGAAGCTTTGCATCGACGGTATTCTGGCTCGCTGGAACGGCCGCGACAAGCACAACGCATCGCCCGCCTGGATCCTGCCGCGTCCCGGTTCGCCGGCCCCGCCGGCGGTGCGCGTTCAAGTGGTGAATCTGTTCCAGTGGTTGAAACAGGCCTGGGCCCAGTTCTATCTGAAAACCATTCCGACCGGAGACGGGTCTTCGATCGGAGAAATCGATGGCGCCGGCCAGTTGCGCGTCAACTGCGTCGTCCACGACGACGGCAACTACGCCGCTCAGGACGACTGGGGAGTGAACCTCGAAGGCCGGGGTATGGCGTCCGCTCACGAGATGGGCCACTGCGGCACGCTGCCGGACGATTACAACAGCGATTCTTTCAACTACACGTTCTTGAGCCGTATTGGCTCCCCCTACAGCCTGGAGGAGATTCCCGGCTATACCACCGCCACGCCCGAACCGCTCACGGGCTATGGCTTGATGCAGCACAACTGGTACATTCGCGCGCGCTATCTCTGGCACGCCGCCGAATGGCTGCGACTGGTAAAAGCGTTCGAAACCGTGGATTTCAAGATCGAGCATGGCGACGAGAACGATTTTTACCTGCCTCATTATCCCCATACCGTTACGGCCGGCCTGCGCGAGCGCAATTTCGTCAACTGCCCGCTGGCGTTCAATCTCAAGGCCAACGCCGGCGGCAAGACGCTGTTCGATGCCGCGCTGTGGCTCCTGGGGAAGGACAAGTACTCCACCGAGGTAGTGCAAAGCCGCTGCCACCCGGGTATCGGAGTCTCGCCTCCCGTCGCCACACCGGCCTACATCGATGGCATGCTGATCGTGATTCTGCGAGTGCAGATCGACTTCAGCGCCGTTGCGGGCGGGGCCGCTGCCCAGAAGAACATTCGCAAAGACCTGTTCGACAGGTGGACGGCGAAGATCGAGCCGGCACTGAATTTCCAGCGCTTTGCCAGTTTCCAGTTGACCGGCGCGGGCGCCGTGCCCGGCTGCAAGAACTGTCTCCTGCACTTCTTGCCTTCGCTGGCCTCCAAAGGCATTACGGGGACGGCGGACACCAACGTCTCTACGACGAAGCCGCACATCGCGGTTACACTATCCACCTCCGCCGACGCCTGGAATGACACGGTGGATCCCCGGACGTTGCGGCTGCAAATCACGACTAACATAGACACGGCGGGGAACCGGAACGCCCAATTGAATGCGCTGGCCACGAAGATCTATCAGCGCAACCTGGAACTGCTGGGCTTGAGCGCGACCAATGCCGACGCCAACTATTACGGAAAGCCGGGCGCCTACAAGCCCATCGTCCTGACGGTGATGGATGATGCTGTCCCGAAGCCTCCCGATCCTACTATCGTTAGCATTACTTAGCGGCGCAGCGCCGGCGCAGAAGCCGTCCGCTCCCCAGCGCGGGGTCCGCCCGGGGAAGCCTGCGCCGCGGCCCGCAGCCGGAAAGGCAGATATGGAAGACCAGTTCACGACGTTCCAGAATCCAACCCCGGTGCCCTTCGCCGTCGCCGCCCAACCCATCCGGCCGGCGGCTGGGCCGCTCACCGCCGCCCGGATCGAGCCGCCGGCCGATTCCTCCGTGCCGGGCGCGTATGGCGGCGAATCCCGCAATTCGCGCCTCAGCCAGCGGCTCGGCTCCGCATCCTCGGCTCCGCTGGCCGTGCGCTGGCGCGCGGACCTGACGCCCACGCTGCGCCCCTTCGTCCTGCTGGCAAGCGGCAACCGGGTGGTGCTCCATGGCGCTACGCAATGGGCGTTGTGCGACCGCGCCGGCCGGGTGCTGGACGTGGCGCCGCTCGGCCCCAGTCCGGTAGCGCTCGACCCAGCGCGCTCGCTCGCCTTCGCCGCCGATCCGTTTGGGCGCATCGTCGCACACTCGCTGGCCGACGGCCAGGCGGTCTTCTCCGCGCTGCTGTACTTCGGCAAGAGTTTCACCCATCCCTTCCTGGCCCTGCGCGACCGCTTGATGGTTACGGTCGGGATCGAGATCCCCGTGGACCCCTCGATGCCCTCGCCGGAGCGTTCGATCGTCGAGGTGACCGACCTAGGCGATCCGGCCTCCCGCCGTTCCTGGGACGAGCCCGGCGGCCCGGCCGTGATTCACGACCTAATCCGCGACTCGCGCCGCATGCTGGCCGCCCTGGCCGGCGACACCCTCGTTCTGGCGGTCCCAAACCGCGTGTACCTGCTCGATCTGAGCCTCAAGGCGCGGCGCGCCATGGGCGGCGTTTTCCTGCCCCTGGCCCTCAGCCTGGATGAGGCCGGCCGAATCTACCTGTTGGTGGCCGCCGGAGGCCGCAGTGCGCTCTGGCTGCTCACGCCGGAAGGCGAGCGAATCTACGAGTGCGAATTGCCGCCGGGGCTGCGCGGACTCATCCATCCTCCCATCGTCGGCTACGATCACACCGTCTTTGTGCGGGCCGAGCGGCAGATTCTCAGCATCGCCCCCGACGGCAAGGTGAACTGGATTCGAACCGCCGACGAGCCGCTGGCGGGCGCCGCGATCACTCCCGACGATTTCCTGCTTACCTCCGAAGGCAGCTCGCTGGCGGCCTGGGATGCGAAGGGAGAGCGCCGCGTCCTCCACACGTTCGCCGGCGAGAATCCCACTACCGCGCCAGTACTCACCGCGGACGGCGAAATCCTGGTGGCCACGCGGACGCACCTATATTGCCTGGCGCCGCGAGGCGGACCTCGCTGAGCAGATGCCCGCCGAACCCCTGGTCTCCTGCATCCTGACGAACCGCTCGGGCGCTGGTGCGCGGGCCATCGAGTGCTTCCTCCAGCAGGAGTACGGAGCCCGGGAATTGCTGGTCCTCGAGGACGGCGCCTGCGGAGAATGTCCGCCGGCGGACCCGCGTATCCGCCGTTTTCAGTTGCGCGAGGCCGGCTCCGCCCTGGAATTCGCATGCCGCCAGGCACGCGGCGCGATCGTCGCCGGATGGGATCCGAGAGCCTGGTACGCGCCCCACTACCTCCTCTCGGTGGTCCAGGCGTTGACCCGCGAAGGGGTCCGCGCCTGCGGGACCGATCCACTGCTCTACTGGGATCCGGAGGCCCGGCGGGCAGGCGAGGCCCGGTTGAAGCACGGACGCCGCCAGCGGTTCTGGACCGGTGCGTTGGCTTACCGGAGCGAGTTCGGGGGAACCCTGCTGGAGGAGTTATGGACGCCGCCGGCCGGATCGTGCGCCCTGATGGCCGATCCCGCCGCCGTCGTCTGCTGCGCGCCCCCGCCCTCCGGCGCACGCGTCCGCACCGCTCGCCGCTCCGACGCCGTTACCCGCATCCTGGGCCGTGACGCAGCCGTGTCGCCGGCCATCCAGTTCGCCACGCCCGAGCCGGCCGGCCTTTCCGGCGGGCCGTTGGTCTCGGGCGTGATGATCGCGCGGGACCGCCGGCGCGCCGCACTGGCGCTCCACTACTTTCAGAGCCAGGACTACGAGCCGCGGGAACTCCTCGTGGTGGACGCCGGCGCCGGCATAGGAGATTTCACGGCCGGCGACGAGCGCATCCGCCGGATCGAGGCCGCCGCCGACATCCCCGACGGCGCCGCACGCAACCTGGGTTGCGCCCAGGCCCGCGGCGCGATTGTCGCCGCCTGGGAGGAAGCGGCGTGGCATTCTCCGCACCGCCTCGGCCGGCTTGTGGCGGCCATGTTACAGGACGGCGCGGACCTCTGCGGCCTCCCCGCGGCGCTGTGCTATGACCCCGGATCCGGCAGCGCTTGGGTGTTTCGCGACCCGATCGAGGGCCGGCTTCTTGCGCCGGGCGCCCTCCAAGCCTGGCGCCGCGAGATCTGGGAGCGGCATCCGTTTCCAGAGACCTCCGACCGCGACGATCTGCGTTTTCTCTGGAACGCCGGCGCTGCCCGGGTACTCCTGTTGCCGCCGGAGGCGCTTCAGGTCGCCGTGACCGATCGCGGCAGCCCGGCCGGCCCTTACTGGCGCCCGTTCGAGGGCGCGGAACTGCGCCGTCTCATGGGCCCCGATCGCGAGTATTACGAGGCCGAGATCCGCACCCCGGCGCCCCCGCCGCCCCCGCCCCAGCCACAGCCGCGGCCCGTTCCGGACATTCGGGAATCCGCGGTGGTTTGCCCGTCCCCCCGCCCGCTGGTCTCCTGCATCATGCCCACCCACAACCGCCGCTGCTTTATCCCCCGGGCGGTGGAGTATTTCCTGCGTCAGGACTACGAACCCAAGGAACTGCTGGTGGTGGACGACGGCTCCGATGCGATCGGCGACCTGCTGCCCGCCGATCCCCGCCTCCGCTACGTCCGGCTCCATGAAAAGCGCACCGTGGGCGAGAAACGCAACCTGGCATGCGAACAGGCGCGTGGAGAAATCATCGTGCATTGGGATGACGACGACTGGCAGGCGCCGCGCCGCATCCGTGCGCAGGTGGACTGCCTGCTCCAGCACGGCGCCGATCTCTGCGGCCTCAACCCGGTGCTGTTTTACGATCCCCGTTCGAATCAAGCCTGGCGCTATCTTTATCCGCCGGAGTGCGGGCCCTGGGTTCACGGCAGTTCCTTCTGCTACCGCCGCGCCTTCTGGGAGTCCCGCCGCTTCGCCGCGGTCGACGTGGGCGAAGACAACCAGTTTGTGTGGGGCGCCCCGGCCGGTTCGGTGGCTAGCCTGCCCGATCCCACCTGCCTGGTCTGCCTGATCCACGACGACAATGTGAGCCCGAAATCGCCAGGCGGCGCTTACTGGGAGCCCTATCCGGCCGAGGAGGTCGGCCGGCTGTTTGGGAGCAACGAGCCGGTCCCCGGCAGGCGCGCCACCATCTCCTGCATCACCGTGACCTACAATCCCAGGGGCGATTGGCTCGAGCGCGCCATCGCATCGGCCCGGTTGGTGGACGAGCACATCATCGTGGACGACGGTTCGGATATTCCCGTGCCGCAGGCCACCGTCCGCATCCCGCACCGCGGCATTACCACCGCCCGCAACATCGCCGTCAGCCTCGCCACCGGTGAGTGGATCGCGCCGCTCGACGACGACGATTACTGGGACGAGAGCGTCCGGGAGATGATCCGCTACTCGCAGTACACCGCCGCCGACGTCGTCTGGGCGCCCGTGGAACAGTTCGGTCTGGCCGAGGGGATATGGGGCGATCGATGCGATTTCTCCACGCTCGTCAAGAAGAACCAGCTTTCGGCCGGTTCCTGGTTCCGCAAAAGCGTCTGGCGCCGGCTCGGCGGCTACCAGCATGAAGGCGTGGAGGACTGGGATTTCTGGGCGCGCGCCTATAAGAAAGGGATGCGGTTTGAGTACCTGCCCGTGCCCTACTACCATCACCAGATTCGGGAGGGCTCCTTTTGGTGGCGCCTGAGTCCGGAGACCCTGCGCGTCCAGCGGGAAGTCGAGCGGAACGTGGAACTCGCCGAGGGGCCGCCTTCCGTCCTCACCGACAGCCTCGGGCGGGTGGACGTCGCCCTGCCGCTGCGGCCGCTGCGTGCCCCCCGTTGCATCGCTACGGCGGTTTCTCCCGGCTATGACGAACTGCTCGATGAGCTGCTCGGTTCGCTGCGCCTGTACGGCGGCTGCCCGGACGCGCTCCTGGCGGTGTTCGCCATCGATCCGGATCCCGCCTGCCTGCGCGTGGCCGCCCGCCACGGCGCCGAGGTGATCCGTTGCGCCGCCCGCGCGCCGATGACCGTCGCAGTCAAGTCGGTCCTGTACTCGGTTCCGCACGCGATCGACGCGGAACAGTTCCTGTGCCTGGACGCCGACATGCTCGTGCTCGACGAACTGGGCCCGGTCTTCGAGGCCATCGGCCGGTCGCCGGCCGGGAGTGTTCTCGCCTGCCGGGATTCCCACGCCAGCGCCAACTCGTTGGCCGACGCGCTGGGAGGCATCTACTCCGGGCGGCGCGATGACTTCGAGCGGATTCTCGGCCGCGTGGGTGCGGAGCCCTCCTACCCGCTGGTGGTTAACGATGGCTTGTTCGCCGGCTCGCGAGCCGCGTTGCTGGCGGTGGACCGTGCGATTCGCGGCTGGCCGCAGGCCGCCGCCTGGCTGGAAGAGGGCGTCGCTTGGCGCAATCAGTTCCTCTTCAACCTGGCGCTGGCCCACCTGGACTGCGGCGTCGAGTTGGACGGAACATACAATGTCCAGTTGCTGCATGACGACGCTGCCGTCAGCCGTGCCGACGGCCGCTGCCGGGCGGTCTCCAACGGACGGCCCGCGCGAGTGCTCCATTTCAACGGCTGGGCCCGGCGGAAACTCCCTGAGTTGCGCGGCGCGTTCTCGCTCCCGGCGGTGGACTCCGGCCGTGGCGGCGGTTACGACGCGTTTCTGGCCGCGCTGAAGGGCTGGATCGGCCGCCACGGCTTCGCCGCCATGACCTGGTCCTTCTACGGCGCCGCCGATGGGGAGGGAGCAATCCCCAGGGATTCCGAGGCCTTCCCGCTGCTGGCGCTGCTGCACTACCTGATCCGGGCCAACGGCTGCATCCGCGTGCTCGAGACGGGCACGGCGCGCGGCGTCTCCACCGCCTGCATCGCCTCCGCCCTCGCTCACCGCGCCGGCGGCCGTGTGGTCACCCTCGACACCCAGGTCTTCCCTGCTCGCCAGGACCTCTGGGCGGCGCTTCCACCGGCGATGCGCCACTGCATCGAACCCCGGCAGGTGGATTGTCTCGAAGGGATGGCGGCGGCTTACGCAGCGGGCGAATGCTTCCAGGCCGCTCTACTCGATACGGTGCACACCGCCGGGCACGTTTGGCAGGAGTTTCAATGGGCGACCCGGCTGGTTTGTCCCGGCGGCCTGATCCTGGTTCACGATGTCCGCTGGGCAGGCGGGACAGTCGAAGGCGCCCTGCGGCGGATTCAGTCGGAGGGCTACGGCGTGGCTCGCCTCTGGACCGCCGAAGCCGGCGAGCAGGAAGACGACCACCTCGGCCTGGCAGTCATCGAGAACCGGCGCCAGTCAAACGAGACCGCCAAGTCAGAGTGACGCGCGCGTAGCGTACGCCAGGTTCAACGGCAAGGCCCAGCCGGTGGCCTTCACGATGTCGTCGAGGCTGGCGCCCTTCGGGCGGGCGATCATGGCCAGGACCATCGCGCCCTTGGTCTCGCGCGGCTTGGCCGGCTTCGCGGCTTTGGCCGGCTTGCTGGCCTTGGCGCCCTTCACGCCCTTGGCGGCCTCGGGCGCGTTCTTCTTGCTGGTGGCCTTTCTTGGTCGAGGTGGTCTTCACGGGCGCCTCCTGCGCGCCCTGTTCCGCAGGGGCGGCGGTCGTGGGGCCTCCGGCGCGATCTCGGCGATCCAGAACCACCAGAAGCAGTGGATGCTTCCACGCGGTCAGTGGCGAGCGAACCCTGGTCCGGACTGGGGCCACAAGACAGCTGGCTTCCGTCTGTCGAGCTCGTACTCGCCGGTGGGCTGATTTTCCTGGGGCGACGCCGCCAAGCAGTTCACCGTGGGGCGAGCGCCTTTTCCGCATCCTGCTGCGCGCCAGGAATCTGAAGACGCACGCGCTGTGGACCACGCGGATTACCCAGTAGGGCCTTCGGCGCGGCGGCCTTGGCTTTGCGAGCCTTGGCGGCCCTTCTCCTGGCTGGCACTCTAGCTACCGATATCACCAGATAACGCCACGGCTACCGCGACGTTCGCGCCACCTGAGTGGATGCGCCTAATTCGGCCTCACCGCCGGTACACGACGCCGCCCTTCATGACGAAACCTACTCGCTCCAACGCGCTGATGTCCTGGAGGGGGTCGCCGGGAACGGCGATCACATCGGCTAGGTAGCCCGCCTTTAACGCCCCGATCTGCCCCTGCCAGCCGAGCAGCTTCGCGCCGTTCAGAGTGCCGGCTTGCAGCGCCGCCAGCGGCGTCATGCCGTACGTCACCATGAGTACGAATTCGCGCGCTTGCGTCCCGTGCGGAAACGGGCCGACATCGGATCCCATGGCGATCGGCACTCCTGCCGCGAGCTGCTTCCGAAACTCGTGCGCGTGGAACTCCAGCCCCCGCCGCGAGAGCGGAGATCCGTGCTCGGCAAAGTACTCCGAAATCGTAAACGTCGGCACGGCGAAGATCTGCTTCTCACGCATCAGGCGCATGGTCTCGTCGCCGAGCTGGAAGGCGTGCTCGATTGAGACAACGCCCGCCCGTGCGGCATAGAGCACCCCCGGCTCGCCGGTGGCATGCACCGCGACTTGCTTGCGGGTCCGCGCGGCTTCCTCAACGGCCGCGTGGAGCTCGGCTTCCGTGAACTGGTAGGGAGTGCAGAACTGGCCGTCACAAATCCCGTCTTTGCCGGTCTCGTAGATCTTGATGAAATCCGCGCCCTCCTTGAACTGCTGGCGAATCACCGTGACGAGCTCGGCTGCGCTGTTCGCCTGAGTGGCGTTCGGGAGCACGTGCTGTTCGGGATTGTAGCCGAGAGCGTCTTCGTGCCCGCCAAGAACATCCACTGCATTTCCGCTGACGCGCAGCCGCGGTCCCGGAACGAGACCCTTGTCGATCGCATCGCGCACGGCGGTGTCCGCCGAGCCGGCGCCTTCCGTCCCCATGTCACGCTCCGCCGTGAAACCGGCCATGAGGTCGGCCTTGGCGGCCAGGACTGCGAGTATTGTCCGTTGCGGCACGGATTCTTGCACTGTCTGCAGATCCTCCGCGCCGGGATGCAGGAAGAGGTGCACGTGGGCATCGATCAAACCCGGCAACAGAGTGCAGTCGCCCAGGTCGATTGTCTCCGCTCCGGCCGGATGCGCCACCGCCGAGCCGACCTCGACGATTCGTTCGGCTTTCACCAGCACTTCGCCTGGCGTGAGCATCTTGCCGCTCTCGATATCGAGCAGGCGCGCCGCGTGCAGCACGACAGGATGCGTTTTCTTGGCCGGAGATTCCTCGGGGGCTGCGAAAGCCAGAGCCCAGCACAGGGAGAGAAGGGCAAGCGTAGCGAGAGGTCGGAGTTTTATCATCTGAGCACCTGGTGACGCTCCCTAGTGTAGCGTGCACAAGGACAGTCGATGTGCTCTCGCCGGAGCGCCGAGGCCGGCCCCCCTTGCCCGTGCTACTGAGCTGGGATTTCCATATTCGCTCCCGGGTTCCGGGCTAGAGTAGACATCCCGTCGCCATTCTCTGATCCTCCGAGTTGTGCTTCTGGAGCGCGATTCTTGCCCATGAATGTCCCCATGCTCCTGGAAGGGCTAGTTCTGCACCTTCCAAGGACCCCGAAACCAGGAACTGCCGCCGCTCTCCTTCGTTCTAAAGGCACCTCTCGTGTCCCGCGCCTCCTGGTCGACCGATTGCCTTGCTGCCGCAACACTGGCAAACGCCGACCACGAAGTTAGTCCCCCCTTGCTGCGCAACGTTTCGCGCCCAGGCCGGTGCGTGGAGTCTACCGAATCCGGAGCCTGACTCTCCCCCGTGCCACTCTTGCTTGACGTCCCCAGCGCCCCGAGGCAATGTCCACAAGGCTTCCGATATGGCCGCATATCGTTCGGGTTTCAGTGTCCGCCTGACTGCGCCGGTGGCCTGCCATCGAAGCGGGGCATCAGGGCACAACTCCTATGCCGACAAACATCCTGCTGGAAAACGACAGAACTTGAGTGTGCAGGCACGCAAGATCGCGGTTCCGTGCCTGAGCAAGAGGCAGCCGGACTACCGCAGGCCCTCGACTAGGTGCAACTCCGACAGGGTCTGCTGCGTTGAGTAAACGTAGCTCTTGCCGTCGGGGGTCATGATCAGGTTGATGCCGGTGCGGCCGACGCCGGCCCTCTCGTTGGGCGCGATTTCCTCGACGAACTGGCGGCGCCCGGTCTTGTAGTCAACCCGGTAGACTCTGGTTGGCAGGTCCCTGCGCTGGAAGACCAGGAATGACTGGCCGTCCGGAGCCCACGCGGCGATGCGTTCGCCTTCCTCGATGCCCCGGATCACTTCCGGCTCCCCACCGTCGACGGGATACAGCAGCGTCTTGGAGCCAGCGCGCACGAACAGGTGCTTGGGGTAAGCCCTCGTGGGCCGGGAGGCCGATTGGGTGCCTTCGGGCGTGACCGCGCGCGGTGCGGCGCCCTCGAGGGTGGTCAGATAGAGTCTGCGGCCGTGGGAGGGCTCGTTGCCGTCGAACCAGATTCTTCCATCCTCCAGAA
>Ga0187850_10000905_pt1 | contig 35774 bp, 23 predicted proteins | sample June2016WEW_4_15_FD_132436 | JGI IMG/M metagenome (GOLD analysis project Ga0187850, IMG submission 132436) | Peatland microbial communities from SPRUCE experiment site at the Marcell Experimental Forest, Minnesota, USA - June2016WEW_4_150 | ecosystem: Environmental > Terrestrial > Soil >...
CCCACATGCGTGACGAGCTCGACCTCCGCGGACACGGATCTTTCCGGGACCTTTCCGCATTTGAGCGTGGTCAGGCTGCAGGGCCTCAGAGTGGCCAATACGGAGCCCGCGGACCTGCAATACCTGGGATGGAACAATAGTGCCGGGCAGTGGGAGCCGAAGACGCCACCGAGCGCGCTGGTGGCTTCCGTTTTTTGGCGCACGGGCCAGGTAACGGCGCAGACCGGCGACTACAACACGGCGCAGGTCCTCGAAAACGGGAACCTGTACTTCACCAACGCGCGGGCGCGAGCGGCGCTGTCGGGCGGCGGGCCGGTCACGCTGGACGCTTCGACGGGAACGCTGGGTTGTCCAACCTGTCTGACGACTTCGACGATCGCGGACACGGACCTCACCGGAAACTTCCCGCATCTGAGCGTGGTCAAGCTGCAAGGCCGGCCGGTGGCCGGCACGGCGCCGGCGGACCTGCAATATCTGGGTTGGAACAACAGTCTGGGGCAGTGGGAGCCGAAGACGCCGCCGAGCTCGCTGGTGGCTTCCGTTTTTGGGCGCACCGGTCCGGTGACGGCGCAGAGCGGGGACTACTCGTTTGCGCAGATCTCCGGCGCGGCCAGCGCATCTCAACTCCCTGGGGTGGCGATGCGTACGGATCAAAGCAACCTGGTCACCGCGGGAACGCAGGATTTCCGCGGCGCGGCGCACACCCTCCCGATGAAGTCCGGCGCCATCGCCAGTCTGCCCGGTACCTGCACTGCCGGCGAGACCTATTTCGCGACCGACGCAGGGGCGGGGAACAATGTTTATGGCTGCACGGCCGCGAACACGTGGTCGGCGGAGGGCACCGCGCAGTTTCTCACGGTTTCGAGCGACGGCGTCGTGGTAGGGTCGAGAGGAACCGCCAATTTTGAAACCGGCAGCGGCCTGATGTCGGTGATCGCCGACACCGGGTCACAGATCAATATCCAATCTTCCCTGGACTTGGCGGTGGTTCAGACGCAACCGGGAGAGCAGACCGGCGCAGCCCTGCTGTGCGCCTCGGCCGGCGGTTCGCACAGCAGCTATCAATGCGCGATGAATCCCACGCTCGCGGCCTATGACAGCGGGATGGTGCTTCATTGGCAACCGGACGTGAACGGGCAGGGCGGCCCGACGACTCTGAACGTCGACACACTGGGCGCAACGCCGCTCAGATTACCAGACGGGGTGACCGACCCGGCAGCGACGGACATCGTAGCCGGGCTGCTATACAATGTCTGGTACGATGGAGCTGTCTTTCGGCTAATGACACAAGGTGGGGTGTCAAGTGTATTCGGGCGCTCGGGCGCGATCACCGGGCAGAGCGGCGATTACACGGCGGCGCAGGTAACGAACGCGGTGGATTCGACCGGGAACTACAGCAATCCGGCGTGGATTACGGCGCTGGCGTGGTCGAAGTTGACCGGGGTGCCATCGACGTTCAACGCGGGGCAGTTGCAGGGACGCACCTTGGCAAGCACCACACCGTCTGATTTGCAGTATCTGGGGTGGAACAACAGCGCTTCGCAGTGGGAACCGAAGACCCTGGCGGCGGCCGGGGTCAGCAGCATTTTTGGACGGACGGGGGCAGTGGCCGCGCAAAGCGGCGACTACACGGCGGCACAGGTGACGAATGCGGTGGATTCGACCGGGAACTACAGCAATCCGGCGTGGATCACGGCGCTGGCGTGGTCCAAGCTGACCAGCGTGCCATCGGCCTTCAACGCCGGACAGTTGCAGGGACGCACGTTGGCAAGCACAACGCCGTCTGATTCGCAGTATCTGGGGTGGAACGCCAGCGCCTCGCAGTGGGAGCCGAAGACCCTGCCGACCGGTGGCGGGGGTGGTTCAGGTGAGGTGTCGAGTGTATTCGGACGCTCGGGTGCGGTGACCGCGCAAAGCGGCGACTACACGGCGGCGCAGGTGGGGGCGGAGCCAGCGATTACACCGGGGACTACCTCGCAGTACTGGCGAGGGGACAAGAGCTGGCAGACGCTGCCGGCCTTTCCTTCCGGCACAATCGTCGGGACCACGGATACCCAGACGCTCACGAATAAGACCGTCGATGGTGTGACGCCGACCACGATGAGCTACTTGGACGCTACATCTTCCATTCAGACTCAATTGAACGGAAAGCAGGCATCCGGGGCTTATGCAACCTGCACGGGTGACTTGTCGGGGACCGCTCCGGGATGCACGGTTTCCAAGATCAACGGCGGAACGCTTCCCACAAGCACAAGCGCGGTGGGGACTGACAGCAATGGAAAGATTGTAGCGGCTGCGGTCAATGATACTCGCGTCTTTCAAGGCGCGGTCTGTTACGGCACTATCGCCGGAACCGGCTTTACCGTGCTGCCGAACAACTACGGGACGCCAAGTTGCAACGCCGACCAGAACCCGACTCTGCACTTCATTGCGGGCAGTCAGAATAATGCGCTGCAACACTGGCCGATGCCCAAGACGTGGAGCGGCACGGTGGACGCTCAAATCAAGTGGCGCGCCCCGTCAACGAGCGGAAATGTAGTGTGGGGTGTCCAGACCATCGCCGTGCCCGATGGCGAGATCCTGGCGCAAACGCTGGGCACGGCGAGCACGGTCGTCACTGCGGCTCCATCTACGAGCCTGGCGCCGAAAACTGAGACCTTGACGGCGATTACGATTTCCAACGCCTCCTCGGGCACCTATGCGAACCTGCCGGGTACTTGCTCTCCGACAGCGCCAGCGCCGGTCTATCTCGCAACGGACACGAATCAGTGGTATTGGTGCAGCGCGACGAATACCTGGAGCGCGACCACCGGGGTGGAATTACAGTTCCAGATTTACCGGCTCGGAACAGGCTCAGACACGATGAGCGGTGACGCGGAGCTGGTGTGGCTGGCGATGCGGTTTAACGTCACGGGGAGCGTGAAGTATTGAGGTGGCCCAAATGCGGAGATTGATTCTACTACTGGCACTCTCAGTCGCGGCCCTGGCTCAAGGCAACGGATATACCTATCTGCATACGATTGGCGTCACACGCTCGCTGGTGCAGGCCGACTTGACAAGCTTTCCACTGTATGTCGCGCCGGCGTCATCGTCCTGGGCAGCTACGGTCGCCAACGGCGGCCAGGTCGTCAACACGACCACGCAAACCATAGGAAACCTGACCGTTCCGGCCGATCTGATCTTCACCAAAGACCGGGCATGTGCGACCAAGGTAACAGGATGGCAGTGGGCTTTTTACAGCCAGACCACCGGGCTTTTCGGCGTCCGCATCAACTTGGATACGATCAATTCTGCCGCCAGCCACACAGCGGACACCGTGATCTATGCCTGCGTGGGAAAAGCCAGCGTTACCACGCTTCAGACGACTACTACACTGACCTGGGACGCCAGTTTTGTCGGGGCGTGGGACCTGCCAAACGGCACTACGCTCACGGCGCAAGACTCGACCGGGAACAACGACGGCACGGCGAATGGAACTGTTGGCGCAACTGACGGGAAGATTGATGGCGGGGCCAGTTTCCCCGGCAACACCAGCAGCTACATCAGCACGGGCACAAACAACGTTGCCTTTGAGTACAATCAGCCATTCACTCTGTCTGCATGGATCAAACTGACGGATCACGCCGACCATTTCATTATTGCCAAAGAACTCAACAGTGGGACCTACCGGGGTTACTATTACTTAGTCAATGGCGGAGGTGGTTCTGGAACACTAGGTGCGCTGACGGGGATTGTGCAGGACTCAGGCTCTTATATGATACAGGTTACTGGCAGCACTGTCGTCTGGGACGGAAATTGGCACCAGGCAGTCTTCACGTATGATGGAAGCGGGGCGGCCCTGGGCGTTTCATTGTACGTGGACGGCCTATTGGACGCGGTTTCTGCGACGGGGAGTGACAACCTCGGAGCCAGGACCGTACTGAATGCTTCAACTCTCAACATCGGATCGAGACAGAGTGGTGGAGTCGCTTTTAAGGGCAGTATCGATGAGCCTGAAGTTTCCAGTTGTGCCCGCTCTAAGCCTTGGATCGCCGCTGAATATCAGGCCATCGCCAATCAAGCGAATTTCGTCTACGTGGATGGGGCGGGCCTACCGGAGTCGGCATACTCCTTGTCGCTGAATTGGACGCCGCGCAACATCCCAGGACTAGCGCAGTGGTGGGCCGCCGACGCCATCACGGGGCACTCGGATGGGGATGTCCTAGCGACGGTCCCCGAGTTGACTTTTGGGCTAAATACTCCGCTGGGAGCGTGCGCGGCGGGAGCGACATATAGAGTCAATATCCAAAACGGCCTGCCAGCGCTTCGATTCGGGGCGTCCTCATGCTACCAGTCGGCTTACGGAGAAGACGTGCAGACGCTCTTCTATGCCGGCTCAAATGCGAACAGCGGGAGTGGCCGGTCCGTCGCTGGTGCAGCGTTTCGCGGCACGGTGATGGCCTGGAGATTCCGCGAGAATCAGTACTGTTACGCGCTGGCGGGAGATGTCAATGGCAATTGTACGATGAACGCTAGTGACACGGGCAGCAAGGCCATCAACGAGGGCAGGTTGACCACTGCGTCAACGCACACGGCTGAGTTCTCCCGCAACGGGGCCTTGCAGGCCACCGCGACCAACAGCAACGCGCTGGCGAGTCCCACGGCTCCCTTCTACCTTGGGGCCACCCCGAACACGGATCGATCTCCCACGGAGTTCTTGAACGAGGATCTATGGGAGCTGCTGGCGTTCAACCGCAGCCTATCTGACTATGAGCGCTCGGAAGTCATTTCGTACCTGAGCCGGAAGTGGTTTCGCATCAGCCCCATGAATCAATACTGGTACAGCGTGTTCGACACTGGCGCTTACTTTGCTTTATACAACGCTTCGGATGCCGCCACCTGGACCGTCTCGCCCCAATCCTATCAACCCCCCCAGCCCCAAATTCGTGATCCCTCCCTAGCGAGAATCAACGGGCAGTGGTGTATCGTCAACACGATCCCGTATGAGTACAGTTTTCAGGTGTATTGCTCTGCTGACCTGGGGGTTTGGAAGCACGTGGCAACGATTACCGGGGGAGGCGGAGCGCCGGAGTGGTTTGCAGACTCAGATGGCTCGTGGCACGTGCTGTGTGACGCTGATGGTGGCGGGGGTGCCTACATACTGTGGGAAACCCATCCGACAAACGCCGCGATGACGGCATGGAGCACGCCGGTTGCGCTCACCACCGACAACAGCCATCTTATCGATCCGTTCCTCCTGAAGATCGGTGCGACTTACGAGCTATTCGTCTCCAACAAGACCAGTGGCACCGCTCTCAGCATCCTGACGAGCAGCAGCTTGCTCGGGCCATACACGACCCAGAAGACCTATACCTGGGGCAACGAAGGACCGAGCGTGGTGCGGATCGACGGCGCATGGCGGCTGTCCTGGGACCCCGGCAGCGGTGGTTTGCAGTACGCGGATTGCACGGGCGATCCAGCCACCTGCACGTGGGGAGCGGTGCATGACCACTCGATACCCATGACGCAGCATGGCACGCTGGTGCGGGTGAGTAATCCGGTGGCGGCGGCCGGTGTGAATTAGAGTGGACGTTTGACGATTTCTGCGCCAGGAAGGTTTCGCTGGCTGGTGACGATCGAATGATGCTGCAAGGTAAGAGGCGGTGGCGGCCTGCTCGTGCCGTTCCAACTATTCGAGCGGAATCGGCCCTCGCCGGCCTGCCCAGTCTAGCCGGGACTGTGGCCGCGGAACAGTCCGGCGGGACAAGTTGGAACGGCACCAGCGGCCAGCGTCACGATCTCCCCCATTTCCTGGGTCTTGGTTCTTTACTTTTTGTGTTGTTGAGGCGAGGGGATCATGCGAAACGGCGGTCACAGGAGGCAACTACGGGGTTTCGCCGATTGTGGCAGTTGCCAGCATGCTTTTCGCCGGGACTAGGGGGTGTTTCTTTATGAGGTTCATTCAGGCTGTTGTGTTGACGCTGCAGTTCGTGGAGATGGGGGTTGCGGCGCAGTCCGTCGGGGTGGTTACCGGCAATCCGGGCGTGGCGCTCCCCGCGGGAGCGCCATGGAGCACGATCGGCTCCACCACCAGCGCCTCGCGCTGGGAGATGCGGGTGCACAACTTTGGGACCGGACCGACCTATGATTTGTGGATCCCGCTTCCAGCAACGACGATTTACATACGGAACAGTACTAGGTTGTCTCTCACTTATAGTTACAACCCCCCTACCGCTGACACAGTAGGCGAGTCCGCACTTCAATGTTGCACAGGGCGCACCGACATACTGATTCGATTGCAGCGCGACGCAGCCCACAGCCAGTACACCCTGGAGCTTTGCGATACAACGGGCGGGAATTGCACCTCGACCACTTTTCCGATTACGACATTCGGGCGAAGCTCCTGGGAAGGTTTGAGCTACGGTATTGTTGCAGGCTATCAGATGGCCTTTCTGCGATGGTTCAGCACGGTTGTGCCCGTGGGCACAACTATTCCTGTCGCGGGTGTCACCGGAAACCTCGGCGACTGGGAATTCGAGGGAAACCTGAATGATTCGAGCGGCCATGGATTGAATATGTCGGGCGGCACTGTGAGCTATTCGACGACGCCGACTTATCTGCCAGCTTGCAATCCCGGCGCGCAACAGACTTTCCGCGCCGGATTTACGGGACGCCTCGATGGCACCGGGTCACAGCCACTCGATAACGGTACGGCGCTCAGGTACCTCTGGCAGCAGAGTACGCGCCAACGCCTGGTGTGGAGCTCTCACACGGCCGCTCAGCCAACTATCCGTGGGATGGTGTCCGGACCCGTGAATCTCCAGTTAACGGTAACCGACGGCAGCGGCCAATCGAGCACCTGCTCGGTTCATGATGGCGCCGTCGCCACGGACGACAATGGCATCGTCATTACCGAGAACCCCAATATCGACATGCTCCTCGGCCCAATGGTGATGTGGGGGGTAAATCCCTGGCCGTGGTTCGATGGCCGGAATAAGGAGCTGGCAGACCTGCAAATCGCCAACCTGGACACCAATTTTCCCGACTACTGGGATACTCCCGCTTCAGGAACGGTTTCGGTCAGTCCCAGTCAAATGTGCGGCGGATCGGCCGCGGGCGCGTGTCTTGTGGGAGTCGGGACCAGGTTCACCAGTACGTTTTCAGCCAATTCTTTCCTGGTTGTCTGGTGGAACGGCGGAGCCAATCGGCGATTGAATTGGGTGAGCAGTATCATAGATGATACCCATTTGATTATGACCTACGCCTGGGACGGGGGCACCACGGAAAGCGGTCTCAAGTATTCCGCGCCAGTCTCCTCCGATGTCTATGAAATCGGTTTCGCCCAAATGAGTCTTCCAGGGAACTACTACGACAACGTGGAGGCATACTACGCCCTGTATTACCGTTCTGGAATCGACACGTACTTGAATGCCGCCCACACGCTGGCGGACCGCTTCTGGGCGAGCCCGCCGATGGATCAGGGCTACGCTTGGGGCACACCAAGCTACCAGTTTTCGTTTGCCGGACGGTCGCAGTCCCTGACCGGGATGGTCTTAAGGGCCTTGGAACTAGGCAGCGACTCCAGCACGTGGAACGGACTCCGACGACTCTGGCGGAATCATCTGGGATACCTTGGCGTGTCCGCATACAATGCCTGGGGTATCTGGGACCAGCGGGAGGTGGCGTACAGTTTGCTGTATGTGGCCTACTGCGGGCTGTTCGATCCAGATCCGGCCCAAAGGGCTACTTGTCAAGCGGCGATCAGTACTTCTTTCGCCCCGGCTGGACATTCGGGTGCTGTTTGGCAACCCGCCCGGGCAGCAGATGGGAGCTTTCCGGCTCTTGTTGAGTTCACGGCAGTAGACACCACCCACAGCGTCACAGCCACCCATGGCTCAACCACCGTGACCGGGAATGGAACGAACTGGACTGCGGGGCAGTTCAGCGCCGGCAACCCGCTCTTGCTTTACACCGGGTTCCCGAGGGTGCCGGATAACAACAATTCAGCCTTCGGGGGAACCTTTTACGTGCCCACTGTGAACAGCGCTACCCAGTTGACCTTGGACAAACCTTTTGCCGGGGCGACGGGAACCTACGGGTGGGCGCAGGGCGTTGGCTGGGGAAATCAACCGTTTATGGAAGGCATCCAGACCGTGGCGTTTGTCTTTGCGGGCCGAGCCCTGGCGGTCAGCGACCCGGCAAATTCCGCACTGGCCTACAGCTATGCGGCGGGGCTGGCCAACTGGTTGAAGACTTACGGGTATTCCGACCCTGCGTATGGCGGCGTGGGGGGAATGTACTACTTGGCAAATTTCATGATTTGCGCTTATCCCTACCAGACCCTCGCCTGCACTGAAGGCTACACGGCGAGCCAGGCGCGCACCGACGCAGCGGAAGCTGTACGCGGCATGTCCATGGTGTATGCTCAGACCCGAGACCAAACGCTCAAAGACTTTATCGACAAAGTGTATTCGGAAATGTATTCCAAGCCGGGGACCAGTTCCCAGTTTCCAGGAGACGGTCAGTATGTCAGCGATCTCAATGACGGAGGGGTCTTCATGAACGGATCTCAACCGGCAAATAAGTGGCTCGGTTTCTTTTTCGGCTTCGACAATGGCGCCGCGTGGCCTGGGTACCGCGTTGGAGGAGTGCAACCGGGGGATTATCACAGGGCCTACGTCGCGTTCAACCTTGCGCGGGTGCCAGGAGCTACACAGGTGCAGGTCACTACGACGATGCCGGATGGCACGGCTTCGAAGACTGTGTGCAGTTCCTCACCATGCGCGGTGACAGTGGACCGGCGGCAGGGAGACTGCCTGATCCAATTGCAGTACGCTTCCGCCAGCGGCGCAATTTTGGCGTCGGCCGCATACCCGGTAATTCAGGCACGATGAGCGAGGGGCGCGCCGGCCTCCTTCCGCCACCGACACTGATCGCACTGACCTATATGCTGACGGTGGACGATCCCACCTACTGCAGGCGAATCCGCACAGGGTCCATGGAGCCATACGGCCCAAGGTGCTCGACCACCGGTCTCCGTTGCCGCAGCCGCACCTTGAACCACGTCACCCATGCCCTCGGTCCAACGAAAAGGAATTCGTGCTTCCCGGCTAGTTCCGTCTCGATGACGGAATCGAGGTAATTCTCATCAAGCACGAACGGCAGGTGCACGATCCGGCCCGCAGCCGGATACATGATTTCGGGAGTGAAGAAAGCTTCCTTCAGTTTCGAATTCGAGATGTCCTCCGGAGTCTGCGCCCCCAGAAACGCGCTGGAGATGAGGACGGGAATCTCGGTCCCGCTCGCCGCCGCACGGACCGCTGCCATGGTTCCGCGCCAGTCATCTCCCGAGTGGCGGAACCCGTATCGGCCGAGTGCGCACACAGACATTATCACGATCGCAGCCGCCACAAACATCCTGGCCCGCGCCGGGTCGAAAGCGCGCACCAGACAGCCCACCAACAGCGCAATACCGGGAGTATAGGGCAGCAGGTACCGCGGTATGAAGAGCCGAATCGTAGTTACGCGGCCCAATATGAAGAACAGGAACAACGGGAACAACATCCAGGCGACCATCAGCACAGTGCTGGATTTCGTGGGCCGCCAGTGAGCCTTGAGCGAGGGCAGAACCAGGAACGCCACCAAGACGCCGGCGCCAATACAGGTTACTAGTGGCGGCGGAGAAATGTACTCGAACAAGCCCTGCATGTCCGGCAGGTAGGGGTCGCTAAGGCCGGTCTTGTGCCCGGAGACGGTCAGGATCTGCACCGACAGTGGCGCCATCAGCACCGCGGTAGCCAGCCAGATCAACAGCAGGCGGCCCCTCCGTTGTGTGCGCCAAAATGCGTAGAGAGCCGGCACCGCGAGTCCCACTGCCAGAACGACGTGCCCGTAAGCGGTGAGCGCACCCAGCAGTGCGCAGCCGGCCGCATCGCGCCATCTGCCAGTTTCGAGCCAGCGCAACAACAGCAGCACATGGCCCAATAGCAACATCATCGTGAGGGCATACGGGCGCGCATCCGCGGCAGCGAACAGCACATCCTTCAGGCTCACGAATACCACCGAGGCCAGGAGGCCGGTTTCCGCGTCGAACAGGCGCTTGCCAATGTGGTACAAGAAAACAGCCGAGATCCCCATCGCGATCATCGAGGGAATTCGCATGACGATCTCGCTGTTGCCGCCAGTTCGAACCGCCAGCCATGCAAACAGGAAGTAAAGAGGGGACTGACCGGACCAAATGGCGCGCGTGATGACGTCGAAGATACCATCCTTGACTATCCAGTAGGTGTGTGTTTCGTCCAGCCACAATGAGGACCAGCCTGGCAGGACCCAACACAGCAACACAGCAACACCGACCAGCGAGAAGTAATAGCGCCGCTCTTGAGTGGGCGATGGTTCGGGAATAGTCATCGATTATCAGTCCTTCCTTATTTGCCGCCCAGGGTTGCCCGGGCGTCGCGAGTTCGCGCCACGAACACCGACTGATACCCAAGCAATCCGGGCATCAACCGGGTGAAAAACATGAGAATCCGGTTTGCCGATCTTGCGGATCGCTTCGCCGGCGATACGCTGAGAGCTAATTCGATGGGAATCGCCGTAGATTCTTCGCGAGTCACTTCCAGCCCGGCCTGTTCTATCAATCGGCGGGCGCTTCGCCGGGTGTAGAACCGAAGATGACTCCTGTCGAGTATGCCGCGAGCCGCATACTCGAACCTACCGAAGAGAAGCGCCAGCCGTACGCGGATGTTGGCCACGTTCGGCACCGAAATCAGAAGAGCGCCTCCCGGTTTCAGCAGCGTCCGGCGCTCTTCGAAAAGCAATTCCGGCCGGACCAGATGCTCGAGCACATCCATCAATGGGATCTTATCAAAATGAAACCCTTGAAATCTCATGTCAGCTAGTCAAGGTCGATTGCGGCGGGCGAAGACCTGGCGAAGAGCGAGAGAGGGACTGTGCTGTTTCCGAAGAATCGTACAAGACGGGGCATCTCCCGGTTCGCGTTGTGTGGAAACGGGGAGACAGGCGGCTGCCGCGCGAAGTACCGGCACCACGCAATAGGAACAGCAGGAAAAGCGTGACCGCAAGGAGGCACCGAGGTGTATCATGTGGGTATCCAGGAGTCCAAAACAGAAATCGTGGTTGAAATTATTCGTTCGACGGCAGCGGGAGGCCAAATCGAAAATGGTCGCTAAGATTCCGCTTTCTATGATTAAGGTTCCGCCCTCGGTCGTGGGCGAGTTTGCGCTCGCGCTGCTTTGTATCGCCGGCGCGCTGGTTCCATTTCTCGCCCCGCGCATACCCGTAGCCAACGACGTTCCCAGACACGTGTTGGTGGCCGAGGTAATGGCGCATTACAACGATGCTCCCTATGCTTTCAACCGCCACTTCGCACTAGACTATAAACCTCGCTCGACACTCCTCCCTCAAATCGTGCTAGCCGGCTTCGCCCGCCTCATTCCACCTTTCGACGCAGTGAAGCTCTTCTACTTACTTTCGGCGATAGCATTCTGGTTAGGTGTGCGGTTTATGGCGATTCGAATGGGCAAGCCTCCGATCGCGGCTCTGGTGCTGTTGCCGCTCCTTCAATTCCTTCCTGCCTATGGGGGAAACCTCCACTTTCATGCAGGCCTGGCTCTGTACCCATTGTTGCTGGGGATACTGCTGGGGTCGGGGCGGGGAGCGCGCCGGGTAGTTGTCCTGTCGGTCCTGCTGGTGGTGATGTACGGCTTTCACATCGTTGTCGTCGCGGTTGCCACATTTACGATTATCATGTTTATCGTTTTCCGCGCAGGTAAAGGCGCAAAGTGGACTCCCGGCGGTCTGGTTGACTCGCTGAAGCAGGGCTGGCCGGATCTGATCGCCCTGCTTCCATCAGGCCTGCTGCTTGTGTACGCAATGAGCCATCTCGACCCGGCCGTGGCCCATGTGAGTTATGACGTGCCAGCGCTCATGCACCTAAAGAACTACTTTGCCGGCAACGTCTACACTTTGACCAAGACCGCCGGCTATCTCAATTTGGGATATCTAGCGTTATTCGGCGCGGCGGCAGTCGCCGGATGTTGGCGGGTTTCTGCGGATAGACGATTGACCGTGACGGCCGCCTCGCTGCTTGTCATCGGTATTCTGATGCCAATTCACCTGGGCGCTTGGTATGGAGCGGGGCAGCGGACCCTTCCTTTTGCCATGATTGCCGCCCTGGGGGCGATTTCACTCAGCCGGGGCGCGTGGCGGATGGCGGCTTGGTTTTCATGCGCGCTGCTGCTGACGAATGCGGCCATCAACACCCGGGCCGCACTAAATGTGCAAAAGATCTATGCCATTTATCTGTCCGGGCTTCCCGTGATTTCGTACGGAAGCCGGATTCTACCCGTCTTTGAGGACCTTAAGCTCGGTGGAAATGAAATGGCCCTACCGATGGCGGGAATCGACGATGCTTACAACATATATCGAGGCGGCAGTAGCCCGTATTGCTCTGCCTTTCCGGCGGTGCACACGAATGCGACTCCCCTTCGCTTGAAATTCACCGATTCGCCGTACACGTACAAGTTCGAAAAGAGGCAGGAGAGGGACTATCGCGGTGTAAGCCGATACTACGACTATGTGATTCTGTTCGGGAACGTGCCCGACGCTCAGCGTGCCGCCGACGACGAGATGACGCTTGCCTTCATCAACGGTCCGCTGCGGATTTACAGGTCTCGGTTGCGGCATTGAGGCGCGTTTCGGAATCTAGTCCTATGGCGGCGGCTGGTGCTGCCAAACAGGATCGGGAACTGGTCGCTGGCGGGTTTGCAGCAACGGTTGGTGAAGACCGGGGGCAGGGTGATCAAGCACGCGCGGTATTACTGGCTGCTGTTGGCCGAGGGCCATCTCACACGACGGCTGTTCGGAAGCATGGTGCGGCGGGTCGACGCGCTGGCAGTGGCGACCGGATAAGGGGGGGCGATTGGATCGGCGAAATTATGCGATCAGGGAGGTGGGGTCGGAGAGGTGTTTGTGGAGTACGTTGAAAAGATGGGCCTTGCCGTTCTTGGATTTTCCGGGCAGGGTGAAACTGGATCTCGGCGGAGCCAAGGACGGCTCCCAAAGAAAACAACGGCAAGAAACCGCAGTCGGGAAGTCAGAATTGGGCGGCTTGTGATAGACTATTCGGAAACTGGGAGCCAAAATGGAAATCCGGGGTAGTGGCTGGCGACACTTGCCGTGCCGGCTTACGCGCGGGAGATTTGCCGGTGTTTCGAAATCCCGAAAGGGAAACGAGTGATATTGCGGTATTCAAATGTCCTCACAGCGTCGGACTGATCCGATTGTCCTTTCTGTCCACACACAACCGGAGCCTCGTATCCCGTCTGAGTTGTACCTCGATCTGATGAAGAAGATCCTGACCCGCGCTCTGACAGCGAGTGGGATGGAGCGGCACACGATCCGGCCGCACGGACCAAAATCACGGCTTTTGTACCGCTTCAATCGTGCGGCGGCTCGCTTCGGCCTGGAGGCTGTGCGCCTGACGCCCTCAAGCGCCGAAGATTACCTCGAATCCGGACATGAAGCCGACAATCGCGTCGAGGATGCGGAAACGATGATTGGGACACGTCAACTCGATCATATGCAGCAGTGCGTTGTCGATGTACTGACCCGGAACATCCCCGGCGATCTCATCGAGGCAGGAGTCTGGCGTGGTGGAATGACAATATTCATGCGCGCCGTGCTGATGGCGTACCAGGTTGCCGACCGGAAGGTTTGGGTGGCGGATTCGTTTGCTGGACTTCCCGCGGCCGATCGCCAGAATGACACCTTCGCCTGGCAGAGGGGGGATATGGCGGTTTCCTTAGAAACTGTAAGAAACAATTTCGCCCGGTACGGTCTGCTCGATGAACAGGTGGTGTTCCTCAAAGGATTCTTCGGCGAGACCCTACCCACGGCACCAATCCGGCAGTTATCGATTCTCAGGGTTGACGCGGACCTTTACGCGTCCACCATGGACGTCCTTCGCAGCCTCTATTCCGTGCTTTCAGCCGGCGGGTATGCAATCTTCGATGATTACCAGAACTTGCCGGATTGCCGCAGGGCGATAGATGAATTTCGCCGCAACAACGGCGTCACAGAGAAGATTTGCCGGATCGATGAGCGCGCCGTCTACTGGCAGAAGCAGGCCTGATCCAAGGCACGGCTCCAAAGCCGGTCTGGGACTGTTGTGTGATCTCCGTCTTCCTGATTGATCACGTCACGCCGTTCTGCCTTCGGCGCTGCTTGGGCGTTTCCGCCGGCATAGCGGATGCGGCCCCCCGGCGAACCTCGCATTGCACGGCGAACACCGGCCGCGCGAGGGATTCCTTAAGGAGTATTATGAAGAGCATCGTCTTGCAGTTTCCGGTCTTCGTGCTTGCCGGGATTGGTGGTTTTGGATGAGCGAACAAGGAACCACTGTTGGAGGGCCTATGAGCCCGTTGGAACGCTTCGCGGGCTGGCTGGGAGAGTGGCTCGGCGCCCACTGGCGCGCGTATCTGGTGGTGGTGTCGGTCTTGTGCCTGCTGACGTTCAGCGGCTATTCGCACGCGAAGGTGCCGTGGATAGACGAAGTGCTGGAGTTGACAATTGCGCGCCTCGCCGGGCCGCCGCAGATCTGGGATGCACTCAGGGCCGGCATTCAAGTGGATCCGCCTGCTTTACACATATCGATACATTACCTGTTCCGGATGTTCGGCGAGCACGTGTACCTGGCCCGACTGCCAGCGATCCTGGGTTTTGGCCTGATGTGCTTGTGCGCAGCCGCCCTGGTCCGGCGGCACGCCCCACCGCTCTATGCCGCGGCTGCATTCTTTCTTCCCTATGGAACGGGCCTGCGGTGGAGGGCCATGGATGCGCGGCCATACGGCGCCATGGCGGGGTTCTGCGCGCTGGCCCTGCTGTGTTGGGACGGAATGGCCGGTGAGCGGCACCGCACCATGTGGCGCGTGGGTTTCATCTTGAGCCTTGCCGCTACTTTTTCGACGCACTTTTTCAGCATTGTGATTCTCTTGCCGCTGGCGCTGGGTGAGCTTTTCAAATGGATCAAACGGAAGAGATTGGACTGGGGGAGCCTGGCCTCGATCGCCGTGGCGCTGGTACCCTATATGTTCTGGTCCCCGCTTCTATTGGCTTCCCGGCATCTTATGAAGCATTACTTCTTCCAGGTAAGCTTCACGAACCTTTATGAGTTTTTCGGATCCTCGATTGCCAGTATGCCTTTGGCGGGTGTTCTGCTGCTGCTTTTCGCCGCCGTCGCCCTGGCCGGCCGGCTCCGGGTTGACGAAACGCCCTGGTCCGCGCCGACCGAGCGGCAGCAGATACTGCTCGCGCTTTGCGCCGGCTTCTTCCTGGTGCCCTTTGCCGGCTATGCGGCGGGTGTGTTGGTGACCGGGTTTTTTGTTCCTTACAACCTCGTCCTTACGGTGTTCGGTTTGATCATTGGGCTGCCGCTGGTGACAGCCCTTATCACCGGCCGGAGTCAGTTGGTCGGGTTGTGTGTATTTCTCGCGATTTTTGGACATGGACTATTCGTGACGGCGCGCGGACTCTCCGGATATGTCCGCCGGGACGCCATTTACCCGCCTCTGGCAAGCGTCACCAAACTCATTCCCGATCCCAACGCCGATATTGTGATATCGTCGACGGCCCATTTTTTGCCCTTCCAGGAAGCCAACCGTCAGGATCCCGATAGCCGCCGCCTGGTTTACCTGTTCGATGTTTCCAAACCGCTCGAAGAGAAAGGCCCCGACGTCGCGGACGTGGTATACTCCCAGTTGCGCGGCCTTACACCCGCCAGGATAGAGCCGTTTGACAGTTACCTCGCCAGTCATAAGCGCCTGTACATTGCCGTCATGGGTGAGACGAAGGGTCTCCAGGAATGGCAGGTTCAGTACCTGCGCGAACATGTGCCGGCTCGCTGGACCTGGAGGGGGAGGGTTGGCGATTTCGACATCTATCAGGTGGACCTAGGAACTGGTTGAAATCCTGGGACCCGCCATATTATTGTTGGTCAGGAGGTTCCTCATGGGCTTTATTGGCGGGGATCTGGCTTATCGCTTTCTGAAGAGGTTTTACCCTGAAGGCCAAGGAGTTCCTATGCCCTCTGGCGCCGTCATCGACCGTGAGAAGGAACTCGGCAAGCTTAAGCTGTTTCTGGGCAACGGCATCTATGACGAGTTCCGAAACAAGACTGTGGTTGACTTCGGGTGCGGTAGTGGCTGGACCTGCGTCGAGTTGGCTTTGAACGGAGTCCGGCACGTTACCGGCATCGACATTGTTGAGGAGAATCTAGAGAGCGGGCGGAAGCTGGCGGCTGAATACGGTGTATCCGATAAATGTACCTTCGCCCTCTCGACGAACGAGAGAGTCGATGTCGTCCTGTCAGTCGACGCCTTCGAGCACTTTGGAGATCCGGCGTCGATTCTGGTCAAAATCAACGAACTCCTCAAGGACGATGGCTCGCTGATTGTGAGCTTCGGTTACACTTGGTACCATCCGCTGGGCGGTCACCTGTTTTCGGTATTTCCTTGGGCCCATTTGATCTTCACCGAAGCGGCTCTCATCCGCTGGCGGTCTGATTTCAAGACCGACGGCGCCACCCGGTTCGGGGAGGTGGCGGGCGGCTTGAACCAAATGACAATTCGCCGCTGGGAAAAGCTCGTGGCCGCGAGCCCGTTTGAAATCACCTGGCAAAAGGTTTGTCCAATCCGCGCCGCTCGTTGGCTCTATTGCTCACTGACTCGTGAACTGTTCACATCGACTATGCAGTTCAAGTTAGTGCCGAAGAGAAGCTGACAACTGTGTTCATCTGTGTTTCGCGGAAAACGCTTCAGTGCCGCGACTTCTATCCAGCCTTGCTTTGTGCTGGACGATGGCAAACTCCTCCAAAGGCTGCCTTATTATGCGCCAGATGAGCCAGGTCTCGAAGTCTTTCACTAACGCATCATCCGGCGACAAGTCATCGCTACCTTGTATAATTCTGGATTTCCATTTTCGCAACTTGCTTGATAACCTGCTGACATCGCCGGGCGCTTTCATTCATGCGGGTTCCAATGTGATGAAGACGCTCTGGAGGTCAACACCCAGTGGGTGGAAAACAAAATGAGCCGTTTCAGCTCTCTTTCAACGCTTCACTGAATGTGGATTGTCAGGGATCACGCGTGACCTCCGACGGTAGCCTCATTCTGGTGCTGGCGGACCTGTTGCGTCAGCCCGTGTACAGCCGGATAGCGGGCTATGAGGGTGTCGACGATATGTGCAATCGAGTGTAGAATGGAAGACGACCAAAATGGAAATCGTGGCTGGGTGTCCTTCCTGACGGTCTGAGATAGCGACGGTGCGCAGCGTAGGGAGGGTTGCCGTGATCACGGACCAGAACCAGAGACGCGAAAGCTGGATGGGGAGCCATCATGACAGTAACTGATCTTTTGCGACCGCTGCTGGTGCGGTCTCCCCGATCCAGCATGGCGGTATTGGAGTGGCTTGGAGCCGGCTACAAGGCCGATGCGCGGTTCTCGGCCGTCCACCCACGCTACCGTGCATATTGGGATCGCGATTCTGAAGCGTACGTGACGGCTGACCTTGGAGAGTACGGCGGGAGGTACGCGTATTACTGGGGGCGCTACGGCGACGCCTGTCACCGGGAGGCGCTGCGTCAACTACTGGATCCGGGAGACACGTACATCGACGTCGGCGCGAACATCGGGATGCATTCGCTGTTCGCATCCCGGCTGGTCGGTCCGGCCGGCATGGTGCTGGCCTTCGAGCCGCATCCCGAGAGCTTCCAGCAACTGAGCGCTCACATCGCCATGAACCGGATCCACTGGTGTGAACCGTTGAATGTGGCGTTGAGCGACTGCTCCGCCGCAACCATCCTCAGGCAGGCAGAGGAGCACAGCGGGACGGCTACTTTGCGCGAAGGCGTCTCTGGCCGCACGTTCACGATCAACACGAGGGTTGGCGATGACGTTCTTGCCGAACGCGAATTCCCCGGCAAATCGATTCTCAAGGTTGACGTGGAGGGCTACGAATTCCATGTCTTGCGTGGCCTGCGCCGCACTCTGGAACGTGTCCATGCGGCTTGGGTCGAGGTCACACCGGAATGGCTTTCCGCAATGGGCGAGAGAGCGGAGGATCTCTACCGATACATGGCCGGCCTCGGCTTCGCGGCTTGTCTGCCGCGGCTGAAGTGGAAGCTAAAGCTGTTTTCGCCAAGACTGAATTTGGATCCGATCGCATCCCCTCCTTCCAACCAGCACGACGTTTTGTTCGTGCGCCGCCCGTCCATTACTGTTCAAGAGGCTCCCTAGCGGCCGTTTCTCCGGGCAACGCCGCTGGAGCCGGTTCGGGCAAGCGCTCAGCCCCGCCAGTACGCCTTTACCAGTAGCTTCCCCAACGCCAGCGCCGTGCGGGCGGTCACGCGCCAGTCGCGCAAGTCGAAATCGAAAAATGCAACCGGGGGCCGATACGAGCGGACCAGGTCTTTCCAGCTCAGCACGCCGGCTCGCAAGTAGCTGGGAAATGCCGCAAAATCGCGCGTCAGAACGATGTGCCGGAAATCGCGCAGTTGCGGCGAAACCGGCGCCACGTCTTCGCCAATCAGATCCAGGTAGTGCAGCCAGCCGAGATCGAGACCTAAGTACGGCGCGGCATCGGCGGTAACGCTGTAGCGGGGATTGGCCTCGATCATCTTCAGCGAACCGTCCCGGCTGTCGCGCTTCAGCTCGATTTCACACAGCCCGACATAGTTCAGAGACCGCAGAAAAGCGTCACAAGCCGTGTCCGCTTCCGGGTCCGAGACCGGTTCCACCACGCTCGCCGAACCGAAGTAGATCGGGTCGGTCCGCAATTGCCGCAACACACAGCCTCCCAGTCGTTGGCCGTTCCGCCCGTAGCAGGACAGGTACACCAGCTTGGCCGTGTCGGGCCCCTGGACCACCTCCTGAACCACCACTTCAGGCGTGACACTGGCCGCCGCCAGATACTGCGCTTTCAACTCCGATGCGGAAGACGCCACAGCCACCTTTCGGAAAAGTAAGGGATGCCCGGCGGGAAAACGCTGCCACTCGCGAAAGTGGACGGGCTTCATCAGACACGGAAAGCGTGCCTGGGAGCTGAAGGCCTCGAGTTCCTCCGCGGAAGTCACGAACCTCGTGTAAGGCACCGGCAGGCCGTGCCTGGCGGCGACATCGTACTGTCGCTTCTTGGTCGCCAGCAGCGCCTGTGCCGCGATCGATCCTTGCGGGAAGATAAAAGCCTGGATCAACTCCGCGGCGTGGTCTCCCACCACGGTGATGAAACGGTCGGAACTGGGCATCAGGACTGGACGGCCGCCCAGTTTCCACGCGAGCTGGAGCATAAAATCCACCCATTCGCGAGGTCTTTCATCCGGATCCGGACAGTGGTAAGCCTTTCCGTATACGGTCCTAAAACCCGGCATGCGCGGATTGCTGTCGATGCAACTGACGGTTACACCGCGGCGAGCCAGGGCCCGCATCAGCACGATACCGGTCTGATAGGCGCCCGCCACCACTACCGGCGGCCAACCGGACCGCGCTCGGGTTGGGTTTGGATCCACTGGTTTCTATCTTGTAGCCGGCCGGGCCAGCTCGGGCGCCGCAAAATGGGGGATGCCGCCGTCCGATGGTGTGGAAACACCACTGACGCGGCAATGGAAAGAATTCACCGGCAGGTGCCCCATGATGCAAAGGCGGTTCACCGCGAGCGCGTTGACCGGCTTGGCCGTGAATTGCTCGATCACCGTGAAGCCCAGACGATAGCTTGCGTCGCGGGCTTCTTTCACCACCATGTTCGAAATGCTACCGGGGTCTCCATTGGGATACGCAATGGCCACGCAGGGCTCGCCGGTTTCCTGTTCGATCCTCCGCTTGCTTTCCATCAGTTCGAATTGCAACTGGGCGGGAGAAACCTGCGACAGAATAGGATGTTCCACCGTATGGGAACCGATTTCGAAACCCTGGCGGCGCAACTCGCGCACTTCATCCCAGGTCATGAACCGGTACAGTTCTTCGTTCTCCTCGAGTTCGATCCCTGGTTCCCGCAGACGTTGCAGGTAGCCCTGGAGCACATCCCAGGAGATTCGCTTACACTGTTCCTTCAAGCGGCTGGCCAATTGCCTTCGCTCCAAATCCCCTCCGGGCACGGGCGCGTCGGCACCGTCCGGCGTAGGCACGAATGCATCAGGCCACCGCAGCAGCCTGCTGACCACCTCCACGGTCCACAACATTCGCGGCGTGCCGATATAGCCAGTCGCCACATGAAAGATGCAGGGGATATCGTGAGATTTCAGGACCGGGACGGCCAGTGTCAGATTGTTGCGGTATCCGTCGTCGAAAGTTACCAGCACCGCATTATCCGGCAGGCTCTGCCGCCCTTCGTACCAGGCCAGCAGATCCGCCTGCCCGATCGGGGTGAAGTGTCTCCGCAAGACCCGCAGATGCTGCTCGAATTCCGCAACGCTCACCGTGTTGGCATAGCGGAGCCGATCCGTGTGGCGCCTGGCGACGACGCCATGATACGTCAGCACCAACAACTGGCGCCGCATCCGATGGCGGGCCGCGCGGTTCGCGCCGAGGCGCCGGCACGCGCTTAAAACCACCGTTCTTGCGACGCTCCGGAGGTTCAACTCTTCACCCTCCGCGTGTTCGGTTCGCGCGAGACAAAACGAGCGCAGTCCATGTGGGAATCTTCGATTTTCATTATATCTGGAATTTCCATTTTGGATTCCCACCGCTGGTTCAGCACACACGCAGCACCTTCCTTTGCATCCTCGGAGTGGCATCGTTTGATCGGGAGCCGTTTTCGACTCTCGACCATGCGCCACTCGGGCCCGATGAGCGAGGGGCGCGACCCTCTCCTGGGTGGCATCGCCTGTACGGGCTGCGATAGACTGGCTTTGAGCCAAGTTCGATGCGGATTCTGTATATTCAGCGCGGCCTCGCTCCGCCACCGAAGGATGCGAGACTGGAACAATTCTCTTTCTTATCAGACGCCATTGAGGGAGACGTGTTGCTTCCCGTGTGGTGGAAGACGAAGGGGGAGGCACAAGAGGAGTTGGGCCGGGACTCTTACCCGGTCTGCACGGTGCGCAACTTCAGATACCATCTATTGCTGGCCGGGATCGAGAGCGGATTCCGCCAGCGGTTGGCCATGCTGCTGTTTTACGTGCGGACCGGTAGAAGTATTTACCGCGAAAAGCCGTTCGACTGCATTGTGACCGTCGGTCACTCGCTTACCGCTTTTGCCGGCGTCATTCTCAAGTGGCTTACGAGCGCCAAACTGATTCTTGAGATCAATGGCGAACCGGGGAGAGCTTACCTATTCGATACTTCCCTATCGGCAATTACAAGGCGCGCCGCAGCGTTCTTGTCGGTCGCCTGCCTTCATTTTGCGGCATGGTGCGCAGACCGTCTGAGGCTGCTGTATCCGCAGCAACTGAGCGGCTATCCGCTGCTGCGGCGGGTGCCTGTCTCGGTGTTTCACGCCTTTGTGCCGACATCGATGGTTCGACCCACGGAAGCCAGGGAGAGATATGTCATTTTCGCCGGGTATCCCTGGTATCTGAAAGGGGTGGATATTTTGATCAGAGCGTTCCGGATTATCGCGCCGGAGTTCCCGGATGTCAGACTAGTCCTTCAGGGCCACTTCCCGGACCGGACCGAACTGGAACGTCTGATCGGTGGTTGTTCCCAAATTGAGATTCACATGCCTCGCACGTACCGCGAAACGCTGGACGCGATCGCCCATGCGCTCATAGTGGCGCTCCCCACACGAACGGAAGGCATGGGGCGCGTTCTGGTCGAAGCGATGGCAGCCAGGCGGCCGTGTGTTGCGTCCGCCGTCGGCGGCGTTCCTTACTATGTCCGGGATGAATATAACGGCCTATTGGTGCGGACGGAAGATGCCGGGGACTTGGCCGACAAGCTTCGGAGACTGCTTACCGATAGTGAACTGCGGGAGCGTCTCGCGGAAAACGCTTTCGAGTTTGCTCAACGCAATTTCTCCGAGAAAGCCTACGTGGAGCACTTCGTAACAATGCTCTCCCAGACGCTGGGAAGATAGCATGGGCGCGGCGCCAAACGGCCGACGTAGCCCTGCCACGCTTCGGATCGGCCCCGGATCGATTGACGGATGCCGATCACTTCGCCATGATAGGAACAGTTCGGCGCCGCTTCGCCCCGACCGCGATCGGCGTTGATCGGAATAGGGATCGCCGCCAAGCCGGAGTTGGCGATCGGTTTCATCAGCATACACGAGTACCCGAAACATGGCGCCGGGTGGGCAGCGGGAGCTACGAATGGACGAAGAGCATATCGAGAAGGCCTGCGCGGGGCAGTTCGCACGCTTGGCGGAAGCCGCTGCCCGAGGGAGCGAATGACCCAGGTCAACGACGAGCAGAAACGCAGGCTTGATGCGCTGTTCGTGGGCGGCGTGGCCTGGACGGCGGGCGGCAAGTGGGGCACCCAGTTGTTCAGTTGGGCGTCCGTGTTTCTTGTAGCCCGGCTGTTGTCGCCTTCCGACTTCGGCATTGCGGGGATGGCCAGCTTCTTCGCTCTGTTGACGAACATCCTGGCCGAGTTCGGCGTCAGCACGGCCGTGCTCCAGATGCCGGAGCTAGAGCGCGTAGTTCTGGCGCAACTCCATGCTTTTTCCTGCCTCATATGCACGCTCGCATTTGTCGTCTCCATTCCGGCCGCGCCGTTGATCGCCTCCTTTTTTCAGATTGAACACTTGACCATCCTGATTGTGGTGAACAATCTGGCATTCTTCATCACTGGCTTTCAGGCTGTCCCCCTGGGACTGCTACAGCGCGACATGGACTACCGCCGGCTTTCGCTCGCGGAAGCCTCACAGGCTTTGGTGCAAGCCGTAGTCACGGTGACGGCCGCTTGGTCGGGCTTGGGCTACTGGTCTCTGATAATAGGCCCGGCTGTGGGAAAAGCAACCGCAGCGGTGCTGGTGTGCCGTTGGAAGCCGATACCATTCGCGTTCCCGCGGTGGAAGGACATTCGCGCGCCGATACGCCTAGGCGGTCAGGCCGCCATCGGCCGGCTGGCGTGGGCCGCCTACACTCAAGCCGATGGCATCACCGTAGGGCGGGTTCTGGGCAAATCTCTGTTGGGAGTTTACCAGATGGCGGGGAATCTGGCCAGCGCCCCGGCAGAAAAGATAAGCACCTTGATTATGCGGGCAGCCGGACCTCTGTTCGCCAAGGTGCAGAGCGATGTTGCGCTGGTGCGCCGATACTTTCTGATTCTAGCCCAAGCCCTGACGATGATCGAATTGCCCTTGATGCTGGGTTTGGGAATGGTGGCACCAGAGGCCGTTCAAGTGGTGCTGGGATCGAAATGGGCCGGGATGGTCGCGCCTCTGCGATGGCTGCTTCTGTTCATGACGGTGCGGACCCTGGGATCGCTGGCGGACCAAGTGTTGATTTCCCAGCGTTTGACCGGCTTTACTATGAGAATGTCTCTTTTGAATCTCTTCGTGATGCCGGCGGCATTCGTCGTCGCGGCGCATTGGAAGGGAACGAGTGGCGTGGCGGCGGCCTGGTTCGTGCTGGCTCCGCTCACGATATTTCCGCTGGCCTGGAAGGTGTTACGGACGATCCATGCGAATCTGCGTGAGTTGGGGGAGGCCCTGCTGCCAGCGGTTGCCGGCGTGAGCGCCATGGTGGGGGTGTTGTTCGCCTTGCGCGTTTGGCTAGTGCCCCAACCATGGCCGGTTCTGTTCCGGCTGACCATTCAGGTGGCTGTGGGGGCGGCGGTTTATGGCATGGTCTTGATGGGATTCTTCCGCGAGAGGGTCATGCGATACGTCCGTTTTGTGCAAGATCTGCGCAAGCAAACGGAGGTGCTGGCGCGAGGCAAGCTTTAGGCCCATTGCAGCGCGAAGACAGATCCTCCCGTGGACTCGTGGCCGAAACAAACGTACCGCGATAGCTATCCCGGGCTACTCTTGTGGCCGCCATGCCATCCGGCGGCGAATCCGGGGGAAGGCCCGTGCTATCTTGGTCGTTGGGAGGACTCCTTGGTCCCCAGCAGTGCGGATCTGACGAGGACGGTCCAGACTGAGCGCCCGAGACCACTCAGCGGCGTTCAGTCATGGCGCCCGCCGGAGATGGTCCCGCCCGACCCGTCGAGCGCGAGCGAGAGCCCGGCTATGGCTGCTGCATTCGGCATGGGCATATGCCTGGTGTTCTTGCGGTTCAGCATGTTGCACCAGATCCAGACGCGCACCATGGGGTTTAACCTTTACCTGTTGTATATTGTTGCGATACCCGCAATGCTCGGCCTGGTAGTCGCCGGGGGCCTTCAGCGTTCGTTTCGAGGCCGTCCCACCTATTACTGGCTCGGCTTTGTGATGTGGTTCGCCCTCGCGACGCCGTTCAGTTCGTGGAGAGGCAGTTCGACCGGACTGCTCATGATGTTTCTCAGGACTGACCTCGTCATGCTGTTTATCATTGCGGGATTGGCCCTCACCTGGCCGAGGTGCAGGCTGATGATGTACGCCATCGCATGGGGTTGCGTGGTGAACCTAGTGAGCGCGCGGCTCTTCGCCCGAGCGGGTTCGGAACGGACAGCCCTTCAGTTCGGTTCCATTGCGGACTCGAACGAGTTCGCCGCCCATCTGCTTCTGGTGTTGCCGTTCCTGCTCTGGATGGGGTTGAGCGCCAGGTCGGTGGTACTGCGCCTGGCCTCGCTTGCGGGGGTTGGTGCGGGTATCTTCGTGATTCTTTCGACCGCCTCCCGTGGTGCGTTGATCGCACTCGGCGTGGACGTTCTTTTTTTCCTCTGGCGCGGGCCGGCGCGCCAGAAGATCGCTGTGCTGCTGCTGGGCCCCATCGCTGCCGTTGTGTTCGTGGTGGCTGTGCCGAGGAGCACTCGGGTGCGCCTCACCTCCTTCACGGCGGGGGACGCGGATCAAGAGGCCATCGATTCCGCGGAATCCCGCAGATATCTTTTTCGGAAGAGCATTGAGTACACCCTGAAGTTCCCGCTCTTCGGCGTCGGCCCGGGGCAGTTTGCTTCCTACGAAGGAAGGCACAACAAGATCATAGGAACGCACGGATCCTGGCACGAGACCCACAACGCGTTTACGGAAGTTGCGTCGGAGTGCGGGATTCCCGCGTTCCTTTTGTTTGTAGCCGGTATCGTGTCCTCGTTTCGCCTGCTCAGCGCCACACACCGGGAAGCGCGGCGGCGGCCGGAATGCCGGGACATCGAAACCGCGGCATTTTGTATCACATTGGGGATGGTGGGATTCTGCGTGGCAATTGCGTTCTTGAGCTTAGCCTACACTTTCTACCTGCCTTGCCTGGGTGGGCTGGCCGTAGCGGTTCATCAAGCGGCGCAACAGAAGTTTCGTTCGCGGGCTCCGGCCGCTGCATAGTTTTTAGGTAAGTCAGAATCTGTTCGGCGACCTAACCTACACCGCACGTCACGGCCTGGTCAAAGGATCTGGTTGTTTGCGATGTCGGAACCTTCCAAGGGACGAGACAACGCGCTCCGCCGCCACGCGTGCACGGCTGCCGGCGTCATGCCGAATTCGATTGTCAAGACGACTTAGGCCGGAAGGATATCCTCAATCTGTTGCCGGCACGGGCGCTTCCGCGTCTCGATGATGCCGCTCCAGCCAAGCAAGGGCGTCGGGAACGCTGGCGACCGTGCCGTTTAGAACTGACAAGACCAAACTGGAAGTAATCGCCGTGGTGAAAGGGGTATCAAAGGTGGCCGCCTTCGTCTCTCCGGGGAGTTTCAGCAAAAACGGCACGCGGGAATCAAATTTCCCGTCAATCGCAACGGACGTACGGTCCGGATGATCGGCGCTGAGAACGAGCGCTGTTTCCCACCAAGTGCCGCTCTTCTCGATCTCCCGGCGCAGTTCCGAGAGCATTTGATCCATCAGGGCCAAACTGTCGACGTAGCCTGTAAGGGGCTTGTTTTTCAAGTCGAAGCGGCCCGTGAGCCGGTTGTACGGATGGGGCCCGTGGGGGACGGGCACGTGCAGGAATATGAGACCCACGGCTGGGTCCGAAACGGCTGTCTTCGAACGCTCCAGAAATTCCTGGCAGATTCTGGCCTTGTAACGAACCGCCGAGGACTGGCCGACAGGCGAAAACGAATCCGTCTGGACAAGGCTTACCGTTTGCCCGAGCACCTTTTGCAGGAATGTGTCGCCGGTGCTGTTCGCTTGGATGGGCATGGGCCACCACGCGCAGTCCGTCAGGACATTGTAGAACATGCGGCAATACGGCAAATACCATCCGATGAGCGCCGTGTTGAAACCGGACTGGCGAGCGGCGGAAAAAACGGTCGGAGTGTGGCTCCAGGGCATCCGATCCAGCCCTTCAACCTGCTCGGCGGAAAAACGCGGCATGCCAGTGGGCTGGCTGGCAACGACCATTCGCAGCCGGCGCCCGGTGATCAGCGAAGGCAGCGACGTGCCGGTATCCATGGACGGCGCATGTGCGTGCGTGGCGGAAACAGATTCGGCGAGCAGCCGGTCCACAGCCGGCATGGAGAGCTTCGCGGGGCGGTCCACAAAGGTGAGGCGGTAGTCCCACTCGTCGAATATCACCCAGACCACGCGTGGCGCGGTTCTAGCTCGAGCCAGGCGGGGGGCCAGGGCGGGCTCGAGGAAAGGCTGACCGTGGTAATGCACCACGCGCCAGGTGGCCTGGCCGAATGTAAAAGCGCAGAACGGGAGCAGCGAGAGCAGGCCAGCGACCGCAAGTCTGACAACCAGCCTCTGCCATCTCCATGCAAACCAAACCATCACTATGAATAGGGGGATCAGCAAGATCACGGTCCGTGGTCCGATCAATAGCAGCAGCGGCGATTTGAGGTACGGGCTTAGGCTGGACAGGCAGGCACGCAGACCGTTGAGCGGAATCAACGCCAGGGCGAAGGACCCAAATCGGGCGACGCGATAAGCGGGGAGCGGCAGGTACTTCCGGCACAGCCAGGCCACCGCGAACAGAACCGCGGCCACCATCACAACAGCCGACATTTCGGCTAAGTAGTCCGCCCGGGTCGGGACCTGCTTCATGAGATACGTGTCGTGCCGCCGGTAGGAGAGGGTTTCTTCCCAGACGCGCAAAAAGAAGATATTCGCCAGCGACAGGCACACCAGGGCGTCCCGCCACAATGACAATAGCCTTAAAGCACCTGTGAATTTGCCGGCGTGGACCAGTTCCGCTTGCGGCATCAGATATTCCTCAAACCGAGCCTTCCATGGACACGCGCGGCCCGCCGTCCTAAGGCGTCATTGGAACCAGCTCAGCATCCCGGGAGGTCACAAGCTCCGATTCTAGCATTTTGTTGGCGGCACTGTGGCTCTATAGACCACCACGGGGTCTTCGTGGGACCCACGGATGCGCGCGGCGATGATCCGTAAGAGGCGGCTTCGCCAGCAGACCTGCGTTCCTCCTTGACTGAAAACGGATTTCCACGCCGACAAGCACATGAGAGAGAACCACGCGATGAGTTCTTTCTCTTCTTGGCATCCGTGGCAGCCCTTCCGTTCTGAAATAATGATTCCATGTGCGGGATCGCGGGGCACATAGCGCCGGAGCGGCCCCAAGCCGCCGAACAAGGCGTCAGGACCATGGTGGACGCGTTGCAACGACGCGGCCCGGACTCGGAAGGTTTGGAGACCTGGCCCGGCGTGGCGCTGGGCCATCGCCGGCTGGCGATTCTGGACTTGAGCCCGGCCGGCCATCAGCCCATGCTGTCCGACGATGGCCAGATCGGCCTGGTCTTCAACGGCTGCATTTACAATTTTCTGGAGCTGCGGGAAGACCTCGAGAAACGCGGCCATCGGTTTCATTCGCATTCCGACACCGAAGTCCTGTTGCGCGGCTACCAGGAGTGGGGAATCGACGAACTCGTCGTCCGCGCGCGCGGCATGTTCGCCTTCGCCATCTGGGACCACCCGCGCCGCACGCTCACTTTGGCGCGCGACCGGTTGGGCGTGAAGCCGCTGATTTATTGCGCTCACAACGGTGAGATCGGTTTTGCATCGACGATCGCCGCGCTCCGGGCGGCAGGGTTCGGTGGCGCGATCGATCCCCAGGCGGTATTGGATTTCCTCGAGTTCGGCTACGTTACTGAAGAGCGGGCCATCTACGAGGGAATGTGCAAGTTGCCGCCGGCCACGGTTCTGGAGTGGCACGACGGCCGCATCGCCCAAAGGCAGTACTGGTCCCTGCCGGAAACCGACGAAGCCTCGCGCGTCACGTTCCGTGCGGCGGTGGAAGAGACGGAGCGATTGTTGGTGGAATCGGTCAGGCTGCGGCTGTTGGCGGACGTGCCCATCGGCGTGCTGCTGAGCGCCGGCGTGGATTCCGCTTTGGTCTGCTGGGCGATGCGCGAACTGAACGCGAATATTACGGCGTTCACCGTGCGCGCTCCGGGCGATCCTTCCGACGAAAGCGCCGGCGCCGCCGAGACGGCCCGTTTGCTCGGCATCTCGCACGAGATCGTGGACATGCCCGACGTTCAGTGCTCGTTGGAGGAGTTGTTGGACGCCTACGGCGAGCCGTTCGGTAGCGGGTCGGCGCTGGCCATGCTGTGGGTGTCGCGAGCCGTGAAGCGCCGGGCCACCGTGCTGTTGACGGGAGACGGCGGCGACGACGTTTTTCTTGGTTATCCCGCCTTCCGGAACGCCTGGATGGCGCAACGGCTCGCCCGGCATTTGCCTGCGGCCGCGGCGGGCGCGTGGCGCGCGGCGGCTCACTTCCTGCCGGGCTGCGGCCCGTTACGCCGGGTCAAGAACTTCCTGAATTATGCTACCGGCGGCCTGGGCGCGCACGCCCGGGCGCACGATGGGCTTCCGTATTATGACCACTGGTCCATCCTCGGCGACAGGTTGGCCGGAAGATCGCTGCCGCAGCGGCAGATTCCAGCGTCGCTGGCGTCTGCCCGCCGGTTGCTGTCCGATCTTTTCGCCTATCACTGCCGGATGCATTTCACCAGCGAGTTCATGCCCAAAATGGATGGCGCGACCATGCGTTATGCCATCGAAGCCCGCGCGCCGTTTCTGGATCACAAGATCTGGGAGTTTGGAGCGGCTCTGCCGCCGGAAGTGCGCTTTCACGGAGGCAGGCTGAAAGCGGTGCTGCGGGAAATCGTGCGGCGGCGCGTAGGCCCGGAAGTGGCGTGCCGCGAGAAGCAGGGATTCACGGTGCCGGTGGAACGATGGCTGGCCGGCAGATGGAGCGGCATGTTGGATCCGCTACGGCAAGGTACCGTGCTGGAACGGGAAGGATGGGTGCGGCGCGGCGCGCTTGCAGCGCCCATCCGCGACGCCCTAAGCCGGCGCTGGGTTCCGCCTCAGGTGTGGCACCTGCTGGTGCTGGAGCACTGGTTGGAAAAGAGCGGGCGGAACAGCGAGCCCGGCTGATCCCGGTCAGTCGAGGGGACCTCCACACATAGGCTTCGTGAGGGAATAACCCCAGTTGCTGCGAATCGCTGCGTCGTCGCCCGGGAACGATTCCGACAGCCTATCCGCGGCCTCACGCCGTGAGCCCGCCGTCGACGCAAATAGCCTGGCCGGTGATGAACGAAGCCTCGTCAGAACATAGGAACCTGACCAGCGGAGCGACTTCGTCACTCCGGCCCAGCCGGCCGATCGGGGTTCGCCGAACGATCTGCTGCTGCTGCTCCTCGGTCAGCCCGTGGGTCATTTCAGTAAGCAGGAAGCCGGGCGCCACAGAGTTCACCGTGATCCCGCGCGGCCCGAGCTCGCGAGCGAGGGCCCTTGTAAACCCGTCCAGCCCGGCCTTGGTGAGAGAGTACACCGACAGTCCGCGATAGCCCGCCTTGCCGACGATCGATGTGATAGTGACTATGCGGCCCCACCTCTGTGTGAGCATCTCCCGTGAGCAGGCCCTGGTCATTGCGATTGTGCCACGCAAATTGACGCTGAGCATGGAGTCGACCTGCGCGCTCGCTTGCAATGCTAGCACGCCGTCGATTGCTATCCCTGCATTGTTGACAAGAATGTCGACACTCCCAAAACGCTTCCGGGCGCTGACTACGAATGCCTGCACTTCCAGCTCATTGGAAATGTCCAGCGGGGCGAACCAGAACCGCGCGCCGTTGAAGGAAGCAGTCGTATGATCGATAAAGGGGGTGTTCTGCCTCCCACACGTGGCAACGTTGTAGCCCGGCTCGGCAAGGAATCCTTCGACGATGGTTTGGCCAAGTCCCCTGGTGCCGCCGGTAACGATCACAGTTCGCATTTCATCTCCTCATCAGCTTCTCGTTGCTGCGACCTAACTCGGCCACAACGTGGAGTTCTCTAGGCTGTTCATAGCGATTGAGCGTGGAGCGGCACGCTTGCCGGACTTCCGCCAGGACAACATCCGGCGCAACACCCTCGCAGAGTTCAAGGTCGGCGGCGACGATCTGCCCCGTGATGGGGTTCGCTTTTCCGTACACCCGGACGTCCCGAACGCCTCTCACTTTTCGAATCTGTTCCTCGACGGTAGGAGGATAAACCTTCACGCCGCCAACGTTCACCACTTCTCCTTTGCGTCCCAAGAAGTGGACCCTTCTGCCGCGAACCTCGACGAGATCACCGGTGGCTATCCAGTCTCCTTCTCTCTCAGGTGCCGGGCTGCCATCGACATACCCAACCATACCCGATGGGGTTCGGACGTAGAGTTGCCCCTCGTGAATCTTCAACCGGACGCTGCCGACAGGCCCCTCCAGAAACTCGGCCGGAAATCCGGGTTGACCATCGCTGACTGCGAAGCACGAGCCGATCTCGGTCGTGGCGTACACCTGGGTAACGCGCGCTTCCGGAAAGAGCTCGCGCAGACGGCTCAGAACGTCCGCCGTTACCGGCTCTCCACCCAAGGTGATCTGGCGCAGTGTTAGCTGAGACGCCCCCGCTGGGTCCAGTTGGCCGGTGAACATCCTCCAGAAGGTCGGTGTCGCCGACACTGAGTCGACCTGGCAGCGAATCAGGCACTCTAAGACATCTGAAAACTGCCGAGTGCGCGGAATCGCCAGAGACAGCCCGTTCTTGGCTGCGTGCAGAAGAACCTGCAGACCGGCAAAGTGATTGAGGGGGTACAGCAGCGCCCATCCACGGCCTTGGGGCGACGCAGCCAACCGCACCTGCGCCAGCAACCGCTCCCAGTTGTAGAACACGGCTTTGGGCACGCCGGTCGTTGCACTGGTGAGTATGATGATTCCGCCACCGGCCTCGTCAAACGTCGCCCGCGGAACCTGAGCGGCCACGGCCACCTCAGCGAGAGACAGAACTCTCTCAGGCCATCCGCTCACCGATTGCGCATCTGTCACCAGGATTCCCCGATGCAGGCGCGAAGCAAGTCGGTGAAGAACTTCGACGTCGAAGTTACGGTTTAACACGCAGACACGCGCACCAACATACTGGGTGGCGAGTAACGCCACAACCAACTGGGCAGAGTCCTGAGCGTGAAGGTACACCACAGAACCGGGAGTGATCCCAGCGTCGCGGCCGAGCGTCGCAGCCATCTGCCGGGCCCGCTGTTCCGTCTCACGGAAGGAAAGGCTCACGGTGTCGTCCACGAGAAACAATTCGTCCGGTTTCTTAACCGCGTGGCGTTGGATCCACTCCACCATCATTCAGTGATTCCCCGCTCGGCGTAGTATGCAACGATCTCGGCGATATTCTGCGGAAACGCCCCGGAGGTATAGGGATCGTGTTCAAATCGCTGGCCGAGCATGGCCGACAAAGTGGCCGTATCCATTGAATCGAGGCTGTAGCCGCTATCGTAGAGGCTGCGTTCCAGGTCGACGGCCGCCAGCGGCGTGCCGCGCTCCTTCATAAGGGCGCAGAACACATCCTCCACAGCGCGCCGGATCTCCGATCTCTCCATTGCCGGTCCTCCACAGCGAAAACGAATTACGCCCAAATCAGACGACGAACGTCATGTGGCGCTATCCCGCGTCCAGGGGCGCAGCCGTTGGCGGACGGACCAATCGCGAGGGATTCCCGGCAACCGTTGCGCCTGACGGAACGTCTCTCGATACCACCGACCCGGCAGCGACAGTGACCTGGTCCCCCAGATTCGCCATAATGACCGAGGCGGCCCCAACCCAGCAGTGCGACCCAACCCTCAACCGCCGGAAAATGCGTCCGTCATCAGTGAGGCGGCCGTGCGCGTCCCGGCTGTGCTGACTGGCTCCGCTCAAGATCTGAACACCGGACGCGAGCAGCGTGCCGTCTCCGAGGTCCACCTGGCCAAGAACGCAGTAGGCGCCGATGCCGACACCAACTCCAACGGACGCTTGGGAGTGAGAGAAGTACGAACCGACTCCGATGTGGCTGCCCCGCCCACATCGCTCAAGAGTCAAGGAGTAGAAGGCAACACGAAGATAACTGCCCAAAACCCCTGGCGCAAGCGCCAGACCCTGCGCACAAAAGATGAACCCTCCGTGAAAACGGCCGAACCACGCCAAACAGGCAGCGGGAAACACCAGCAAAAAGGCAGCAGCCTTTGCTCCCCCTTTGACCAAACTCCTGACGCTGTTCACGGCTTCGCCACTCAAACCTCAAATCTCGCCCATCTTCCGGATGCCGCCCCTCATCAGCCATCGGGCTTGGCAGCGTGAATGGCGCTGGGGCTTTGAGCCGTTATTATATCAATCTCGCGGCCTGTGCAAAAAAACAGCCGGAGCGCCGCGCGCCCGGACACGGGCTCGTACGCGGCATCGACGCCATTCTCGATCGTGGCGATGCGCGCGTCCGGAACAATGTCCACCGTACGGGGCGCCACGGTACTGTGCCAGTACGGGCGAGTGTTTCCGCGCCGGCGGGTGTTTGTTATCCTTTTATAGAGAGCGCTTTCCGTGTCGCGCCATCCTTGGAAACTCGATGAAAATTAAGCATGGTTCTGTCTTATTCCTGACGATATTGGGCGCCACCGCGGGTTTCCCGCAAGTCACTCTGAACCCCAACCCAGCCCGCGAGATCGGCCAACCCATACTGATTCCCGAGTCCGCCAATCCGAACCTGGTGGAAGGCCGCGAATTGTTCGATCCACAGGGGATCGCAGTAGACAACTCCGCCTCGCCACCCATCGTCTACGTCGCCGACTACGGCAACAACCGCGTGCTGGCGTGGAAGAACGCCGCCAGTTTCAGCAATGGAGCCAAGGCCGACCTGGTGATTGGGCAACCCGACTTGTTCAGCACAGTCCCCCAGGGACCGGGAGTCGGCACCTTCTCGACCGGTCTGTACTTCCCGACCGGCCTGGCGGTGTACAAGGGCGATCTTTATGTTGCGGACAGCGGAAACAACCGTGTACTGCGGTACCCGCAACCATTCTCCCAGACCGGCCAGGTGTTTCCGAACCTGTACATCGGCCAGCCGAATCTGAATTCCCGCGTGGCCAACCAACCCAACGGGCAGGTCAGCGCGCAGGGGATCTCCCTGGCCGGCAACCCGGCTAACATTGCCTTCGACAGCGCGGGGAACCTGTGGCTGACGGACCCCGGCAACCGGCGCGTATTACGATTCCCCAAGGCGAGTCTCGACAAGGGAGGGGGCGGGCTTGCGGCAGATGTGGTGGTCGGCCAGGTGGATTTCGTCAGCACGCAGAAAGCTCTGGACCCGACCAATGTCAATAGCCAGCAGGTGACCAACCAGTTCGCGGTCCCAGCGGGCATTGCTTTCGATGCGGCAGGGAACCTGTTCGTGTCCGACAGCGACTGGAGCACGACCAACACAAACCTGCCGGGGCGCGTCCTGGTTTTCACGGGGCCGTTCCAACCCAACTCATACATATCGGCCGCGCGGATCATGGGAGTGCTGACCGCATCGGCAAGCGGAGCGGCGCCGTCGCAATCCCAGATCGATTACACCCAGATGTGGAATCCGCAGGGCATTTTCATGCTGCCCAACAACCAGGGCATCGGGGTGGTCGATGCCTACAGCAATCGGATCCTGATTTTCGACCCGTACACCCTGTGGCCCAACCAGAACACTTCGTTTTCGCCCCAAGCCAAGACCATCATAGGGCAGGCGAATAGTTGCGTGGCCTATCCGGCGCGAGCGTGCCGCGCCTCCAACAACGGGAACCCATCGCCCTCCGCGAGCACGCTGAGCTTCCCGGTGGCCGCCGCCCTGGTGGGCACCGACCTGCTCATCACCGACGCCGGCAACAACCGCGCGATTGCCCTGCCGCAGCAGGCGGGCGCTTACGTGTCCGCCAACCGCGTGCTGGGGCAGGACCGTTTCGACACTTTTTCCATCAACCTGATCGAAGGCCGCGAGTTTGCATTCGTCTCGCAAAACGCCCAGGGCTCTTGCGCGGACGCGGCGCTGGCCATCGACAGCAGCGGCGACACGCCGCACCTGTATGTGGCCGACCCATGCAACAATCGCGTGCTGGGCTTCAAGGATCTGCGCAAGCTGACGCCGGGAGCCAAGGCGGATATTGTGATCGGCCAGCCCGACATGCAAACGGCGCTGTGCAACTATCCGAGCGGCGATCTGAACCAGCCTGCGAAATCCAACCTCTGCCGCCCGATCGGCCTGCTGGTGGATTTCAATGGCAACCTCTATGTGGCCGATGAAGGCAATGGGCGCGTGTTGCGGTTCCCCACGCCCTTCGCACACCCATCGGGCTTGCAGGCGGCGGACCGCGTGGTCGGGCAGGCCAATTTCACTTCCAAGATTACCGACCCCAGTTCCAGCACGATGTCCGCGCCCTATGGGCTGGCATTTTCCGGACCCGGGCCAACGGTTTCGCCTACCAACCCCTACTACGGGTTGCTGGTTTCGGATGTGCTGCACAATCGGGTGCTCTTTTTCCCGATGGCCAACGGCGACCTCACGTCACCCCAAGGGGAGACGGCCACCAAAGTTTTCGGCCAGCCGGATTTTGTCACCATCAAAAGCGGGACCGGCGACACCGCCATGGCCGCGCCGCGCCACGTAGCGGCGGACACCAGCGGCCGGCCCTATGTGGTTGACAGTAGCAACGGCCGGGTGTTGATCTTCGCAGATCCCCGCGACGTGAACACTCCCAGCGGCGGCGCCCACGCGGTGCTTACGATCTCCGGCCTCAGCGGGCCGCGAGGTATCTACGTCAGCTTGCTCACGGGCGAGATTTGGGTTACGGATACGAACAACGGCCGATGCCTGCGGTATCCCAACTTCGAACAGTTTTTCTTGACCGGCACGGCTAACGGCAGCGTTCCGGCAGTCAGCGCGACGCTGGCGGTTGCGCAGGACCAATATGGCGACCTCTTGGTCGCCGACGCCGCCAACCGCGTGGCCTTTTACTACCCGGGCCTGGCTACGCAGAACGCCGCCAGTTTCCTGTCGGCGAGCGTCAAGGCGCTGGCGCCGGGAACGCTGGCTACCATCTACCCGCTAGGCGTAACGTTCAGCACGGATACGCAAAACGTCAACCAATTGCCCAACCCACTGCCCTTCCCAACGGTTCTGGACGATACGCAGGTGCTGTTCAATGGCCAGCCCGCGCCGATGCTGCTCGTCTCGCCGGGCCAGATCAACTTCATGATTCCCATGAGCGCGCCCACCAGCGGCACGGCGGATGTGCAGGTGGTGAGGCAATCCACCGGCCAGATTCTGGCCGACGGGCTGGTGCCGATGAACACGGTATCGCCGGCCATCTTCGGCGGACCGTCGGTCTCCTGTTCGTTGGGGACGTGCCGGCAGGCGGCGGTGATCAATGATGCGGACGGGACCGTCAACAGTCCTGGCAACCCAGCCGCGGCTGGTTCGTACATTTCGATCTACGC
>Ga0187850_10000919_pt1 | contig 35486 bp, 40 predicted proteins | sample June2016WEW_4_15_FD_132436 | JGI IMG/M metagenome (GOLD analysis project Ga0187850, IMG submission 132436) | Peatland microbial communities from SPRUCE experiment site at the Marcell Experimental Forest, Minnesota, USA - June2016WEW_4_150 | ecosystem: Environmental > Terrestrial > Soil >...
AGAAAAGCAAAGACCACAAGCTACGACGTCAAATAACCCGAGTAGTTTACTCGCTGACCCGAATAAAATGGCCCCAAGACTACCGCCAATGAGTATGTATGGTAAAGGTGGGGTCACGGTAAATGGTCAAGAGTTATCTGAGAATGATTTTTACAGAATGGTTCAATCTCAGAAACCGAAGCAGATTCCGAAGAAGCGCGCATATGAACGATAAATTTAGAGAGGACCAAAGTAGAGATGAATGAAACTGTTGAAGAAGTCGAAATCGAAAAAAGAACATACAGTCCGCAATACGTTGACGCGATGTTTGAAAGCGTCAAGCAGTATTTACCCCCAGGGGTCTGGGAGAAACTACACCAGCAAGTGATGCCTAAAGCTGGTGGCATGGCCGCTGCTGAAAACAGACGAGCCGCAGCACAAGAAGCGCAAACCGCAGCAGAGGGGGCGGTCGAGTCAGCACAAGCAGCTGCTACGCAGCAAGACGTTAATGCTGAACAAGGAATCGGCAAACAGGATTTACCCAGTGGCATGAACAACACCGACCAGACTTCACCGTCATCACAGGGCTGCCCCGATTGTCCGGCGTGTCCACCATGCCAGCAAGGTGGTTCAGGTCCGGAAACCCCACCTAACACCACAGTACAGCAATCCCAAAAATCAGTCGAGAAGGCTGGCGGTTGTCAAGGTGTCGTAGATAACTGTATGAAACTGAAAGAGAAAGCTGGAGAAACCGGATCTGAAGCCGAAAAGGACTGTGAGAAGACACGGACCGCGTGCCAGAATATGAGCAAAGAAGATGTCGATAAGGACGCTCATGGTAAACAAGACGCACCGATAGCGGATACAGGAGCATGGGACGCCGGTGCAGCACAAAAGCGTATGGTTGCAGCAGCTACGAACGCCGATGGCGACATTAACTTCAGCCAGCTCAAAAGAGGTTATCTGTGGAGCGCACCAAACCCAAACAAGCTTTCTGACTTTAAGTTCCCTGTTGGAGATATAATCAACGGACAGTTCAAAATAAACAGAACAGCACTTGCAGCAGCAGCGGGACGAATCAATCAGTCAAAAGGTATCCCACCGGATGAACTCGCATCAATGAAAACAACGCTCAGAAGCTACTACAAAGACATAGGTGAAGATGCTCCAGACAACATTCAAAAGTTAGATGTTGAAACATACATTGGTCCTCGTGCCCAGGTGCTCTTTATCGCGGCATCACCAAGTCCAAACGATACAATCCGTAAGTCAGCGATGACCGGCAAACCTGGCAGGATCTTTGATGAGAGGTATCTAAAACCGCTTAACCTGACTCGAAACGATATTGCGTTTATGTATCTTGTACCACACCTGCGTAAGCACGATAATGGCACACCTCGTGAACCAAATACAGATGAAATCGAAAAATGGTCTGACTGGTTTGATACTGAGTTAAACCGCATCGAGAAAGGTCATAAGATGGTTAGGGTTGCATTAGGACATACTGTAAAGAAATTGTTAGGTAGAGATATAGACTTTACCTTACCACATCCGATACTGCTTGAGCTCGGCGTACCTCGTGCTGAGCAGGAGTTCCAACGTAAAAGGCTCATGCTGGCTAAAAGTCTTGAGGCACGTTACCAAAAAAACTGATGAGGCGGCCCGAAAAAGCCGCCGTTTCTAAAGAGATACACGCAAGCTATATAAACGCACAAAACGATTTTAGGACGATACAGAAATCAGCAGCAACCCGGCACTATACCGCACGACTGTTGAAGGCCGAATCCGATAACGTCGTGGTCGGTGTTGTGTACTCAGCGTGCCATAAGGGGGAAGCCTGTGAGCTAGATACGCAGAAGGATTTTATGTATCCTGATGACCTGCGTAAGATGGCTCGTGACTATCTCGCTAATGCGATCAAATCGCAAAGCTCTTATGGCCCTGTAGGAGCCCACCACGTTAAACCCGTAAAATCGGATCAAGCTGTGCCGGTGGAGAGCTTTATCGCTCCCGTTGACTTCACCCTCGAAACGTTCGATGGGCCGGAGTACGTCAAAAAAGACGACTGGGTGCTGTACACCAGAATAAACGATACGCTAACAAAGCGCGTTGAGAGCGGCGAATTCGGCGCGTATAGTATCGATGGAAATGGGTTACGCATACCGGAAAGCCCGTAAAGCGAGCGAAACGAGAAGAGTACCAAGGCTCAGGTGAACACTAAAGATTATTCAAATGATGCACTTAGCCTTAGCTCTTTAAATAAAGGCGAACACGGCCCTACTCGTTTAGAAGATGTCAACCTCTCTAAAGAAGGAGGGGTACATCTGGTTACCCGTGGAGCTGCGCGTAAGCGCATAAAGCTCACTAAAGGGTTAACGGAGTCTAGTTTTATGTCAGAATCAGAAGATGCAGCCTTCGCTATCGACGTGCTCAAACAAGAGACCAACGATAGCGAAGAAGTACAAAAAGCATTTCCTGGGCTGCCACCTGAAGCGTATGAAGCCTTAACAGGCGCAGTGAAGCTTACCAAGAGCGTCGCTGATGAATTACCTTCTGATACCTTCGACAAGATCGCTCAACTCTCTGGATTCGCTAAGGCTTCTAAGCCTGCTGATGACGGAGACGACGACGATGATGACGATGGTTGTGATGGTGATGGTGACGGCACCACGAAATCGAGAGCTACGAAAATGAAGAAAACAGATATTGAAAAAGCCCTCGCAAAGATCGAAAAGAAAGAGGATATCGACCTCCTGCCAGAGGACGTTCAGAAAGCTGTCCGTCCGCTCTACCGCATGATGGTAGAGAAAGACGCAAGGATCGAGAAGCTGGAGAGTGATGCGGTTGACCGTATCTATGTCCAGAAAGCCGCTTCCTACGAGCACATTGCGAAGGGCCCGGACTTCATCCCACTGCTTAAGTATGCAGGGGATGTAATGGACGAGAGTCATTTTAAGCGGTTTATCCAGCTTTTAGACGCTCACGAAGAGATGCTTGCTAAAGGCGATCTGTTCGCTGAGTTCGGCTCCGAAGCCGAGAGCGGTACTGACGCACAGGATCCACTTGTCCGATGGGACGCCCTGGCAAAAGAAGCCGTTAGAAAGAGCGGTGGAGCAGTCACCTACGAACAGGCATACACGGATATCGTTCACGCAGACCCTGAGGGGTACAACGAAAACCTCGCCCGTGTTTTAGGAGGTAGATAATCATGGTCGGCGATGCACCAGTCCAGCAAATGAGTTACATAGCTGGGCAAGACTTTTCAAGCACAGGGCTTTTCACCCCTAACACAGCGCAATTCAGAGCGGTCATGATGGGGACTGACGGCAAGATGTATATTGCCTCTACCTCTGCTCAGACGATCGGAGCGGTTACAGTACCAGCAAATCAGGCGTGGGGGATACTACAAAACGACCCAACAGCAGGAGATATTGCGACCGTAACAGAGGTCGGGCACAGTAAAGCATATATGGGCACGACAGCGAACCCAGGCCAAGGTCTCAAGGTTTACGATACCAACGGCACCCTCGGCCCCGGTGTAGCCGGAACCGACGTTATCGTTGGGATGATGAGCCAGGATGTATGCGGCGGAGCCGGTGAGATACACGACATACGTGTAGGAATAGGCATACCGCAGGGCGCGACGTATCACGCCGGCCAGATAATGTTCGGCGGCATCAAGCAGACGAACCTCACCGCGACCGGCAACCTTATTGCAGGCATACCTCTAGGCTTTACGGGCTCTATTGTCGGCTTTTACGTATTGTATACGGCCACTGCCGGATCGAGCTCAGGAGTAGGATCACTAGACCTGATACTAACCACAGGCGGAGTAACAAGAAACCTATACTCGTCAGGCACAACCAAGTCGACCGTTGCACTCAGCACCACAGCCACAGAGTACCAAATAATCAGTAACGGGGCAGCCCCGACGATCAACAACTCGTTTGTGCCAACGGACACGCTTACGATCCACTACGCACAGACGACGACCTTCGGCAGTGACACAGGCGCCCTGGAAGTCCACATAATCACCAATTAAGGAGAAAAACAAAAATGGCAACTAGATTTAGAAACGTCGCGTCGTTCACTCCTAATATGGGACTCTCTGGGAACGCAGCGCGATTAGGCCAGGCCGGACTACACGGCGCAGCCTCACGACTTACTAAAGCCGGATACATCGACGACATCAGCGAAGCGTGGACGATGCCCGATCACGTCACGTTGACCAAGAGTCAACCCACTGTTTACGACGTGCACGTTAACGTCCCTAACACGACGTTTTCAGTGGCATACATCCAAAGCCAAACGCAGTTCCAAGCGGCTAATATATTCCCGCTGATACCTGTACAGAAGAAAAGCGACTACTACGTGTCGTACAACAAAGACTACTGGTTCACGAATGAGGCCAAAGTTCGGTTAGACGGCGCCGAGACCACTGGTACCGGCTACGGCATCAACATGAAGAATACCTACATGTGCGATGTCTGGGGCCTACACGTTGACCTTGGCGATGCAGTAGCGGCTAACGCCGATGCTCCGTTGAACATGCAGAGGGATATTTCACTATTCCTTACGCAGAAGCTTCTTTTGGCGCGTGAGATGGAGTTTGTGACCAACTACTTCACCCCTGGCGTCTGGTCGAACCAGGCAACAGGCAACACGCAAGCCGAAGTCACAAGCGACCCAACTGACTACAAGTTTGTCCAGTTCGACGACCAGCTAAACTCCTCGCCAATCGAAACGATACGGAAGTATAGATTGTCTATCGCTCAACAGACTGGCTTTGTGCCTAATACACTCGTACTAGGCCCGCAAGTCTACGAAGCGTTGATTGTCCATCCGGAAATCATTGAGAGGATAAAGTTCGGTGGAACGCCTGGCGCTCCGGCTGTTGTCAGTGAACAGGCTCTTGCACAAGTGTTCAGCATTGACCGTGTTATCATACCGATGTGTGTGGTAAACTCGGCAGCAGAAGGCGCAAGTGCAAGCTATGGCTTTGCATACGGCAACGATGCTCTGCTCTGCTACAGCAACCCAACGCCCTCGATACTTACGCCAAGCGCAGGATATACCTTCGGCTGGAACGGCTACCTCAGCTCTGGTGGGCCTTATCAGAACATACAAGGCTCAGGTGGAGCAGGCTGGTTCGCTGTGCGTAACTTCCGCCTGGAGTGGAGGAAGGCAATGAGACTCGAAGCCGAGATGGCAATGGGCATGGAACAGATCGCACCAGACCTGGCGTACTTCCTCAACAGCGCGGTGTCGAGTACGTACTTCTGAGCTAAAGAAAAATGACGTGGAGCTACAGTGGCGATCCTACCACTTCGATGAAGGATGCGGTTCGGTTCACGATCGGGGACACCGACGGCAACCACCAACTGCTGCAGGACGAGGAGATATGTTACATCGTACTCCCCCAAGCAGAAGGCGGTCTCGCGGTTACGAATGTGTACTGGGCAGGAAAACTGTGTGCAGATAAACTAGCAGCGCGGTTCGCTCCCAGTACGCAGATTAAGCTCGGTGACTGGAGCGGTGACTACCAGCAGCGATACCAGCAGTTTAGGCAGATGAGCATTGACCTGGAACAAATGGTAGCGATGCAGGCTAAACCATTCTTTGGCGGAACGCAGCCGCTTGAACCCGAACACTGCACACCGAAGCGGATTAAAATCGGAATGTGGGAGGATCACTACTGGTAGCTTCCTAATTTTTTTAGGTAACACACATGGCAAACGGAAAGAAGAACGGAAAAGACGCTCCGATGACGTTTAAGACTGGAAAACCTGAGGTTACACCTGTTAAAGAGCCTCTAAAAGCTGAGTCGAGCGATATCACTGCGTTTAACTCCGCAGCGAATACGCTTATGGCAGATATCGGCTGTGGGCAGGTCGCATGGAATCTCGGAGTTGAAGCTAAGAAAATAGCCAGGATTAGCCATACGAGCACCGGGAGCTGATAAACATGGCAAACGGAACGACTGAAAAGAAAGACGACGTTATTATCCCCGCTGCCCCGCGACAAGTAGCGCCAGCAGCGCAACCGGAACCATATAAGACTCCTCGCGCACCACCCACAACGGGAGCTCCTGAAAAGCTGGGGCTTGGCGCGAGTCCTGGTATTGGGCCTACTTCTGGGGTGTTTACTCCTGACAGGGTGCTGGGCGCAGACCAATATATCTACATCTGGAGCATCGCAACCTCTCAGTGGGTTGGCTTAGAGGGTCAGGATAAGGGCGACCTAAAACGTAAGACCGACCAAAAGCAAGCTAAAGACAAAGATAACTTCCCGAACTCCACGTATGTAAGCGGGTTCAAGGACTGGTCGGTTGACTTTAGCGGCGACTGGATCATTGACCTGACCAGCGGCATACAAGGCCCAGGCATTAAGCTGATGCAAGGCTACTGGGAGACGAATACGAACCCAGTGCCAATGATGCTCGTTACCCCCGGACCAGCAGCAAGCTACTACGTCGGCAACGTGAACATCGCTGAGTTTGACCTTATGGGCCCTGTTGACGGCTACGAAACCTACAGCGGAAGCTTACAGGGAACCGGCGCATACGTGACGTACAATATGTAAATGGAGAAAAAACATGGGAGCAACACAAATAACCTTTACGCCGCAGATTCCGACAATACCAGGAGTCACACCGGCGGCGCTTACGTACACATCAGCATCCACCAATGCTAGTGGCGATCTTATTCCATTAGCACCGGGTGCAGCAATGACGGTTGTATTGGTGCAAAATAGTGCTGGTACCACACAAACAGTGACGTTTCAAGGCCAAGCAGACCAATGGGGTGTAGCAGTTACGGAGAATGTATTAGTACCGGCTACTTCAACGGTTCCCGTTGCACTATTCCCTCCAAGCAGGTGGGCCACAACAAGCAACACGTGTGCAGTAACCTACGGAACCCCTGCGGATATCTCAATAGCAGTGCTACAGGTGCCCTGGTCTGGTTAGGGTAGATAAACGTGCCCGTACTAAGCGGCTGGCCTTTGGATGGGGTAGATTCTAATCCAGACATCTACCCATCAAAATTCAACATCTACCGGATGAGCCGCACGTATAATAGTACCGGCCACGGTGAGGCCCCTATGACGTGGAGTATGATCGATACCGTACCTGGCCGAGTCCACGAGCTCAATGCGCATGAAAGACTGATGGATGACGTGCGAAAAGACAAGATGACGCACAGGTGCTACTGTGCGCCAACAGCGAATATACAGCGCAATGATGTGATAGTGGTAACCCCTACACCACCAGGCGGCCTGAGTACCTTTCTCGTAGGGCACGCACATCTCCCAGGGAATATTCCGCACCATTACGAAATAAACGCAAAGACAATCGTTTCAGATAGCGTTGAGTGGGCAGGGTACGTAGTGGAAGAAGCAACGTAATTTTAAATTTAAAGTAAGGAGGAGGAGGCCCGAGCAATCGGGGTATAGTATGACACAGAGAGTTACTTTAGTTAAGGCTGAATCGCCAGGCAGTCCTGAGATTCCGCTTAATGTAGATTCATCCGGCAACATCGGTGTTAATGTAGAGAGTGGCGGATCTGGTGGTGGCAGTGGTGGTGTTGTCCAAGTTTCTGACGGCACGACCAAAACGCAATATTTAGCCGTTGACGCAAATGGTAAAATCGGTGTTAACGCGTTACCGTCAATCACTGGCGCGACGACAAACGCTGTACTTACCGCTGTTGAAGATCAGACGACCCATTACCTCGCCACAAAAGACGTAGGCAAAGTTCCCATAACAGGCACACTTCAAAACGCAGCGACCGGAACCGGAGTAGGCACCCCATTAACCATCAGTGGAATGAAGATGGTTGCGATCCAAGTCACCTCGACAGTGGTCGGATCGATCACCTATGACTTTGAGGTCTCGGTCGACGGCACGAACTTCATGACCGGCATTGATGCGGTCGATATGCTTGGCGTTGATAATATAGGATCGATCTCGCAAACAGGCGCGGGGACATGGATATATCAGATCATGTGTGCAGGAATCACAAAGATCCAATGCAACATCACCGCAAACGCGGCAACCGGCGGCACAAGTGTCACGGTAACTGGTCAGGCAGTGGCTTAAAATGACAAAGACTGCAAGCGTTACAGGACTATGGACTAATACCGCAACATGGGGCGGCGCAGCAGTACCCATTGACGGTGACGATGTAACCATAAACACCGGCATCACCGTCTACTTTGACGACGACCACGGCCCGAACGGCAAGAACTTCACGACAGGGCTCAACTCATTAGTTATAACCGGCACACTACGATTTCCGACCACAAACATGAACGGAAGCGGTTTAGTAGCTACCGCGATGAACGCGCTTGATGGGTATATGCTCATCATGAAAAGCGGGTCGTCTATCACAGGCGCAGGGGCATTGTATGTAGGCGATGCAGCTACAACAGGCAATTACATCGCACGTTCAGCAGCCGCAGCAGCAGGAAGTCCGTGCGTGCCTACCGTTACGATTAAACTCGCCGGTGCGGGCCTCATCTCGACGACCACACAACGGTACTACGGATGGATACCAACAACGCCCTCAGCACATCCGGCATGGTCAACTATCGCGGGACAATCCTCAACGGTTGCGAGCGCAGCATCCGGTCAAGCAGTTGTCAATGTGGCGGCTGGTGACGGCGTAAAGTTCGTGGCGAATCAAACCGTCACAATCTCTGACGCGAACAACACAGAAACAAACACAGTCTCAACAATCGCTACCGACGCGATAACGATGACTAATAACCTCGCGCACACGTACACAACTGCGACAATTACAACAACCAGAACCACAGCGACGGGTATTGGCGTCTTGATGAGCAGTAATTCTAACTCAGGACAGGCAGTAGTAGCGGTTCCGAACGGCGCGGCGTTTATCAAAGGTCAGGCGGTCACGATAGGCGATTCAGTTGCTCAGGAGAACAATATAATCTCATCCATTACAGGTAATAACCTGACGATGGGGACTAATCTCGCAAACAGTTACACGACCGCGCATTATGGCTACGTCACTGCGACGAACTATCCGGGCGGTCAAAAGGTGCTGTACTTAACTGACGACATGGGTTTACAGGTCGGTGACTTGGTTGCCATCGGCTTAGGTGGAACACCCAACGCCCTATTATCCAACGAGAACACCACGATAAACTATCCTGTGAGCGGCGCGACGAGTCGGGGCGTTTATATAGTCTCAGCATACGACGCCACACACAAAAAACTCACATTAACGGTGAATCTTGGCACAGGCCGCATAATTGGCGACTTCATCGCAAAATATAACCGACCCATCTCGCTGTATAAGGCAGTCTACAACAGCACCCCAAACAACATAGCTAGCGGCGTTATGCAAGGCGTACACTTTTGCGGAATGCGAGGGTCGGGCAACGGACAAAATTGTAATGGTTGCACAATGGAAAACGGGGGCAACAGTCTCGCTGCTATTTGCATGGCTCAATGCTGCGGTAATTTGTTTACCGACTGCGTTACGGTATATGGAAACGGGTCAGGACTTACATACAACGATGCAAACAATATGTTCGTAGGTTGCGCCGCGATTAACTCCACCCTTACGTATCAGGGGATAACCGATCTATTTGTGAACTGTGTAACTGAAAACTACTCGGGCGGCATGGGTGGTACATTCACCAGTAGCAGTAGATTCGTCAACTGTAGCGGACGAGCAGGAAACGGAGGACTGCTTAACAGCCCCGTAGAAGGCGGTCAGGACAACATATTTATAAACTGTAGTAGCGCGCTCGCTCTCTCGGTAGGCCCGGGTGGCGGTGGCGCGGGTAATGCTGACATTTTGTATCCAAGAAACAAAACGGTACTCTATAATTGCACATTGTCGTCGCCAGTGTTGGCGGCGGCTTATAGCAGCGATTGCCGTATGGCTCCATGGAATAGCGTAAAATCATTCGACCTTAATGGTGTCGTAGGTGCTAAACATTGTTGGTGTCGAGGTGGACACGGTATAACGGGAGCGTACAGCACACCGTACAACGCGTACGCAAATCCGATGAAATTTGTTATAGAGGCACAAAATACACCCACGTCGTCAGGTGTCCTTATTTGGGATATTGAATTTGAGATGCCTGCGAATAAGTCGCTCATAGTTAGTGTCCCGATGGCACGAGACACGACAAACATAGCGGCAGAACTGTGGATAGTATCGTCAGAGTATCCTCCAAACGACCCATTATGGTTCGACCCGGCATGGCAGCTCACACCAACACAATCGAATGCGTGTACAACGATGGGTTCAGCCACAACAACGTATGTCGTAGGCCGTTCCGCACTTACGGCGGCGATAGGAACATGGCAGACCGTGACCGTCCCGATACCTCCGTACTTCCGTTCACGACATCTGACTGCCCGGATAATCGGTGCGAACAACACGGCAGCGGTAGGGAATTTCTACGCTGACATTGAAACGCTGGAAAAAGTATTGATGAAAAAGAAGGTTACGTTCTTGTGAGGGTGTGAGATGCCGGTCACGATAATAAACCCGTATAAGCCCAAAGCGAACTTTTATTCCGGCACATTTCACGTTCACGTCGGACCGGAACGGTTTACTCCATCTTCTGCGGGGCCGGGAGACGATGGTGTGTGGCTATTAGGTGAGATAATCGAAATGCATAAGGCGCTAGGGGTTCAGTACGTTAACTTCTCGGCGCACGGCATGAATATCCCCCCCGGTTGTGACGTAGGAACAGCGACAGTAGGCTATTCACAGCGTGGAAGTGAACCGGGGGATATGCAAATCAATTTGCAGAATGTTGACCTGTTCACGATGGTTGCCAACCAGTTAAGCTACGATATGCACAACGCTACCGATAGCGAAGATGGTTGGAACTTTTGCTTTTTAGGCTCTCCGATGCCGAGTCACGCTAATGGTTGGGCAATGTCCGCGAATTGGGGGCAAGATGTCCTCGGTGGCACAGTTATTGGTCAAAAGAACGGCGTTGCAAACTACGTATGGCACGAAGGAACTGACTTTGTAGGTACAACAACGCCCACAAATAACTTTAATGGCGTTCCGCGCAGTCGTTATAAAATAACGCTCACATTTCTCGACCCAAATAACGTACCTGATACTGGTACGCTGTTCTTTGTTCGGTACATCGTAGATCAGTCGCAACGGGATTTATCCGGTATGATATGGACGTACGCAACGGAGGAAGTGGACGACCACTATGTAGTCGGCGGCCGAGACTGGACTCACACGGTCTGCGTTGGAAATCAGACTGATTGGGTAGATTTTGATACCGGTTTGGTGACACTGGCTACCTATGTAGACCACTTACATTCAATAGGATGTTTAGCACAGGCGGCGCACGCGTGGATTCCGCAAGTGCCTGCCACGCCGCAAGAACTTGCTACAGTTGCATACGACTTGTTTGAGGTAAAAAACGACGAAGCACCTGATACATTGTCTCCTACAAGCAATGCCCAAGTATTTTGGGATGCGGTACTCTCAATTTTAATACCGGCGGGAAAGAAGTTCCCGGCGCCATCTAGCGCAGAAGATTCAAACTTTAACTTTAATGCCGTGGGTTTTTTTGGAGTTGAAATCTTCGCGGATTCTCTCACGGTCGAAGAGATGCATGATAGTCTCGCGGCGGGAAACAGCGTCGCGTGGTTTGGAGGACACGGCAATTCCAATATACACCTTTCTCCGATTACCGTTTCCGGTAACCAAATCACGATAGGTACAAATTATGGGGCTGCCGCAAAACTTCCAACGACGTTTTATTGGATTTGCGCCGACGGCGTTGTACAAACAACCCCAAACGTGACGCAGGACACGTACACAGTAACCGGCGATGAGGTATATGTGCGCTTGTATGTGCAACAGATCACGACAAATGGGGTCATTCGTGAAGCGTGGACAACTCCCTTTGTGGTTCTCCCGTCAGATACGATTTATGTTGATTGGGATACGGGGAACGCATCGAACATCGAAGGATTATTTAACGTCCGGTTGGCCGGATGAGGTGATAATAAATGGTAGATCCAATTACTGCAACGCAAACGCCAAAATATACAACAATCACCGTCTTGAGTTCCGACAATCCAAAGACAGAACCTTCACCGTTGACGGGGCGCAAGGGCGTCGCGTTTAGGAACTCCGGCGGCTCGGACGTTTGGGAATGTAACAACGACGGCAGCGGGAGTTTCACATTAGAACCCGGAGACGTTGATGCACAAATATTAGACTACTCGGTCGCGGTCGTGTTTTACTTTATGACCGCCGCGTCCTCGGCAACAATAGAACGCAAAGAGTGGATGTAAATGATAGTTAATATTCCGGTCTCAGGAGATCCGCCGTTCTATGCGGGGACGACACATCCGATATGGTGCGTTGTTCAGCAAGCCGGAGCGCCGATGGACATCACCGATATGTCGATCGTATGGATTCTCGCGGCGAATGTTAGTTCTACACCACTGGTAACAAAGACGAGCGTTGATCCAACGCAAATCTCACTTACTGATCCAACGGGCGGCGTGTTTAATATTCAGTTGTTGCCCGCTGACACGGCGACATTGGGCGGTCAGGTATTGTATCACGAAGCAAGAGCGGCGCTCGGGAGTGCAGAGGAAGTCCTATTCTCCGGTTCATTCACTATAACGCAATCCGACACAGTGGGGCTGGTATGAGAAGCTTCCCGGTGTACCAAATGGCCGCACTTGAATCCGTGATGCAAGGCAGAGCCGAATATATAAGCGGAGCGGACTTCTATCTTGAGTGGGTCGAGCTACCTAGTGGCTTTACAGAAATATGTCTGGAAGCATCATCATCTGAAACCACGATATTATCTGCATCATCATCTGAAACGATACAACTTGTAGGGGGTAATTAAATTGAAACGGCATCAGGATATTATTGATCCACCAATCACCGTAGGGGAATACACACAGATCACAGCTCCCGTGTACACCGATAACAACAATACAATACTCGACCCTAACCTTGCTACATATAGTATTACATGGCGACTATTAGGTGTCAAAGAAATTACACTAATAACAAGAACATCTACAAATGGAGAAATTACGGTTAATACCCCTACTGGATGGGTTACAGTCATATTAAACGGGCCTGAATCGGTTGGAATCACGAATGGGTATTATAAACACATTGCCGAAGCTGTCGATGCGGCAGGCAACAATCGAGGATTGTTCGAAGGTGAAGTGAGGGTAGTCAATGGCTAGTAGCATGAATATCACCGCCGATTTGGAATCTGATATTGACGGCACCGCAGCCACGCAACTCGTCTCACAACAGATGTTCGACCCCTTCTGTAGAGAGAAAGCCCAAGAAATATACGAAGCATCTCAAGACCTTGTTCCGGTTGATACTGGTGCCCTTAAAGAATCAGGGCATATTGAAGAGGTAGGCAGTGCGGTAGGTGAAGGGATTTGGTACGTTGTGTATGACGCGCCGACTAAAGACCAGTCGCGTTGGAAATCGTATGCTCTGTTTTTGGAGGAGGGAACTTCAAAGATGGCAGCGCAGCCGTATCTAAGGCCAGCAATGGCTCAAGTAATGGGTAAACTCTAAGAGGATGTCACAAATATTCGAGCGAGGAAGCCCGTTCGTTTCAACGGCGGGAGGAATCGCGTCTAACACGAAACTTAATTACTTATAGAGCCATATAATCTATGATGCTTTTAACCGTCAAAGCAAAGCTCAATCCAACCGACGAGCAACGGCAAGCCCTCTTAACCACTATGGAACGGTTCAATGAGGCGTGCAACTACGTTTCGTCTGCTTCATATCAAGAGCGAGTATTCGGCAAGCGGACGCTTCAAAAGCAGCATTATCGTTATATTCGAGATACCTACGGTTTATCGGCACAGTTAGCGGTCAGAGCGATAGCCAAAGTCTCAGAGTCATATCGAGGCAAAGGGCATCGGCAAGAACTTCATACATTCAAACCGCACAGCGCCGTCGTTTATGACCAAAGAATATTATCGTTCAAGTCACTCGATGCGGTTTCAATTCTGACACTCAGCGGACGGCTCCTTATCCCGTTCTCGGTTGGCGAGTATGCTCAACTTGACCAAAGACGAATCAGAGGGCAAGCCGACTTGATACTCCAAAAAGGCACGTTCTATCTCTGTGTGGTTGTTGAGGTTGATGAGGATGTGCAATACAATGCGGAAGGCTGCTTAGGCGTGGACTTAGGACTCGTCAACATAGCAACCACAAGCGACGGTCAGCACTTCAGCGGAGAGAAAGCCGATAACGTGCGAGTGAAATACACTAAACTGAAGTCAGCGCTTCAGTCGAAAGAAACCAAGAGTGCGAAGCGACATCTAAAGCGGACAAGCGGAAAAGAACGCAAGTTCAAAACGAACCTTAATCATTGTATTTCTAAGATAATCGTAGGAATAGCCAAAGACACAAAGAGGGTGATAGCGTTAGAGGATTTGACGCATATACGCTCTCAGGTAACGGTTAGAAAGGCTCAACGAGGGAGACTAGGTAAGTGGGCGTTCGGACAACTGCGCCAATTCATCGACTACAAAGCGCAGTTGAACGGGGTTCCTACTTTTGTAGTTGACCCGAAATACACGTCGAAGCAATGCTCGTGTTGTGGACACATCGACAAGAAGAACCGCAAGACACAGAGCGAGTTTGTTTGCGTTGCGTGTGGACACACTGAAAACGCCGATATAAACGCGGCTAAGAATATTGCTTCGAGGGCTGTAGTCAATCAGCCTATTGTATCCCTAAAGAAGTCGAAGGAGATACAAGCCCACAGCTTTAGCGTGGGTAATTGACACAAGCACAGCGTCCACAAAGCGAGGACAAAACACACACATAAGAAAAGCCACCACACGCATAAAAAGACGAAAACGAAACACAAGAAGAAAGAATGAACGCACTTGATTACGCTATTGTCGCAATGATTCAGGCAGACCCTGTGATGCAAGCGGGGTTATACAGCTTTCAAGGTCATCCAGCAGTGTTTACGTTTGTTCCAGTTCCAGAAGTTGACCCAGGGCCGCCACCTAAATTACCCTTACCTTTTGTCGTTTCAGAACCAAACGTAGCAGATGTCGAGGATGATACAAAAGACCTAGTTGGACATGATATTCATAGAGATGTACGGATTTACGATTATGATACAGCAGACCCACGAAACATGAATATGTGGTCAATGCGTCTACGAGATATTTTCCACAGGCAGGAAAAGACCTTACAATACTACATACTCAACTCAGGTGACAGCGAGCTCTTTACCGTAGGCCAGTGCTGGGTTACACACGGCCCCGTTATGGCTCCGGTTGAAGTAGACGAATACGTGCAAGGCAGGATACTCTCGCTTGTCATCCGCTTAACCAGAATACCTAGCACAATGCCGTACCCAATCTAACCATGCAATTCGCACAAATGGACGAATTAGAAAAGACCGAAGATGTGCATAGAGGATGCACAATCCTTCCCTTTACGACCATCTTCATAGGTGGTATGCCGGTTTCGATACGCTATACGATAAAGGATTTACTTACGATTGAACAGTTGCTTTGCATTCCATTATGGAGAGTTATTGACTTATTCGTCCTGAATATGCTCAGCGATACGGAAAAGAGGTTAATCTTGCAGTATGGCATCATAGGCTCTTCTAAAGAAGCCCTTTCATTACTCGATGAAGAACCGGACGAAAGACGTGTATTCCAGACCGCAGGACTTGAGCTTATACGTGCTATCGGTATGGAAGTTATCTATGACGATCACGGAAACCCTGTTGATGTAAGACCCCCCGAAGTTGATACGTATAAGCACGCTGAGATTTCAGAATTAAACTCACCAGTAAAAGACCATGAAAAGGTAGAGTTTGAAACATTTGGGCAGTGGTACGAAGACAGGTTAAGAGAGCTCTTTAAAACAGGTTTAACGCGCATCGATGAGTTCCTTGACCTTATGCCAGTAGAGATTGAGGTATACATAGATGCCCACGTTGCCAGGAATATATACGATAGGCAATTAAACGTTGCGCTTGCTTATGATATTGGCGCTATGATGGGCGCAAAGCCTAAACAAAGTTTGGCGTCTGTATTAAAGCAAATCGAATTTAAAGCTATCCATACGATGGGTAGTAAGTTCACCCGAGACAAAGCCAAAAAAGAAGCCACAAAGCGAGTAGCAGAGAGACAAAGAGAACGTGCATCTGTTGATGCACTCGTCAAGAACATGCCGCCACCTCCAGGGTTTCAAGGACCACAAGCGAACCAAAGCGAATCTCGGTAAGAATATGAGTGGTGAATATAAATGGAAAATGAAGAAACTCCGCAGGAGTTAGCCGCACTTAAGCGACGGTATAACGTCGGTGCGGCGGTCGCTAACCCGATTAAAGTTAAACTAGATCGGGAGCGCACGATTGATTTTAGAAGTAAATACGTTGAGAAGATGGAGCAGTTGCTAGGTCTGCGGCTTGGGCACATTTTAAAATTGTTTGAAGCTAGTGAGTGGAGCGAAGGTGACGTACTCGCGATACTTTGGGCCGGTTTGCTCAAAGAGAACCCCGATATGCCGTATGAGATTGTCAGTGAGATATGGGACGCCACACCTACTGAGAACCGCGCTACTGCGTCTATTGACATCATCTTTGGCATAATGAAACACCAGGGATTAGACATCGACCTCCAGACGTACCACGCGCTTGTTGAGAAATACGGCAAGGAAGCAAAGGCGCGTAGGGCTGAAGTAATGGAAGAAATCAAGAAACTCGAAACAGCGGAAGCGACGAAAAAGAAGAAGAAGGAGTAATTAAAAATTGGCTGAATCAGGCTCTGTAATCGGCTCGGCAGTAATCAACCTAAAAGGCAACTCATCAGGTTTCCTAAGCGACATAGAGTCCGCTATATCCGGCGCCAAGAGTAAAATCTCGGGTATGGGCGACGACATGGTAAGTGGACTCTCAGGAGTAGGGTCTGTAATGACTGCTGGCCTTACGGTGCCTATTCTCGCCTTCGCAGCTGGAGCCATCAAGTCTGGCGAAGACTACGAGCAGATGACTAATACGATCATTGACAAGACTGGCGCGTCGGGAGCGCAGCTTACTATGCTTAAGGGCGTCGCCTCTAATGTGTGGGGTAGCTATGCAATAAGCGCACAACAGGCAGGCACGGTGACCTCTGAAGTGTACGATCGTCTTAAAGCATTAAACGGTGGAATACCCCCTACTGCGGCACAGGTTAGAGATCTTACCGGCGCGTTTATTGAATACTCAAAGGTTACTGGTACAGACGTAACTACTGACACCGACCAGCTCACCGGCGCGATGAAACAGCTTAACGTACCTGTGGGCCAGCAAAAAGCCGCGCTTAATGACCTCACTGAGGTCTACCAGCATACTGGCGTCTCTGCTACCCAACTTACCAGTGATATGACGGCGAACTCCCGGTACGCACAAGCAGCAGGATTAACTTGGGATCAATACGCAGCGATGGTCGGAACGGCAGACGCAGCGCATGTTAAACTTCGCCCTGCGATGACTGCCGTGAATGCCGTTATAGCACAAGGAAGTAAAGAGGGGCTTTCAGCTACTGCGTCGTGGGCTGAGATGAATAAAGAGATGGCGACCTACGATGCGACCGGCCAGAAAGGGGCTTTAATTAGCAAGATGAGCGCCACACAGCTAACCTCCTTAAATTCACTATACAAGTCCGGCGCTACCAATCTTAACCAGCTTACAAAGGAATATTATACGAATAATGATGCGTTAGATCAATCGTATCAAAAAACGCTTACTTTTGGTGATAGACTTACCATACTAAAGAACCAGATCGAAGTCGCACTCGCTCCGTTAGGTCTTACGCTTATTGATATCGCAACAAAGGCGATGACTGGTTTAGAACCACTTATCGGCGTACTCGGAAAGGTACTGTCAATATTCAGCGGCCTTCCTGAGCCGATACAGATGGTAGGCATCGCACTTGCCGCCATAGTCGCGGCTATTGGGCCCATATTAATGATCTTACCGCAGCTTGTCGAGGGCTTTGGTATGCTTCAAACTGCCTTTGCGTTTATAAGTGGTGGTGGTATTGCTGATGCCTTTGGCGGTATTGCTGAGGCTATCACGGGAACGGTAGTTCCTGCTGCCGGCGAAGCTGCTGCGGCGTTTATGGCGATGGATTTACCGCTTTTGCCTATCATCATAGCCGTTGCAGCAATTGGCATTGCGCTCTATTTATTATATACCTACTTCAAGCCGTTTCACGATGCTGTGAATGAGGTCGTAGGCTGGGTTAAAGAGCTTGTAGGCGACCTAGCTTCCGGCAACTTTGGGAAGTTTGGAGCCGACTTTGCCGCAGGAATTAAGACGGCTATAAGTGACCTCCTCAACTTTGATTGGGGTGGACTCGGGAATAAAATAAAAATAGGAATCGAAACCGCGCTTGCTACCTTTGGGACGTGGCTGTGGGGTCTCATACAACCGTTGCCTATGAAACTATGGAGCACTTATATTGGCATATGGGCGCAGATAGGGACATGGTTATGGAGTCTCATACAACCGTTGCCTCAAAAATTATGGAGTGCGTTACAAAGCGCAATAGGCACATTTGGAGCGTGGTTATGGAGTCTCATATCACCAATACCGGGCGAACTTGGAAGCGGTATTCAAAGTGCTATCTCAGGCTTTGGCGCGTGGCTGATGAGTGCGGCATCGGGATTCTTCGGAGGTTTGCCCGGTAAGATACAAGGAGCTATTTCTGGACTAGGTGACTGGCTTATCAGTGCAGCTTCGGGCTTTGCTACTTGGCTCTCTAATGCGGTCCAGAACGCGATTAAACAACTACCTGGTGGCAGTCAGGCGTTATCCGCAGGAGGCACAGTCGCGAGTGCTGCTGGCGGCGCAGTAAACGCCGTTACATCACTACAAACAGGCGGCACAATCACCTCTAGTGGGCTATTCAACCTCCATGCTGGCGAAGCAGTAATACCGCCTGAGAATACTACGGATATGGGTGGTAACTATACCTTTACAGTCAACTTCAACAACGCAACTATCCAAAGTCAGGCACAAGCGGAGACGTTTAGCAGGATTATGGCATATCAAGCAACCTCGTTAATGAGAAGGCAAGGATTGAGTAAAGGATAAGGAGAATAAAAATGGCAACAGCAGTATCGTTCGTAGCACAGACTCCGACAAAAAAAGGAAAAGCACTCGCTTTCGTAGCGTGTGGCGTATCCGGCTCGGATACCGTAGCCCTTTTGGATGGAGTAAAGAATATCTTTATAGTTGAGAACTCAGACCCGGTTAATACGCATACCGTAAGTCTTACAACTCTACCCGATAACTGGGGGCTTACGCCGGCTGAGACGTTTGTGATTCCCGCAGCGGGTGCGTTTATGGTGAAACTAGACCCCGTTGAGTTTGGCGCACTGCCCATTCTCTCTTACGACTCACCCACAACCCTAAGCGCCGCATTGATGCAACCATAAAATGACAGGCACAGGTAAAACGTATTGGAATGGGGTTGACCTTACTCAGTCCCCGTATTATGCTTTTCTTACGTCTAATACGAAGTACAACTGGCTGGAAGGGCTTACGTTCACTCAAGTCCCAACCGGGCAGAATACGATGGTTAGCACGTCTGCGTATCCATCTAAAATGGTGCTTACGCTTGAGTATAAGCTAAAACCACTCGCTAATTTGGGCACGCTAACGGGCCCTTCACAGACGCGGGAAGAACTGCACGCGGCGTGGTGTGCGCTCGAGGCACTTACTGACCCTATATTACAAGGTGAAGGGAAGCTCACGCTCGGTGAGTACCCGGGTAGTTACTGGATAGCAAAGAGACTCCAGAGCACCCCTACCGATGAAGCCGATTATCCTGCGATGGCCGATGTCCAATTAGAGTTTGCTGTCACGGGCATGGCGTACTCGGTAGCGACTTCTACAGAATGGGCTACAGTTAAGAGCCCAGTTACCACGTTTACCGTTACCTCGAACGGAGATGCGCTGGCATACCCGTGTTGGAACTTCTATACGGGGTCGCCGATAGTTGATAGCAATGTTATTATCACAAACGAAACGACTAACGAGTCAGTAACGTGGAATGGCTTGATGTCCCCGGGCGATGAGTTACAGTTTATCATGGACGATGAGTATGGCGAACCGGGTACTGTAGTAGTGAACGATACCCCGCAAGGTAATATTAAAGGCCCAGCATGGCCGCATCTTGTCCCAGGAGAGAATGTTATCAATGTCACTATTCAAGGCTCTGGCTTAGGTTCATCCGGCCCATCAGGATTAATCGAAGTTGTATGGAGGGACAGGTTCAACCGTGGCCAGCTTACCGTACCTACTCCGTCTTCAACCGCACCAGTTTTGCCGGTTTTGATATACTTAAAAGGTGCGGACGCTACTGGTTATGGAAGCGGCTCCTCAGGTTCCTATGTCTTTTACGGCAACGTTACGGATATCTATGGGAAACTATTAACAGGGGTTGAACTTGAACTCTTCTGGTTGTGGGAAAACCCAGGACCGTACCCACAATTCGGCCCGATGCAGGCGGTAACAACAGATTCAAATGGGCATTTCGCGTTTGCTGCCACAAGCCCCGCAACTCAATTCGACGCTGCTAGAAATGTTGTTATCCAAGCCAGCTACGCCGCCCACTTTGCTGGTGATGAAACACACGCTCCAGCGTGGAGCCCGTATGTCAGTGCGTTCCCCCCAGCAAGCAGACTACCAACGTGGCTCGCGATTTCCAATGTAGTGAACTCAGGAAATAATTTCACCTTTGGGGGATTTTTAGGGCGGGACATAGCCCCAGCATCAGATTATCCGATTTCAAACGAACCGATTTACCTACAGGTTTCTAACGTTAGTGCAACGGCTCCAAACAGCAGTTGGGCGATGGCCCCGCACGTACCACAGTCTACGTGGGAAGCGGCTAATCCTTTTGAAGTTGGTTGTTACACCGATTCAGACGGCGTTTTTAATATCTATTATACCGTTGGCCCGAGCACCACACAAGTGCCAAATTTCTATTTCCGTGTGTGGTATCCTGGGGACCTTGTTTACAATGGCGCGGTAAGCGTGAACAGCAGCGGTGCAAATACGGCTATTACCGTTAACCAACCTGAGAACTGGCCTGCAGCAACGCCGGGAGAAATCAATTATATCGTCGCAATGCCGGTAGCTATGGTCTCTGGGCTGACAACGTATCCAGGGGTGCCATACAATAACGGCCAGTACGTTACGCAAGGTCATACTTTTACCGGCGGTCAGATGAATTGTTACCCCAACCTACCCAGCGCAGGACAACTGCAATACTTCGCCTCACTTGGTTTTAATTCGTGTTATCTAATCGCCCCCGATGAGGATAACCAGATTAACGAGTCTGCGTGGAACGTTACTGGCATAGATGGCAACCCGAACATACACGTTGAGGGTACGTATGACACATGGGATTGGGAGTATAATTACATAAAAAGCCTCGGGATGACGCCGGTTATTGATGTATGCCACTCTATCTGCGGGGGTGGTTACTGGTACGACCAGTCCGCGCTTTATAGTTCTATAGACGCTTCGACCGGACAACCGACAGGACCAAGGTACGGCGGATGCTTTGAGATGTACCGCGGCTATCTGGAAGCACTTGTCGCCGCAGGTTGGGAATACGTCGCAAATGAAACCGGACTGGCACAGAATACCGGCACAGACCCCTCCTATTCACCGGGCCCGTATGATAACTGGATTGACTTTTGCATCAGTTGTGGCTTTAAAGGCGTGGTGAATTATAATGGTGGGGGCGATGGCCTATGGGCGTGGCCTCCGGACAGTGACAACTTTAATGACTACTGGATGAACATAAGTGCGAGCTGGATTGGCCAACATGCAACGATCCTCAATAATTGTGAGTACTATTATACTCAAGTCCCGAACCTTGTGCATCCAAACGAGGGGATGAGCACCATGACCGATACGGACGCTATCGAAGAGATAGCCTTAGCAGGGCAACAGGTAGGAATCCCAACCGGGATATTAGCAGGTGTCTGGCCTGACGCCCCGTTGCAGGGCGTTGACAACGAAGCGTATGACAATACCCGTACCGGCTTTGGTGCAACGTATTCATCCCTGCTAGCGTGGTCATACGACAATGGTTGTCCAATCACGACATTTGGGGTGTGGTTCCAGCCTAATAGCTCGTCGCTGTTAATGAATTATTACAACAGTCTCGGGTTTCATGATATCGTGGTAGGGTTAATACAAGAATACCCCCCGTTGAACCCGCCGCCGTCACCACCGCAACGGATGCCCAACCTGACACTAAATTCAACTGAAGAAAGCGGCGAATTTACGTTTTTTGGACAACTCACCGATTTAATAACCGGAAACCCTATAGCTGACGCTTCAGTGTACCTCCAATGGACGCCGTGCATCCTTAAGGATAACGCTCAGATGGACTACGGCGCAGTACCACTCAACGGGTTTGTCTGGAATAATACAAACTCTGGCGGGAGTTGGACTGGCCCAGCTACAGGCGCAGCCCCAGCGACAACAGATTCAAACGGCAACTGGACATCAAGTGCAATCGACTTACCTGCCGGAACCTATGATTTCCGTATATGGTTCCCGGGCAATAGCACGTACCTCCCGACGTTCTACCCGTATTCTATCTACGGTTTCTCAGTGCTGAACGGTTCGTCAGGGACTACCCCGACCACACTTAGCTTATCGGCAAGCACGTTGACCCCTAAGGTGAATCAGTCATATACTTTAACCGCTACGTTGGAGACTGGTTCAACGCCTATTTCAGGTCAAACCATCAATTTCTACACAAGACCCGGGGCTACTCTTGTTTATAGTGGGACTACTAACTCAAGCGGCGTAGTTACCACGTCAACATTCAGTTCAACATCAACACAAGAGATACCCTACTTCGCATCGTATGATGGTACAACCACGTACGTACCGGCGACAAGCCCCGAGGTGGACGTCACGGTAGTTGCTCTCTCATCGACGCTTACCTTGACCGCCAGCCCTACAACAACGGACACAGGAACCACCGTTAATCTCACAGCCACACTCACGAGCAATAGTCTGCCGGTCACGAATATGCCCGTTACTATCACGTATTATTTTGGAGGTAGTGAATATACTGACGTTAATTCCCCAGTGACTACGGACCAAAACGGAAATGCCACATTCTCAGAGAGCTTCCCAACAGCAGGGGTGTATACATACTACGCCGCGTTTGCCGGAAGTGGCGTTTACCCAGCGGCAACGAGTTCCGCTTTAGATCTAACCGTGCTCACACCCACAGCGATATCACTTTCTTCCACAAACCAAAACCCAAACCCAGGACAGCCATTCACCTTAACCGCCACGCTGACAAACGAACTCACGAACGCCCTGATCACCTCTGAATCAGGGGTTAGCATTTACCACTATGCACCTGGCAGTACGACCCCAGTCTTTGACCTAACCGACGGCACGACCGACTTAGCGCTCGGCACCGTAACGTGCAGTGCAAGCTGCCCTTCATCTGGGGCGTATGAGTATTACGCGACGCTGGCACTTGACGACACCAATTTTTATGACACCTCAACAAGCGCTGCACTTCCTATCACCATATTCACCAACACAGCGCTTACTCTCACCCCCTCGTCCACTTCAATCACCTCGGCACAGACCCTTACACTTACTGCTGTGTTGGAAACGGCAGTCGAGACTGGGGTTGTAGGACAAGCGTTCATCTCGGGCGAGACGGTGCAGATCTGCCAAACCCTTAGTAGCACGACCACTCAACTATATAGTGCCACCACCAACGCAGACGGCGAGATTGAGTTTGAAGGAGAGCTTGCCATTGGCACATATACGTTTTGGGCTACGTTTGCCGGAGATCCTACGAACGGTTATAATGCATCCACCAGTTATACGGTTTCAGTTACTGTTACCCAAGCCGTGACCTATCTATCATATGAAGGGGTAACTGGTGTAAATACATCCACTGGAAACGAAACCTTTACTGTAGGATTTGAGCCTATAGCGGTACTATTTTGGTGGACGGCGCAGACTGGGACGGGTTCATGGAGTCCTGACGCTCAGGCTGGCTTCGGCTTTGCTGCGAACACGGGAACGGTCGGCGAGGGGTATATCTCTAACGCCATACAGAACACTATAAGCACTACCAGCGTCGCCGGGCGCAAGTTTAACTCTGGCGCGGCTATAGGCCTCGCCCAGCCTTCGGGGAGCAACCTTGGTGAAGCTACTATCACATTTACTTCAACTGGTTTTACCCTTGATTGGACCACGGCACCTTATGGTGCGTTCGCACTTTACTATTTGGCTCTTGGGGGGACGGGTTACACCAATGCAGCGGTTGTATCGTGGACTGCAAGCACAAGTGCAGGTACGCAGACCGTAACAAACAGCCTTGGATTCACACCGGGCTGTGTCATCACAATAGGAAATGCAGATCCGAATGCTTCACCTGACTCATACACTGATGCATACTTTATGATGGGCGCTCTAGACGCCAGCGGCAACCAATGGTCAAAGAACGAATATGTTAGAAATGGACAAAGCACGACATCAGCCCATGGGATTCAACTTACCACTTCACATATTGTAGGATTATCTGAAGCGACCGCCAGCATCGATTGGCAAGCTACGGGGGCCATAATCACCGATGGCTTTACCGTTGACTGGCTTTCAGGACAAACAGCTCCAAATGCAATGCACTTCATGAGCCTTTGTCTTGGGGGTGGTAATTATGAAGTTGGGTCGTGGAATAAGAGTACAACTGTGGCCCCTCCAACCGTAACTACTACTATTAACCTTACCAACACGTCGCCCCCTACTCCGGTCGCAGTGTTCACCACAAACCGCTGCGCCGTAGCATCGACAAGCTCTGGTGCTGGGTATCGTTTATCGTTAGGTGCGAGTGCAATAGGGTCTCCAGGAAGTACTGCCCTCGGGGCTGTCCTCTGCACCAGCAAAAACGGCGTCGTTCTTTCATCAGGCTCAGCAACGGACACGTATAAGTATAATAATCCATATAATAACCTTATCGTTGCCGCGAGCGATACAGAAGGGTATGACGCTATTGGATATGCTGGCGGCTTCGCGTTAGGTTCCTTTAGTAATACGTGGACGGCGAACAACAGCGTGGCCACGCAGATTTGCTATATCGCAATAGGGTACTAATTAAGGATAATGAACTACATACCAGACTACACCTTTGAACTGCGGCAGATAAACGGCGACCCAAACCACGGTGGCCGCTATAACCTTATCCAACAGCTACCAGACCGCATGCAGCCGTACCTCACCAGGCAATTAAGTGCCGCTGACAATATCTCCCTTAACCTCCCTTTGAATAGCAACGCCGCGCAAACCATCCTTGCCATAAAGTCAGACTTAGAAATCTGGTGGTACGGTAAAGATATGGAGTTAAAACAGGTCTTCGTCATCATCCAGAAAGAAAGGTACAAAGACTACGGCGCGACGAGCATGACCGGCGGTTCAAACCGCTTGGGTAGCGGCAGCGGTGCGAATCTGAATATTAGCGCAGACGGGCCGGAACAGTACTTGACACGTTATATAACGAATAACTACTCAGTCACGCAGAGGTTAGCTTCTGATATTATCGATGACATTTGTGTTGAAATATGGCAGGACGGCCTGATAGCATCGGCATACGTTGACCCGTCATTAGATATGCTTATCGATATCGACATAAGCTGGGAGAACATCCAGACGGCGATTAACAACATCATCAGCCAGGTTGGGGGTTATCTACAGGTGCAGTTTAACCCAAACAACCCCGCACAGAGGGTGCTTAACCTACTACCCTTGCCAAGCGGTGTCGCGCAACCCACTGACATAGGCACTACTTCCCCGGTACTTCCACAGTAGAGTGAAACCATGACCACACCGATAATGACGATGGAGAAAAACCTCACTGGGATAGACGTTTTAGAGGATAACTCCAGTTTGATTACCCGCCTGTACCCGCGTGGTTCTGGCTCTACACCTTCTGAGTTGTGTTTGGATAATCCCGCTTATTTTCCCGCAGCACAAAACCTTGTGTTTGACCACGCATCGGGTGAAGCCGCGTATTTTAGGCTTCCTAATCCCTATAGTGCGTATAACGGTTATACAGGCGATGGTCAACACCTCCCAACAGGCTATGCGGTGTATAGGGATACGACGCTTGCCTATGATTTGGAACCATTGGGTACAACCACTTTAGCACCTGATTCAACAGGTGGCAACCCACACACTTCTAATGGGTTTCTTATTGGTCCTCAGTTTGCGGTCGCCCAAATGTTTCATATGAGTGGTACGTGGGCTATCTACTCTGTTTCGCTCCAGCTTCAGCGCATCATAGGAGGGGGTAATAATGGTGCCCCTCAAACAACACCCACACAATGGACAACGCAACCGAAGTTTATTGTTGCATTATATTCTGCAATCCCGTCTAGTGCGGTAAGTGTTGGAAAAATGCCCACACAGGTGGTCGGGTATCATGTCCCGTATCAGGGGCCGTTATGTTGGTGCTACGGAAATTTACTCTCTATTGATTCAACCGCGCCACAATGGTACGAGTTTCCATTTCAGGTTCAACCTAATACGTGGACGGGGTGGGTCGCTATAGTTGTTATGCCGTATCCAACAAGCAATAAACAATGGAGTCTTAACGATTATCTTGCATTTGGTGGGTCGGCCCCCCTCACAAGTAGTTCAAATACATTCAATACTATATGTGGCCATGGAGTAACAGCTAAAAATTGGGAAGTTCCCGTATCGGGATACTCGACGCCCTTTGGTGCCCAGATGGCGTTTAAGTTAAGGGTTGTAGAAACGGACGTCACTTCCCAGTTTTACCAAGCATACGACCAGTACCCCGGGAGATTCGTTGAGACGCCGATTGAAAATTACGTTCCAAACTCACAATACGTATTCCACTACCAACACGCCCCGTACCTGACGGACTGGGATGCGTATCAGGCGTATGGCAAATTTGAAGGGACGTATAAGGACGATACGCTCACCACGCAAGCGGCGTTACTCGCAGCGGGGTCACAGTACCTATCGTCTTATTCACAGCCCACGATGACCATAAGTCTAGGTGCGGTAGACCTCTACGAGATCGACCCGAACGTAAACTGGGATGATGAGCTAACGGTAGGCGGGACGGTCATGATACGTGACGGAGACCTTGACCTGGAACAGGAGTGCATTATTACTAAAATGGTAAAGATGGACCTAACAAAGCCGCATCAGATTGACACCTTAGAGATGAATAATATACATATGACCACCCAGGGGTACATGGCTCAACTTGGGGGGTCAGCGAATAAAGTTAGAAAATACCAACAAGGTCAAACAGTAGAAACACCGTACCCGGCTGCTGTCGCCGCGACTTCTACTTCTCCAGGAACCATGACGTTTTCAATTCGTGATGTAACAACGCTCGCACAGGACGTACGGCTAACTGTCGATACACCGGGTTCATTCACTTTAACAGTCGATGGGACGCCATTAGGGCAGACATTCGCAGGGTATTCTAATGTTGATATTATGGCGTACCTTAAACAATCTCACAACGGGCAACCAACTACCGGAGAGCACACCGTAACGGTCTTGCCGACGTCATAGGGGATAGTATGACCTGCCCAGAACGCGACGAGAAAGATAAACGACGGCTGCGCCACTTTAAGGATTATTACAAAGCCCTTAGAAAGAAGTATGACCTTAGTACAGATTATGATTCGCTAGTTTCTATTGTAAACGAAGCTATGGATAAGAATAGAGATCAGACTCTTACATACCAAACGGGCTCTATGAACTATTGGATAGCGGCTGCAACGTACAGCAATGGCATGTCCGCCATTAAAAAGGACTATAAAATAATTGACTTTCATCAGGTGGTTGGAGCTTCCTGTGGTCAGGGAACGTGTGCTGGCCCTCAAGGAAGTTTTGTCTCAGACTGTAACGCTGCAGGTATAAGTCCAGTACTCAATAACTCAAATGACCAAGGGGGTGGATGTTCTGGGAGTAGCGCTGCATCATATTATGCTGGACTAAAGAAAGATGGTATAATGGCTGCAGGGGGAGAAGTCGATTGTGCTGCCGAGATGGCTGTATGTATGGGTGCAGGCGTAATCGCAATGAACTATGGGGGTGCGCTCGTAGGGAACGGCACTATTAATGTATTTGTACAGGATGACTGTGGGACTGCATGGAAGGTCACAAGCCCCGGCTGCGCTAGTTATCTTGAGACGTATGATGGGGGCGGTACGATATGGGAGGGTTGGGGTGGAATTAGCACGGCTGCCCCAGGTGCGAAGGCTGCAGGTTGTTTAGAAGTAGGGCTGTTGTTAGCGGGTGAATCTAACGCTGAGGGCATAGGGACTGCAGAAGAAGTTATAAGCTGTATGGAATCGTGCATTGACTCCCTTGGTTTTTGTTCTGGGGCTGGGTTATGGGACGGGTGTGGGAGCGATTCTGCTGCCATGCTTGAGCAATTTGGAGACTACTATGATGAGATGCAAGCAGCAGGCACATACAAAGGGCAAAGCTTTGCTCCGAACACCACTACAACGATAGATAAACGGTTTAGCGGCACAAGCCCGACACCTACTCCAACCCCGACACCCATTGGCTCAGCACCAAACACAAACCTGTGCGTCAGGGTGCGGGCGTACCAACCAGGAGTAGAGTAGTATGGCTTGGAGGGGTACACGTGGAGCGTTACCTAGTGAGTATGACCCACGGGATCGCACATTCCCCCGCGTCACACCCGCACAAGCTGCGGCCCTCCCGTCATCAGTAGACCTGCGCCAATACGACTCCCCAGTCCGAAACCAAGATGGAGTAGGCTGCTGCGTGGCTGCGGCGTCGTGTGGTGTATATGAGTGGTTAGTACGCAAACTCGATATGTCTGCGTGGTTTAAGACGAGCATGCTTGCTATCTATTACTGGGCCCGGCTGCTCGACGGCATGGAGGGCTCAGACGGGGGCACGTATCCGAAATCTGCGATTACCGCTATGACCAATACCGGAATGGCGCACGATTCATTATGGCCCTTTGGTTCAGAAGTAAATTGTAATGTGGCTAATTATCCCGAACCTACGAACGTTAACACGGCACCCACTTCAAACGTTACCGCTGACGCTGCCAAGAATAAAGTAACTTCTAGCTATAGCGTAGCAACGGGAGTAACGGTAGCAGGCAGTGGAGACTCAGTAATTACTGTGATGGGTCTAAACGATGCAAAGAACGCGGTTGCACAGGGCTACCCTGTTATGTTTATACTTTGTGCAGATGAATACGACCCGTTAATGCATTCTTCCCCGATGTCTGGGCAATCATATGGGCTAATCCCAAACCTCTCAGACTGGACTACACTGCCAGACCACGGACAGGTCGTGATGGGTTATGATGACTCTATCACAAACGCTGATAGTACGACCGGCGCGTTCATCGTAAAGAACTCGTGGTCTACTTTGTGGGGTGACTTGGGATACGGATACCTCCCATACGCGTACGCGAACAATAGTGCAATGTATGATGGGTGGGTTATTAGTAATGAAGCTGAGATCGTGAGGCCAACTCCGGAGCCTACGCCTGGCGGCGGCGGAGCTCCGAATGTAAACCTCAACGTAAACGTGCGTGGGTATCAACCAGGAGTTGAATAAGTTATATGAGATGTCCCAAGGCTATGAGGCCGCCGCGAACCGTAACGCGAAACCCAACACCACCACCCGCACCACCTGGCGCAACCGCGTCATCACAGTACCTAATCTACAAATTTGCCCAGAACTCAACGACTATCACCAACTCTGGTAGTGGGGGGGATACCTACAACGGAACCGCGGCACGTGCCCAGTACGCCAAAGACTCAGTTGGTTATCCTATATGGGGGCCGTTGAACGCGAACCTTGATGGGATACAAGTACCAGGGGGTATTGACAACCCATATGGGCATACGTGGCAGTTTGGAATAAACATCAACCAGTGGTGGCCCGTCAATGGTGTAATTGATTGCGTGCTTGTCGGCAACGATGGAAAACTGTTTAGCGCCGGAAATGACCTCTTTTATGCGTACCTCCATGAGATGTGTACGTGGAATGGTGATTGTAGCGATGGATTAACCCAATCAGGCCAGCATTACCTCAATCTTGAAATTGCCTATAATGAAGAACCCTCGTACTCAGTCGATGATGTCCAGTTTTATCTTGGCACCGAGAGCAGTAAGCCAGTTAAACAGACCGCATCAACTGGAGATGAAGGTAGGATATATTGGGCGTGGGATAATGAGCTATTGCTAAATACTAATTATTATTTTCAGATTTCAGTAAGTTTAGAAGACCCAGGTCAGTGGGCTGCGATGCCAAATTATTGTGTTGGTAATTGTACATACGGGGGTTCAACGTGCTCTGACGCCTCAGTAACCGGGTTTCCGTGTGGCTGTTATATTTATGTGTGGAGAGAAGACAACGTAGCCCTTGATTTATCTGGTGGGGGCAACTGGGCTGACGATGTTGTTTTATGGAAAGGTGGTGGTCCGGGTCCCGGTCCACCTACTCCAACCCCAACACCAGGAACAGCCCCAAATGTCAACATGTGCGTCAACGTGCGAGAGTACCAACCGGGCCAGGAGTAAAAGAACAAAAACAAGGAAGGGGAACCATGAAAAGTGCCAACAAGAAATATTGTAGAAGTTGAAGAAGCGATAATCAAACGACTCGACATCCATAGAAAAGAGCTTACCGCTATGGAAGAGTGCACAAAACAATGCCAAATCTCCATCGGACAGCACGACGAACGGCTCAGGGCGTATGAAGAGAACAGTAAGCGGCAGAACGGGACTCTTGACAAGCTAAGTGAGGATATAGACTCAGTAGCGCACGGGGTAAATGACATCGTCAAGAAAGTTGACGCAATGGACACAAGCATAGCAAACCGCGTGAATGAGATAGAACGCAACGGAATCAAACGTGATGCCACGAGTGATATAGCCGTGAGAGAACGGGCGGATACTCGCGAGGTGCATATACGAGCAGAAGTGGATAACTTAACGAAAGAAATTGCCGAAGTAAAGCGCTTGGGTGGAGCACGAATGGCGGAGATAGAGCGGATCGCGCTGAAAAGCGCCGCAGAACATGAACAGTGTGCCATTGACCGGATAGCGGCAGCGAGAGAAGAATCTGGGGATGAAATCGCCGCACTTAGGGTAGAGTTCATTAAGCAACAGTCGGAAGCGATGAGCAATATTCAATGGAAAATCATAGCTGCGCTTTCGTCACTTGCGTTCCTGTTTATACTGGTCTTTATCTCATACTCGTTTCATGTGTTTGGAGGCTTACCATGACAGAAGAAAACCACGACGCTATAATACGCCACGAGTGCGCGATAGGCGAACTGCGCGAGCAGGGTGAAGTTATCCTTAAAAGATTAGATGAACAGGACGCGAATGACGTAGCTATCAGGGATGAACTCATAAAAAAGATAGAGGATAACAAATCCAAATTTGGTGATGCGATGTGGGCTATTGCTATGCTACTATTAGGTGGCTTTGTAAGTGGCTTTATTTTTGCTATTCTTTACATGATAAAATAGAGGAGGTGAAAAACATGGTTACGTTATCTCTCAGTGGACCAGTAAGTAGCTGGGTAACTATCCCAGGGCTTATACTCCTTTTAGGTTTCTTGGTGTTTGTAGTGAACAGTCTCGGAAGTTATTTTGCATTGACTTCCGGCGAAGCGGCTCTTGTTGGGTTCATTGGTCTGGTTTTAGCGGGTCTGGTCACGCTGCTTAAAGAAGAAGAAGCGCCAACGCCTGCACCAAGCCACATGTAAACCCCTCTTTTTCTTTTTTTTATTACTTTTCAAATCTAACTGTAGCTTAACTGCCTATTGCTTATATATAAATCCTGTTTAGAGCGAGCTGTGGCTTTAATTTTATAGCACAATGCAAATACCCTCTGAGTTACGGCTTGTGTTAGGTATCCTAAGGGGTTTTATTATACTACAGCGTCCGGTACAGTCCTCCATGCATCTGTCTTATTTTCAGGCCATTCTTCAATCTTATAAATACCGAAAATCTTTCTTACTTTTTGGGTTAGATGTTGTGGAGTAGCTACATATAACTGTGCTTGTGGGTACGATTGACTATAAAATAATAACTGACCTAGTGCTGCTGTCATGTGTGAACTGGAATCACTTATTTTTACTTCTATTATTTTAGGTGGCTTTTTTATGATGTAATGCCCGCGCCTCTCTCTTTCAATACCGTTAATAAAAATATCGATACGTCCGTTATCGCACGACAGTTCAGTTGTGTGAGCCATTCCGCGTTCAGCTAAAGATGCACATATAAAATCTCTATATTTTTTCTCGCCTGCGGTTTTTACGTTGCCCGTTTCTCTTGCTTCTTCTATTAACAATGCTATAAGTTCATCGTCATTTATTGCAAATCTTCCAAAGCTAACATTCTTAAGTTTCTTACGACGGGCTTCTGAGGTATATTTTGGGATCTCGTGGTGGTAACACTTGTTACAAACCCAATTTCGTAAGTCTACTACTTTAAACTTAAAACCGCAAATAAAGCAGGTCTTATCTTTTAAAACAGTTTCCATATATACTAATTAGCATAATGTTATAAATAACTAGTTATTTATAGCAATAGTGTATTATAGTAATGTGAGGGTGATTACAACGGAGAAAGCGATACCAGTAACTATCGAAACATATTGGATGTTGCGTGATAAACGCGAACAGATGTCTAAGAACTTAGACAAACACGTGACCTTTGATGAGGTCATCAGATCTTTGATTGAATATCAGAAAGAAGAGGATTGAAAAATGAAAAAGATAGCAATTTTAGGAACGATTGCATTAGTCATCTGCGCGATAGCAGTAGCGGGTTGCACATCATCAACGAGCAGCAACCAAGCGACAAGTGCAACGACACAGCCCAACGCTTTCTTGGAACAGTACCTCTCAGCCTACAAAAACGGGCTGTACTTAGATAGCAACCAGACCGTCCAGGCGTGGGAACTCAACTGGATTAACAGCACGTCAGCACGCGTGCAATATACGGTGCTCAATAAAACTACAAACGCGATCGTGAATGCAGATGAGACTTTTTTGGTATTTCCAACGACACAAGACGCGACAAATTACGTTAACGCCATGAACCTGACAGCATACAGCCTCGCTAAAACGGTCTACACAGGTGGGGCCTATCAGATTGCAACGGGCCACACCCCGCAGGTTTACAAAGTGTACCAGTACAACGAGGGAAATGCGTTAGATATCTCGGCGTACCAGCTTCATGAGATTCAACAAGCCGATAACATCGTTTTTGTAGCTACAGCAAAAGAGTTGAGCTAAGTGGTTTATAAAACGAAAAATGAGGTGAAGAAATGACTGACGAAGAGAGAGAAGCAGCACTTAAAAAGCTTGCCGAAGTAACAGAGGCATTTCAACCATTTATAGATAGCGTAACAAAAGCTTTTTGGGCTCTGTCCTTATGGGCTATCGAAAATAAAGAAGTATTTGAAAAAGTCGTTGAGGAATTAGAGAAGCTAGAAAAAGAGGGGAAAAAATGCAACCAATACCACTAACACAACAGATAGACGTCGCTGAGAACAAAACACCATTCAGGCGTGGTCTGTTAATAGGCTTTGTAATCGTGCTGCTGTTCTGGCTAGGTGTTCTTATTTTAGGTGGGGCGATGCTGATACTGCATTGAACAAAACAACTCTAATGACTATTATTGTTTTTAATTAAATACACTGTTTAAAAGTAAACATATATATACTATTAAAGCCTTTAGTATATTGCAGGAAACTGCAAAGAGGTGAAGAAAATGTGTTCATACAAATGTAAACTTTCGGGAAAAGAGTGTTTAGTCTACACACAAGCGGAGCCGTGTCCAAACCGAGAGATTTGGCAGCACTCACTTGGTTTTGATTGCTGTAGGCACTTTGATTGGTCAAACGTTAACTTGGTGGGTCCTGTATAACCCACTTCTTCTTTTATTACGTGGGTGAAAAATGACAACTATAGACACAGTAATCGTATTCGCCGCGCTCTTCTTCGCGTTTTGGTTGTTCTCATGGTACTGGACATATTCAAGGGATTAAAAATGAGGTGAAAAATGACTAACGAAATACCAAAATTCGCGGTTTATTGGTTACGGTTTTTTCCGTTTATTTTCTTTTACAAATTAGATGGTAAATGGGTTAGAAGCCGCACATACTTCCGGGAATGGCGCAAACATCTTAAATCATTAGAAGAAAAATGAAGGGCTTGAAAGATGACTGAAATCCATTTCCTTAACCCAAATCATTTCGAGTATGTATGCTCGCAGTGTATGGAGCGGGCGGCAACAATCTATATAATAGAGGATGAGAAGCAAACAACGTTCTGTAAAGGATGTTATGCAAAGAGGGGGAAAAATGACTGACTTAGGAAAAAAGATAGCTGCGATGAGTGATGAAGAGTTTGATAAATTCTTAGAAGATATGGAACGTGGCTATTTTGAGTACTTAGAAAAAGAAGAAAAGAGGTGAAATGTTATGCAGAGTGCGGAAGAAAGTTATGAAACGCTTGTGCGAAACATGCTTGTATGTGGGTTCCACACGTCAATCAAGCACGTTAAGAATCATCAATACGCTTGGCGCAGGGACAGTTGTTATAAAGAATATTCAATCGTTAAAATCACTGAGCCCGTTATGGATATTTCTACGCCAATGCGTGTAGATTACTGGAAAGGAACAGTACAGAAAGATTGTGCCGAACCAGACTGCCGCAGTTTCGAGCTCCATTCTATGCCGTGGGGAACGTATCTTATAAAGATAGAAACTAATGACGGCGGCGTAGATGAGATTGAGTGGTGAGTTAGATGTCAACATATTGTAAACTTCATAATGAACTTTGCCAGGAATCGTGCAGCATGGAAACGTGCCACGATAAGAGGATAGTTCATCAAGATTATTACACAATTTGCATACACGGTAGATTTGAGTATAAAGGGATTGTTCGTGAAGTGGTGAAAAATGACAACCATACGTCTTAACGACTCCACAGCGAAAGAACTTAAATCCTTATGCTTCCGCACCGACTCGTATGAGAAAGTAATAGCGATGCTTATAGCGAGTTTTAAGAGATACGACCCGCGATGGGAAGCGATACAGGATTTAAAGGCGGCGGTAGAAAAATAGTCTTTTGTTCACTTGTTCAAGTGATATGCAACCGCGTCAGGATGCGAGCATATAGCATTCTTGAGTAAATAATACCAATTCCGCAAGTAGAGATTCACGTCAATCGTATCGACGCGGTCAATCTCTGTAGTGAGTTGGTGCAGGTCATCATCTGGACGTAATTTTTACGAGCCATACAAAAGATGTAATTATGCGCCCCTTTATAAAAGAGTGGGTAATGCATTATCCACCCCTTTATAAAAGAGTGGGTAATGTACCGAGTGATAAGAAAAT
>Ga0187850_10000926_pt1 | contig 35156 bp, 26 predicted proteins | sample June2016WEW_4_15_FD_132436 | JGI IMG/M metagenome (GOLD analysis project Ga0187850, IMG submission 132436) | Peatland microbial communities from SPRUCE experiment site at the Marcell Experimental Forest, Minnesota, USA - June2016WEW_4_150 | ecosystem: Environmental > Terrestrial > Soil >...
CCTCCCGTTGGTCGGCCCGAAAAACATACACCTCAGGTCGGTGTACACCTCCGCCCACGGTTACATTCTTAAATGACCCAACCAAGACCGGTTTCGGTTACATCGTTAAATGACTTGACAGGTTTCTCTCATTTTCCCTATCCCGAACCATTCCGGCGGCCCAGGAGGGGCCAACTCCGGCTCTTCCGGGTACAGAAGAACTTTGCCCGGTTTGCTTCCCTGCCGCAGCCTAAGGCGCCGCGTGAGATGGCTCTCGGCCAGCATCCCGGTCTCAGAAGTCTCGAAGCGGGAAGTCAGCGCCGCCCCACGATCCCAAGTCTTCTCGGAACCGATGAGCCGGAAGGCCGGATCTTGCGAGAGGTCATCAGCAACTACTCAAGAACGGAAATGCAGTCTCAGTACTCGCGCCAGGACAGCTCACAGGGATCGCGGTCGGCGGTTCCGGAGAGGTTGAGCTCGCGGATGCGGTCCCGGTCCAGTGCAATCACCATTTCGCCGCGCGGGCCTCTGGGGTCCTCGGAGCGCATATCGGCGGCGACCCGGCCGCCGTCCATCATCCTGGTAACGCGGCCGGACAGTTCGATGCGGCCCCAACCTTGGGTGTCGAATCCGGCGAAGACATGCCCGTCGCGATCGATGCGGACGGAGACTCCGGTGACTCGGCGCCAGCCTGAGCCCTCGCGCGAGTAGCGGCCATCCCCGCGTCCTGAGAAATCGACCGTCCGATCCCAGTCGCGGTGTCCGTCGCGGCGGTCGTCGGAACGGTCGCCACTGCCTCTGCGGTCGTCGATGCGGTCGCCGCCGCCGGTGAGGGCCCAGGTCAGGCGGAAATGATAGCGGCCTTCGCCGCCCTTGCTATCCCGGATTCTCACGATGGCGGAGAAATCGCTGCGGCGGGACGGTTCGGCCAGCAGGCGGATGTCGCCGCGGCTGTCCTTGACCTCGAACCCGAAGTTGCGCGGGTCGGTGGGGGGCAGCGGCGCGTTGCATTCGGAGCCGTCGTCGCGGGCATCGCGACCGCTGATGGTGCGGATGTACACCATGTCGCCCCGAACGCTGACCTCGACCTCCCCGTCGACCTGCAACCGGATGTCGCACTGGCCTTTGCCGATCGGGACGTCGTTGCGGGTCATCTGCCGGACCCTGAAACGGGTGTCCGCGATGGCGGGCAGCGCCAACAGCAAGCACAGCAGAGTGATCGGCAGACGCCGGACTGCGGTCTCGATAGTCATGCTTCCTCCACTCCTGTCCTGAAGTATAGCCGACCGGGACGGTGAGTAGGCTTCAGTTGCGCATGCCGGGGCCTTCGCTACGGCCGGCCAGGGGCTTGACGACCGGGCCGCCGCAAACACCGACGCCGGTCGAGGCCAGAGCGTTCAGGAAGCTCAGAAGCACGGCGTAGATGGTCTGCTCGGTGACCGGGTTTCTGCCGGGGAGGCGGAAGTTGGCCGGCAGCTCCTTGGCGAGTTGGACGCGAAGGGCGTTGGGCTGGACGCGGCCGGTGCGATCCTTGAAGTTGGCGACCGAGATGGGAGTCTGGAGGACGGCTCCGGTCTGGCCATCGACATAGAACTGGCAGCGGGAGAACCAGCCGAGGTTGGCGGGATCGGCGGCATCGAACAGCAGGAGGGGGCCGGGGCGGTTGGGGACCCTCAGCTCGAGCGCCAGGGCGCGCTTGCTCTCTTCCAGCTTGCACTCGAAGCCGGCCTGCCGGGCAATGCCGCTGAGGATCTCGGGTTCGAGCTCGAGTTGAATGAGTTTGTGCCGACCGGCGTGAACGACCTGCATGCCACCTATTGTAGCCGCTCCCTCACGGTCGCGGTTCGGAGGAGGCTCCGAGCGCGCGGGCGAAGGCGTCGTGGGTAGCGCGATCGTAGAGCACGAAGATGACCTCCCGGAGGCGGGTATCGTGGCGTTCGAGGTGGGCGCAGGCGGCGGCTAGGGCGATGGGGGCGGCCTGGTCAACCGGATAGCCGTAGACTCCGGTGGAGATGGCGGGGAAGGTGACGATGCCGAGGTCGCGTTGCTCGGCCATCTCGAGGCAGGAGCGGTGGCAGGAGGCGAGCAGCTCGGCCTCGTTGTGGCGGCCTCCGCGATAGACCGGCCCGACGGCGTGGAAGACGAAGCGCGCCGGGAGGTTGCCCGCGGCGGTGGCCACGGCACTGCCGGTGGGGCAGCCTCCGGTCCGGGCGCGGATTTGGTCGAGCTCGCGCATGATGGAGGGGCCGCCGGCGCGGTGAATGGCGCCGTCCACTCCGCCGCCGCCGGCCAGGCGCGAGTTGGCGGCGTTGACGATGGCGTCAGCGGGGATTCGCGTGATGTCGCCCATTACGAGCCGGATGCGTTTGGCGCCGGGAAAATGCCTTTCCATGCATAGTAAAATAGGCGTTCTTTCCCGTGAAAGCAACCGCCGGCAAGAGAACCGCGAGGGCGCCCGCACTGGCGCTGTTCGACATCGATGGCACACTGCTGTGCCGCAGCGGGCTGCACCACCGGGAGGCGTTGGTGGAGGCGATCCGGAAGACGACCGGCCTGGCCACGACCACCGACCGGATTCCGCTGTTCGGGACGCTGGACCCGGTGATCATCGCGGAGATGCTGCGGCGGGCCGGGGCGCCGGAAGCCGAGATCCGGGCCGCGATGCCCGAGGTGATGCGGCGGGCGCAGTCGATCTACGCGCGCACCTGCCCGAACCTGGAGCGGAAGACCTGCCCGGGGACGCGGCGGCTGCTGGGGCGGCTGAAGCGGCGAGGCATTGTAATGGGGTTGGTGACTGGGAACCTGACGCGGATCGGATGGAAGAAGATGGAGCGGGCCGGGCTGAAGGAGTATTTCCGGTTCGGGGCGTTCGGGGAGATGGCGGAGAACCGCGCGGAACTGGTGCGGCTGGCGAAGGAGGAAGCGCGGCGGCGGAACTGGATCGACAGCGGTACGCCGGCGAGCTTCGTCGGGGACGCGCCCAACGACATCCTGGCGGCGCAGGCGGCTGGAGCGCGGTCGATCGCGGTGGCGACGGGGGTGGTTCCGGTGGAGGAACTGCGGGCGTATTCCCCGGACTATCTGCTGGAGGATTTGCGGGCGTTGAAAGTGGAGATGCTGCTGTAATGGAACCGCAATCGATTCCGGTGAAGCGGGCGCAGGTGGAGTTCCACAGCTTCGCCTCGCTGGGCGAGCCGGAGCGCGTGCTGGCGATCTACGCCGAGGAGAACCGGCGGCGGGGCGGGCTGATCCGCAAGCACCTCGGGTTCATCGGGGGGCTGACGCCGTTCGTCGAGATCGGGGCCAACGCAGGGCACACCAGCTACCTGCTGGCGAACGAGTTCGGGGCGGAGGGGTTCGCGCTGGACCTTTCGGCGGATGCGCTGCGCTACGGCGTGGTGTTGCAGGAGCGCTGGGGGCTGGAGCGAGCGCCGGTGCGGGTAGCGGGGGACGCCGAGCGGCTGCCGTTCCGGGACGGCTCGATGCGATTCGCGATGGCGTGCCAGATGCTTTACCAATTCATGGATATCGAGCGGATTTTCGTGGAGGTGAAGCGCATCCTGGCGCCGGGCGGCGTGTTCCTGTTCACCGAGGAGCCGCTCAAGCGGCTGCTGTCGCTGCGGCTTTACCGGTGCCCGTATTGGGAATCGATGAAGCCGTGGGAACGGAAGCTGTTCGAGTGGGGGCTGCTGGGCTACCTGGTGCGGGACGTGATTGGGGCGCGGCAGGAGGAGAGCTTCGGGATCCGGCTGAACCACAAGATGGGGCTGAAGGACTGGCGCCGGCTGGCAGAGAAGCACTTCGTGGCGCAAGAGTACGAGATCTTCGTGCCGGAGCGCGGGTGGGGCGAGAGCGCCGTAAAACGGATGGCGGTGCGGCTGGACCGGTATCGATCGGTGTGGCGGGCGGCGCAACTGCTGGGCGGAACGGTGACGGCAGTGTGCCGGAAGGGAGGCTCGCCTTCCGAATGCCCACGCTTCGAGATGGATCGATTTGAAGCGGTGCTGCGATGCCCGGATTGCGGCGGCGACTTGGGGCGCGGGGCGGACGAGGCGCTGAGATGCGCGCGCTGCGGGTACTGGGCGGCCAAGGAAGAGGGGGTCTACAACCTGTTGCCCGCGGCGGAGCGGAAGCAACTGTATCCGGGCGAGCGCGAGGATACCCTGGACGTGTCGCGGGCCGGCCATGAGCGGCACTTGGGCGAGGGCTGGCACGAAGTGGAGGGGGTGTTCGGAAACAAGTACCGGTGGATCGGAGGGCGGGCGACGGCGCGGCTGAAGCGGGTGCAGGCGGGGCCGCTGCGGCTGCGGGTGCGCGGGAACGCGCCCGAGGCGGCCTTCGCGCACGGCGCGGTGAGGATCCGGGTGGCGGTGAATGGGGCGCCCACGGGCGAGATGGGCCTGCACCGCACGGGGCTGTTCGTCTTCGAGGCGGACGTGCCGGAGGCGGCCGAATACCTGGTGGAGATCCAGGCGCAGCCGGTGTGGCGCGCGCCGGGAGACGAGCGGGATTTGACGGTGACGCTGAGCATGATCCGGTTGGTCCTTAGAGAGGGAGCATGAAACGCATTGCGGTGTTGACCAGTGGGGGAGACGCCCCGGGGATGAACGCGGCGATCCGGGCGGTGGCGAGGACGGGCCTGGAGAAGGGATGGGAAGTGTTCGGGGCGGAGCACGGCTACGCCGGGCTGATCGCAGGCAACTTCATTCCGCTCGGTGCGCGCGACGTGGGCGGGATCATGCAGCGGGGCGGAACCATGCTGGGCAGCGCGCGGTGCCCCGAGTTCAAGACCGAAGAGGGGCGGGTGAAAGCGATCCGCGCGCTGAATCAGAAGGGGATCGAGGGGCTGGTGGTCATCGGGGGCAACGGGTCGCAGACCGGGGCGAACCTGCTGGCGGGGGCGGGTTACCCGGTGGTGGGCGTGGCCTCGACCATCGACAACGACCTGTACGGCTCGGAGATCACCATCGGAGTGGACACGGCGCTGAACATCGCGCTGGAGACCATCGACCGGCTGAAGGTGACGGCGTCGTCGCACCAGCGGGCCATGCTGGTGGAGGTGATGGGGCGGGACTGCGGGTACCTGGCGCTGATGGCGGGGATCGCGGGTGGGGCCGAGGCGGTGCTGATTCCGGAGTGCGAGACGAACCCGGAGGAAGTGGCGCGGGAGATCTGGCGGGCCTACGAGCGCAGCAAGCCGCACGCGATCGTAGTGGTGGCCGAGGGAGCGAAACCGAACGCGCAGGGCCTGGCGCAGTACGTCAAGGAGCAGCGGGCGCGGCTGGGGTTCGAACTGCGGGTGACGATCCTGGGTTACGTGCAGCGCGGGGGCACGCCGACCTACTTCGACCGGATGCTGGCCAGCCGGCTGGGAGCGGCGGCGGTGGAGCAACTGGCGGCGGGCCACCAGGGCGTGCTGGTGGGGATCCAGAAAAGCGAGGTGACAACGACGCCGCTGGCCGAGGTGGCGGCGGGCAAGAAGCCGCTCGATCCGCGGCTGCTGGAACTGGCGCGGGTGCTGGCGAAGTAGGGGGAGGGTAAACATGGAGGATTTCCCGGAATTCATGAAACACCCGGCGAACCGGATTGCGGCGAGCAGCCAGTCGAGTCCCGGAATCGAGGGTTACGTTTTCGATGGAGTGGATGGCAGTCAGATGGCGTTCTGGAACTGCCGCGAAGCCGTGGTGTCGGCGCCGCACGCGCATGAGTACGGCGAGTATTTCGTCGTGGTGCAGGGTTGCTACACCCTCATCGTGGATGGCCGGAGAATCCCGGTGAGAGCGGGGGAGGAGTACGTCATCCCGAAAGGGCTGTTGCACGGCGGGGAAGCGCGGGCCGGCACACGGACCATCCATGCCTTCGGCGGGAAGCGAGCCGAAAGGGCCACCTGATGGCGGTGGGTATCGAGGCCGGGCGTTCTTCTTACTTGTCCTTTTCCTTCTTCTCCTCCGGCTTGGCCGGAGGTTTGGCGGCGTGGCGCTCCTGACGGACCGGCGCGGCCTTCGGTTCGGAGCGGTGCTCCTGGCGCACTGGCGCGGCCTGTTGTTCGGAGCGGTGCTGCTGTTCGGTCCGCGGTTCCGACCGTTGCTCCTGCGGGCGGACGGTGGGGGTGCTGCGGGGCACGGGAGCAGGCAAAGTGCGGAGGTCCGGGGCGGGTTGCGGGCGGACCGCGGGTTCGACCCTTGGGGGCTGGTTCGGCGCGGGTTGCACGGGATAGGTCTGGATCTGAGCGGGTCGCGACCGGTCGACGGGTTCGACGCGACGGGGCTGGTCGGGCAGTTGGCGCGCGGGAGGCGTCACCGTGACCGTCGGCGTCTCGGACTGCCGGCGGAATCCGGAAGACGACGGCTGGCGGGGCGGCGGCGGGGTCCTTCCCACAACCCGCGTGTTCACCACCCGGTCGGGAGGCTGGGCCACGGGGCCACTGCCCCTGACGGGCGCGAGAGCCTGGCGGGTGGGAGCGACTCCGGGGCCGACGACGGCCGGCGCGCTGCGGATGCGCTCGAGATCGTTGCCCCGGAGCGGCATGCCAGCCTGTGCCACGGATCGCCCGCTGGCGAATGCGTCGTGCGGCATGGCGGTCACGGCATTCGGGGCGGTCATGTTGACAAACCTCCGGTTCACGACGCGATCGTGGACCACGGTGTTGTTGACATAGGTGGTGTTATAGACGTTGGTGATTTCGACCGTGTTGTGGATCCTGGTGTTCGACAGGTTCACGTTCTGGAAGTAGTTGTGGCTTACCCGATAGGCGGGCGTGAAAAGCTCGCCCGGCCCGAGGGGCACCCAGCCCACCGCCGGCCCGCCGCCGGCGGAGATCGAAACGCCCCAGTTGGAACCCCCGACAAAGGCCACCGACGCGGGGGAATAAACGGGCCGCACGCGAACCATCGGTGGGCCGCCCGAGACCACCACCAGTGGGCCGGGCGCCCAGCACCAGGCACCGGCGAAAAAGGCCCAACGGCCATAGTGGAAGGGCGCGAAGCCCCAGGGGGCGTCGTCGACCCAGGTCCAGCCCCAGGGGTCGATCCAGGTCCAGTGCCCATAGCGATAGGGCGCCCAGCCCGAGGCGACCGAGGGGAACCAGACGGGCCCGTACTCGGGCACGTCGCGCCAGGACCCGTAGCTGTCCAGGTCCTCATATCCAACCACCTCGGGAGGGAGATAGCGCGCCGAGGCGGAGCGCGCTTCGCGGGAATCGCGGTCTTCGCACCAGCGCTCAAAGCCGTCGTGCGCGGGGGCGCTTTGGAGGTCGTAGGCCGGCGATTCGACGCCGCTGAGCTGAGCGCTTTCCCCGGCGTGCAGCGTAAAGGCCTGCCCGCCATCGGTCACATCCGCTTGGCCGTCGCGAACGATCACCGTGGCGACGTGGCTGTCCCCGTCGACGCGGAAGAGGTACTCGCCGTCGCGCAGAATGTTGACCGCGGCGTTGGGGGTATCGACCTCGAACGACTCGTCCTGGTTGAGCCGCCTGGCGCGGACGAAGAGCTCGCCTTGGGAAAGCTTGATCTGGGTGACATGGTCATCGAGATTCAAGAATCCGAAACTCGAGCGCGCATCGAGCCGCAGCACCGCATTGTCCAGGTGCAGCTCGGCGCGGGCGCCATCTTCGGTCCAGAGATAGTCGCCGGTGGTGAACGGGCGGTTGACCACCGCGGGCGACCAGTCGTCGGTGCCCGCCGGTTCCATGGAAACTCTCCCGCCGATGTAGTTCAGGCGGGCGACCCGCGAGGGCGGGTCCTGCGCGCAAACCGCGCACGCGAACAGCGCGCACAGAGTTGCGAGAATGAGAACGCTCTTCACTGCTTGAAAGGTTGTTCGCGGCATGGGTTGTCTCCCCTGGCTCGATGGACGTGGTCCTGGATCGCGACGTTGCGCGAACCGCAGACCTAATTATAAGGTTGGGGACGCTGCCTCGCGGCGGGTTCACGGTTTCCGAAAACCGAAGGCTGGATTTCCCTGGTAGGATGAGCCATGCGGCGCATCGCGCCCGTCGGTGTGGTGCTGTGCCTTCAGGCATTCCTCCTCTTGTATCAACCGAATCTGCTGGCGGTGTGGGACGACGAGTTATCCACGTACGGAACGGTGGCGCGTCCGGTTGGTCAGATCATCAGGGGTCTCCAGTGGGACGTTCACCCGCCGCTGTACTTCGTTTTGTTGCACGGATGGGCGCAACTAAGGTTGCCTTGGCAGGGCATCGCGGCGCTCCGGGCTTTCTCGGCGCTTTGGGCGCTGGCGGCCACATTGCTGCTGGACCTGCTGTGGACCCGGAGATGGAGACCTTGGCGGCGGTGGCTGGCCCTGTCGCTGTTTGCGCTTTCGCCCTGCCTGCTGCTCTACGGCCGCATGGCGCGCTCCTATGCGATGCAGACGGCGCTCGCGCTTCTGGCCGCGAGCCTGCTGTGGCGGTGGCTGCGCCATTCGGATTCGCCGTGGCGGAGCAATCTAGGGGCCCTGGCGGCGATGACGGCATTGCTCTACACGCACTACATTCCCGGCATCGCCTTGCTGGTGGCGCTCTGTGCGGTGGGATGGCGGAGGCTGGGAGCCGCGCGGTTGGGGTGGTTCCTGGCGGCGGTCTCGGCGGGGTACCTTCCCTGGGTCCCGACACTGATCCGTGCGTTGCGGACGTGGGGCGGAGGCTCCGGGTTCACCTCCCAGTACGCGCTTACGGGGAATGCGTTCACCGAACAGTTCCTAAAAATCGGCTTTGGGCTGGTCTCCTTCACAATCGGCGAGACGTTCGCGGCGGTTTGCCTGGGGCTGGTCCCGGTGGCGCTGGCGCTGGCGTGGCGCGGCGCCCGGTTGAACCGGCGGTTAGGGGTGTTCATCGGGCTGGCAGCCGGAGTGGGCTACTTGGGCGTGGCCCGGTGGGAGAGTTACCCGTTCGTGCCCGGGCGGCTGCTGTGGTTGCTGCCGTTTGTGAGCCTGGCCATCGCAGCGGGGATCTGGCGGTTGCGGGGGCTCTGGCGGCAGACGGCGGCGGCCGCTTTGATGCTGTCGTACCTGTGGTCGGCGGCGCTGTACTTCCGGCGGGAGGACTTCCTGAACCCGGGCTACTCGGCGCCGCTGCGGGAGATCGCCGAGCGGCTCAATCGCGAAGCGGGGCCCGGCGACGTCATTCTCATGGACGCCTACAACACGGACCACGCGCTGCGTTACTATCTGTCCGGTCGCACGCCGGTGCTGATTCTGAACGCCGGCGCGGTGAAGGCGGCGCGTGCCCGGCTGGCGGGCGGGGGGAGCGTGTGGATGGTCCGCAACACGCACGACATCTCTCCCGGCCACATCAGCTCGAGGATCGAGGCGGAGGCCTGCGCCGGGCGGGTGTGCCAGAAGACCTTCTTGCACCCCTGCACGGCGCTGCAAGTCCTCGCCATGCGCCTGCTGGGCGGAGCGGCGCTCCCGCCGTACTTCTACCAACTGACCGTGTGCCGGGCGCGTGGGGGCTGAACTGGCCGGACCAGTTGAGGGATTCGGGGACGTTCTCGCGGTTCTCGCGAAGCCAGGCGGCGGGCACAATTCAAGTGACAATCTCATAAACCAGGATACTTCTTGTCGACCTCGGCTTGACAAACTTGCGTCGCAGAACCGCCGAAGCCGGCAGGCCGGCCGATTCAATCCGGGCTTGGGACTCGCGGGTGACGGGAGGGTCTTCCACGACCACGAACAAGCGTCCTCCTCGCGATTTCCGGCTTCCCCGAAGCAACTCCAAGTCCCCCGGTCCCCAATACTTGACGTCAATATTGTCGATCTTCGACAGCAACAGCCGAAGCCCCAGGAAACTGCAAGTACCATACTCCAGATCCAAGACCGTCAGTACCTCATGCGATCCGCGAGCCTCGGCCTTCAAGAAATCGGCCGCCTCCTCAACGCCGTAGCCCGAAGCCCACTCGCGTATATACTGTTCAACCTCTATGTCGGGAAGCGGAGCCTCCCAAGGACGTGTCCACAGATAGAAATCGACCCTTAATGCAGGGATACACAGCAGAAGTGAAGCAACGCAGGTCAGCAGGGCTTTGTGCCCGCTGCATCCGGCCAATACCGGCACTCCCGCCGCGGCGTCCACGGAATACCACACCGCATAACCGGCAAGAATACAGGCGGGTACGCCGACAAACAGAATATAGCGAGGAAACCATATCTGCGACGCTGCACAGAAGAAGCCCAAGGTGGCGCCGATCACGCATCCGAGGGCAAGGATAGGCGTCCGCTTCCTTGCGAGGGCCGTACACACTCCAGCCAACACCAGAATGAAGACCGGAGCCGTCAAGTACTGCCAAAGCCAGCCCGTGGCCTCGAGAGTGTTATGAACGATCCTGCCAATTCCGGTACTCCGCCCCGTTATTTTTCCCAGTACAGTCGTGCTGCTCAGGTAGTACACGACAGGACCGATGAATCCCGCCAGTGCCATACAGTAGGAAAGCAGCAGCTTGCGACGTATTCGCGGTTCTCGAAGCGATCCGAGCAGCAGGGTCACAGCCAGAGGCGTGAGCAACACCACCACGCTCGTCATCTTGCTGAGGACTGCGAGTACCATGCTGCCAGACAGCGCGACGGCATTCCGCATGTTAGGGCACTGCACGAGCCTGTAACTGAACAACAGCGTACAGGCTCCCAGCGCGGACGCCGTCCCGTCCTGAAGACCTATCCGGTCATAGAACAGGGTAAAGGGAGAGCATATGTAGAAGAGCGTCCCAGCAAGCGCCGCCTCACGAGATATCAGGAGTATAGCTATGGAGTAAATGCTCCACACCGATATGGCGCCGCTTATCACGGATACTATGCGCCCGGCAAAGACTGGGTCAGTAAAGACTCGAAGGGTCAGTGCGCTGAGCCAGATGGGCAGCCCTCTCCCATCAGCAAGAGCTAAACGAGCGCCACCGTGGAAGAGAGTCATGGCCCATCGGAGATGGATGGCTTCGTCCACGAAAATGGGGAGAGAGGTGAGGGCGCACAGCCGAGTGACCAGGTACAACGACAGTAGGAATAGGAGGGGGTAAACGCCGGTTGAGCCGTGCGAAACAGGAGGGAAGTGGGAAGGCGGCGAGATAGAGGGTGCACGGGATCTCGTGGCTTCACGAAGCATGATTGAGCATACAGCGGCCCGCCGGCGTCGGGCCGAAAGACGGAGGCCGCGTGGGGGCGGAACTGGGCGGAGCAGTTGAAGAACTCGACGACTTGGTCGCGGTTGCGAAGATTGGCGCGACGCCGGGCGGTCGCCAGGCATCTGTTAAGCAGACCACTTATGCCGGAACAGGAAGCCGTCCAGACGCGAGAGGAATCCGTCTACCAGCCCAGCCCGGAATTCGTGCGGGGGGCGAACGTGCAGGGGATGGAGGCCTACCGGGCGCTGTATGCGCGCGCCGAGAAGCAGCCCGAGGAGTTTTGGGGGGAACTGGCCCAGCGGGAGCTGTTCTGGTTCGAGAAGTGGTCCCACGTCTTCGAGTGGAACCCGCCCTTCGCCAAGTGGTTCGTAGGCGCCAAGACCAACGCCTCCTACAACTGCCTGGACCGCCACCTGGCCACGCCGCGCCGCGACAAAATCGCCATCCTGTGGGAAGGCGAGCCGGGCGACCAGCGCGCGATCTCCTACTTCGAGCTGCACCGCCTGGTCTCGCGGTTCGCGAACGTGCTCAAGGCGCGGGGCTGGCGCGCGGGCGACCGCGCCATCGTCTACATGCCCATGATTCCGGAATTGCCGGTGGCGATGCTGGCCTGCGCGCGGCTGGGGATCACGCACAGCGTGGTGTTCGGCGGCTTCTCGGCGGAAGCGCTCAAGGCGCGCATCCAGGACCTCGAGGCGGGCCTGGTGATCACCTCCGACGGCGGCTGGCGCCGCGGACGCGAGGTGCGGCTCAAGGACACGGTGGATGAAGCCCTCGCTGCGTGCCCGCAGGTGCGCGACGTCATCGTCTGCCGCCGCACCGGCGGAACGGTCTCGATGCAAGAGGGCCGCGACCTCTGGTGGCACGAGCTCGACGAAGGCGTGAGCGACATCTGCCCGGCCGAGCCGCTCGACGCCGAGCATCCGCTCTTCGTGCTCTACACCTCGGGAACCACCGGGAAACCCAAGGGCATCCTGCACTCGACCGGCGGCTACCTGGCGCAATGCGTGGCCACCATGAAATGGGTCTTCGACCTCCACGAGGACGACATCTTCTGGTGCACGGCGGACATCGGGTGGGTCACCGGGCACAGTTACATCGTCTACGGCCCGCTGGCGGCGGGGGCGACCTCGGTGATGTACGAAGGCGCGCCGGACTATCCGCAATTCGACCGCTTCTGGCGCATCGTCGAGAAGCACGGCGTCAGCATCTTCTACACCTCGCCGACGGCCATCCGGGCGCTGATCCGGCAGGGCGATCAGTGGCCTAACGCGCACGACCTCTCCAGCCTGCGCCTGCTGGGATCGGTGGGCGAGCCGATCAATCCGGCGGCTTGGGAGTGGTATCACCGGGTGATCGGGAAGGGGCGCTGCCCGATTGTCGATACCTGGTGGCAGACGGAGACGGGCGCCATCATGATCGCGCCGCTGCCGGGGGCGACCCCGCTCAAGCCGGGCTCGGCCTGCTTCCCGCTGCCGGGCGTGCTGGCGGAGGTGGTCGACATGTACGGCAAGCCGGTCGAAGCGGGCAAAGAGGGATTCCTGATCGTGAGCCGGCCCTGGCCTTCGATGCTGCGCACGATCTGGCGCGATCCGGACCGCTACCAGAGCCAGTACTGGAGCCGCTTGCCGGGAGTCTACTTCACGGGCGACGCGGCGCGCCGCGACGCCGAGGGCTACATCACGGTGCTGGGGCGCGTGGACGACGTCATGAACGTCAGCGGGCACCGGCTGAGCACCATGGAGATCGAGTCGGCGCTGGTGCGGCACCCGGCGGTGGCCGAGGCCGCGGTGGTGGGACGGCCGGACGAGATCACGGGCCAGGCGGTGTGCGCCTTCGTGACGCTGAAGATGGGCAACACCGACCACCAGAAGCTGGGGCAAGAGCTGAGCCAGTGGGTGGCGCACGAGATCGGCGGCTTCGCCCGCCCGGCCGAGATCCGTTTCACCGAGGCGCTGCCCAAAACGCGCAGCGGCAAGATCATGCGGCGCCTGCTGCGAGAGATCGTGACCACGCACTCGGTGACCGGCGACGTGACCACGCTGGAAGACATGGCGGTGGTCAGCCGGCTGGCGAGCGAGGATTAGGGAAGCAGAATCCGCCCCTCCAAGTACGGCACCGCGTGGCCGGAGATGAAGACGCGACCGCCCTCGAGCTTGCACCAAAGCTCCCCGCCGCGGGCGGAGACTTGCAGCGCATGGAGGCTGGTCTTGCCGAGGCGGCCGGCCCAATAGGGGACCAGCGTGCAGTGGGCGGAGCCGGTGACCGGGTCCTCGTCGACACCGTGGGCGGGGGCGAAGAAGCGCGAAACGAAATCGGCGCTGTCTCCAGGGGCGGTCACGATGACGGCGAACCGATCCAGGGCGGCCAGGGCGCGCATGTCGGGGTCCAGCGAGCGCACGTCGTCTTCCGAGTCGTAGACCGCCAGGTAGTCGCGCGCGGCGCCCAGTTCCCGAGGCGGCTTGCCGAGCGCCGCGGAGAGCGCGGGCGACGGGTCGCAGGGCTGCGGCGGGCGCGCGGGGAAGTCCATCGTCAGCAGGTCGCCGTTCCGGCGCACGCACAATTCGCCGCTGCGGGTCAGGAAGCGGATGAGTCCGGCCGACGGGTCGAGGTACTCGAAGATGACGAAGGCCGAGGCCAGCGTGGCGTGGCCGCACAGGTCGACTTCGCAGGCCGGGGTGAACCAGCGCAGATCGTAGACCTCGCCGTTGCGGACGAAAAACGCGGTTTCCGAGAGGTTGTTTTCGAGGGCGATCGACTGCATCAGGCGATCGTCGAGCCAGGTCTCGAGCGGGCAGACGGCAGCGGGATTCCCCGCGAACAACCGGCTGGTGAAGGCATCGACCTGGTAGAGCGGGATGGCCACAATCCTAACAGTGTAGCGTGCCCGGAGCAGCCGGGGCCTCACGCGCTGAGCGCGCGGCGGCCCTCCCACGGCGAATCGGCGCGCGCCCGCTCCCAATTGTTCTTCCAGTGGCGCCAGGCCAGGCTGACCACGCGGAATACCTCGGTGAGGTCGAACGGCTTCATGAGGAGATCGTAGGCCCCGAGGTTGAGCACTTCGGCCCACAGCGCCTCGTCGGCCAGGCGGGAAGTGACAATCAGCGCCGGGGGATCCTGGAGCGACCCGAGTTCGCGCAGCACTTCCTGCCATCCGCAATCGGGCAGACGCTCCTCGCAGAGCACCACCGGTGCATACTGCCGGCGCAGCCAGAGCTGCGCCTCGCGGCGCGAACGGACGCCGTGGACTCTCCAGTTGGAATGAGAGAACACGTTGCGCAAGAAGAGGTGGTCCGCTTCAATAGGGCTGATGGAAAGGACCGTGACGAAGTTCTCGGACGACCGTTCGGGCAGCGGGTGATTCGATGTTGTCCCAGATGACATGAGTCACACACTCCTTCTTTTAGAGTAGCCTGTTTTCGGGTCTTTCTAAAGGAGGCAATTTCGGGGCCAGTCGTAAATTCCTCGGCGCTCGAGGCGCCGTGTGGAAAGGGAGCGCAGCGGCAGTGTAGATTCTATACGGGAGGGCAGAAATTCCGTTGTCGTACTCGGCGCTGGTCCGGAACCCGCACCTGCTGACAATTGCATCGCACTTCTGGCCGAGCGGCTTGGATGAGCGACGGTTCCCAGTGGAGCGGGCGCGGTATCGGGCCGGGCCCGGCGTCGAGGTGCTGGTGGAGACACAGCGGCCGGCGGGAGCGCCGGCGGGGCAACTCGTGATGGTCCATGGGCTGGAGGGATCCAGCCGGTCGGGGTACATGAAGAGCATGGCGCGCGCCGCGCTGGAGGCGGGGCTGGTGGCGCACCGGTTCAACCTGAGGAGCTGCGGGGGAATGGAGCGCTTCGTTCCGACCGGCTACCATTCGGGCATGACCTGCGACCTGCTCGCATTCCTGCGCCAGCTTGGGGGAGCCGGGCGCGGGCCGTTCTACCTGGTCGGGTTCTCGCTGGGCGGCAACGTGGTGCTGAAGCTGGCGGGCGAGTTGGGCGAAGAGGCGCGGGGGTGGATCGATGGGGTCTGCGGGATCTCGACTCCGCTCGACCTGGCGGCCTGCGCGCGGCGCCTGGAAGAGCCGCAGAACCGCATCTACGCGCGGCGTTTCGTACGCAGGCTGAAGCGCCGCGTGGGCCGCATCCAACCTGGCATCGGGGGGCTGAGCCGGGTGAAGACAGTGTGGGAATTCGACGACCTGATCACCGCGCCCGCCTTCGGGTTTCGCGACGCCGCGGAATACTACGCCACCCAGTCCTGCCTCCGGTATCTCGAGGCCATCCGGGTGCCCGCGCTGCTCATCCAGGCCCAAGACGATCCGGTGATCCCTTTCGAGCTCTTCGAGCGGCCGGAACTGTCTCGAAACCCGGTCCTGGAGCTGCTGGTGGTCGAACACGGCGGCCACCTGGGATTCCTGTCGCGCCGGCGGCCCCGGTTCTGGCCGGGGAAGGCCGTGGTCGAGTGGATCCAGGGAGGCCTGCGCCGGCCTACTTGCTGACTCGCACTATGACGGTCTTGTCGGCGTCGATGCGGATCTTCTCCTCGTGGCCGGCGCCGCCGGAGACGGGCACGATCTTCACCGTGTAGTCGCCGGGGTTGAGCTTCAAGCCCTGGGTGGGGTTGTTGAACTCACCGGCGTGTCCCATGAACTTGTCGTTGACGTACACTGCGTCGAATTTCTCCGCGGAAATCGTGCGGAGGAGGCCGAACGGCGGCTTGGCCGGCGGGAGCGGCTTCATGGTCTCGGAGAGCTTGGTGGTCTTTCCGGCCTGGATCGTGACCTTGGTCACCAGGTCCTCGTAACGCGGTTCCGCAAGGCGGACTTCATGCTCGCCTGCCGGGAGCGTGTACGTGCGGGCGATGCGGAAATTGGCGGCGGGGCCGAGGTACTTTCCATCGACGAACACGCCGGCCCGGCCCGGATTGACTTTGGTCTTGAGTTGGCCCTGCCCCGCTTGTCCGGACAGGGGGATGGATGCCAGGGACAGGATTCCCAGACAGCAAACGGCCTTCCAGAGTGTAGTTCTGCGTTCCATACACCCACTATATGCTCGTGAGGTCCCTGGGGATGCAGGATTATTTCAGTCCGGCGGCGCCCGATCCAGGACCTCGCGGACCTTGGCGGCGAGGGCGGCGGGGGAAAAAGGCTTGCCGATGGAGTTCTGCTGGTAGGCGGGGGCGTCCCGATCGGCCGGCGTGCGGTCCGCGTAGCCGGACATGTAGAGCGTCCGGAGGCCGGGCCGGATGGCGGCCAGGCGAGCGGCAAGCTCAGACCCGCTGATGCCGGGCATGACCAGGTCGGTCAACACCAGGTGAATAGGCGTGGACCCCTGCTGCGCGAGGGCCAGCGCCTGCTCTCCATCGGCGGCTTTCAAGACTTCGTACCCGAGGTCGGCCAGCAGGCTGCCAACCAGCTTTCGGACGTCGGGCTGGTCCTCGACCAGCAGGATGGTCTCGGTTCCCCGATGGGTGGAAAGCTCCGCCTGATCGGGGCTCTCCAACGGCGCCGGCGGCTCGGGGAGGGCCGGGAGGTAGATCCGGAAGGTCGTGCCCTGGCCGGGCTCGGTTTGGACGAAAATGCGCCCCCCGCTCTGCTCGACGATCCCGTACACGGTGGACAGGCCGAGGCCGGTGCCCTTGCCGGGCTCCTTGGTGGTGAAGAAGGGCTCGAACGCGCGATCCTTCACCTCGGGGGTCATGCCCAGGCCGGTATCGCTGACCGAGAGCAGCGCATAAGCGCCGGGCGGCAGGCCAGGGTCAGGCGGCGCTACGCCCTTGCCGACCGTGACGTTCCCGGATTCAATGCGAAGCTTGCCGCCGGACGGCAAGGCGTCGCGGGCATTGACGGCGAGGTTCATGACGACCTGGTGCATCTGTCCGGAGTCGGCGCGCACGCGGACCGGGGAGGGGTCCAGACGTACAATGAGCTCGACGTCCTCGCCGATGAGACGGCGCAGCATCTTCCCGGCATCCGTGACCACGGTGTTCAAGTGGAGCAACTCCGGCTTGAGGATCTGCCGGCGGCTGAAGGCGAGCAACTGCTGGGTCAGGACGGCGGCCCGCCGGCCGGCATTGGAGATCTCGGTGAGGCCCGCGTGGATGGGGTCCAGCGGATCGACTTTCTGCGAGAGGAAGTCGCTGTAGCCGTTGATGACGGTGAGCAGGTTGTTGAAGTCGTGGGCGATGCCGCCGGCCAGCCGGCCGACGCTCTCGAGTTTCTGCGCCTGGCGGTAGCGTTCCTCCAGGGCACGCTGCTCGGTGACGTCCCGGCCGAGACTGGCGGTTCCGATGACCTGTCCCTCGGGGGAGCGCAGCAGCGTGTTGTCCCAGGCGATCAGGCGGGAGGCGCCGGTGCGGGTGAGGATCGGGTTCTCATAGTGCTCCGGGAAATCCGCGACGGCGATTCCCCGGGCGAACATGCTCTTGACTTCGCCACGGACGTTCTCGGGCAGGAACAGATCGAACCAGCTCCGGCCCATGACCTCGGCGGCGGACCAGCCGGTGAGCCGGAGCAGGGAGTCGTTGCAGAAGGTGATGCTGCCCTCCGTATCGAGCATCACGGCGACGAGCCGCACGGTCTCGAGCAACTCGCGGAAGCGGCGTTCGGACTCGCGCCGCCCGCCCTCGGCCTGGCTGTGCTCGAGCTCGGCGGAGGCGCGGGCGGCGAAGATCTCAAGCAACGAGCGGGCCAGTTCGGTGTCGGTGAGGGGGCGCCGGAACAGGACGGCGATGTGGCCCAGGGGCCGTCTCCTGGCATCGAACAGCGGGGTGCCGGCGTAGGCGTCCATCCCCATCCCCAGGAGCAAGGCGTCCTGAGGGAAGAGCTCCCGCAATCCGCTGGGATAAACGCACAGCGCGCGGTCGGCGACGTGGTCGCACGGGGTGTCGGCCAGGTCGTACTCGAAATTGGGCGCCCGGGAGCCGTTGGTAAAGACCGCGAGCGTGCGGGCGCGGCCGGCATTGCCGGGGAGCAGTTCGGCGGCGAACGCGCAGTCGGCCCGGAGCGCCCGCGCAAGGTGCTCGACCAGGGAGTGAAAGAACTCGGCGCCGGTAGCGGCGGCGACGCCGTTCGCGATTTGCAGGATGAGTTCCTGGGCGCGCTTGCGCTCGGTAATGTCGATGAACGTGCTCTCGACGAAGGCTTCCGCGTCGGTTCCCTGGATGATGCGGCCACTGAGGAGGACGGTGATGCGGCTTCCATCCTTGCGCTTCAACAGGACCTCCGTGTTGGGGATCTCGCCCTCGTCCCTCAACCGACGCGCGAGGGGGTCGAGTTCTCGCGGATCGGCGAGGAAATCGGGCAGCGAGGCGTCGAGCAGCTCGGCCAGCGAGCCGCAGCCCAGCAGGTGGAGGGCAGCGGGATTGGCCATGAGGACGCGGCCTCGCAGGTCCGATTGGAGGACTGCCACGGACACGGTCTCGAACAGGCGGCGGAACCTGGCTTCCGAGGCGCGCAGCGCGTCTTCGGCCTGCCTACGGGCAGCGATATCCCGGACGAAGCCGAACACGTACTCTTCCCCTTCGAAGCGCACGTAGCTGGCCGAGACCTCCACCGCGGAGATGCCGCCACCCTTGACACGCTGGAGGGTTTCCCAGGTGAGCGCGCCCTGCCGCTTTACCTCCTCCCAATGGGAGGGCCAAAGCTCCGATGTGAGGACAGTGTCGACGTCGCAGACCCGCATGGAGAGGAGCTCCTCGCGCGAGTAGCCCAGGAGACGGCTGGCAGCCTCGTTGACGTAGACGAAACGGCCGGCGGGCTCCACCCAGAAGACACCATCGGAGGCGCACTCGAGGGAAAACCGGGTGAGAGCCAGGGCGTGCTCGGCTTCGCGCAAGCGTTCCCGCAGTGCCCGGGCTTCCTGGGCCGGATCCGCGCTGGGGTGAGATCCACCCATATCACCCCCCCCACGCAGTCTGTGCGAGACCATTGTAGAGGAAAGTGGTGCGGAAAAGAAGGGTGGGACGGAACAAAGTCCGGCCGGGAACCGTCTTCATTTCGATGAGGTCAACGGCATCCATCGGGGAAGCGATGTCGGTAGCGGCGGGGTCTCTGCGCGGGAGCAAGCTGCGCAGTTTCTTGACGCTGCTTGGGATCATCCTGGCGACCACCACGCTGATCGCGGTGATGGCGATCATCCACGGGATGGATGTCTACATCGCCCAGCAGGTGTCCGACATGGGCGGAGACGGGTTCCGGGTCCTGCGCCTGGCCATGATCGGGGAGTTCGACGCCAAGAAGTACCTGGAGATGCAGCGGCGGAATCCCAAGCTGAAGAAGCAGGAGTTCGAGTTTGTGCGCAGCCACATGACCCTGTCGCGGGACATCGGCATCGAGGGGAGGCGCAGCGCCACGGTGTTCCGCGGCAAGGAGAAAGTGGACGGGGTGGCGGTGCGGGGCGTGACGCCGAACATGGCGGCGATCACCAACACCCAGGTGGACAGTGGCCGGTTCTTCAGCGACGGGGACAACCAGCGGCGGCAGCCCGTGACCTTCATCGGGGCGGACATCAAGGACAAGTTCTTCGAGGGCGTGGACCCGGTGGGCAAGACGCTGATGATCCAGGGGATGCCCTTCGATGTGATCGGGGTGGCCAAGACGCAAGGGAGCGTCTTTGGGCAGAGCCGGGACAACTTCGTCATGATCCCGGTGGAGAGCTTTTTCAAGATGTTCGGTTCGCAGACCGACATCGGGTATTTTGCGGTGGCCTTGGACCGCGAGCACCTCTACCAGGCGCAGGACGAGATGCGGATGCTGCTGCGCAGCTACCGGCACCTGGGGCCGAAACAGGAGGACACCTTCTCCATCGTGGGCTCGGAATCGCTGACCCAGGCCTGGGACCAGTTGACCGGGGCGATCGCGGCGACGGCGGTGGCGGTGGTCTCGGTGTTCATGGTGGTGGGCGGCGTGGTGATCATGAATATCATGCTGGCGGTGGTGACCGAGCGCACGCACGAGATCGGAATCCGGAAGTCGGTGGGGGCGCGGAAGCGGGACATCCTGAACCAGTTCCTGGTGGAGTCCTCGATGCTGGCGGCCAGCGGCGGGGTGATCGGGGTGCTGATCGCCTGGGGGTTGGCGGTGTTGGTGCGCACGGTGACACCCGTGCCCATGGCGGTGCCGACGTCGGCGGTGTTCATTGCGGTGATTCTGTCGGCCAGCGTGGGCCTGTTCTTCGGGATCTACCCGGCGCGGCGGGCGGCGCTGCTGGATCCGATTGACGCATTGAGGGTGGAGAAATGAGCCGTTCGGAGATGTTCTCGGCGGCGGGGATGGCGCTGGCCACCATCCGCGAGCATAAGCTGCGCAGCTTCCTGACGGTGCTGGGGGTGATCATCGGAACGGCCACCGTCATCGCGGTGGGCTCGATCATCACCGGGCTGGATTCCGCGATTACCAACATCTTCCGGAGCTTCGGCCCGACCACCCTGATCGTCTTCAAGTTCCAGATCGGGTTCCGCAACGTCTCGCGGGAAGAGATGATGCGCAAGCCGCTGACGGTGGAGAACGCGCGGGCGATCGCGGAGCGCTGCCCGTCGGTGCAGGGCGTGAGCCCCTACCTGTTCCCGGATTTCCGGCAGATCCACAACGGCAAGTACAAGGGCAACGAGATCTACGACCTGGACATGGGGGGCACCGAGGAAGCCTACGCCGCCGGCGGCACGGTCATGAGGTCCGGACGGTTTCTGAGTATCGCCGACAACCAGCACCACCTGCCGGTGGTTGTGATCGGCGAGGACCTCGCCAAGAGCTGGTTCCCGAACGTCGACCCGGTGGGGAAGTGGGTCGAGATCGATGGGCACCAGCTCGAGGTGATTGGGGCCATGGAGCGGCCGGCGGCGTCGTTCCCGGGCGAGGAAGACCGGCGGGTTCTGCTGCCGTACAACACCATGCGCAAGATGTTCCCCAGCGCCAAGGAGAACATGCTGGTGGTCATCGCCTACCCGGGCAAGGTGGCGGCCGCCATGGACGAGGTCTATGGCGTGCTGCGGCAGGAGCGCCGGCTGAAACCGAGCGATCCCGACAACTTCGCCATCACCACCGCCGAGCAGATGGTGGAGGACTTCCGGAAGATGATGGCGGTGACCGCGATCGTGATGGTGGTGCTGAGCTCGATCGGGCTGCTGGTGGGCGGCGTGGGCGTGATGAACATCATGCTGGTGTCGGTGACCGAGCGGACCAAGGAGATCGGGGTGCGCAAGGCGGTGGGCGCCAAGCGCGGGGACATCGTCACGCAGTTCCTGACCGAGGCGGTGGTGCTGACCGGACTGGGCGGAATGCTCGGCATGTTCCTGGGATGGCTGCTGTCGCTGGGCGCGCGAATGGTCTTTCCCTCCATCCCCACTACGGTTCCCCTGTGGGCCGCCATCATGGGCGTGACCGTGTCGGTGGGCGTGGGCCTGTTCTTCGGAATCTGGCCGGCGGCCAAGGCCGCGCGCCTGGACCCGGTGGAGGCGCTGAGGTACGAGTAGGGGGAAGCCTGCCTCCGGTCCAAGTCAACCGAAGAACGTGGAGCTGGCGCGCCGATTGCACATGCCAAGGGCGAATGTCGACCGGCTGTTCGACCTGAAGCACTTCAGCCGAACGGAGCAGATCGAAGAGGTTTTCGCGGCGCTTGGGAAGCAGGTGGAGATTCAGGTGCGGGGCGTAGCCTGACGCCGACGGGACACCAGTCGCAGAAGATGCCGAGGAAGTAGCGGTCGCGGGGGGAGAGCGGGCGGGCGAGCACGAAGAAGCCGGCGATGATGACGAGGTTGAGGGCGATGGTGATGGCCGGAATGGGCGGGCGGAGGTGCAGAACGAGCGAGAGCGCGGCGGTGTAGAGGAAGTAGACGATGAGGGGCCATTCCGAGCGGCGGAGGAGGGGCATGGGGATCTTCCGGGGCTACGGGGCGGCGCGGTTTCTGCGGGGCATGGCGGAAGATTCCTTATAGCATGTGGGGCGCGGGGTGGGGGGTGATGGAGGCCATGGGGGCCGGGCGCGGGGTGGGGCCGGGCACGTAAGCGCCGACTCAAGGCGGCTGGGAGGATGACGGGACTGGAAAGGGGGCAAGGGAGCTGGACGACGGCCGTGAGCGGGGAGCTGCGAAGTCGGTCCTTGCCGACAGGGGTCGGGCAGGTGGGGAGTTGGCGCGCGGTTTTCGTATAGGGCCGGGCATTGGGCGTTCCTGATCTTGTGCCGGAGACGGGGGTCCACCGGGGCACACGTGTCCGCTGCCAGGTGCCCTGTTGGGCGGAGTTTTGTACAATGGATTGCTTACGGGATAATCAACGATGGTCCGACTCCACCTGGCGCAGATTTTCTACAACCCTGCCTACTACGATTCCCCAGTCGATCTGCTTGAGGAGCCATCGGCTGTGGGGTCATCAAAGGCACCGCTTGGCTTGATGCGTGACGTCGATGAGGTGAGCGCACTCCTGCTCGAGATCAAGAGTGATGTCGTCTGCCACACGAGAAGCAAGTTGGTCAGCCTTGCCCAGTGGTCAGCGTCTCGCGGCGCAGACGTATTGGTCTTTCCGGAGTACAGTGTTCCGGTTCAAGCGCTACCGAACCTTAAGCAGGTCGCCAAAGAAAACAATCTGACCATAGTGGCGGGAAGCCATCGCGTTGCGCCCGGTGCAGAGGCTGCGGGCATATACGCGGACGTCGGAATCAGCAGCGCTGGGCTTGTCGGCACTTCGATTTCGCCGGTCCTCCTGCCAACGGGACATGCGCACGTCGTTGTCAAGGCAACTCAGTCAAAATGGGAGCCCAATCTTAGAGTTGTCCAAGACGCACAGCAGCATTGCGTCATCGAGGTCCCGTGCCGGAATGAGACCTTCCGGCTGGGTGTCGTCCTGTGCATAGATGCCCTCTCCCCACGCGTGCTTGGTGATTTGTGGTCCGCACCCGAGCGAAGGCCGGCCCTGGTCGTCTGTCCTTCTCTCTCTCCCTCCACGGTTCCCTTCGAGAGTATCGGGGACTTGGCTTCTCTGAACGAGGCGGTGTTTGCCTACGTGAACGCTGGACTCTTTGGTGGGACAGTCTTCTACGTTCCAGACGAATGGAAGGGTCAGGTCCGATCGTCGGCAGGGACTTTCGCTCCCTTGCCTCCTAACCTTGAAGGGGTCATCGAGGCCCAATTCGAGCCGAGTCGGCTGTTTCTGAAGAGACACAGTACGCAGTCCCACGTTTTTGCGGAGAGACCTTTGCTCTTTCCAATATGTTACGGAACCACACAGCCGTGGAAGCCTCAGCTCGACAACCTGCGCGCGTTCGTTACCGAGGCGTTGGGAGTGAATGATATCGCAACGGCCGTGGAGTATCTCGACGTATACCTGAGTGAACCCGAGAGTGAGGTGCCCGACATAGCACTGCAAAATTTGAAGCGACTTCGACACGCAATACTCCCGCTTTACGACGGCACTCTCCGTAATGTCACGGAGGCTTTCGAGATTGCCGCCTTGCCCTCTCCAAATATGCCGACCAGCGCGCTCTGGGCACGGCAAACGCAGAAGGCCCTGGACACCATTCTGAGACTCATCGCTAGAGACACGACCGATTCCCTTCCAGTGCACACCTGGGAGTGCCTAAAGGAACTCAAACGCTCGCAGCGGCTTCTGCCGGCAGTCCCACAGGGTCCTGACCGACCCCCACAGCCATTGCCACCGGTGGACACCACGTGGAAGGGCGAGGCAAATCTGATTGAGGCATTCCAGAATCGCGGCAGCGACTTCGACCGTGTCCGCGACTTCACGCAGAATCCAGAGGCCCGTGTGTTCTTTGTCACGGGGCCACCAGGCATTGGCAAGACGGACTTCTTGAACGCGGTGTTCCAGAAGAACCTCCGGGACTGGCGGCCCATCCGCATCCCGATTGCCAGCGGCACTCGGGTGGCCCGACTGGTAGCTGATATTGGCTTTCGGTTGGGAGTTGGCCTCGACATCGATTCTCTTGCGGCTGCAACACACAACGTGTTCCGGCAAAAGGTGCGAAAGATCCTAACCAACTTCTTCAGCGAGGAGCGTCGCGCGCTGGTTCTGGACGATATCCACGACTTGTTGCGGAACGCCACAGCACGAGACTATCGCCATTTTGAAACCCTCTTCGAAGAAGCCCGGTCTCCACAGAACTACGTTGGAGGCCGCGTAATAGTTGTAAGTAGCACGTGGGTCCGTACCCAATGGCTGAACGCACCGGGAGTGGTACACATACATCTACGAGAACTGCCAGACATTTATACGAGAAGGATAATCGAGTACCAACTGCGTCTGGCTGGGTCCGTAAAAGGGGAAGCGCCCCCCGCCATACCGCAGCAGCTTCTCGACCTTGTCCGCGGCCATCCCCTATCGGCACGGCTGCTCGTCGATGCGGCGAAGGGCAGAGAACTCGCAGCGGTGGCCGCCGACTTGCCAGCCGTAACGGAGCACATTGCATTGGAATTGCTCAGGCACGTGCAGCTCTCACCCGAGCAGCAATTGGCGCTTTCGAGCCTGTCGGTCTTTCGTTTGCCCGTGCGTGCCGAACGTTTAGACTACGACGAAACTGGAGTTCCGCGGTCGGCGCTGGAGGAGCTAGCGCAGTGTGCCGTGCTTAGCTTCGACGGGGCTCTTTACAGCATGCACGAGGCGGTGAGAAGGTTTTATTATGGCCGGGCATCTGAGGAAACGAGAAGACGATACCACCGCATCGCGATGGCTTACTACGACAGAGAGTACGATGAGATGGAGAAGCGTGGCGTAAGGAACCCGAGTACTTTGGCCGAACTGGCTTACCACGCCGGGATGACAGGGGATGCAGCGCTGACAAGTAGGTTGCGCAAACTGGTGATCGAGGAGCTTAAGCCTGCTGCTCGCCAAATATACCGTGAAGACCGGGACTATTGGCGTGCCTTGAAGCTATACAGGACTATCGCAGATATCACTCCGGATGACCCAGAGGTGATTGCGTACGTGGGGCGGTGCTACGCCCGGTTGGGTTCTTGGGAAGAAAGCGACAAGGCATTCGCCCGTGCAATCGAAATCGCTGGTCGCAAGAAGGACGATTGGTGGATTTATCGGGACTGGGGGCACATTTTGGCAAGATATGCCTTCTATTCCCGTGCGCAGGAGTGTTTTTGTATTGCGGAGGAGAGACGGTCTCGCGACGCATCGATTAGCGCGGCCCTCGGCTACATGCATTGGAGGGTAGGTGACGTTGATTCTGCGTGCGAGCGATTTGAAGAGGCACTGCAGATTAACCCGAACCACGGATACACGCTTAGCTACTATGCTCGCCTGCTAGACGAGTTGGGGCAGCACGATCGGGCGGAAGGGATGCGTGACAGACTGAGAACCATCGAAAGTTGGACGAGGCCCCCATCAGAACATGACATCGACCTCGGTGCTGAGGACCTCGAGGACCTGTGAGTGGTGGAGCGATTGATCGCGGCGGAGTGGTCGTTCGGGAATGGGTCCTGATGGGGCGGTCAGCGCTTGGGAGGGTCGGGGTGTAGGTCGTCGAGGTCGGTCCTCGCCGTCAGGCGCGGATGGCGTGGGGGACGGGATACCAGTCGGGGAAGATGCCGAGGAAGTGGCGGTCGCGGAGGGAGTGGGCGCGGGCGAGCACGAGGAGGCCCGCGATAACGGCGAGGTTGAGGGCGGTGGTGATGGCTGGAATGGGCGGGCGAAGATGCAGAACGAGCGAGACCGCGGCGGTGTAGAGGACGTAGGCGATGAGGGGGTATTCGCAGCGGCGGAGGGGTGGGCATGGGGCTCTTCCGAGGCTACGGGGCGGCGCGGTTTGTGGGGTTGCGGGGCATGGGGGTGACTCCCGTATTAGGTTAGCCGGACACAGTCGGTGGTTGTGATCGAACCCGGATCTCCGAGCGACGGAGGACATCCGGGGGCGACGACCGGCTTACCCTCCGACTCCCGTGCGGCGCACTCCCTGTCCAAATTGAGCAAGAATGCCAGGGGCTCGTCTTTCGGTTTCATGCCGTACGCATTGCGGACGGCTTCGTCGAGACTCGAATGCGCGTCACGTATTGGATTCTCCCCTGGAAGTTCGAGTGTCCGATACAAGTCGCGTAAACTCCATCCGTTTTGGTGCATTACCGAGCGGCGGAGGCTCCTCAACTGGACGGCGGCGGCAGCTACGGCCCGAATCGCTGCAGCCGTGGGCTGCTGGGGCCATGGGAAGCTGTCGAACACGGTATCAGACGTATATCGGAAGCGCTCTTCGAGCGTGGAGCACCGTGCTTTGAACCATTCCCAATGCATCGAGGACTGGAGAATACCGAACGAGTAATCGTCCGAGACTGTGAACACCACAAGTGCGTCGTTAGGGCGGATCGAGGTGTGGATGAACTCAAAGATAGGCCTCTTCGTGACTCGTCCGCAAACAGCGTAGCGGGGGAGTTCAGCAATCCGGTTGATCAACTCCTCACGTGGGTATGAGAGGAGCCACCACCTCTTGAGAAAGTTGGAATGATGCCTATTCACCTTCGCTTTCGTATTGGCACGAAGTGCCTCTTTGGATCGCTCCTCCTCTTCACTTGCCGCCGCCACACGTGTCGGCAGCACCTTGGTGCTCACAATCTTGAACACTCTTCCGTATTGGGCAGCCTGAGTAACATCTCGCGGGTGGAAATCAATCACGTACCGCTCGGGTTGCGAATCCACTGTGCCAAGCAGTTCCTCGGCGATCAGCAGAGGGAACAGAACCTCGGCGAGCGCGGGCTCCTTTGCAATGGACGCTTCGGCCTGACGGCGCTCCAAGAGAAAGCCCTCATGACCGTGCGTCTGCCCCTGAAAACAAATCCCCGACTCGCGGTTCGCGCGCAGTGACACGGCCAACGTAACGTCCGTCAAAGAAGTGAGGGCCGAGTTTATGAACGGAACTTCGTGGATGGTCCATGGACTGTCCGGCTGATCGCCCAACTGCGTGTAGATCTTCTTCGCGCCGTTCTCGACTCCCTTGATCCAGTTCACGATGGATACATGGACCGCGGCATCACCCGACCACACTTGCGTCGACACCGCTTCAGTGATAGTGCCCCCAGTCGCGACGATGTGGTCAAGCCCTCCCTCCCGCGAGTAGTTCTGCCGGATGGTGTTCGTGCCGACCAGCCCTGCTCGCTTCCCGGGCTTCAGGGAATTGTGGGCCTTGTAGAACCAGTACACGCAATAATCCGCTCGGCCTGGTATGTCGGGGTACGTTGCCCGAAGTTGGTTGAGGTATGCACGGCCGAATTCCCGCTGCATCTTGTTCTTCGACTGGAAGGGTGGATTGCCAATAATGGCGTCCGCTTCTGGCCACGCAGCGAACAGGGCATCCGCGCAAACGATGTTGTCGTCGAGGTTGTCGAGCGGCAGTGCGGGTTCCTCTGTACCAGGTAGATCGTGTTGACGGGCTCCCGTTTCTCGCAGTTCGATGATGGCAAGTTCTCTCGCAAGCGTGAGCGTGACCTTGGCTAGTTCGACTGCAAACGGGAACTTGTCAATGCCGAAGAATTGCTTTGTACTGATGACCGAACGAGTCGCAACCCTCCCTTCGGCTTGACGAGCGAAGTCTGTGAAGAGCCGAATCAGGATGTTCGTTTCCAGCCGGCGCATCTCGCGGTACGCCACGTAGAGAAAGTTCCCGCTTCCGCAGGCCGGGTCGAGAACGCGAAAGTTGGCGAGATCCTGCCGTGCTCTCAGTAGTTCCTGAAAGGTCCTCGCGCCTTCGATTTTGCGTCGAAAAGGTTCGAGAATCGTTGGGCGTACCACCTTGTAGATGTCGGCCTCACTGGTAAAGTGAGCACCCAGGGCGTGCCTTTCCCGCTTGTCAGTGCTGTCTTGAAACAGTGTTCCAAAGATGGCGGGTTGAACCGAGGCCCAGTTTTCAGTGGAAGCGTACCGCAACTGGAGTATGTCGCCAGAATTCAGCTCAACAGGGTCAATCGTTGAGAACAGGCCGCCGTTGAAGTACGGCACATCCCGGTATCTCCCACCCCGCGCCCCGGCTGGGTTGTTCATCTGCCTGAACAGGGCTCCCATGAGGTCATAGGAGCTTTCACCGCCTTCGCAGGCGTCCAACAGTTCCTCGAACAGCCCACGTGGCAAGAGATCAACGTCCTCGGAAAACACAGCGACAAGGCACTGTAGAAGAAAACGCTGTGCGCGCTGCCGCTCAACGTTTCGATGAACGAGAGCTTGGAAGACTTGGACAAGCTTGTCGGCTGCCTTTCGGGTTACGTCGATGCGGTTGTTTCCAAACCACGGCGGCCTCTCTTTCGGAAGGAAGAAGTTGAACGCCTCTCGCCTTGTGACAAGATCCTGGATGGGAATCCGATCCATCGGCTCTTCCATCTGCTGGTCGAAGTCGTAGATCCAAAAGTCGTCGAAATTGCACAGGATCGCGTACCGAGGCCTGTGGGGAACCAAGTCGATCCAGTAGTCGAAAAGCTGGTGATAGTGGCGGCGCAGGTCTTGTCCACGGCTCTTCATTTCCATTACGAGCCGGGGTTTCCAAACGAGATCGGAGAACCGTATGGCCCTGCCGTGCCTGGGGACTCGGAATTCGAGAGTCGCTCCCGCCTCTCGGTAGCCGTCGTAGCCGAAGGCCTTGAAGAGGCGGTCACAGAAGACTTGAGCCTCTCCCTTCTCGTCTCCTGCGAGGGTCTGCGCGTAGGATACGAAATCCGCCAGGGAAGACGGGTGAGACGATGTCTCCATTTTAGTGTGAGAGAAGCGATTATACAGGATTTGGATGGAGGCTTCTGGATCGGTCGGGGCGGGGAGCTCCTGGCAGCACAAGCGCGGCGCGAAAGCCAGGGTGCCCCACGAAGACGCGGTAACTGGTAAGCAGTGGGCAGGTGTTGGGCAGGATCCGCGTGCAGGTCGTCGACGCCGCTGCTCGCCGTGACGCGGAGAGCATGAGGGGGACGGGATACCAGTCGCGGAATAGGCCGACGAAGTGGCGGTCGCGGAGGGAGTGGGCGAGGGCGCGCAGCGGCAAGCCGGCGGTGAGGGCGGGGCTGAGAGCAGGAGCGTTGGAAAGTACGAGCGCTCTGGCAAGACAGCAGCGATTTCAGTTGCGGGTGCTATCAGAAGTGATTACAATTGAAGGGGCTCAGGCCGCCCCGGAAAGGGTAGGAGATTCTCATGTTCAGCTATCCAGCCAAGTTCACGGTCGACCGCGAGGCGGGCGGCTACGTGATCTCATTTCCGGACGTTCCCGAAGCCGTGACCCAGGCTGAAAGCGTGGAAGAGGGCATCGATATGGCCGCGGACTGCCTGGAGATGGTCCTCGCGGAGTACATCCGCCTGGGGCGTCCGATCCCCGCGCCGTCAACGCCCAAGCGCGGCCAACGTCCCGTCCGCCTGCCGTTCTTCGTCGTTCTCAAGCTCCAGCTCTACAACGCCTGGTTGCAGTCGGGAGTCAAGAAAGCGGAACTGGCGCGCCGATTGCACATGCCAAGGACGAATGTCGACCGGCTGTTCGACCTGAAGCACTTCAGCCGAGCGGAGCAGATCGAAGACGCTTTCGCGGCGCTTGGGAAACAGGTGGACATTCAGGTGCGGGGCGTAGCCTGACGCCGACGGGATACCAGTCGCGGAAGATGCCGAGTGCGCCACCCCTGAGAATGAAAATGGGCGTGAGGGGCGCCCGCTTCAGTCACAGCCGGTCAGATGTCTCCCAGCTTGGCGAGCTCGGTTTTGAGGAGATGGACCTGATCGCGGGCGCGGGTGATGAGCCGGGTCAGGGATTGGGACATCTCTTTGGGCAAGAAAGTCTGTTCCTGGGCGGCTTGGAGAAGATCGCTGGACCAGCCGGCGCCGGCGTTTGCCTCGGCGGCCATGGCGCGGTAAGCCTTGAGGGCCTCGGCGAGGTTCCCGGGCCTGATTCCGAATTGCGGGTTGCCATAGGTCGTCAGCAAACTGCTCATCGTGTACATATGGGGAGCCGCGCGACGAATTCGCGATCGGGAACCTTGCCGCGCGAGCGGTCCGGCGACTGAGCCAGGTCGCGGGAGGCGGCCGCGGTCTGGTGCGCATTTTCGTCGAGCGCGCGGAGCGGAGTCGATCCCGAATCCCTTGTGCAGCAGATCCCGCAGCGCCTCGGTGTAGCGGCCAGCGAAATTGAAGCACAGCCGCGAGAGGAACGAGGGAGGCATCTCATCCGGGCAGTCCTCGGCGAGCACCGGAATGATGCGAAGTTGCTTGCCGCGCGTGGGGCGGTTGCACAACGCCAGGGCGGCACTGATTTCTTCCGAGCACCAGGGGGAGGCCAAGGAGGCTCGGGTAATGATGGGGATGTAGGAGGCGACGGGCGAATTCGAGGTCATGATGCGAGTGAGTGATAAAGACCTTGGCGGGCATACCGGGTCATGCTTTGCAGACATATCGTTTGTTGTGAGGAAACACAAGTGCGGGCGTCGCCAGGAGTGGCGGGCCCAGAGGTCGCCCCGGCGCGCAGGAGTGCGCGCGCCTCGAATCGAGCCGAGGGGAGGTATGATGAATCCCATGATTAGGGCCTTTCTTGTGGTTGTGTCTGCCGTGGCCGCCCTGGCCGGGGAGACGGCGCTGCATCGCGCGGTGCGGGAGGGCGATGTGGCGCTGCTTCGCTCGAGCCTGCGCGCGGGAGCGAATCCGAACGAACGGGACGCCTCCGGACGGACCCCGTTGATCGAAGCGGCCGAACTGGACCAGATCGAAGCGGCGCGGGTTCTGATCTCGGCCGGCGCGGACCTCGACGCCAGACCGCGCGGCTGGGGGACGGCCCTGGAGACGGCCGAGCGGACCGGGCACACCAAGCTGGCCGAGATGCTGCGACAGGCCGGCGCGCGCACCTTCGGGCGGTCGGTGGGAGACAAGGTTTGCGTGCGGCCGTGGAAGGGCGACGGCTACTGCGGCACGGTCGAGGCGATCGACAAGAACGCCTACCGCATCCGGGTGACGGAGATCGTGGGCTGTAAGGACGGCTGCCCGGCACGGGGCGAGTGCTCGGCCGGAAAGCCGGTCGGGGGGGCCGGGGGCCTGCACGCCGGGGACGCGATCACCACCGTGAGCTGGTGCCTGACCCATACGGGGGTGGAGCGGTGAGCGCGGCGCGGCTGGTGGCGATTTGCGCCGCGGTGTTGTCGCAGGCGCCAGCGCCGGCGCAGAGCAAGAGCGGGTTCGAGTACAACGGGATCATCCACGTCTCGTGGTGGTACAACGAGTACACGTATGCCGCCGCCACCACGTCTCGGCAGGCGCTCGCCACGACGCACGCCAACTGGGCTTCGGTGCTGGTGACCTGGTATCAGAGCACCATCACCTCGACCAGCATAGCCGCCGATTCCATCAAGACCCCCACCGACGACGCGCTGCGCCAGGCCATACAGGAACTGCACAACCAGGGCCTGAAGGTGATGCTGAAGCCGCACGTCGACCTTTCGCAGGATCCCAACCACTGGCGGGGCGAGATCAACCCCGCGGACAGAGACGCGTGGTTCGCGAGCTACAAGCCGTTCATCCTCAAGTACGCGCAGATGGCCCAGGATCAGGGGGTAGAGGGCCTGTGCATCGGGACGGAGCTGATACAGATGAGCGGCACGGTCAACCGGGATCGCTGGAATAACGTGATCGACGCGATTCGGGCGGTCTACAGCGGCGTGCTGACGTACGCCGCTAACGCGACCTCGGCCGCCGACGAGTTCACCTCGGTGTCGTTCTGGGAGGAGCTGGACCTGATCGGGCTGGACGGCTACTTCCCCCTCACGAACCACAAGGACCCGAGCCTCGAGGAACTGGTGGCCGCGTGGCAGTACAACAGTGCGCACCTGAACATCGTTGCCGCGGTCGAGAATCTCCATAATACGTACCCCGAGAAGCCGGTGATCTTCACCGAGATCGGATACAGAAGCGCCTCGGGCGCCAACACGGCGCCCTACAGTTCAACACTCCCCGCCGGCTACGGCGGCTACGATCTCACCGAGCAAAGGAACTGCTACGAAGCTTTCTACGAGGTCTGGAGCCAGCAGGCGTCCTGGGTGAAGGGCGTGTTTTGGTGGGCCTGGCCGGTCAACCCGCCGGGAGCGAACGATACCGACTACAACCCGCGGGGCAAACCGGCGGAGGAGGTCCTGCGCACCTGGCAGGGACCGCCCGAGAGCGCGCTGAACGCGGTGGTGAGCGCGGCGGACTATCGAGCCGACGGGGTCGCGCCGGGCGCGATCGTAAGCCTGTGGGGGACCAGCCTGGCGAGTGGAACGATCACGGCGCCAATGCCCTTTCCACTCCCCACCAGCCTGGGAGACACGAGGGTCACGTTCGGCGGCATTCCGGCGCCGTTGTTTTTCGTGTCGCCGGGGCAAGTCAACGCGCAGGCGCCGTTCGAGGTGCCGCCGGGGAGCGCGGTGGTCGAGGTGACCTCGAACCTGGGCGCCGCGCGGATGACGGTCACGGTTGCGGCGGCAGGGCCGGGGATCTTCACCCGCAACATGCAGGGCACGGGAGAAGGGGCGATTCTCGACGCGGTCAACTACAGGCCGATCACGGCCGCCGATCCGGCCGAGGCCGGCGAGTGGATCCAGATCTATTGCACCGGGCTAGGCGCGGTCGGGGGAGTGGTGACGACCGGCGACGTGCCGCCGATGCCGCCGCCGGAAACGGTCGTGAAACCGGAGGTTCGGATCGACGGGCAGCCGCTGGTACCGGATTGGGCGGGCCTGGCGCCTGGGTGGGTGGGGTTGTATGCGGTCAACGTGAAGTTGCCTTCGGACGTGTCCGCGGGCACGCATCAGCTTCAGATCGCGATGAGCGGAGCGGTCAGCAACACGGTGACGTTTTCGGTGCGTTAGGAGGAGAGCCGGCGAAGACGGTCTGTCGAGGCTCGTGTGGCGGAGGATGGCTCAAGCCCGGAGCGGGCGGGCTTTCCGCTTCTTGACGCATCGCATTTCAGGCCGTGAGCAGGGCAATGGTCCTCCAACCAGTCAGGCCGCCTGCGTCCGCGCCTTAAACGGGACTTTCACCACGGGATCCTGTGCCCAGCCCCGCCCAGTTGCCAACCGCACGCTTCGTACTGCACCAGGCTATTGTGGAAGCAAAGGTGCGTCAATCGCGCCAACCGCCTTCGCTGCGTGCGCAGTTCAGAATGCATGAAGTTTCGGCCGAATGCTCCCAACCGATGGCGGCGCACGTAGAACGCCCGAGGCCTAGCGTTCACGCATGGAATCATTCGAAACGAGAATGAGACGCAGTTGCATTCTCCCCGGCCGGCTTGGTCCTCAGTCACCGCTCAATCCCGGAATCGGCCCAGAAAGGCGAAGGTTCGATTTATTCGGACCATACGGGCTACCCGCGGCCGCCGGAGCGGTCCGTCCTTCGGGATATAAGGTTCCATTTGCTCTTCAAACAGTACCGGATCCCGACCTGCGTTCCAGCTCGGACTCCAGAGCGCGAATCTGGTCTTTCGCGTTCTGCAACTCACCGCGCAACAGGCCAAGCTCATGCTCCAGGGCCTTGATTGTCTTCCGGTGCTGGACTTCCTTGCGGTGAATTGCGTATTTCTTGTAGATAACGGAAAGAGCATCGGAAAACTGATCCTGCTTGGTGCTCAGCGATTCCGATTGCGGCCGCCAACTGAACTCACATGTCACCTTGCGTATGTGCGCGAACTCGTGTACTCGCGACATACGTATCCACAGGTCGAGATCTTCGAGGACCGGGAGGCTTTCGTCCATCATTCCAGCCTCGTCGAGGCAGGAGCGCCGGTGCGCAATGCACAGAATGGGAATGTAGTTGCTGTCCAGAAGTTGATCCCGGTCGAACTCCCAGGAATAGGGGGTGTCGGTCTGGGTGGTCACCAACTCTCCCTCGCGAAGCTCCTGCCAGGCCCGGCGCGCATCCGTATACGCAACGTGGTAATCGCCATTCTCGAGAAAGTCGACCAGGGTCTCAAGATGGTCTGGATAATAGATGTCGTCGTCGTCGAGATAAGCGATGTATTTGCCCCGCGCCTCTCGCAGGCCTGTGTTGCGCGCGGCGGCAGGCCCCTTATTCGAAGGATGGGCGAAATAGCGGAGGACCTGCCCGCACTGGAGTTCGTCGAGGACCGTTCTCATGTCCGGACCCCCGTCGTTGACCAGAACGATCTCGAATTCGCGAAACGTCTGGCCAAGAATGCTGCGCAGGGCCCGATCGAGAAGTGCGGGCCGATTGAACGTGGATACAATGACGGAGACGAGAGGGCTGGCGGAATGGCCGGGCCGGGACATGCCTCCATACATTATGCCGCAAACCCGCCATCCGGTCACGCCAGGCAAGGCAGACCACAAAAAGCGATGGTCTGCCGCAGCAGCCTGTGATGAAAATCCGTGGCAGACGAAACCGCCTGCGTCCGCGCCTTAAGCGGGACTTTCACCGGCGCCGGGGCGCGGGCGCGGTCAAAGTACGAAGTCCGCCGGGTTGTATTCCATGAACTCGGGACGCACGCCGGGACGGGATTTGTGGGGAGTCCACGGCACCCCCCACTTGTCCTCGAAACGGCGGAGGTTCTGCTGGAAAATCCTGGTGTACTCGGCGTCGGGCAGCTTGGCGAACGAGCCGCGGCCGAAATGGTGCACGAAGCAGTCCTCGGCGGTGATGATGCGGAAGTTGCGCTGGCGCACCCGGAGCGAGAGATCGTCGTCCTCGAACATGCCCACTTCGAAGCGCTCGTCCAGCTCCCCGGCCTGCTCCCAGACTTCGCGCGGTACCAGGGCGCAGAACAGCGGAGCGACGGCCAGTTCCAGCCACAAGCCCATGTTCTTGCGGGCCAGCGCCAGCGCGAATTCCTCCAGCTCCCGATAGTTGCCGTACTCCACGTTGATGCGCGCCTCGTTGCCGATCCAGTTGGTCACCGGCACCACCACCCCGGCGGAGGGGTCCCGGTGGCGATGCCGCAGCAGCCGTCCCACCCAGCCCGGAGTGACCACCGTGTCGATGTTGAGAAAGATCAGGTACTGGCCGCCGGCCTGCCGCGCGGCGACGTTGTTGGCGGCCGCGAATCCCTTGTTTTCCCCCAGCGCGATCACCCGCAGGCGAGGCTCGTCCTCGGCATAGCGGTGCAGCAACTCCAGCGTGTCGTCCGAGCTTCCGTTGTCGGCGA
>Ga0187850_10000960_pt1 | contig 34255 bp, 25 predicted proteins | sample June2016WEW_4_15_FD_132436 | JGI IMG/M metagenome (GOLD analysis project Ga0187850, IMG submission 132436) | Peatland microbial communities from SPRUCE experiment site at the Marcell Experimental Forest, Minnesota, USA - June2016WEW_4_150 | ecosystem: Environmental > Terrestrial > Soil >...
GAGCCGGATGCGGGAAATCCGCCTGTCCGGTTCGGAGGGAGGGGTGGCGCTAACCCCGCCATCCCTACCCCTATGAATGATGTTGGAATTACGCCTCGCCTTCGGAACTTGTTTTTGCATGAACCCTTATGGAGCGCGCCGGCTTGCCCGCCATAACAGGCGTCCTCATTCGGAGCTGCGCGCTCCGCGCGGGGGGGGCAGTGGAACGGTGCTTGAACGCCTGGCGGTTGGCGGTTAGCTTTCGCAGCCGGTATGCTCTCGATGCCGATCGATCAATTGATACCTGTGCTGCAAGTGGCCATCGGCCCGGTCATTTTGATTTCGGGCGTGGGCTTGCTTTTGCTGACCCTGACCAACCGGTTTGGCCGGGCGGTGGATCGTTCGCGCCAACTGGCCAAGGAGATGAGAGAGTTGACCGACCCGGACCGGCAGCGGCTGGCCGGGCAGGTCGCCATCCTCTATCGCCGCGCGCGTCTCATCCGGCGGTCGATTATTATGGCTGCCCTGAGCGTGCTCCTGGCCTCGGTGCTCATCATCGCGCTGTTCTTGACCGCGCTCCTGAAGCTGGAGGCGGGGTTGCTCATCAGTCTCCTGTTCATCTGCTGCCTGCTGGCGCTGATCGTCTCGCTGGGCGCCTTCCTCAGGGACATCCATCTTTCGCTGGTGGCGCTGAAACTGGAACTGGGCTACCAAGGGCCGGCGCCGGCGCGAGACGCAATGGGAGGACCGGCAGTGTAAGCACATCTCGCCGCCGGCGCAAGGTTTTAATCTTCGTTTTGACACTTTTACTGCTGGCATTCACGGGGAGCCGAGTGCACCGTAAAACGACAGCGCGAGCAGCCTGGTCGCGGGGATCGGGTTGGTCGCGCCAATGTATGTTCATGCAAACACAAGTGGCGCTGAGCGACGCCGCCGAATGGCTGGGCGACTGGCATCCGCTGGCCGAGCAACTCGGCTCGACCGACGGGCTGGTCACCCTCGCCTCGGCCTCGTCGCTCCTGCGCCTGGGGCCCGTGCAGGACCTGCCCTCCCTGCGGCGGTTCCTGCGCGAATACCAGGGGCGGGTCCTCATCCCCTTTGAGCTGCCCGCCATCCTGTCCGCCCACGCTCATGCCACCGCCAACGGCCTGCGCGAACTGGTGGCGCTGGACCAGCAACTGGCGGAAGAAACCCTCCTGCAAAACTTCGCCGGACCCAGCCGGCGCGTAGGGCAAAGCCAATTGCGAAAGCTGCGGCCCTTGCGCGACCTGCGGCTGCTCCAACGATACTTGCGCGCCGTCGAAACCGGCCAGGCCCACGGCTGGCACACCCTGGTTTATGGGCTGACGCTGGCGATTTACTCGCTGCCGCTGCGGCAGGGCTTGCTCGGTTACGCCCACCAGACCACGCGCGGCTTTATCTACTCCGCCGCCCGCTCCCTGCAACTCTCCGAGCGGACCTGCCGCGCACTCTTCGACGAGCGGTGCGCCGGCCTGCCCGCCGCCATCGAGGTCCTGTTCCTTCGGCCCGCCGGGCCGGTCCGGGTCTAAGGAAACAACCCACGAATGCGCTTGGCTTCCTGCACGCGTTTGATGCCCAGGCTCAGCGCGGCCAGGCGCATGGGGATCTTCTGTTTCCGGCTGAGGGCCAGGGTTTGGCTGAAGGCGTTTTCGAGGATCCGGAACAGCTTGTCGACCACCTCGGTCTCGCCCCAGAAGAAGCTCTGCAGGTCCTGCACCCACTCGAAGTAAGACACCACCACGCCCCCAGCATTGCAGAGCACGTCGGGGATGATGAAGACCTCGGGGCGCTGGTTCAGAATCGCATCGGCCTCGGGGGTGGTGGGGCCGTTGGCGCCCTCGGCCAGGATGCGGCACTGGAGCTTGCCGGCGTTGGCGCCGGTGATTTGACATTCCAACGCCGCCGGCACCAGGATGTCGCAAGGCAGCGCCAGCAGTTGTTCGTTGGTGAGCGGCTCCGCTTCCGGGAAGCCGGCCACGGTCCTGTGAGTGGCGACGTGCTTTTGCAGGTCCCAGAGATTCAAGCCGTTGGCATTGAACAGGCCGCCACAGGCATCGGTGACCGCGATGACCTTCACCCCGTGGTAGGCCAGCGAGTGCGCGGCGATCGAGCCGACGTTGCCAAAACCCTGCACGGTCGCCGTGGCTTTGCTCACGTCCAGGCCAATGGTGTCGGCGGCGCGGTTGACCAAGTAGCCGACGCCCCGGCCGGTGGCCTCGCGGCGACCGAGCGAGCCGCCCAAGCCGACCGGTTTGCCGGTCACGATGCTGGGCACGCTGTAACCGGCGTGGACGGAATAGGTGTCCATCATCCAGGCCATCACCTGTTCGTTGGTGCCGAGGTCCGGGGCCATCACGTCCACCTGCGGGCCGATGAACGGGATCATCTCCTGCGTGTAACGCCGGGTGAGCCGCTCCAGCTCCTCCCGCGACATCTTGCCCGGGTCGCAGGCGATGCCCCCTTTGGCCCCGCCATAAGGCAGGCCGGTCAGCGCGCACTTCCAGCTCATCCACATCGCCAGCGCCGCCACTTCGCCCAGCCTCACGTCCGGGTGGTAACGCAACCCGCCCTTGGTCGGACCGAGCGTCAAATGGTGCTGCACCCGATAGCCGGTAAAGACCTCGGTCGAGCCGTCATCGCGATGAATCGGCAAGGCGACCGCCAGCGAGCGCTTGGGGAACTTGAGCCGGTCCCGTTCGGATTCCGGGATTTGCAGGTGGTCCGCTACAAGGTCAAACTGCTGACAGGCCATCCGGAAAGTAGGATGATCGTAAATGTCCATCCGCCGAGGATAGCCAAAAACGGCCGTTCCGGCAACACCGTGCCCCAACCAGTTACAGGCTTGCATGGTTTCATGGTTACCGGGCCGTTAACTGGAAATAAGTGGAAATATGTGCAAAAACCGCTCCCGCGCCCCTTGCAACGGGCAGAAACCGTTTCCTGCCCGGGCGCGAACCGAAGTGGCGCTGTCAGTTTGACATTCACCGGGTGACAGCCTTAGCAGGTTTTGGCCGGGATGCCAAATGCTCCATTGGCTCTATTGGCTGTATTGGCTGTATTTGGAAATTTTGGCGAAACCAAGCGCTCAAACCATAGCTTTTCCCATTGACCAGGGGTGGTGCGTGCTGGCAGGATGACACTCATGCCGCGGCAACTCCGAGTTGAGTATCCGGGAGCCATTTACCAGTTGATGAGCCGGGGAGACCGCAAGAAGGGCGTCTGCCTGGATGACGTGGACTGGCAGGATTTTCTCAAGACGCCGGCCGAAGCCTGCCAGCAAACCGGTTTACAGGCGCATGCGTATTGGCTGATGCGCAGCCATTTTCATCTGGTGGTCTTGGCCGCTGTCAGACTGCTGTTGTCGCCGGCCACTGGCGAGGCCCAGGTCTTGTCGTCAGGCACCCTGGTGCTGACTGAGGCCGATAACGGAACCACAGGGGAGGCCGTGGTTGGGCAAGCGGTCACGGTCGGTCTGCACGGTAATCTAACCACGGGTTTCGAGTGGGTGCTGGCGAGCGCCGACGGCGATTCGGTTCTGACCAACGGACCGGCGACCTATACTGTGGAGCCGGGCGGTGGGGTGGGCGTTGGCGGCATCTTCAGCCTTCCGTTCCTTGCGGCAAAGGCGGGTGATACGGCGCTCGCATTTCACGCGTGATGCGTAAGTGTTTTTGTTTTATGATGATTTTTTTGCACATACCGAGGACGGCCGGGACCACGTTCCAGTTTGTGCTCGCCAACAGTTTTGGAATGCGTCATTGCCACTTGGGTTACACCGGAAGAACTGTCATCAGCCAGAAAGACCTCGATTTCGCTAAGAAAGTCTTCCCGCGCTTGCGGAGCGTCTCCGGCGAAAACCTCATCAATCCCCTGGGCCTTTCCGCGCCCAACCCTTTTTACATGACCTTTCTGCGGGAGCCAGTTGCCAGAGTCTTCTCGCACTATCAGGACTCGGTCTTGAGAGGCAACAACAAGATGTCCTTTGAAGAGATGCTGGTCGCGGACGGTGAGCTCGAAAATCTTCAGGTAAAAGTGATTGCGGGCGAAAGAAACCTCGACAAGGCAAAGCGTTTTCTGGACCGATTCAATTTCGTCGGATTGACGGAAAAGTTTGATCTCTCCCTTCTCGCGGTGAAACGTTTAAGCGGACGCGAGCTGAACTTGAATTACAAAAGACAACTTACCGCGCGAGACAACGCCATCAAGAAATCCTTGGCAAACGACCACCGAATCATCGAGATGACGCGGGAGCACAACAAGCTGGACTTGGAACTCTACTCGTTTGCGGTGAGTGAGATTTTTCCCCGGGTCTGCGCGAAGGCAGGGTTCCGTCCTTCAGACCAGGTGGCTTCCTTCGAGAAGTATTCCAGCGTGGTCAAACCGGGGTTTCTGTTGAACAGGCTCTACAACAAAGGTTTCTTCCGGGAAATCTGCAAAATTGTCTACAGGAATTCCGCCGCATCGGCCGCAGCGACGGCCGCGACTGACTGAAACATTGAGGGACTCCCCATTGTCCGGACCATTTTTCAGTTGATTTAAGATGGTAAGATTCCGGGGCTGTCAGTGGGGCGAGTAGCGAGGTAAACGAGCAGTGGGGCGGGGGAAGGCCCGCGCTGCTGTCCCGACGAAGGGATGCTCCGCTGGTTTTGGTTGCGGCTGGGCCGCGCTGAGGGGCTGAACCTTACAAACTTTTTACATCTGTTTTGCGTTTCTCGAACAACTTCCCGCCGGCAGAGCGGATGATGGGAGGCCAGGCGCGCCAGAGAGCGGCGCGCCTGCGAACAATCGCTAACGGAAAGGTATTATGAAACGCACGACGATGAAGAACTTGGTAGTATTGCTGGCCGGGTTGACAGCGCTGAGCGCCCGGGCGGCCGTGGGCAGGATCAGCGGACCGTACACCCATCGGAACTTGCAGGTCTTCCTGCTGCATGGGGACACCCAACTGGAAGAGCGGCGCTACGCGACGTTGTCGGAGGCGCTCGGCAAGGGGTGGGTGGCGGTCAAAGAAACGGGCAGCGTCCAGGAACTGAGCATCGAGAATCACTCTGCCAACGTGACCGTGTTCCTCAATGCCGGGGACATCGTCAAGGGCGGACGCCAGGACCGGACCGTGCGCGATGACCTCATCCTGCCGCCTCACTCGGGCCCGGTGCCTCTGGCCACCTTCTGCGTGGAACATGGCCGCTGGACCAGGCGGGGCGAAGAGAATCCGGCGGCTTTTTCGGCCAACGACAAAGCCCTGAGTTCGCGCAAGCTCAAGATGGCGGCGCGCTACGGGCTGGACCAGGGCGCGGTCTGGTCCGGCGTTACAGAACAGCAAGACAAGCTCAACGAGAATGTCTCCAGACTGGCCGGCAAGAATGTGGAGACCCGGAGCGCCGCCTCCGCCAGCAGCCTGCAGTTGACCCTCGAGAACAAGGACCTGGACGCGGTCAGAAAGCACTACTTGGAGGAGCTGAATCCGATTTTGAACGGCCAGACCGATGTCATCGGGTTCGTCTACGTCATCAACGGCGAGCTCAACAGCGCGGAGGTGTATAACAACAAGAACCTTTTCCGGGCCCTTTGGCCCAAGCTCCTGGAGGCCGCCGTTACCGAAGCGATTGCCGAATGGCGCCCCGACCGCCAGTTCCAGCCCCTGCCAGCCGCCGAGTTGAGAGGCTTTTTTGAAACCGCAGTGTCCGGGGCGGTAAGAGAGCGTCCCGTCTGGAAGACCACCCGCGTCAAGACCTATACCACCCCCTCCACCGTCCTGTTTGAAACACTCGACCTGGAGGCGGACAACCTCTGGATTCACAAGAGCTTCATCAACAAGGGCAGGGAAACCGTGGTCGTGCCCCTGGACCGCGAGCCGCGCCCACTCCAGCAGCAGGCCGTGCCCCCCTGGCCCAACCAGCCTGAGCGCTAGCAAAGTTGGAAACCGGAAACTAGGCGCCGGGCTGGCGCTAAGGGCGCCGGGACCGCAACCGGGCGCAACACTCCATTCGCCACATTCGCCGGATTGGCCACGTTGGCCGCATTGGCCACATTGGCCGTATTGGCTGGTGGCCACATTGCCTGCATTGGCCACATTGCCTGCATTGGCCACATGCACCAGCCTGGCGCAACACTCCATTGGCTACATTGGCTGCATTGGCCACATTGGCCATTTTTGCCAAAAAACTGGCCGGCCCGCGGCTTCCCCCTTGTCATCCTCCGCCCTTTGAGCCACAACGGCCTCATGTCAACGCTCGTCCAGGTGGCCATTCATGCCAGCCAGTTCCCCGAGAGCGTCGCGGGCGACTTGCGGGAGTCTTTGCGCTCGCGGCAGGTCAATCACAAGTTCCACTACGACAGCCCCAGGCAAACCGCCCAATGGCTCGCCCTGCACGCGGCCTATTCCCCGTCGCGCACGGATGCGGATTGCGCCCGCGCCTACGACCTCAGCTTCCAGGCGGCCGCCGCGCGCCTCCGCGCCCGCTGCGTTCACGTGGTCGGCTTGGGCTGCGGCGGGGGCCACAAAGACACTCGGTTGCTCGAATTGCTGCGCAACTCAGGCCAGGCCGTGTTCTACACGCCATCGGACGTCAGCACCGCGATGGTCCTCGTGGCCCGCCAGCGGGCCTTGGCTGTGATACCCGCCGCCAACTGCTTTCCCCTGGTCTGCGACCTGGCCTCCGCCGGCGATTTGCCGGCCGTGATGGAGGAACACGCCGTTGCCGGCGCCGCGCGGCTGTTCACTTGCTTCGGCCTGCTCCCTAATTTCGAGCCGCCGGTGCTGCTGCCCCGCCTGGCCTCCCTGGTGCGGCCGGGCGATTGGCTGCTCTTGAGCGCCAATCTTGCGCCCGGCCCAGACTATGCCGCCGGCGTGCGGCGCATCCTGCCGCTCTACGACAATGCCCCGACCCGCGACTGGCTGATGACCTTCCTGCTCGACCTGGGGGTGCAGCCAGGGGACGGCTCTCTGCGGTTCGGCGTGGAAGAGGACCCGGCCGGCGGCGGCTTGAAACGCGTTGCCGCCCGCTTCCACTTCGCCCGCCCGCGCGAGGTCCGGGTGGACCCCGACCAGTTCGAGTTCCGCGCCGGCGACTCGATTCGTCTCTTCTTCTCCTACCGCCACACCCCCGCCCGCGTCCGCGCCCTGCTGGCCCCGCATGGCCTCCAAGTGCTCGACCAATGGATCACCCGGTCGGCAGACGAAGGCGTCTTCCTGGTCTCCCGCGACAAAGATGCGAATGGCGAACGGCGAGCGGCGAACGCCCGCGACAAAGATGCGAATGGCGAACGGCGAACGGCGAACGGGGAACGCCGTTCACAGCAGGCGCATCGTTTCCAGCACGGCCCTGATGCGCGGCACTTCGTGGGTGCGGAACAAGTCGGTTTTGCCCAGGGCGGCCAGCACGGCAAAGAAGGGCTCGGCGCAGCGGACCTCCTCGCCGAAAAACTCGAAGGCGTGCGGGAGGGCGTGGCAGAGGGGAAACCCCAGCGCGCGCAGGCGGAAGGTGTTCAGGAAAACCGTCATCTGGTGGCGCACCCGCACGGCGCTGTCCTGCAGGTTGCGGTAGTAGAAACCCAGGCCCGGGTCCAGGAAGAGCTTCTCCACCCCGTGGCGCCGGGCCAGCTCAATCTGGCGGGCAAAGTAATCGTGCATCAGCGTCACCGGGTCCGCGCTCAGATCGAAGTCGCCCACCTCGCGGACGTTTTTCCCCTGCACATAGCAGAGGATGGCCGCCGCATCGTGCTCGGCGACCATGCGGAAGAACTCCTCGCTGCGCTCGGTCCCGGTGAGATTCAGAATGTCCGCCCCGGCGTCGAGACAGGCGCGCGCGACCGCCGGCTGATAGCTCTCCACGGAAACCGGGATGCCGGCCCCGTGCAGGGCCGCCAGCACCGGCAGCAGCTTGCTCTGTTGCTCCGCCGCGTCCACCCGCCCGGCGTGCGCCAGGGTTGATTCCGCCCCCACATCCACAATGTCCGCCCCCTGCGCCTGCAAGACCCGGCCCCGGCGGAGGGCGCTCTCGACCGTCAGACAAACGCTCTCCCGGTACCAGGAATCCGCCGAGAGATTGATCACACCCATAATCGCCGGCCGGGAATTGAAGGCAAAGTGCCTGCCCCCGATGGCGAATTCCTTCACGCGCGCCCGCGCGGCCTCGCGCTGCTGCGCGAGCAGTTCAGCCAGGTATTCCAGTGTGAGCATGGCGCACCAACAATTCAGTGAGGCTGCGCCTCAGGCCACCTCTGGAATCCCGATTCGGAATCGGGATTCGGAATCGGGATTCATTGAGCATTGAGTATTGGTTATTGGTCATTGCCGGTCGGAAAGTTCATGCGGCGTCATCGGCGGGGATTCTTCAATAACCAACGCTCGTTTTTCAATTCTCAATTTTCAATTCACCTAAAACAAGCCCCGGCTGAGCGCGGTTTTGCAATCGCAGCGAAACTTGACCTGATTACAACGAGTTCTGCCGGTCAGGAACTGTAAGCGACTCACGGGCCGCGCGCGCGGCCATGGCTCCTGGCGAAACCAATCACAAAGTTCCTCATCCCGCGCGCGAGTATGGACATGCCGTAGCGCCGGGCCTCTTGCAAGGCCGCCTCGCCGGACCATTGGTCGTGCTCGATGCGATAGCAGGCGATGATGGTCCCGGTCCGGTCGCAACCGCGCTGGCAGTGGATGAAGACCGGTGGCGGCAACGTCTCAATCAGGGCCAGTATCTTGCTGACCTGCGCCGCCGCCGGGCGGTGAATCCCGCTCAGCGGCACGTTCGTATAGACCATCCCATTGGCCCGGGCCTCGGCCGCCTCCGCCTTCCAGACCTCGTTGGTCATCCGGAGATCGATGATCGAGCCGACGCCCAGGCGCTTGAGGCTGCGCAAGGCGGAGGCATCCAGTTGGGCGCCCCGGTAAAGGCGGTCGTTCACCCGGCCGAAATTGCCAATGCCCCCGACAGCCGGCAGGCCGCGCTGCCCCGCCGCACACACCCACACGCCCGCAGCCAATCCGAGGGTCAGCCATGAAAACCCGCTTTTGTTTTTCATGACAAGTATCTATACGCTCGACCGGGTCGAAAGGTTACAGCGGCCAGCGCCAAAAAACCATCCGGGTTTGCGCGGAATAAGCACGCTCAGAGCTGCCATCCCGCCCGATAGTGGTGCTCGATGAACTCGGTGGCTGCGGGGCAATTCTTCGCGCGCAACTGCTCTGAATCCCACTCGATTTTGCTGCCGGCCCGATAGGCGACATTGCCGAGCAGCACCGTCTCGGTGAGCGGGCCCGAGTAATCGAAATTGCAGGTGGTGGCGCCGCCGGTCTTGCAGGCCCGGACCCACTCGGCATGATGTCCGATCGAGTCGGCAATGAAAGGCGCGGGCGGAACGAAGCCCGCGAAGTCCGCTTCCGGCAGCAGCAGGCGGCGGCCATAATCGGCCAGCAGCATCCCCTTGCGCCCGACGAACAGCACCCCGCTTCTCCACTTGCCTGCCAGTTCCGGCGAGAGCACCCCCGGCGGCGGTTGTTTGCCGCCATGATACCACGTCAGCTTGACCGGCGGCTGAGACCCGCGCGCGGGGTATTGGTAAAGCACGATCAGCCACGGCGGCACCGACTCCGGATGGACGGGCGGTCCCTGGAGGACCTCGGCGCTCAAAGGCCTGCGCAAGCCCAGCGCCCAGTGCGGCAGGTCCAGGTAATGACAGCCAAAGTCCCCCAGCGCTCCGCCCCCGAAGGCCCACCAGTGCCGCCAACTCATGGGCAGATACTCCGGGCTGTAGGGCCGGTAACTGACCGGCCCCAGCCACAGTTCGTAGTGCAAGGGGCCGGGCACCGGCGGCGTCTCTTTGGGCCGCTCTTTGCCCCCGTAAGTCGCGTCCACCCACACGTGCGCCTCGCCCACGGCGCCGATGGCCCCGCTCTGGACCAACTCGACCACCCGCCGGTAATTGGCTCCGGCGTGAATCTGCGTCCCGATCTGCGTCGCGCGTTTGCTCTTCCGCGCCGTCTCCAGCACCGTGCGGCACTCGGAAATCGTCCGCGTCAACGGCTTCTCGCAATACACGTGCCGCCCGCTCTTCAACGCCGCCACCGTGGCCACCGCGTGCGTGTGGTCGGGCGTGGCCACCACCACCGCGTCGAGGTCTTTCTGGTCGAGCAGCCGGCGGAAATCGTTGTAGGTTTTCGCCCCGGGATGCTGCCCCGCAGCCGCCGCCAGAAAGGTGTCGTCCACGTCGCACAGCGCGACAATGTTTTCGCTCGAGACGTTGTTGAGGTTGTAGGCGGCCTGGTGCGCCACGCCAATCATCCCGAGGTTCAGTTTTTCATTCGGCGAGCCTTTCCCCGCCCGGGCCAGCGAAGGGCTCGCCAGCCACAAACCTGCGGCGCTCAACGTGGTCTGCTCCAGGAATCTCCTGCGAGTCATCTGATTGCTCTGTGTATTCATAGGCGGAGACGCACTGTAGCCCAAAGGCGGGCAGTTGGCATCTGGAATCTCAGGCTCAGCGTTGGCAGTATCGGGATGCGCCCGCTGAACGAGGGAGCCAAAGATTTCGCTTCGATTTTCCGGCCGGCTTTGGTAATCTCCGCCTGTCTAACATGCGTCGGGCGCGGAACCGGAGTCGTTCGACGGCGCCTCCCAAAGGCGCCGGGCCGACTGCTGCTCAGCCCCAGCCGGCCAAAGACAATCACCCGGCGGCGCGGGCGCCGAACCGGGCAGTGGGCCCGGCCGGAGCCTCGCCCCACCGCAGATGGCTCTATCGCCTGGCGGCGCTCCTGCTGGGACCGCTGTTGCTCCTGGCCGGCCTGGAGGGGGCCTTGCGCCTGGGCGGTTACGGTTTCCCCACCTCCTTTTTCAAGCACCTCACCATCGCCGGCCAGCCGCGCCTGGTGGAGAATGACAAGTTTGGCCTGAGGTTTTTCCCGCCCGCGCTGGTGCGCTTTCCGGCGCCAGTGGTCATGCAGGCCCGCAAGCCGCCGGGCACGCTCCGCCTCTTCATCCTGGGCGAATCGGCCGCGCTGGGCGAGCCCAGGCCCCAGTTCGGCGCCGGCCGTTACCTCGAGGTCCTCCTCCGCGAACGGTTTCCCGGCCAGGATTTCGAAGTCGTCAACACCGCCGTCACGGCCATCAACTCTCACGTCATCCTGCCCATTGCGCGGGAATGCGCCGGTCATGAAGGCGACCTCTGGATTATCTATATGGGAAACAACGAAATGGTCGGCCCTTTCGGCGCCGCCACGGTTTTTGGCCGGCAGGCCCCGCCCCTGGCTTTGGTGCGGCTGACCTTGGCCATTCAGCGAGCGCGTCTGGGTCAACTGCTCGTGGCGCTCGGCCGGAGGCTCAAGAAACCCGCCACTGAGCCCTCCTGGCACGGCCTGGAGATGTTCCTGGAGAACAAGGTCCCGCCCGCTGACCCTCGCCGGGAGGTCGTCTATCGCAGTTTCGCGCGGAACCTCGACGACCTGGTGCGGGCCGGCCTCCGCTCCGGGGCCAAGGTCCTGCTCAGCACTGTGGCCGTCAACCTCAAGGATTGCCCGCCTTTCGCCACCGAGTCCGCCGGCGACCTCCCGGCGGCGGACCGCGCCGCTTATGCGAAACTCTGCGCCGACGCGTTGGCGGCCGAGACTCGAGGCAACTTCGCCGAAGCCGCGCGGGCCTGCGAGCAGGCCGCCCGGCTCTGTCCCCGGTCGGCCGAACTTCAGTTCCGGCTGGCGAATTGCCACCTGCGCCTGGGCCAGGCCCCCGCCGCGCGGCGCGCTTATGCACTGGCCGTGGATTGCGACGCGTTGCCGTGCCGCGCCGACTCGCGCATCAACGGCCTGATCGCGCAGGCCCGCCGCCGCTTTGCCGGCCCCGGGTTCGCCTTTTGTGACGCCGCCGCCGCCCTCGCCGCGGCCAGCCCGGCCGGCATCCCCGGCCAGGAATCATTCTACGAACACGTGCATTTGAACTTCGACGGCAACTATCGCCTGGCGCGGGCCTGGGCGCACGAACTGGAGCCACTGCTGCCCCCCGCCACGGCCCGCCGCGCCACCGGCGGCTGGGCGTCGCAGGAGACTTGCGAAGGCCTGCTGGGGCTGAGCGACTGGAACCGGCTCTCGGTGTTTGAAGAAATGGGCGGGCGGCTCAAGCAACCTCCCTTCAGCGGCCAGCTCGACAATGCCCGGCGGCTCCAGGCCCTGCAAACCGCGGTCAGCGACTTGCAGCGGCGAATTGCCCTCGCCTCGCCCGCCCAGGCGCGGCAGAGCTACCTCGAGGCCCTCAAACGCGCCCCCGAAGACCATAACCTGCACGAGAACTTCGCCGAATTCCTCGAGGCCACCCACGATCGCCCGCAGGCTACCCTCGAGCGGCAGAAAGTTTGCAGCTTGATTCCCCATTGCTATTTCCCCCATTACAGCCTGGGCCTGCTCCTCAAAGAGCAGGGACACCTGGCCGAGGCCCTCGACTGCCTGCAAAAAGCGGCCGCCTTGAACCCGCGCGGGGGCGAAGTCCGGCTCGAACTGGGCACCGTCCTGGCCCGGCAAAACCAATGGGAGGCCGCCCTCCGCCAGTTCGACCTGGCACGGCAGTTCAGCCCGGACAATCCGCGGGCCTGCCTTTACTCCGGCGAAGTGCTCTGGAAGCTCGACCGGCCGGCCGAGTCCCTCGAGCGCTTGCGCCAGGCCCTCCGGCTCCAACCCGATTACTGGGAAGCCCACTACCGCTTGGGCGAGGAACTGGCCCTCCAGGGCCAGACGGCGGCGGCGGCCGACCAATTCGAGCAGGTCCTCAGGCTCAATCCCGCCTACCTCAAGGCCCACCTCAACCTCGGCGTCGCCTTCTTCAAGCTCGGCCGCGCCCCGGAAGCCGCCCGGCAATTCGACGAGGTGTTGCGCCTCGACCCCCAGAACAAACAGGCGGCCGAGTTCAGGCAAAAGGCCACCGCTTACCCGCGCGGCAACTGATTCAGCCCCGCCGCCCCGCCAGGCTGGTGTCTGGCCCGCGCGCCGCCAGGGCGCCCGCGCCGGCCCGGAAGGGGTCTCGGCGGCACGGTGGTCATTGGTTGCTCAGCCAACGGCAAGAAGTGTTGTGCTTTCGTCAGCTTTTTTGCTTGTCAGTACGGCTGGGGTTTTGTAATGATTAATCCGCGCGCTGAATTTCCGGCGTGGGAGGTCTGGCACGCGTCCGAAGAAACCAAGAAATCAACCGAGGAAGCATGATATGAACACTAAGGTGGTCAGGACCGGTCCGATACTCGCCTGCCTGTTGGCTGCTGTCGTTGTCAGCTCTGCGCCCAAGTGCCAGGCCCAGGCGGCTTTGGTCCTGGGGAACGCGAGCCCGGAAACCTAGGGATTGCCAAACGATCTACACGTGGTCCTGGCCAGCGAATTGCCGGCCGGGGCCACCTGGTATTGCCTCCGGCACTGGCAGGATTTGCCGCCCTCCCCTTTCAACTGGTGCGCCGGACGGACCGATGTCTCGTATTACGTCTCGCCTTCTCTGGGCGCTGGCATAGTCTTCGCCGATGACCCGGCTTTGGACGCGGCGCTGGAACCCTCCTCCAGCGCCAGCGCCGCGGGCCTCGGCGCCAGGCCCTTGGACGACGGCGGGCCGCCCCCGCCCGGGGGAGGCGGCGGGGGCGGCGGCGGCGGGGGAGCGCCGCCGCCTGTTGGTCCCCCGCCGGGTTACCAACCCGGCGATATATGGCTCCAGATTTTTCCCGACACCAACAACGTCGGCATGGCGCAACTGCTCCTGCACGGCGTTACCAACAGCATGTATTACCAGCTTCTCAGCAAGACAAACCTGATCGCCCCGTGGCTGGGCGGCTGGGTCCTGGGGGAGGTGCAGTGGGGCGGAGACTGGTGCAATACAAATAATGGCTACTGGACCAACTATATATGGTTCACCCCCGTTGTCTGCACCAACCCGCCAAACGACTTTTTCCGCGCCGTTGGCGGATCCAACGAAGCCTACTTGTCGCTGACCCGGTACCAGAACAGCCATGCGATCGAACCCGACCAGAACGGTCAAGGGGGCACGAATGCCCAGTTCTCGGTCAACCTGTATCCGGCGGCCACCACGAATTTGCGCGTCTATTACTCCACGAGCGGCACCGCGATTAACGGCTCTGATTATACCAACTGCCCCGGCTCGGTCGTCATGGCTGCCGGCGCGTCGAGCACAAACATCACAGTAATACCGCTGCACGACGGCCTCGTCGAGTTTGACGAGTTTGCCGTGTTCACGCTGGTTCAGACCAACGGTTACGTGGTGGACCCGACCAGGGCCTCGGTCACCATCACCATCAGCGACAATTTCGGGAGCAACATCTTCAACGTGGTGGCGACAAATCAGTGGGCTGAAGCAGTGGGAATTGATTATTTCGCTCCGTCCAACTGGCTGGTGCTCTCGGTCAACCTCGGCAGCGGCTCGCCCTGCAATTTTGCCCTCCTGAGCACCAACAATCCCGTCACGAACAGGATCACGCGGTGGTCCGGTGTCTCGAACGTGGCGTCCGCGGCCACCGAGGTGAAAATCGCCACGGCCAAGTACACGACCAATGGCCTTGCCAAAGGCGACCTGCTCTTTGGGAACTGCTCCCCAGGTGGCATCGGCTGGGTCTCCTCGAACGGAGCGCAGTGGAAGACCAACTGGGCGACGCTCACCAACGAGACCAACTATTGGGTGGCTGGCGACCTCTATGTGGACCAAACGGGAATCTGGAGCAACGATGTCCTGGCGGTGACGGGATATTACCTTGATCGGCCTGACCCGACATCATACGGCTCTCGCGGGGTCTGGCGCGTCCATCCCCCGACCACCAACGCCACGCAGATCACCCGCATCGCCGGATACCACCTGGAAGGCCTGCTCACCCTGTCGAACAACGTGGACAAATACGGTCCCTGGGCCGGCAAGCTGCTCACCGGGGACGAGTGCCAAAAACTCATCTACGCCATCGACACCAACGGCGCTGTGCAAACGTACGGCGCCGCGGACGGCCTGGACATCTCCCCCGACACCTTCCGCCTCATTCCCACAAACCAGGACCTCTACTGCTGCGCCAATGTGGGGCAGGGCGCGGCCAGCCTCATCCTCAAGCTCTCCCGCCAATGGTTCAAGAATTATGTCGGCGACATCCTCATCGTCCAGTCCGGCGAAGTCGGGATGGGGCCGCCCGCACTGTATATTGTTCACTGCAGTACAAACGGCTTTAACACCAAGACCATCCTCCTGACCGACCCGTTTATGAGCAACGGCTGGTTCTTCGAGAAAGCAGCCTTCGCTCCCGTCGATATACCCGCCTACCCGCCCTAAAGCCAGCGCATGAACGCGGCACGTGCAGATCATTGGCCGCCGCGGCGCGGCAGTGCGGGCCGTGGCGGCCTGGCTATAGTGGGCCTGCTGGCCTGGCTTGCCCAGATCGTTAGCGGCTTGTCCGCCTCGAACGTTGTCGGCTGGGGCAACCTGGTGCCGGGCTACGGGCCCGCCCCCCCGGACGACCTGACGAACGCCGTGGCTGTGGCCGGCAGCTGGTATCACGCCCTGGCCCTGCGGGCCGATGGCACGGCGGAGGGGTGGGGCGACATCTATGCTGGATGCAGCGACGTACCTCCAAGCTTGACTAACGTCGTGGCGGTAGGGGCGGGATGGCATGACTCCCTAGCCCTGCAGGCCGACGGCATGGTCACGGCATGGGGTTACAATGACTACGGGCAGACGAATGTTCCGCCAGGCTTGACGAACGCGGTGGCCGTTGCGGCAGGCACGTTCCACGTGCTGGCCTTGAAATCCGATCACACCGTGGCAGCCTGGGGCGGCAACATAAATTATTGGGGAAACATCAGTGGCCAAACGAACGTTCCACCGGACTTGACGAACGCGGTGGCTATCGCGGCCGGCCATTATCACAGCCTGGCGTTGCGAGCGGATGGCACGGTAGCCGCCTGGGGTGATGACAGCGGCGGCCAGACGGATGTTCCGCCCGACCTGACAAACGCAGTGGCCATGGCGGCTGGCGCGTGGCACAGCCTGGCCTTGCGAGCCGACGGCAGCGTCACGGCGTGGGGTGACAACACCGACGGCCAGACCACCGTCCCGCCCGACCTGACAAACGCCTTGGCCATCGCGGCTGGCGCGTGGCACAGCCTGGCCTTGCGAGCCGATGGCACCGTCGTCGCCTGGGGTTTGGACAACTGGGGCCAGACAGATGTCCCTCCCGGCCTGACGAATGCGGTGGCCATCGGAGCGGCACTGACCTACTCGATGGCGGTCACCGGACAGGCGCTCCCGCCCCGGCAGGTGCTGATGACCAATCCAGCGATGGCAGGCGGGCGTTTCAGCGTCCAGGTGCGAACACAGAGGGGCAGGGTCTATGGTATGGAGTACAAGAACTCGCTCTCCGATCCTGAATGGATGCTCCTGCCGCTGGTCGTCGGCACCGGTAGTTCCGTCGAGCTTGTCGATCCAGAGGCCGCCGCTGGCCATCGGTTCTACCGGGTCCGAAGGTGGTGATCGCCCCATGCAACCCCCCGGCGCCTTTCGTCTGCGGGGAACATCCCGGCGGTGCGGTAATGCGGAAAAGCGCATCACCCCCCTCCCATCCCGCCCGGCGGCATGGGCAGGGGGAGCGCTTGTGCCCGCCCTCGGGGCACTGCCAGGATGTGCCGGCTGCGCCCGGCCTCAAAAGCGGCGGAGGATTTCGCTGGGTTCCAGTTTGGTCAGGTCGGCGGGTATGTTTTTTTCGATCTTGGCGCGGACTTGGGGTTCCAGTTCATCGAGGAGTTGGCGGTTGATTTCCTTACTGGCGGCCAGCAGGCAGCGTTCGACCTCCTTGCTGCGGGCCAGGTGGTTGAACCGCTGGGCGAGCTGGCGCACCAGGCGCTTGCGCAGTTCCAGCTCGAGATTGTGCCGCTCGCCGTCGGACGTGGCGCCGGCGCCGTTCGCCGGGCCCGTGCCGCGCCGAAAACGGCCGGACAGGTCCGTCACTTTTTCAACCAGCTTGCCGTGCGCCTCCGGGCTTTCGAATTGTTCGAGCAGCTCCAGGCGCGGGCGGCGATTGAGGTGATTGTCATCGAGCCGGAAGGCTTTGAAACATCCGAGGTCGGCGACCACAACCAGTGTGTTTTTCATAGGCTCGTTTCAGGGCCGAACAGGACCGCCGCCGCCGAGGGGCGCCAGCGCCTGGCCCTAACCTAACACAAGTCACCCGGATGCGGAATAGGCCAACTCAACAATTTGACCACGCGCGGACTTGCGGTGGGGCTTGACCGGGGAGTGCGGCTCCGCTACGTTGTGGCGTCAGAGAATAGGTTTTATGCATGACTTCCTAGTGCCAATGGTGGTTGAACAGACCGGCCGGGGCGAGCGCGGCTATGACATCTATTCGCGTTTGCTGGTGGACCGGATCGTGTTTTTAGGGACGCCGGTCGACGACATGGTGGCCAATCTGATAATCGCCCAGTTGCTCTTCCTGCAGATGACCGATCCCAAGAAGGACATTCATCTTTACATCAATTCGCCCGGGGGCAGCATCACCGCCGGCCTGGCAGTTTACGACACCATGCAGTTCTTGACTTGCGACGTGAACACCTACTGCATCGGCCAGGCCGCCAGCATGGGGGCGGTCCTGCTGTGCGGCGGCGCCAAGGGCAAACGCTACGCCCTGCCCAATTCGAACATCATGATTCATCAGGTCTTCGGCGGCGCCGAAGGGGCCGCCAGCGACGTGGAGATCCGCGTGCGCTACATGTTGCGCCTCAAGCAGCGGCTCAACAGCATCATGGCCAAGCACACCGGCCGCTCCCTCGAACAGGTCGAGAAGGACTGCGACCGCGACAACTTCATGACCGCGGACGAAGCCAAGACCTACGGGCTGGTGGACGAGGTGGTGAAATCCCGCAAGGACATCCCAGGCCTGGACGAGCACCCGAGCTCTTTGGCCGACAAAACCTGAGCCCAGTCCGTGCGATGGCCCGGCCGACCCACATCACCCTGTGCAGCTTCTGCGGCAAGTCTCACGCCGAGGTCAAAAAACTCATCGCCGGACCCGGCGTCTTCATCTGCGACCATTGTGTCGTGCTCTGTAAACAGGTCCTCGACAAGGAACTGGCCTCGCCAGTCAGAAAACAGCCGCCGCGCAGCAACGTGGCCAGGCCGGCGGAGATCAAACGCCAGCTTGACCTGCGGTGCATCGGCCAGGACCACGCCAAAAAAACCCTGGCCGTGGCCGTCCACAACCATTACAAGCGCATCCTCCAGGAACCCGCCCAGCCGCCGCCCGAGGCCCAAGCCGGCGCACCCCGGCCCGGCCCCCACGCCGGCGTCCAGATTGAGAAGAGCAACATCCTCATGCTCGGCCCCACCGGCTCCGGCAAGACCCTGCTCGCCCGCACCCTGGCGGAGATCCTCGAGGTGCCCTTTGCCATCGCCGACGCCACCACGCTCACCGAGGCCGGTTACGTCGGCGAAGACGTCGAGAACATCATCCTGCGCCTGTTGCAGAACGCCGACTACGACGTCAAGCGCGCGCAACGCGGGATTGTTTACATTGACGAAATCGACAAGATCGCGCGCAAGACCGAAAACGTCTCGATCACGCGGGACGTGTCCGGCGAAGGGGTCCAGCAGGCCCTGCTGAAGATTCTGGAGGGCACCACCTGCAATGTGCCGCCGCAGGGCGGCCGCAAGCATCCCCAGCAGGAGTATATCCGCGTCGATACCACGGACATCCTGTTTATCTGCGGCGGGGCCTTCATCGGCCTGGAGCGGATCATTCAACGCCGCCTGGGCCAGCACGTGGTGGGCTTTCGCGCCCTGGACCAGGACCTGAAAGCCGCGGCGATCAACCGGCACGAAATCCTCCGGTATGTCGAACCGGAAGACCTCCTGAGTTTCGGTTTCATTCCCGAGTTCGTCGGCCGCCTGCCGATGGTGACGGTGCTGGCCGAGTTGACCGAGCCGGAGTTGGTTTCCATCTTGACCGAGACCAAGAATGCGCTGGTCAAGCAATACGCCAAACTCATGGCTATGGAGGGCGTGGAATTGGAGTTTTCCGAGGACGCCCTCAAGGAATTGGCCGGGCAGGCCCTCAAGAAAGGCACCGGCGCGCGCGCGCTGCGCAGCTTGCTCGAGAAACTCATGCTCGACGTTATGTTTGATGTCCCCAGCAGCGACGACATCCTGCACGTGCACATCACCCAGCCGGTGGTGACCGGCCAAGCCAAGCCGCTCATCCGCCGCAAGCCCGGACGGGCGGCCGCCTGAGGGGCCTTGCGCTCCAGCCCGACCGGTGGCAAGCGGGAGCATTTCACTTTTTGGGTGGTCCCTCCTAATCTTAATCCTAATCTTAATCTTAATCTTAATCCTAATCTCCTAATCCTAATCTCCGTCGTGCAACCGCCAATCAGAATTGGCTTTGATTAACCCCACGCGCATCGAAACAATTCTGCGTAGCCGCTCTTTCCCGGAGGCGACCACACCCAACTCACCCCGCTCCCGCCCTGCGGGACCAGAGACTCTTGATAAACCTCCAGTTTCTCATGGTCCAAGAGGCGATTGATTCGGATTAAGATTAAGATTAGGAGCGAGGATTAAGATAAAGAGCCAGAAAGGCTGCCAAAAAAAGTGAGATCCGCCCGCCTTTGGAACTGGTTTCGGATTGCAGTTGCCCTGCCGCCGGCCATAATACTGCCTCAGGTGCCATATTGACTTGGCTGCCTTTTCATGACCGAGTGGAACATTCAATCCCGCGCGCACTCCTGCGCCGGCTGCGGCAACCCGTTTGCCGACGGGGAGACCTATCACACGCTCTTATTCGATGAGCGGGCGCAGTTCCGCCGTTCGGATGTCTGCCAGGGCTGCTGGGAACGCCAGTTCAGCCAGGGCGCCCGCGAGCGCAAAGGCTTTGTCTCCTATTGGCAAGGCGTCTTTGCTGCCCCCACCCCGCCAAGCGACCTGATTCAAAAGGAAACCGCCGAGTCGCTCCTGCGCAAGCTGATCGCGCTCAACGACCCGCGCTACGTCCCCGCCGCCTACATCCTGGCGGTCACGCTCGAACGCAAACGCCTGCTCAAGGTGAGGGAACAACTGGTGCGCGACGGCCGGCGCGTATTCCTCTACGAGCAGCCCAAGACGGGCGACTTGTTCACCATCGCCGACCCCAACCTGCAACTCGACCAGTTGGAAACGGTCCAGCGCGACGTGGCGGCCTTGCTCGAGCAGGGACTGAATCCGCCCTCCACCGGGGCGGGCGCCCCGCCGCTCTCAGTCCCAGCCCCCGCCCCGCCACCCCAAACCGGATGAGCCTCGACCGCCCAAACCCTCAACCCGTCCCCGCCGTGGCCGAATACGACCAACTGCAGACTCGCCTGGGCTACAGCTTCCGTATGCCCGGGCTCTTGCGCCTAGCCTTGACGCATCCCTCGGTGGCCCACGAGCAAGGCCTGCCGCTCCAGACCAACCAGCGGCTCGAGTTCCTCGGCGACGCCGTCTTGCAACTGGTCCTCACCCGCCAGTTGTATGAGAATTTCCCCGCCTTCAGCGAGGGCCCGCTCACCAAGGCCCGCGCCAAGCTCGTCAATCGCCGCAGCCTCGCCGAGCGCGCCCGGACGCTGGGCTTGGGCAGCGACCTGATCCTCAGCCGGGGCGAGGTACTGCACGGCGGCCGAGACCGGCCCTCGGCCCTGGCCGACACCTATGAAGCGCTCCTGGGGGCGATCTTTCTCGACGGCGGTTTCGAGGCGGCGCGGGAATTTGTGCTGCGACAGTTCCAGGGCGCCTTTGGCGGCCCGGCGCCGATTCCGCTGCTCGACAACCCCAAAGGCGAACTGCAGGAACTGCTCCAATCCTCCTCCGCCCAAGCCCCTCGCTACCATGTCGTCTCCGCCACCGGCCCGGACCACGACCGGCTCTTCGAATGCACCGTGCACCACGACGGCGTCGAACTGGCCCGCGGGCACGGCAAGAGCAAAAAGGCGGCCGAAAGCCAAGCCGCCCTGGCGGCCCTGCTCAAGCTGCGCGAGCTCAAAGAACAACCCCCCACCCAACCCGCGGCGGCTGACGCCCTGCCGACCACCGCGCCAGCGGTGACTCCCAAACCACCCTACCACCCGACCACCACACCATAGACCACCAGACCACGAGACTACGGCATTACAGCACCGCGAGGCCACGGACCACGAGACTACAGACGATGAGACCAAGAGACTAAACGCTGCTCAACCAGCGCACAAATCATCCCCTGCATTGCCTGCATTGCCTGCATTGCCCACATTGGCTGTTTTTTCCCAAAAACCGCCCCCAGCCAACAAGCCGAAAAAACCAACCCTGCCACACTTCCCACGCCGAATACGTTGGCGGATTTGTGAAAGGGACCACTTGGCTAAAACGTCTTGAAAAGCCTCTTTGAACGGCACCCCAAACGCGTCGCCGCCCTGGCCAGGGCGATGAAAGGTTGAAGTCCCAAGTCCAAAGGTCGAAGCCCGACCCTCGACCCTCGACCCTCGTTCCCTCGCCACCTCGGACTTCCTTTGCCGCCCCTTTTGCCCCAAACTGCAGTCATGGCCTCGCCAGAGCCGCTCTTGAAGTTGGTCAACGTCACCAGGCGCTACGAAGCACCGGAGAGCAGCGGCCCGCTGACCGTGCTCGACGGCATTTCGCTCGAGGTCGGGCGGGGCGAATCGCTGGCCATTGTGGGGCCCTCCGGGTCGGGCAAGAGCACGCTCTTGCACATTATGGGCACCCTGGATCGGCCCACGAGCGGCCAGGTAATGCTCGAGGGCGAGGATTTGGGCCGGCTCGACCAGGTGCGGCTGGCGGCGGTGCGGAACCGGCAAATCGGCTTTGTGTTTCAGGCGCACTATCTCCTGCCGCAATGCACGGTCCTGGAAAATGTCCTGGTGCCGTCGCTGGCCTGCCGCGACGCGCCAGTCCGGGCCGGGGCGGGCGCCCGGGCGGAGCGGCTCCTGCAACGAGTCGGTTTGAGCGAGCGATTGTCCCATCGCCCCGGCCAGCTCTCGGGTGGCGAACGCCAGCGGGTGGCCGTCGTCCGCGCCCTCATCAACCAGCCGCCACTGTTGCTGGCCGATGAGCCGACCGGTGCTCTTGACCAGGCCTCCGCCCGCCAGCTCGGCCAGTTGCTGCGCGAACTCAACCGCGAGGAAGGCGTGACCCTGATTGTCGTCACGCACGCGCCTGAACTGGCCGCGCGCATGGGCCGAGTGCTTGAATTGAAAAATGGGAGGTTGGTGTGAAACGAGCCTGGGTTTTTCACAGGAAGGGCGTTCTCCGAGGCACTATTTCAGGAAAGCTCCGTCAGGAGCGCCATGTTTATAGTCAAGGCGCAATCAAGGGACCAAGCTCCGTCAGGAGCGGCATGGCAGACCTGGCGTATCCGGGACGCACCACCGCCCGGACATGGGCCGCCGGTGGAACTTCGGCCTCTGGAATTCATCCCGGAGGGATGAAAGAAGGTAGCCGGGGGTCGAAGCGCAGCGAGACCCCCGGTTCAGCGACGGTACGCATCGGCATCCCGGAGGGATGCCAGAGCGCAGCTCAGTGCAGGCGCGTGCGCTGTTCTGGCACCCCGTTCCGGGGTGCAGGACCATTTCGACCGTGCACCGGGGGTCGCGGCGACGCCGCGACCCCCGGCTACCGTCTGGCAACCCTCCGGGTTGCACCGCGCAAATGACCTTCAAAACCCTCATCCGCCGCAGCTTGCGGTTTCATGCGCGGGCGCACGTTGGCGTCGTGCTTGGCGCGGCCATTGGCAGCGCGGCGTTGATTGGGGCGTTGCTGGTGGGCGACTCGGTGCGGGAAACGCTCAAACAGCGGGCGCTGGCACGGTTGGGCGGCATTCACTTCGCCCTCAGCACCCCGGATCGGCTCTTCCAGGAGGCCCTCACCCGGCGACTGGGCGCATCCCCGACGTTCTACCGCATCGCCAGTATCCGTTACAGCATGGTCCCCGGCGCGCGCGGCGGCGTTCGGGTCATCGGCATTGAGCCCGCTCCAGCTCGCCGCAGTCCCGGCGCGGCCCCTTATTTCCTGGCTTCCTCGGCTGAGCCGTTGTCAGCAGCACTCAGACTGCCCGGCGTTGTGGTGAAGCAGGACGGCTCCGCGCGCGCTAACCGGGTCAATGTGTTCGGGGTCGACCCCCAAACCTGGCCGCGGTTCGCTGGCTGGGCGGCGCTGGCGCCAGGCGAGCAATTGAGCGGCCTGATCGGCATTGAGCCCCAGTTCGGCCAAGTCGACTGGATGACGAGCGGCCTGGGCAATGGTCCCCTGAACCACTGGAACAGCGGCGACACGGCCCTGGTCAACGAAAGCCTGGCCCGGCAATTGGCCGTCCGGCCGGGTGACGAGATCATCGTGCGTGTGCGCAAGCCGAGCGCTTTGGGACTGGATGCGGTGATCGTGCCGCGCGAGCAGGGCTCGGTGGCGCTGAGGTTGAAAGTGGGGGCTATCCTGCCGGCGGCGATGCTCGGCGATTTCAGCCTCGCCGCCCAGCCCGAGCCGCCCGCAAATCTGTTCCTGCCCCTGCACCTGCTGGCCCAAAGGGCCGGCGTCCCCGGACAGGCCGGCCTGTTGGTGTGCGGCCCGCTCATGGAAGAACTGGCGCCCGGGCGATGGGATGCTCAGCGCCGGCAGTTGGCGGCTTGGTTGCGGGCGCAGGCCTGGCGGTCGCGCCCGCCTTTAACCGGGGTGCCCCAGGTGTTCCTCCTGACCGATTCCGGCTCCGCAAATGGCCTCTCTCTCCTGGAGCGCGCCGCCCGCTTCCTCGAACCTAAAAGCGAGCGGGCGGTTCCTGACGAGGTGGCGGCGCCCTGGCTGGCTACCCAAATCGACCATGCCTGGCTGCTCGATGACGCCGGGTTGTCCGTGCGCGCCATCGAGCAGCCGGAAAGCCTCACCGGCGGCGAGTATGCCGCCCCAGGGATCGAAGTGACCAGCGCGCGCATCTTCCTCGAACCGCCGGTCGTGGCCGCGGCACTCCAGCCGCGAACCAACTTGCTCACGAACCATTTCTGGTTCCCGGCCCTGACCGACACCACGAACGACGTCGCCTTCTGCCAGTTCGTCACCAATGGTTTCGGCGTGCTCACCTACCTGGCCAACTTGATTCGCGCCGGTGACCGGGCCACGCCCTATTCGATGGTCACGGCGGCCGGCGGACGGTTGGCGCCGCCGGACATGCGCGACGATGAGGTCCTGGTCAACGAGTGGCTGGCGGACGACCTGCAGGTCAAGCCGGGGAACACGGTGGCCTTGAGCTATTACCTGGCCGACTCAGCGAGCCAGCTTATTGAGCGCACCAATTTATTCCGGGTCCGGGCCGTCGTTCCGCTCAAGGGTGTCTATGCCGATCGCACCCTGATGCCCGACTTTCCGGGGCTGGCCAAGGCCGAAAGCACCCACGATTGGGACACCGGCTTTCCCCTCACATACAAGGTCCGCGAGAAGGATGAGACCTATTGGAAGCAGTATCGCGGCACCCCCAAGGCCTTCATCACGCTCGCCGCCGGGCAGGCGATGTGGGCCAACCGCTTTGGCTCACTCACGGCCATTCGTTACGAGGTGCCCACCAATTCCGCTGCCAGCGTTTATCGCGATGGCGCCTATCGGAATCTGCTCGCCAACCTCAAGCCCGCGGACCTCGGCCTTCGTTTCGAACCCGTGCGCCAACGGGCGCTCAAGGCGGCGGCGCAAGCGCAGGATTTTGGACAGTTGTTCCTGGGCTTCAGCTTCTTCCTGGTCGTGGCCGCGCTGTTGTTGATGGCGCTGTTGTTTCAATTCGGGCTCGAGCAGCGGGCCGCCGAGGTGGGCACCTTGCTGGCGCTGGGCTTTACGGCCCGACAAGCGCGTCGTCTGCTGCTGGCCGAAGGCGCCACGCTGGCGTTTTTGGGCGGTGTCCTCGGGGCGCTGGGCGGCCTGGGCTACGCGCGGGCCATGCTGTGGGGGCTGACCACAGTGTGGCGTGGCGCGGTGGGGGCGGCGCCGCTTCATTTCCACGCCTCGCCCGCCAGCCTGGCGGTCGGCCTCTGCTCCAGCACGGTCGTGGCGGCGGTCACGCTCTGGCTCACTCTGCGCAAACAGGCGCGCCAGCCCATCCATGAACTGCTGACCCAAGGAGTCCGTGGTCCTGTGGTCCGTGGTCCGGCAGTCCGTGGTCCCGCCTTCTGGGTTGCCCTCGGGGCGGCTTTAGGAGGTGGGGTGGTCATCGGCTGGGCGGTGCTGGCCGGGGAGAGGGCCAATGCGGGCGCGTTTTTCGGGGCGGGGGCTTTGTTGCTGGTGTCGGGACTGGCCCTCATCGCAGCGTGGCTGGGGACGTTGGCGCGCTCGGGTCGCGCCGCCCAACTGACCGTGGCCGGTTTGGGGGTGCTCACTTGCGCGCGGCGGCGAGGGCGCAGCCTGGCCACGGTCGCGTTGCTGGCCTGCGGCTGTTTCGTCATCGCCGCCATCGGCGTGTTCCGCCTCGATGCCAATCGCGACGCGACCCGGCGCGCTTCCGGCACGGGCGGTTTTGCCTTGCTCGGCCAATCCACGATGCCGGTGGTGCAGGACCTGAACACCCGGGCCGGGCGCGAGTCCTTCGGGTTGGGCGCCCAGGAATTGGCAGGCGTCAACGTCGTGCCGCTCCGGGTGCGCGAGGGGGACGACGCCAGTTGCCTGAACTTGAGCCGCGCCCAGCAGCCGCGCCTGCTGGGCGTGAAACCCGAACTGCTGGCCGGCCGGTTCACTTTTGCGGGAGCGGCCCGAGGGCGCCAAAGGCGCGAGGGATGGGAATTGCTCGTGGAGCCCAAGGTCCAAGGGTCAAGGTCAGAAGTCGAGAGGCTGGAGGCCCGAGGCTGGAGGCCGGAGGCTACAGTTTATGGTCAACAGGCCGAGGCAGGGCCGGGCGGAGCGGGAGCGGCGCCGGCTGAGGTGCCCGCCATTGGCGATGCCAACTCCATTGAATGGGCCCTGGGGAAAAAACTCGGCGACACCGTTGATTACACGGACGAACAGGGGCGCGCCTTCAAGGTGCGGCTGGTTGGGGCGGTGGCCAACTCGATCTTGCAGGGCAGCCTCATCATTGATGAAGCGGAATTCGTAAAACGATTCCCCAACCAGAGCGGTTACCGGATGTTCCTGATTGATGCGCCGGCGGATTCCGTCCCGCAGGTTTCCGCCACCCTCGCGCGGGCCTTGCAGGACCTGGGATTGGAACTGACGCCGGCGGTCGAGCGCTTGAACGCCTTCAACGCGGTGCAGAATACCTACCTGGGCACGTTCCAGCTCCTGGGCGGGCTGGGGCTGCTGCTCGGCAGCGCGGGGCTCGGGGTGGTGGTGCTGCGCAACGTGCTGGAGCGCCGCGGCGAACTAGGCTTGCTGGTGGCCGTGGGTTTCCGGCGGCGGACGCTGCAAGCGCTGGTGCTGAGCGAGCATGGCGCGCTGCTGGGCCTGGGCCTTGGCCTCGGCCTCCTGGCCGCCGCCGTGGCGGTGCTGCCGTCGCTGCTGGCCCCCGGCACACATTTGCCTTTTCACTCGCTGGCGCTCACCCTGGGCGCCGTGCTCCTCAACGGCGCCCTCTGGACCTGGCTGGCCACACGCTATGCCCTGCGCGGCAATCTGCTCGACACCCTCAGGAACGAGTGACCAGTGAGCAGGGACCACGGACCACGGGCCCACGGACCAGGAGACCAAAAGACCAAAGGACCAAAGGACTGGGTCACTTCTTCCATATCTTAATCCTTGCTCATAATCCTAATCTGAATGAATCGGCTCTTCGACCAGGAGAAGGATTAAGATTAAGATTAAGGAAGGAGGGACCACCCAAAAAAGTGAAATTCGCCCTCCTTTGGTCCCTCGGTCTTTTGCTGGCCAGCAGCCGTTTGCTATGGCATTTTGGCGCCAAAGATGAACCAGCAGCGGAACCGAATCAGGAATTGGGGCGGGCTGCTTTTGCTCTTGGCACTGGGTTTTTTCATGCTGCGCTATTTTGAATACAGCCAGGTCTATCACCCGGAACGAACCCTGAGCGCGACCGGCGCCGAACTGGGCCGGCCGTTCGAGAATGTCTCTTTCGCCGCGAGCGACGGGGTCGAGTTGAGCGGCTGGTTTTTCCCGGCCAATACGAATTCGGCGCGGGCGCATTGGGCGGTGCTGGTTTGCCATGGCAATGCCGGCAACATCGGCCATCGGCTCGGGCTCTGTGAGGCGCTGCTGGCCACCGGCGTCAACGTCTTCATCTTCGACTACCGCGGCTATGGCCGGAGCCGGGGCCGGCCGAGCGAAGAGGGCACCTACCGGGACGCCCAGGCGGCGCAGCACTGGCTGCAACGCCAGGGCTTTGCCGGCGAGCGGATTATCGCCTTCGGCGAATCGCTGGGCGGCGGCGTCGCCAGCGAGTTGGCCTTGCGCGAACGATTGGGCGGGGTGGTGCTCCAAAGCACCTTCACCAGCATCCCGGAGGTCGGCGCGGAGTTGTTCCCCTGGCTGCCAGTGCGCTGGCTGTCCAGCATCAAATATGACACCCTCGCCAAGCTGCCCCGCCTCAGGGTGCCGGTGCTGGTGATGCACAGCCGGGCGGACGAACTGATCGCCTTCCGCCACAGCGAAAGGAATTTCGCTGCCGCCAACCCACCCAAGCTCTTCTGGGAACTCAAAGGCGACCACAACGACCCCCTCGCCGACCGCCAGCACTTCATCGCCGGCCTGGAAAAGCACCTCCAAATGGTTGAAACGGCCGGGCCAAAAGACCCCAGCCAGGGCGTTGAAGCGCGCAAGCGCTGAAGCGTCGCAGCGTTGAACGCGAGACCTTGGCACGCTCCACGCTCTCACGCTTTACGCTCCACCCAAGCAGCCAGATCTCGGAATTTATTTTTGCACGAGCCCTTAGGACCTTCCGATGTAGCGGCGCAGGCGGCTTCGATGCCGCCGATGCCGGCGGTGCGGTCCAAATCGTTTCCAGGCGAGGTAACCTATAAAGACCAGGCACAAAGAGGCCAGCACACAAGCCACCCAGGTAACCAACGTCTCCGTGTTAAGGGGATAATCGCCCATAATGCCCCATCAACGCAACCAGTCTCAGCGTATTCTCACCCGGGTTCAGCCCGCCAGAACCAATAGTCAACCAGGTGCAGGCCGGGTCGTCCTGCCTGGGCCATGGTCGGCATAAACGACGCCAGCCGGAACCCGGTAAGCGGGAGACTACGCCTTCGCGCGGCAAAGACAAGCTCAAAGCACAAGTCAGGCCGCGCTGAGGCGCAGGCCCTTGAGCAGGGCGATCTCCCGCCGGATCACCTCGGCCCGCTGATTTTCAGGGAATTTCCCCAGCGCTTCGTCCTCGACGCACAGGTCCCCGCGATAGCCCGCCTTGCGCAGGATGCCCAGGGCGCGTTTATAGTCGATGTCACCCTCGTAGATCGGGCAGTTGTACTGCTCGTAACCCCAGCCCATTTCCCGCTGGACGTTCTGCTTGTCCTCCGGGAAGCGGATGCTCTTGCAGTGGGTGTGGACGACCCGCGGGGCGACCTGCTCAAAGACCTGGTAGAGCTCCCGGAGGGGATGGCCCCACCAGTAGAAATTCCCGAAGTCCAGCGTCAGCCCAAGCTTTTCCGAACCGACGCCCGCAAAGAGCTTGGCGAGGAAGGCCGGGTTGTTGGTGGTCCGGCCATGGTTCTCGACCCCGAACCGGACGGGCGTGCCCTCGGCCAGTTCGCACAGCCGCTTGCAGGCCTCAATGGCGAACGGCAGGAATCTCTCCTCGTCCAGCTTTTGCGGCCAGACGTCAATGCGCACGGCCTGGACGCCGAGTTGCTGGGCGGCTTTGAGCACCCCGCGCGCGCAGGCCAACTCCTGTTCCAACCGCTCCTCAAAGCGGTTGGACATCAGGAAGGCGGAGATAGTGCCGCCGTTGGCCGCCAGGTCGTCCTTCAGCGCCTGAACGCCGTCAGCCGTGGCCAGGGTGTATTTCCGTTGGGGATGAAACAGGCTGGGGCAGGCCAGGTCCAACCCGACCGCCACCTCCGTGCATTCCGCCCCCAGCGCCTTCATGCACGACCAACTGTCCGGCTGGCCGGCGACGCGCAGGTGCAGGTCGCGGCAGCCGACCGGCCACCGCGTCGGTTCAGCCACCTCCACCTGCACCGCCGCGCCCGCAGGCAGCAGGCCGGCGGACAAAGCCAGGCCGGCGGTTTTGATGAAATCACGTCTGCACAAGCTGTGGGTCATACCAGGGATTGGGTTGAGCGGCTACGGTTCGGCCGGGAGTTTGGGGAAGGGCTTGTGGGGCTCTTTCTGGTACCAATACGCGACCGAGGCAATGTTGTCTTCCTCCGGAAGATAGGTGCCGTCTTTCTTCCAGCCCAGGGCCTGGATGGTGACCTTCAAGTCCTTCTGGAAGCGCACCGGGTCGGCGAGGTGCCACCGATACAGCCCGAAGCGTTGGCCCGCCTCGTAGATTTTGTCCGGCGGAATCACCTGGGCCAGGCCCGTGTAGGGTGTCGAGAAGAGCTGGTACTTCTTGGTCTCCGGATTCTCGAAGTCGTAGGAACCGCAGAAATAATCCTCCGTGCCCGTGCCGCAGATGGTGGGAAACTCCCGGTCGCCATCCAGGTAGAACTTGATTTCGCCCTCGCCCCACCAGCCGGCGGTGTGGACTTCCCAGGCCAGGTAGGTGCCGACGTACTGGCCCTGGCCTTGGACGCCGTCCAGGATGGTGTAAAGGCCCTGGTGTGCGAGCGGCGATTCATGGCGGAACCGGGCATGGAAATAACCGGCCGCGCGCGGCACCGCCGTCAGCGTGTAGTTGATTTGGAAGTAGAGCACCATGTCTTGGTTGTCGGTATTCTCCAGGGTGATCTTTGCGGATCGGTGGAAGGGCATGGGCCAGTAGCAATTGAAAGCGCTGCCAGGATTGACACACACCGGCAGCGAACTAATCTGGCAGTACTTGCCCCAGCCGCAGGCGAAGAAATCCCCCACCGGGCATTCGACCGAGGGGTCGCGTTCACCGTCCCAATAGAAGCGAAGAATCGACCGCCGGAAGTTGCCCGTCGGCGTCATCCAGATTTGCTGGATGCACCCCGGCCCTTTGATTTCCCCCAAGGTGAACGTCCGCTTGGCTTTGATGACGACCGAAGGCGACACTTTCCAGCCCTGGCCCAGGTCCCGCGCCGCCCCTTTGCCGGTGCCCTCCTTCGCCATGCCCGCCTTTCCCTTTTCACCCGTGAAATTCTCGGGGCTCAGCGAGCGCGACTGGGCCGGGGAAGTCAGATAAAGCGTGCCGAGGTTCTGGTTGAGTCCGTTGAACGACGCCTCCGCGGCGGCGCCGGTCGTGGCGCCGCACCACATCAACGAGGAGAGCAAAACGAGGGACCGAAAAGGCTGTTTCATAATGTTCAGATCCTGGTTTTCAACTAAGCGCACATGCTGGCCGATGGTTCGCCGGAACACGCTGCCCCGGCGGCGCAGCCGAGGCGAACTTTAGTTGACCAGGGAAATCCGCGCAAGCCTCCGTTTTTGCAGCCCACGCACTGGACGCCTCCGGGCAGCGCCGCCGTAGCGGCAGCCCTCCCTGGCCGCCAGTGAACGCGGCAGCCGGCCGCGGATTCCAACCTCAGCCCCGCCAGCGCTCCCTCCCGACCCCCGACCGACTGGCGGCTCGAAGCCGCCCTCACTGGCACGCTCCAAGCCTGCCCGCGCGCTCAAACGCCAAGCGCGATTCTGCCCGATTCTTTTGCTGCAACTTTCCCAGGTTCGGTGCATCATTGCGCGACTTTTCGTCATGGGCGGCACCAACGCGCAATTACCAACCCGCTGGCAGGTGCCCGGCGAATAATTGCGCTGAACACCCTCTGTGACTTTACGGAGGGCTTTTGTTGTCCGGTGCTGTGGCTATTCTTGAGGTCACGAACACAAGCGCAGTCGCAACGGGCAAGGCTAGCCCGATTACCCGGAATCGTTTCCACATCGGTAGAACCGGGGTGCGCCGAATTGAATAGGGTTGACATGGATCGGATTTGATCAATAATCGACACGCTCGGAAATGAACTATGAACCTGCGCACAAATGGTCGTCCTGAACTCCGCCTTTGCCTATGAATTTACCAACCCCTTCACAAACCACGACGTTCGGCCCCTTCACACTGGGAACGCGGCTGGGAGGAGGCGACTACGCTGACGTGCACAAAGCAAGCGGACCTCCCGAACTAACCGGTGGCACAGGGATTTGTGCCTTGAAGATCCTCCACAGACGGGAGTCGCGAGCTTTAGCAAGGCTAGAAAACGAAGCCTTTGCCCTCCGCAAGCTGACACACAGCAGCATTCCGAAGCTCTATCATTACGGGAAGGAACCTTCTGATCACATTGCGTTGGAGTTAATTGCAGATGGCATCTCGCTTCGCAGGCTTCGGCAGAGTCAACCTGAGGTGTTTTCTTCGGGCGCCGTCATGCGGCTTATCAAAAAGCTTTTAGAGGTCCTCGATTACATACACAAGGAAGGGGTACATCACAGAGATATAAAGGACGATAATGTTTTGGTGAATGCCGCGCTCGATAATGCGTGGCTCGTGGATTTCGGTTTCTGCAGAGCGGCAGGGCAACCGCAGGAACCACGAACCTGGGGAGATGTTGGGGCCAATCTCTATTCACCACCAAGTAAATTGGAACATCCCGCACAGGATTCTCCCAGCCACGATGTCTTCGCGGTCGGCGTGCTCGCCTATCTGTTACTTGCGGGCAGGTACCCCTGGTACGCCGAAGGACCCGAAGCCGACCGAGGAGCGCTACTTGACTTGCTGAAGACGGTTAAACCGCCGCCGCTACTGAGCCTTCTCCCGGCAATTCCGAGGTCCCTCGCCAAGTTCGTTGAGGACCTCATCAATGTCAATGACGATATGCGGCCTGATGCAAACCAAGCGCTTAAACGGTTCCAGGAAATTGAAGTGTTCAAACTACCTGCTGATGTCACGAAGTCAATCTACCAAGCAGTGCGCGCCAGGTGCACCAGGGTTTTCCGTGATCCTCTCCATGGCGATATTCGGCTTACCGAGTTCGAATGGAGCGCTCTCAACACGCCGGAACTGCAACGTCTCGGATACCTGAAACAACTCGGCACGACACATTATGTTTATCGAGGCGCGCTTCACACTAGGCTTCTCCACAGCATTGGGACATTGCATCTCATTGAGCGCATTATGATCGCTGCTGAGGACGTTTATGGAGACACCGTTGATGATGAAATGAGGCTCCTAGCGCGCATCTATGCTCTTGTCCATGATGCCACCCATATACCCTTCGGGCACACTTTTGAGGATGAGTTGGCCCTTTTTCAACCCCATGATAAGAACTGGAACCGTGCAGAGCGCCTACTTGGTGATAAAACTTCCCTTGGTAAGCTGCTCCGCACCACCAGCTACGGTCGGACCTGCCTTCGATACTTCACAGAGGCACCCACGGATGCACGAGTCAGATTAGCTGAGGAGATGCTCGCCTCCCCGGTTGGGGCCGACGTACTCGACTACCTGGATCGCGACGCCCTTGCGTGCGGCCTCGACGAGAGGATCGACAGTGCGATTTTTAGACGCTTTAGAATCGTTCGCGCTGGCCCAGGCCTCGATCAATTGAAACCATCGGTCGCTGGCAAGCATGGGTTACGGCTCGATGCGGCGTCAGCATTCAGCAGGGTCTTTGCCCATAGGTATTACTTATATGAAAAAGTCTATTGCCATAGGGTCAAGATTTGTATTGGGGCGATGCTGGGAAAGGGCATCTGGCTCGCCTCTCTCCCGAGCAGTGTGGGGGGGCAACCTCTGATAACCGAGGCTAGGCTTGAGAAAGTGGGTGACGAGGAGTTATTGCTGCTTCTGCGGGACTATGGGGATAAGAACGTTTCCAAGCTTGCAAAGCGCGTGATCGAAAGAGAACCATTCACTGCTGTATTCGCTGGCACAGTGATGCATGAAAAGGACATCGTTCATACGGAAGTGAGTGAAAGGCTCAACGAAATCAAAGCTAAGTTGAAGGATAAAACCACGAGTTCTTCTGGCGGAGGGGATTTCGACGGTGACATCACAACTCCTTTCGGCAGAGCAAAGTTCGAAGAAAAGGTAGCGAGGATCGCGAAGAAAGGAGTACGACCTGAAGACCTTATCGTTTACCTGACTCCAGAACCGCCCGGTTACAGACGATTGCAGGACTATAAGTCTCTCTTCGGGATTGATCCCTCAATAGAAAACGATTTTGCGGATATTCGACGACGTCACGTCAGATTATGGAAGCTGTATTTGTTCACTTCGAAAACGACTTTCCCAGTAGCATCGCGACTTTCCGAGGTTGTTGAAGATTTGACGGGACTCGTCAACGAGCTGCCCGACATACCACGCACGCCACGGCTCGTTTAAGGCCATCTGACACAAGTACTGAGGTGTAAGGTAATAGCAATAGCCACCGTATTGCAGGGGACAAAAAAACCCAGCCGGTCGGAGCAGCCAGGGTCTGTGGGTTAAATATGGGAGTATCCCAACTCCCTCAGAGAACAACAGTTTGGATTCCCGACGATCACATGGTCGAGCACTTCGATTTTGAGGACTTGCCCGGCACGCATGAGGTCACGGGTCACTTTGATGTCCCCCTCTGACTGCGGCTCGCCGCTCGGATGGTTGTGCACCATCACAATTGCAGCGGCGGCGGCAACCACGGCACCTCGAAACACCTCTCGAGGACGCACCAGGACGCTGTCCATGGTTCCAATGGTGATGAGCTGATGAGCTTTGACACGGCGCCGAGTGTTCACCAGCAACGGTGCAAAGCACTCGCACTCCCGATTCAAGCAGCGGTTTGTCGCGATGTGCATCCTCACCGCAAGGAGAACAAATCGGCTCGAACCGCTGCGGCAATGGGTCTTACGGGCAAGTATGGCTGAAAAATGGGTTTTTCAGGAGAATTGGGTTGAAATGAAGTCATTTCTTCAAAATGTTGGCTCGAACCGCCTTTTGCGCGGTCAAACCTTAACCCTTTCCTTCAAAAAACCCTTTGACTTACTGGTGGAAACCAACGCCGCCGTTGGCAACATCGAACCCGTTTCCGAACAAAATTCAAGCTGGTGGAGGCGGCGGGAGTTGAACCCGCGTCCTTGGCAAATCTGCCAGCCGCGACTACATGCTTAGTCAGGAGAGAGTTTTCTGCCGGGCGATCGCGGCCTGACACCGAGTCGCCCGGCCTAGCCCGCAGGAAAAGAGTTTCGGCTGATGGCGCGCAGGCGCCGCAACCAGCCTAACCTGCTGTGGCGTTCTGCCGGCCTAGCAGGTGTCC
>Ga0187850_10000962_pt1 | contig 34194 bp, 32 predicted proteins | sample June2016WEW_4_15_FD_132436 | JGI IMG/M metagenome (GOLD analysis project Ga0187850, IMG submission 132436) | Peatland microbial communities from SPRUCE experiment site at the Marcell Experimental Forest, Minnesota, USA - June2016WEW_4_150 | ecosystem: Environmental > Terrestrial > Soil >...
AAATGTCGGGAAGGAAGTCGCCTATCTTCGCGTCAACTCAATCATGGGCTCCGAACTCAGAGTGGTTGATTTGACACCGGCGATTGCTGTAGCCTCAGCCAACCTGAGGTGTCGGTACAAAGGGTTGCCCACAGCCGATTCGATTATTGCAGGAACATGCGTGGAAACGAAATCGAAACGCGTTCTCTCTGATGACCCACATTTCAAGATGATTAAAGAAATACAGGCCGAATGGCTCTAACGCTCTCCACATGCGCCGTGCGCCACAACTTCCGGAGGTTGCATTGGGCAGGGGTGTGAATTCTCTCGCAGTGAGCTCACCACTCCTTCTTTATGAATCATCAATCGTGGGAGGACGACAAATCCTTAGCCCTTTAGAGCTAGTCAGCGGTTTCTATCTTTCGAGTGATTTCGCGATAAAGCTCCGGGCCGCATCTCCAGCCAGCTTCCACCATGTCATCGACGGCTCGCAGGGCATCCTGTTTAGCGAGCAGCCGACTTTGAATTGCCAAAAGGAGCATGAAGGGGGTACCAACGAAGTCGATGCCATAAGTCCTCGCAACCCTGCGGGCTAGGAGGTCATCGACAACTGCTGTGTAGTCACGTTCTTTAGCTACGGCCAAAGTCTCCGCATCTGGTTCTTCAAGACCACGGACTTTTCTCAGTGTCCTTAGGATCCCCTTCTCTGAAGGATCTACGATGCCAATCGCTTTCACCTCGAAAAGATGTGCCAAAGCCAGCGCATCAGCGTGGCCTTTTGCCCTTCCATGCTCCACGACTTCAGTGAAGACTGATCGCGAAGCAAATTTCGGCGCAGGTATCGTTTCGAGTAAGTTCGCCAAGCCGATTCGCGTGAGGTAGATTAGGGGGGTGGCGTCGAAGATGAGAGGTTTCATCCGTCCGTATCCTTTGCGGCCCTTCTTACTTCCTCATCCAATTCTCCCGTTCGTGTCTTTATCCACTCGATCTTCCTATCTCTGACAATGTCAGCGAATTCCCATAGATCTAACTTGGCAAATTTGGCGGCTTTCGCAAAGGTCACTTTTCCATCCCGCAGAAGCTCGAGGGCAGTTCTTTTTTTCCACTCAGAGATCCCAATCTCCAGAATTATTCGAACGGCTTGAGCCTTCTCCACATCCATGTAGTCCGTGACTTCTCGGATCTCTCGCTCAATCTCCCTCGGAACTCTCGTAGCCAAAGGGCGGAGTGTCATTTGTGTCGCCGTATACAATCGATATCGGTTGCATACTTAAAACTGTATTGCACTTATTCAGGGTAGTTATGCCCCTGCTCGAGAAGGTTGAGAGCCCACATATCAGGTCCTACATCTCTCAAAGATTGGCAAGGTCAGAATCTTTCAGCACAGGCCACTGGAAGGCACAGTTCGAAGACTAACGATCAAATATGCAGTGGGAGAATAGTACGCCATCCTCCTAACAGAAAAAGCAGCACTGGCGAAACCAAAGATTAACCGGATACTCGGCCAGAAGATTCGTGGAGCAGACTTGGGCTTGGAAAAAGCCTTGCATTGGTACTTCCGGATGTTACATTGGGCGGGTGTCTGAGTTCTTTTATTATCAGGAAACAATGGGATGCGTCATGGCCAAAGAAGTGGTGGTCACCAGGCGGGGACAGACCACAATACCTATGGAGATTAGAAGAAAGTTGGGAATCAAGGAAGGTTCCAGACTGAGGGCGGATGCTGAAGGCGACAGAGTCATACTCACAAAGGTTCCTTCCGTTTTTGACTTGGCTGGAACGAGTAAGCTGACCAAAGAAGAGGCTTTCAAGCTGCTCGACAAGATGAGAGCAGAAGATTGATGCTTTTCGACACACGTTACTTCTGGGCCATATTGATGAACTGTGAGAACTTCCGTGACGCTTCGTCAGCGTCGATCATCTCAAGCCGTGCAAAGTCGCTCGAGCTCATGGCATACGGTTCCATACCCAGGGGCTCAGCCGCCTCAATCCGAAGACGACTCACTGATCGCTTTGCTTGAAACGAACAATATCTTCGTTCCGACGGAGCTATTAGCTGAGTCTCCCACTAGTGGGATGGTGGGTAACTTGACGACCGTCGAACTTGACGAGAAAGGAAGGGCGCTCCTACCTGCCTCAATCCGGAAGAAGTTAGGCGCACGACGCTTCGAAGTGAATCTTCTGGACGACCGAATAGAGCTGATTCCTCTGGGTAGCGTGAAGGCGTTGAAAGGGAAACACAAGGGACTCCTGAAGGAACCGTGGTGGAAACTCGAGGAGAAAGCAGACCGCTATGTCCGAGAAGGAAAGCGCTGAAACCATACCGAGAAGAGTGCTCGTAGACGCTGATGTGTTCATCTCATACCTAACCTCCGATAAGCTGTCCGTCCACGCAGAGCGGCTTGTGGACAAGCGGACGCGGCACAGGTGAGACTCTACGCCGCTTCCGAGATGTATGACGATGTCATCACTGCTTTGCGTACGGAAAGGGTGAACTTAGAAACGGTAATCCAAGTTCTAATGGATATTCTTGATACTCCCACGGCTGAAGCCTGTGGGATTCTCTAGCCATTCGAGGCGTCTTCATGGCTCACACTCAGCTAGAGTTCTGGGGATTATCAATGAGCCCCCTGCGTCATGGGCTAGTAGTCCATGAGCCCGTTTGCCAATATTCCATGCCCCATTCACATCCGCATCTATGCTCAAACCGCAGTTCTTGCATGAGAATCTTCCAGCGACACGCTGTCCCCTCATACCGCAGCGGCTACAGGTCTGCGAAGTGTAGGCTTCAGGAACCGTTAGTACACGTATGCCTTCCCAGTTCGCCTTGTAAGTTAGCAGTTGCTTGAACACGTAGAAGGGTTGACTGCCCAAGCGACGATTAAATCCCCTTCCTTTGTCTCGATCTCGTATGCCTTCCAAATCACCTACAACTATGACTGCATTCATGCGTTTCGCATGGTCAACGATCCTCCGTGTTACCGCGTGAACCTCATGCCGCACTGAACGTTGTTCGTTATGTTTCCATTTCTTGATGACGCTGGGTTTACCAACGGAGCGACGGAGATGATAGTAGTGGCCGCGGATCCCGCGTACCTTATTGCCGTAGAAGTGTGGTTTGCCCTGTTCGATGGTTGTGGCGAGCTTACGAACACCCATGTCTATGGGCAGAACTTGGGCATACTTTCGTTTCAGGTGTGCTTGCTTTTGAACGGTTATGTTCACGTACCATTTGTCGTCTTCTCCGTGGATTAGTTTGCATTCTCGTAGTTCATGGTTCAAGAGGGGTTCTTGTTTGTTTGGGAGTTGGATTGGTGCCCAGATGCTCTTTGGGCTGATGGGGATTCGAATCCACCATTTGAACATCGAATCGTTCTGATGCTGCACTTTTACACAATCACGTCGCAGAATTATCGGGTACTCGCGGATTTTGAGGTCATGATGGTTCTGTTCTTTTACTCGCTGCTTGAAGCGTTCTGCTTGCTGCTTCGTAGCTGAGTAGAGTACCTCATCTTTTCCGTTTAGTTGCCGTTGCCAAGCCCAGTATTCGCGTTCTACTGCTTCTCGTTTACCTTCCCTGTCCAGAATGAGTTTCGCATGGATTGTCCGGTGCAGCTTCAGGAGCGACACACGCTCCATGCACCGAGAAAAACAGTCTACCCCTTAAGTCTTGGAGGGCAATGGATTCCACGCCTAAAGATCGTGGGCTTTCTTGCCTCCATTTCGGTAAGATGCCACATGAAACCTTGCCCACCACTCCTGAAATTGCGGAGCAAGCGATGTTGCTATACTCACAATTCGGTGGCCCGAGGAGGCTACATTACTTTGACGCATTTCACGTAACAACCGCGAAGATTTTCGAACTCCCCCTAATCACGAGCGATAGATTCGTCCTACAAAACTCTCGCAGCCTCGGAATAACAACCATAGACCTACGCACACTTAGTTGAACGAACAAGCCCACCGCGTATGTCGACACGAACGTCATAATCGCAAAGTCCCTGCTGACAAAGTGACATCCTCCCAGGACTAAAGGTCGTGGGCTTCCTGTGAGCTCACCACTCCTTCTTTATCAGGAGAATTAGTGTGGTGCTCAGCAGAAGAATGATGACTCCTAGCAATGGCGCATATTGCTGTGAGGGTTGTAGGTAAAATGGTTCGGGCGTCGTGGTGGTTGTGTAGGTTTGGGTAGCGGTCATTGAGTTGGGCCAGTCGCTTGTCTCCGTGCTGGTTGCGACGGTCATGTTCGCCATCTGTGTGACAGGTTTCGTGCTACCATGATCCATTAGAAGAAGAACCGTCGTCGGGGCCGTGAAGATAAAGTAGAATGTGCCGTCTTGAGGGGCAGACCAATGCAACGTGTAGGCAGTGAAGTTGCTTACGGATAAGATCACATTGCCGGTTATGACGCATCCGTTCGGAGAAACCTGGAAGACGTACGTGGGGAGCAAATAGAGGTTAGTCGGAAGGTTCGACGTCATCTGCACGTTCAAAGTCGTACCCAACGTAACCGAGACAGGCAACGAAAATTCCGAACACCGCCCTTTCGGAGCAATAAACCCAATTCCCCTCGGGGGGAAGACCGCCGGCAACTGGACGGTCGTGGAACCCGATGTTGATTTGAAGTATGTCTTCATGCTCGTAGTTGTGTAAGTTAGCGTAGTTTCGTTGGAGACGACCGAGGTGCTCGACGTTGCTGAGCCGAGGTTTGTCACGTTGGGGAGCATTGCCATGATTGGAGACAGCAGGATGATGGCCACAAAAATTACGGTACGCTGACTTATCATACATGAGACATTAACGTACTAGACATAAAAGCGTACCGAATATAAAACACAGACAACCCACAGCACAAATAGCCGTCAACATCCAACCAGCCAGTTAAGAACAAGAAGTTCAATTCGGGACCGAGGGTTCTCCCACGCGAAACGTCTTGATTCTGGGATGCGGATTCATCGTAGCGATAGAAGATGCTGCCTTGTTTTCTAGCGGGATGCTGCAATTCGTCTATTAGAAGGTTCTCTATTGGAAGGTTCTAATGGAAATTAGCGTGCGTCAGCTGGTGGAAGCATCATGTCAACTTACGCTGAGCTAATCAACTCTGTAAGGCTGCCTGAGTGGGAACGTGACAACGCGTAGAGACCTCACTAGCATATTGCTAGTTGCATTCGTTATTCTATTTCTAGTTGGAGACTTGAGCTATGCTCCCGTCCGAGCAGTCCCCCAGCCTTCCATTGTTGTATACGACCATGGTTTTGCAGAAGGAGTAAGATGGACTCAAAAAGGTAAACCGGTGTTTCTGAACAGAACCTCCACATTCACGCAAGACGACGAATCAATTTACGCGTTTGTTCAGGCTGCGTTCTACACTGCTAATTTCACTTGGGAATGGTTCACTCCAACCGGCGAGCTCTATGCCAATCAGACTTCAGGCCAACAACAGTGTGTCACGACACCATGCACGCTTCTCACTCGTATCGGCCTCCGATATACTGATGCATCAGCACAAATTGGAGAATGGAGGATGGACCTACTCGCAGACGGTTCTAAAGTATACTCAGATTACTTCTCAATCACTTCCGTCATAACCGAAGATGATTACTGGAGTTTCGTCGTAACGCAGTCAGCCCCTCCCCGAGTACATGTCGATTTGGCCGTCACAATTCACCCGAGTAACCAGACGTGGCAATCATACCTCCTCTATGGCCTTTACGTTGCTGATAACCTCACTGCGTATGAGTTGCCATCGCATCTCAAGTTGGAAGTATCTAATTCTACACACAGCAACGTGGTAGTTGATTTTGGAAGCGCGAAGCAAGATGGGTATTCTTTCGTTCTGAGTTTCGACCTCAAATATGGGTTGGCGAGCCTCGGCCAGTCGAGTGATGGAATCTTCGCCCTGTCATGGCAAGAATACGGGTGGATGAGGTCAAACCAATTTCATGCAACACCAGAAAGTTTCAAAATCAAACTACCAGGTGCGGCAAGAGTGGTAGACCTCAATGCCATCAACATGTTGGCCTTCGATTACAATATGACAGACCAACCAAGCCCACTCCTGTCATTCAGCATAACCCGTCGACCAGCTCAACCCTTCGGTTGGACTCTAATATACCGAGACTATGCCTTCCGCGATTCTCACCCTTCAACCCCCGCCAACCCAACGTTGGTTGGGTTGCCGAGCATACAGATACCCATCCTTCCCCTAACGCTGAGCAATCTGAGCCTGTGGAGTGCGGTCATGTCCGTCTTCATGCTGACAGCCTCTGAACTATTGTCACCAATCTACGCTAGGACGAACATTTTGATAAATCGGCGAAGACTCCGAATCGGCGCCCTTGTTCTAGTCCTCTTATTCCTCTCAACAACCGCCTACCAAATTCTCTCATCTAATCTCATAGCCACTCGATAGATTTCTAATCACGGTCGAACCACAACTCAGCGATGACCGCTAGCGCAAACAAAATCGGCCTACTAGTATCATACGGACGAGGCTGACCGCAGCCTACTGAATTTCAGCGTCTGAGGGACAGGAAGAAGGTTGAACGATTGTATCGTTGAGAATATGATTACCTTCGAAACGGAGAAATACCGTGCGCGTACTGCTGCAAGGAGGCGAAAGGGCGTGTCGACCTCGAGTGGAATGAAAAAGTGTTTGTTTGTGTTCGGCTTCGCCTTCCTGATCCTTGGTCAACTTGCCCTTCCAACTAGCTCGCTTAACGCATCGTCTCTGCAGGCGAATGGTGAGTTGACTGAATGGACTCTTCCAAGACCTGAAAGTGCACCTTGGGCCTTGACGTTAGATCAAGGAGGCCAATGCTGCTGGTTCCTTGAGTACTATGCCAACAAGGTGGGACATTTAGATCCAACCACGAACACTTTTCAGGAATGGCCTATTCCGACCCCGTCAGCCAACCCATATGGCCTAGCAGTTACCTCTATGTCAGGTTCAATGGTTCTTTGGGGAACCGAGTTCAGTTCCAACAAGATCTTTGCCATGTGGCCCTCATCAGGGACCTTTCGTGAATACTCACTCCCATACGGTAGCAGTGGGGCAGGACCCATCTCAGTCGAGCCCACTGAGGGAGCACAGGTCAGAGTCTGGTTCACCGAGACCACTCGGAATCGAAACGGTGAGCTGGTCTATGACCCTACGACAGCGAACGTGACGTTGTATGAGGATGCGTTTCCAATTGCAGCGGGAGGCGGAGCGTACGGCGTCTACGCCGGCTTGAATTCTGTGTGGTTTGCAGGGTTCTCGGCACTGATCAGATGGGACCGTCCGTCGCAACAATACACTGTCTGGCCCTTACCAGTTCACGGCTCAGCCTTGGGACGGTCAATCTCACTTGATTCGAATGGAGATGTATGGTACACTCAGGGCAGCGGTAACACGACAAGCAACAGCAATTATGTTGGAGTTTTGCGAAAGGCTTCAACGATTGAAGAGTGGCAACTTCCCTCTTTGGGCGCGGATCCAAGAGGCATCAGCCTAAACCCTCTCACACAACAACCCTGGATTGCTGTACAGTCTTCATTGGCTGGAAACGGATCCGTTGCCGTGTTGAATAATCCTATCAGTGCGACGCTCGCCTCACCCTCCGCGGCGTCGTCGCCATCCGGAGCCAGCCCCACCATTCTTGGCGCCCAGCCTAGTTCAGCCATTGTTTCAACACACGTGGTCACGCCTGTAACCACTCCTATCTTAGGGTCCTCGAACGGGCCATTTTCCGAATATGCCCTCGGGCCAACTCAGCCCCATGATTGTGTGGTTGATTCGAGAGGGAACATCTGGGTAAGTGAGCCTGGGTCCAATAAGATCGCTAAGCTGTCGGGGTTCGGCCCCGACTACGCCCTCTCCTCTTCACCCTCTGCCCTGTCCTTGTCTCAGGGAAGTTCAGGAACCATCACGATCACTGGCACTTCCATCTCAAGCTTTACTGGGTCGGTGGCACTCTCGGCTCCGAAGCTTCCGCCAGGGATTACGCTCTCGGGCTTTGACCCCAACCCCCTCAGCATTCCGTCGGGAGGCAATAACTCCGCCAGCGTAGTAATCAATGTGGCCGCGAACGCAGCCAACGGTACAAGCCTAGTTGTATTCCGAGGCAATGACGGAACGACTGATCGCACAACCATCATCGCTCTCGTCATCACTAAGAATGGCCAGACTAGCCCAACCTCAACTCCCCGTTGCCTTATTGCGACAGCAACTTATGGCTCAGAAGTGGCGCCAGAGGTTCAGCTCCTCCGCAAGTTTCGAGACTATTCTATCATGAAGACCCAAGCCGGTTCAAACTTCATGGTCGTCTTCAACGCTTGGTACTATTCCTTCAGCCCAGATGTGGCAAACTACCTTTCCACTCACTGGGTTGAACGAACCATTATGAAAGCCATACTCTACCCGCTCATCGGAATCCTCTACCTAACATCTCGACTCTTCTCCGCGACTTCCGCCAGCCCCGAACTCGCAGCTACATCTTCTGGCCTATTCGCTAGCAGCCTGCTCGGCTCGTTCTATCTCGGGCTCCCCCTCAGCCTGATCAGAGCCAGAGTACGCCGCCTTCGGAGAACAAGAGTACTTGGTAGGAGCCTGAGCGTCGCCCTAATAGCCGCTTTAGTCGCCCTCTTCCTGGGAGAGATTCTTGTTTCCCCAATTCTAATGATGGTCAGCTCGGCCGCGGTTGTGTTGTCCACCATATCCTTGGCAGCACTAGAGACGTCAGGAAGGATTGCCAGAAAATTCCCGGTTGAACCCTGACCAGATTTTTTTCATATGAACGCTCTTAAAGGCCGTAATAGATGAAGGAAATTCAAGAAAGGCTACTCCATTGGGCCATGGGGTTCAGCCTTGGATTAGGCCTACTCGTCCTACTCAACCAGCTCCAGATACCCTACTACCTGTATTACCCAAGGACCACCCAGACAGTTCTCGTTTCAGATTCATACGACCTTTACATCTTCCTGATAACAAGCGCATCAGTCCCCTTAGCACTTGGATTCTTGTCGAGGAACGTATCAATTTCGCCGAAGATCGGCTTGGCCGCAGTTTGGGCCGTATCCCTCGCCTTAACGATAATGGGTCAGCCACTCGCTATTGTAACCCTCTATCTGAGCGTGATTTGCGCAGCGGTGCTGAATATTTTCAGTGGGCATCTTGATAGGTCCGCGTTCGCTGAAATTTTGCCAAGCACACTACTTATTTTTGTTTTGGTAGAATTTTCTAGCCTATTTTATTGGCCGACGGCCGCGCTGAATCCTCTGGGAAGGGTTGGCGTACAGTCTGAGCAGCTTGAAGGTAACCTAACCTTCGCTCTCTACCCACTTGCAATCGTCATACTGTTGCTGCTTCTTTTCTCATGGCTATGGATTCCATTAGTTCGACGCCTTCCGCCACGGCGAAAGCATATCCTAGTAAGATACCAGCCGACGACAAGCAAATGGAGTTGGAAACCGATTGCAGCCTCCTTAGACCTCTTCGCAATCATCTCCATAATCATATTTTTCTACCCCTACCTTGCTGGACAAGGATGGGTTGTCGGCGTCGACTCGCACATACGATACCTCGACCCCCTCAACGCGTTACTCAGCCTACCGCCTTCGCAGGCCCTCAACGCGTCGTATTTGCATGGAGCGTACCTTTTTGCCCTCTACCTAATCGAGCGGGCAACAAATATCAGCTCCTTTACTTTGATCAAATACGCCCCTTTGATATTCGCCTTCGCCACCGCCTCAGCCGTCTTCTTCGCAACCCTCAGAGGTGGATGGAACCTTGAGCTTTCGCTGATTACCTCAGTGTGCGTGCTGCTCTGGCTGCCGACCACTTTAGGAATTTATGCAGGACTCCAAGCCAACTGGGTCGCACTCCTCTCCTGGATGCTATTCCTCATCATATACTTCGCAAAACGTGAATGGACGATACGGAACTACATCGTCCCAGGTTTACTGTCCCTTGTGATCTTCGTAGTACACCCTTGGACATGGGGAGTTTTCATTGCAACTTTACTCGTGACTACTCTGATTGCTTGGCGGAGCGGTTTGAGGAAGCGTTGCCTTCATGGGCTTCTTGCCGCGCTTATCATTACCGTTCCGGTGGGAATTGCCGGGTACGCGCTCCTACCAAGCCTAGGCTCAGACTTGGGAAACACCATTCAATTGTATTCTCTTACCGTCCTCAACCCGACCAGCTTATTGACCTCCGGAGGTCCTATGCTTGAACTATTCTACAATTGGGGCCCATTTCTTTCACCTGCAATCCTTCTACTCAGCTTGGTGGGAGCCTACTCTCTTTCCAGACGCCGAGGCCTTATTGCCAACTATCTGCTTGCGTGGATTGCAGCTTGGTGCGTTGGCTCAATACTGATTGCACCGCTAGAGTACAACCCTGTGAACGTCGGAATCAGCGAAACCGGGCTTTGGCGGATGCTATACGTTTCTCCACTACCCTTCCTATTGGGATTGGGTGTGGGTAAGGGCGTTGAGTTCTCGAAATTTCTGGAGGCTGGGGTTAGAAGTGAAGCGGTTAGGGCTCGTGTTCTTCAGTTATTCATGTTCGCTCCGTATGCGGCGCTCGGTGCAGGTTTGTTCGTTTTTTGGGACACCGCGACACGATTCCTGATAGTAACCTTCGCATTGATTTTGCTATTGCTACTAACTATCCGATTACCCCGTTATCACAGCGTGAGCGCCTTCGTAGGAGCTTTCTTGGTTCTTCTGATCCTTAATGCCGCCTTCCGAAGCCTCTTTCCGTTACTCCTAGACCCACACAACTTATTCAGCGCGACTGGAACGAGATAGTAGAACTTTATGCCACAGATTATAAATACCTCAAAGCACAATCTCTATTGAGATTTCAATGAAGCGTCTTCAGTATGTACCTCTGCTGTTCTTGATATTCCTATCCTTAGGCGTGGCGTCTGTGTTTGGCAACGGATACACAGTAGGGGTACCGATACTTGGGACCACTGGCTCCCCAGCCTTAGCAAGCCCCAGCGTCTACAGCGGAGTCATAACGGTCCTATACGCTGATGGAACCACGGTCGTCTTATCCGCCAACCACGTAAACCTAGAACTCTGTTCGACGACCTGTGTTACCGTAGCCACCACGCTGAAGCAAACTTCCCCTGGAACCTATTCGTACACTTTTACTCCCCCATCGCTCAGCGGGACAATCACAATTTACGTTCAAGCGGGTAACCTAGCGGACGACAACGGCCGAATATTTCCGAGCGTTAACACGCAGATAGGAACCTACGTTTCGCCAACAACTGGCAGTTTAAGCGCGACTGGGACTTCGCATCCGAGCCTTCCAGCCACCGCCCCGAATCAAGTCAAACCGGCAAATGAAATCGACCAGGCAGTGCAAGCAGCACACACAACCCAAGCCTCTCCAATACTTGGGATCGTCGCAGTCTTGAGCGCCTTAGTCGTCGCCGCTTGCTCGGTCCTTCGCCCGTGGCGACCCTGAAAGGGAACCCACGAACTTTTTTCGCCATCGATTGTCAAAACTGAATTAGTGCAGCATGCCCTGATCCGTTGGACCAACGCCGCCCGCAGGATTCCGTAGCCTCTAACAACTCACTGAGCTGCATGCACTTCGCGCCGAGTTTCTCGTCATGCGTCTTCGTCGTTCAACACGAGTATCTACTGTTAGCTTCAGTTAACTATTCGACTGTTTAACGGACCCAGGAGACTTGCTCTCTTAGAGCCTTGGCCCACTGATTAGTTGGTAGATCGATTCAGTGGCTTTCTTGTCATCCGACATTTTGTCCTCTTCATAGAGGACGGGTTTGCCTGTGGCAATTGCCAGGATTGATGCCAGTGCGCTGCACATGGGGCATCCCAGTCCGCATCTTCTACTTGTCTCACGAACCTCCGTGCAGAAATCGGCGTAGATTGAATCGTATAGTTTGAATCGCACAGTTTCATCTTTGACCTCGATTTCGACGTCTCGAACTATCTCAAGGTCTTCCACAAGCACCTTCGGAAGGGCTTCCGCGAGGGCTTCTAGGCCGCAGTTCTTCAGCTTGAAACCTAATTTCTTCTCTATCAGGCCTGCTAGTGCGAGCCCGGGGGGCGGCAGTATGAGCCCTTTCGGATCCGTGAGAAATGTCCGATCATCAACTTCGGATATTCGTGGGATCATCGAGAAGGGTTCGGAGGGTACGAAGACAACAGCCTTGTCTGTGCCACTGGACATGTAAACTCCCTTTTCCCGGTAGCCCATGCCGAGCATCATTTTATCGATGGTTTTCAAGGAAGATATGGCGGTGACATTCATCAGATCTGACCTGACGTAATCGCGGGGTTGAATGAAGAACGTTAGTGCTCCCCAGAACGTTAACCCAAGGCCTATGAACGCTAAGATTGTAGAGGCAGTGATAATGGAAGCTATGAGAACGGCCATCCCGATTCCTAGTAGGAGGGAACCGACGAGTGACGTGTTGCGTCTCTGTTTTCGAAATAGTTGAGATTCTGTGAGAAGTTGCTGTGTCTGGAGTTCCGAGCGCTGAATATTCTGAATAGGCTGCAGCAGTGCCTGCGTGACTTCTCCGCCAGATTCAATGTTCGGATTGAACGGGCTGGTAACGCTGGCGTCAGCGTTTGCTACCTGAGAAATTCTCTTGTTGAATTCACTTGTCTTCTCTCGTTGAGTTCGGAGAAGCTTCGAGTAACGATCGACGCAGGTTTGGCATAGGATGTCATTAGCTATTGCGGGGTGTGTTCCGCATATTTTGCACTTTGCCCCTTCCAACCCGCCGCACCAATAGTGGACAATGGGCACTGTATGCGATAAGGATTATTCAGCAGTCGAACGTTCAAAACCCTCAAGTGTGGTCGAATCGCGTAACCCCACACTTCGAACCAGTTGCTCAATTCTGATTTCGCTATGCTTTAGGAGAAGCGAGATCGTCCCGATTATAAAGGCCTGAGAGGCGAGAAGCATGAGCATACCCCCTGCTAGTGCCCAACCGGTGTCAAAAATCTTGAATTCCCCCCACCGCCAGAAGATCCAAGAGAGTATCGCTAGGCCTGGAATCGCGGCAGATGCGGCGGTTGCAGAGAAAATGAAGACAGGATTATAGACCCTTGCTAGCCCAAAAATCGATTTGAGAATATCTACTCCGTGAACCAGCGTTGATAGCTTGGGCTGTCCCAATCGCTTCCTATACTCAATCGGGACTTCCGTAACATTTCCTTGCATAGCCATCTGAGCAAGCACTTCAACCTCAACGCTAAACCCTTTCGTGCGGAACTCCAACTGCTTCGCAGATTTTGACTTCAGTAAGTACATACCGGAGCAAACATCAGAAATTGATGTTCCGAATAGTGTGTTGAACAACCCGGAAATCAGACGATTTCCGACTCGGTGGGAAGGCTTAATGTTCTCCTGGCTTCTCGCGCCGATAATTTGATCGTACCCCTTTGCGTGAGTGAGAAGTTTTTCTATGTCAGCAGCGCTGTATGTGAAATCTCCATCCATAACAAGCATGTAGGGCTTCGACATATGCTCAATCGCCGTCTTAATTGCGCCCGTCTTCCCCCTTCCATGTTGCTCAACAACCGTTACACCCTTACCCTGAGCGGCCTGGGCAGTCAGGTCAGTTGAATAACCATCCACAACTAAGATGTTCTTGTAGCCGTTCTCAAGGAGCTCATCGATAACGGCCGAAATACCTTCTTCCTCGTTAAGAACGGGCAATACAACGGTCACATCGTCCTTCAAAACTGAAGACGCGGTCGACTCCCCCATGATTCTTGAATGTGCACGTGTTTGACTTAGCTGAGTGGTGGCTTCGTACATGTGTGATTCGTCTGTCATTAGGCGGCGCGGGTTAAAAGAAAGATTGTTGTTTGAGGCTAGAAATCAATGGCATTTGTTCTAGTTCAGAGTTACAGTAGGTATTTCGCAAAACCACATAAGCAGGTTGCAGCATTTACGCACGCGCTGAGCGAAAAATGAGGTCTGTTCATAACCCAACAGCCTCAAGTTTCATGGCCCGACCGCGGAAATCAACGAGCGAAACGCTCTCTGAAAGCACTTCTTCAATTAGCTTCGGTATTCTATCTAGCCTATGGCGCAAGAGCCTCAGAAGCGGCAGTTGGGTCAGGATTGGCTCTGCGGAGAAGGCTCTCTACCGATGCGCTCTCTGGATCGCAAGGGCGCGGGGATTTATCGTGAACAGGGCATTGGTGACGCAGATTCTAGAGATAATGCGACATCTGCTTGGAAGCATTCGAAGCCGCATCACAGTTGCCGGCAAAGAAAGAGCCAGACTCCTGCTGAAGAATTATAGCAATCGGGGCGGGGTTTTCGTTTGGGCGCCACAAGTGAGGGAATGGTTGCATGACGCCACGTACGTTTTCTATTTGGGGGTTAACTCACAACCATGACTGTGGAAAGTTTGGAGGAAATCCCCATTCAAAGCGCCGTGGCAAAGGAAGCAGAAGCCAATAGCACAATCCTCTCCCATCTTCTGAAAATGGGGTTCATCAGAAAAATCGTGTCAATCGACGGATTGCGGGCAGAGTATGAAGTAACCCCCGCAGGCTTACAATTCATTGCGAACTACGAAAATATCCGAGAGGAATCGGACGAGCGGTCAATGGATACGATCCCTGAGCTGGGATTCAATTCGGATACCTTCACCTCACAGCAGGCAATTGCGCTTCTAACCAGCTTGAAGCTCATAACACTGCTCGAACAGCGCCACATGGCTCGTGTATCTCTACTAATACCTGCACTAAACGAAGCCAAGAACATCGCAGTCCTGCTGAAGAATTTAGCGACAATCGTCCCGAATATGGCTGAGATCACAGTGGTTGATGGAGGCAGCATGGATGCAACCGTCCCTGTCGCTACCGCGCTAGGTGCCAGTATCATACTCCAAAAAGGGACTGGAAAGGGAGATGCCCTACGCCAGGCATTCGAGGGCGAACATGCCGGCGACATAGTTGTAATTATGGACGCAGACGGCTCTAATCGACCTGAAGAGATTCCTGAACTTATCGCAGCCATCGCTAATGGGGCAGACATAGCGAAGGGATCTCGTTTTCTGAAAGGAGGGGGATCAACCGACCTCAGCTTCGTCCGCAAGATCGGTAACAAGGTCTTCATCTCCATAGTGAACCATGCTTGGTCTGGAGAATACACGGACCTGTGCTACGGATTCATGGCCTTTAGGCGAGATGCGGTGCGGAAACTGGTGCCACTATTGGAATCTAAGCATTTTCAGATCGAAACAGAGATCTGCATCAAGGCAAGGAAGCTTGGCCTGAAAGTTGTAGAAATTCCCAGCATCGAACTAAAGAGAGTGCACGGGGCCTCTAAGCTGCGCGGTTTTCATGATAGTCTACGTATCGCGAAGACTATACTACGCGAGCTGTTTTCCGGATTGAAGCCTTCAGATAATCCGTGATTGAAACAACAGCGACTTATTTCGGCGTTGCCCTCCGTAAGGGACTAATCGAATGAAGATCAGTGTTATTGGCCTGGGAAAAATGGGGCTGCTCCACGCAGGCATTGTCAATTCACTCCCAGACGCCAGGGTGACGTCCGTCTGCGAGGCCGACTTCTTTCTCTCCGCCGCCGCCAAAGCCCTGCTTCCGAAAGAAATAGCGGTCTACAGGGATGTCGACAAAATGATTTTGGAAGAGGACCCAGACGCCCTCTTCGTGACAACGCCTATTGACACGCACGTTCCCATAATCAAGGATTCCTTTCGGGCGAAATCAAACTTGAACATGTTTGTCGAAAAACCGCTCGCGTCTTCCTACAATGAAGCAAAGGTAGCGTGCGAAGCCGCAAGCCGTTCCTCGGGGATAAATATGGTCGGATTTCAACGGCGGTTCTCGCCGATTTTTCGTAAGGCAAAGGGCCTGTTAACAGAGAATATCGTGGGAGAGCCCATCTTTTTCAGGTCGTATTTCCTGTCTTCGGATGTACTTCGCGAGGGAAGTGGATGGAGGTCGAAGAAGGGTTCAGGTGGAGTGCTGCTTGATTCCGCTCCACACTTGTTGGACACTCTAATATGGTTCTTTGGGGAACCCACCTCTGTACTGGCAGTAAAGAAAAAAATCTACTCGAACTCGGTCGACGATTATGTTCATGCGCTTTTCTCCTATGCTTCGGGATTGTATGGCCACATGGATGTCTGCTGGAGCGTGAGTAGCTACCGACTCCCAGAAGTACTGCTTCAGATCTACGGGAAAAACGGCATAATGACAGTTACTGACGATTTTGTGAAGATTTCATCAGGCCAGCAAGATGGCGGTGGAAGTCGCACTTATAATCGGCAGTCTTTCCAAGTTTCAACACCATTTCTTCTCACCGATCCAGAATACACTTTGGAAGACGCGGCTTTTCTCGAAGCAGTTCGCACTCAAGTCCCCCCTGATTCGAATTTCGTTCAGGCCGCTAAGGTCAACGCCCTTATTGATAGGATTCTTGCAAGCACAACGTAAGGAGACCACATCCTGAAGACTCTTCTTGTTGGAGACAACAGTTTCATAGGCGTCAGTCACCTCTCTCAGGATAGGGCGAGAGAAAGAGCGGAAAAACTGGATGTAGCTTCAATCGTGAAGATAATTGAAGCCGCGGCCGAAGCTGGGGCTTCAGGATACACCTTCTCGACGCACCCCATCAACTTGCAGATCTTGGCTGAGTTGAAGCATTCGGACATGTTGAAGGATGAATTTGAACTGTACCCTGTGTTGCCGTATGCACAGGGTTATGTCCGGCTCGCTAATGAGAAAGGGATGAGAGGCCTCGTCAACGAGACTCTGAGCAAGCTATCGGCCTTAGATAGAGCAAGGACCGTAATCGAGACTGGTTTTTCCGCATTGAAATTGGACGCAATCGGGTTGATGAAATCGTACCTTGACTTAGAATTGCAGGCCTACCTCAAGCCAGAAAACAGCAACATCCGAAGCGTACTATTACACGAGGTGGTTACTGATCTCTGCTTAGGGCTTCGTAACGTACATTTGTTGGGCGCATTTGCACAACACATACGAGAAAGATATCATGCCAGCCCGGGATTTGTCACATACAACCTTGTCCGATTTGTGGAAGTCTTCCGAGAGGCAGGGCTAGCGTTGAAAGACACTACTATCATGACGCCTTTCAATAGCATTGGATACCAGATGAGTCAATCAAGGCAATCGTGTGAAGACTGCCTGTCGGTTCTAAATGAGGGCGATGTTATAGCAATGAGCATCATGGCAGGAGGCTACTCAAAATTGGATGAAGCCGTCAACTACATCTCTGGCCTGCCCAAACTCTTTGGTGTAGCTGTTGGGGTATCATCTGAGGAACAAGCTAGGGGCACATTTGCGAAACTCCGAACATGGTTCAGGAATCAACCTCACACCAGCACGCTGTCGGAAAGAGGTACTTGCAGTGACTAAGGTAAGCATACTAGGCGCCGGTCTAGCAGGATCATGCGTTGGGAGAGGCCTCCTAAAGCTCGAGCATGAGGTCACATTCTACGACATCTCGACAGCAAGGGTCGATGAACTTCGAAAAGACGGCCTGACCGCAACAACATCACTTGAAAACGTCCTAGATAACTCAGTATTTCTTCAGTAGCTTGCACCAGGGACACTCTCACGAAACTAAGTACTCTTCCCTGAACAACATGCAGAGGCCGGAAAATGGACGCGCTTGTAATACTAATGGTTCTGTTCTTCGGCTTACCTTTCGTGATCTTCTGCTTTTACGGAACGGTCCTTCTGTATTATGGCAAGATTGCATTTCGAAAGAGAGCCAAAGACCATCATGTGAAGCCGGTTGATTATACGACTTATGAGCCGACGGTGTCTGTCGTGATTCCAACTCATAATGAACAAGAGGTCATTGCGAAACGCATTGACAACCTCCTTGCGTCCAACTACCCGAAAGATAAATTGGGAATTACTGTAGTAGATGACTCCACCGACTCTACGCCCACGATTATAGAAGAATACGCAAAGAAGTATCCTCAGATCGGCTTAGTTCGATTTAATGAGCGCATGGGTTACAGTCCCTGCCTTATTGCGGGTTGCAAGGCTGCACAAGGAGAAGTAGTAGTTCTAGCTGAAGCAGGTTCTCTCATGGAACCCAATGCAATCAGGTACCTTGTTAGCAATTTTGTGAACCCGAACATCGGAGTAGTGACAGGGAAAGGCATGATCCTTAACGCGGCCGAAGGAGCAGGGAGATCAGAGCATTTCTACGGAGAACTATATGACTTCGTGAGAATAGCTGAGAGCAACATGGATTCGACAATATACATGAAGGGTGAAGCTGCGGCTGTAAGAAGAGAGGTAGTGCTTGACCTGAAAGAACTCGAAAAATGTCCTGGTACTGCTGACACTGGTCTCATGCTGCTGGCTAGGAAGAAAGGATACAAAGCGATATGCGATCCGCGAGTTCTGTTTTTCGAATTCGCGCCATCCACTCACCCTGATAGAGTTCGACAGAAGGTAACTAGGGGAGCGAACCTAATCAAAGTGTTATGGGAGTTCAGAGGCATGTTCCTCAATCCTAAATACGGCAAATTTGGCATGATCACATTACCGATAGATTTCGCAATGCTTGCGCTTGTCCCAATGTTCTTGCTGGGAGGAGTCGCCGTTCTACTCATATTAACCGCCAGGACCCCCATCACTTATCTTCCAATATGGGCTGTTGGGGCCTGTCTGTTTATAGTTGGGTACATATTTTGGAGACCCGCGTTCTTTGCAATCCTGGAATCCGAATACAGTCTTCTCAAGGCGCTGTATGATACTGTTGTTCTCAGGAAAAGTCACGATAAGATAGACAAAGTAATGTCGACACGAAGGTCGTAGCAGGGATACAAATGTGGGAAGACGAGACTGTACTTGTGACAGGGGGAGCGTCCTTCATCGGCAGCCACATTGTAGATTCTTTGATCGAAAAAGGGGCGACAGTCAGAGTCGGTGATGACTTTTCAAGCGGAAAACTGGCGAATCTAGAATTCCCATTAAGGAAAGTACGACGAGGAACTTGGAAATATCGACGACTCACCGTTTTCCAAGGAGACTTGAAGGATAAGACATTCGCCACGTCAATGATGCGCGGCGTGGACACGGTATTTCATTTAGCCGCCTTGCATGGTGGAAGAGGTTACATCGATACGCACCCAGCACAATGTTGCACCAACATGATATTGGATCAGATGGTTTTCGAAGAAGCACAGAAGGCAGGGGTGGAGAGAATATGTTTCGCGAGTTCGGCCTGCGTATACCCCACGGATCTGCAAAATGAAACGGCCTCCTCATACCTCTTGAAAGAAGATGATGCAGACCCATTCGTCAAGGAAAAGGCGTTTGCTGATCTCGAATACGGTTGGGCAAAACTAATGGGAGAAATGGCTGTGAGGGCATACCATCGACAGCATGGAATGAAGACGTCAGCGGTTCGCATTTTCACTGCGTACGGGCCGAGGGAAAATGAGACACACGCAATAATCGCACTGATCGCGAAGGCATTGATCAAAATGGATCCCTATTTCGTATGGGGGACAGGGAAACAGGATAGGAACTTCACATATGTGCAAGATATTGTTGATGCAATGGTCTTGGCCGCGGAGAAAATAGACGATGGATCAGTAGTAAACGCGGGCCGAGAAGACCGAATTACGATTGAAGAGGCATGCGACATCGTATTCCGCATCCTTAATTGGAGACCTAAGACGATCGCACACGACCTAAGCAAACCTCAAGGTGTAGCTTCGCGAGCAGCAGACCTGACAAGAGCTAGAAGCGTTTTGAAATGGGAACCGCAAGTGTCATTTGACGATGGTTTCAAGAAAACAATCGAGTGGTATGTTGCCCACAAGAACCCAGAACAGGTTAGAAAACACTTAGATCGACTGCTTCTAGAGAGATAGAACCAGCTACCCTTGGCATTTCAAGCATCAGACTTGAATTCTATTGCACGTGCTAATGCTTACACATGAGTTCCCCCCGCACATCTTTGGCGGAATAGGTACATTCTGTTCTGAGCTCTCTGATGCTCTTGGGAAAAGAGGCATAGAAGTAACTGTCATCGCGGGCTCCCCAGTCCGACCCCTTGTTACCGAGCGACTCGGGAAACGAGTGCGAGTGGTGCGAGTGCCCAGGCTTGATCTTCCACCAAGTCATCTATGGTTTCAACTGATGAATCAGAACGCATTCAAGAAGCTCTTTCATGATGTCGATGTGATACATGGACAAGACCTTTCAGCATTTCCAACGATCTACTTCGCTAAGAAAAATAACCCACAACTTCCGTGGGTAGTGACGATTCACTCAGGGCCAGTCTCTGAGATGATGTATGCAATAAGATCAATCAATCATGGCGGAACGGTAGGCGATTTGATTGGATATGGGCTAGGTTTTCCGGCACGTGATGCCATATTGTGTGGCGATATGAAGTACGCCGATGCAATTGTGCCTGTGTCGAATTCCCTCTCCTCAGAACTCATAAACTGCAGATACGTTGCAAAAAATAGACTATTGACAATCCATACAGGAATAAACCTTCACCGGACCTTAGATATTGCGAGAACCAAATCATGCCCTTCGAGTTCAAGCAAGATCAGATTGTTCTGGTCGGGACGGCACGTCTGGCGGAAAGGCGTTCTACAACTGGTGGAAGCGCTGGCAATCCTGAAAGACCAGTACGCCTTCGAGAATTTCGAGCTTAATATCTTCGGGCGTGGACCGCTTAGCGGCGAAATGAGGAGGCTGGTCGCGCAACTTGGACTCGAGCAAAACGTCAAAATCAGAGGTTTTGTCCAACAAGACGTGCTTCTGGCATGGTTGGCTTCAAGTCATATCGTATGCTTTCCAAGTCTCTACGAAGCTTGCCCGATAGGAATGGTTGAAGCTATGGCATTTGGAAAACCAATCGTTGCATTTGACAGGCCATTTGCGCGTGAACTAATGGGTGATGATTTGGAGTTACCCTTCGCAACTACTGTTGACCACCTTGCAAGAAACCTCAACGCACTGAGCCACGATCAGAAGTTAAGAGAAAGGATGGGGAACACCTTGAGACAGCGAGCACTAAATTACTTCGACATGGAAATTATTGCTGAACAATATGCGAGATTATACCAGAGTCTTCTGGAAGAGAAGGCAAACTGAAGGTCATAATCTTGAGAAATATTGAAAACTCTAATAGAATATGAAAGGCGGCTCTAGGTGGAAGAATTACCTCAGACCACTTGTACGTGCTAAGGAACTGATCTTCGCAAAGAATTCCTGAAAATGCAATGTCACCCGTTTGGAAGCAGACATTGGCAATCCAAGTATCGGCTTTGAGCCGAAACATAATATGAAAGCTGGACTAACATAGACTGCCATAAAGGCGAACTGGCATAAGCAGGCATTCACAAAGTTGTTTGCGTAATCTCGCAGAATATTCAAACGATATTAGAGAAAATAGGTAAATGGTGGGCGACTGCAATGGCGTAAGGGCCTTCTTCAACTTCTAATTAGATGTTTGTATCGCTTATCATATCTCTCGTGTTGTTGACAACGAAATCGGGATGATGACCGTTTATCCTCTATGCCGCGGGGTTATCACTCAACCTTGTTCTGATGATTGCCTCAAGCGCCGCCTGTGGGCTTGACAGCTTCGTTAGTCCGAGGAATTTGCGTGCTTTGGATACGTTAACTCGAATTAACTTCTTATCGTTGGCGCTGAACACGCTTCTCTGTCGGCTCTTTATGACCTTCACGTCTGGGCGAATTTTCCCGTTGGAGAGCTTCGTAACCAGTCTCTTGACGGTCGTAGCCATTTCCAGTATCGTCATCGGGCGTGGGTAATACACATTGACAACCTCCGCTAGACTGTTGCCTGTTTTCTTCAACGTGCCATCGATTATTTTCTGCCCGTAGGATTCGAACGCTCGGCAAACGTCATTCACATAGACGTAGAGCATTGGTCTATGCATTGAATGATCATACGGTGTTAATGGTTGTCCCTTCAATGCTTGGTCAATGAAGATATATGCGGCTGTCTTCGCGGGCATTTTCCGGCCGAGAGTTGTTCCGATCCTTATCACACCGTAAATCTTCTGGGGTGACTCTTCCGCGAATAACCTAACGACGGACTCTTGAGCTATCTTCGAGAGGGCGTATATGCGGGCCCTATCCTCAACCATGTCCGGCCTGAAGCCGAAAGTTTCGTCCACGACGCCTCGAATGTTGCGTTCCCCGATCGTGTGCCAAGAACCTGTGAGAATCATTCCCTTGATCGATGAACTTTCCCTGACTACCTCACACACATTCTGCGTACCCTTCACGTTCACCTCGTAACCGAGCCGTCTCTCCTCATTTATCTGTGGTATCTGAACAATTGCAGTATGAATTACTAGTTCAGCCCCCTCTGCCGCACGTTGAAGTGCATCAAAGTCCCTTATGTCACATTTAACGTACCTAATGGAATCACTAACGGGCCGCTCAACCCAGTCTGCGACTGTAACTGAGAATCGTTTGGCAAAGGAGCCTGCAATGGAGGATCCTACGAAACCTGATCCTATGATCAGAACCTTGCTGGGCAACTAAATCTGAGCTTCATACGTTGAACCATGACTTATGTATTCTCGGTTACGCGGTACTAGAACACTCTACCAGTCGGAATGGGTTCAATTGGGGCATGGGTACAGTAATTGTGATTAATCTCACACATGTCAAGTGCCTTTGCATCTGAAAGGGTGTTCAAATGGATCATAAATCACGGAGTCTGCTCTGGGTAACCTTCCTGTTTTTGGACTCCGACCTGCATAAGACCTCACGCGTTGAGATTCTGAGACACCTTATGAAGCAGGGGTACGACGTGACTCTCCTTGCCGCGTACTCGCATACAAAACCGTTATCCGATAAGATCGGAATTCGCATAATTCCGATTCCTGTCAAACGAGTGCCATTGTTCTCGGTCCTAATCCTCTCAGCGTTGCTAGTGTTTCTACTGCCGTTCTTGGTGCTTCGGTTGCGACCAGACTTTGTGATAGTGGAGCCTTACGATGGTACGTTTCTCGGTCTGATATCGACTCGCGTGATCCCGAGTCAGATAAGGCCTAAGATGATTGTGGACGTTAGGTCGCCTCCAGTGGAGATCAGCGGGTTCAACGGGTGGCTGCATACGTTCTGCTTTGACGCCGCAATCCTAATCGCGAAGCATCTACTCGATGGGTTGACCATTATTACGAGCATGATGAGACGAGAGATTTGTAGCGGTTTTCATATTGATCCAAGAACCGTGGGGGTGTGGACGTCAGGTGTGTCCACGGATTTTTTTTACCCTGCACCGCTTGACTCGGCGAGAGCGAAGACTCTGCGAGAAGAGATGGGACTAACCGGAAAGTTCGTAATCCTCTATCATGGAGTTCTAACGAGCAAACGAGGAGTTTTCGAAGCTGCTGCCAGCTTGAAACTACTCGACGCAAGATATCGCCAAATCGTACTCTTAATTCTTGGAAAAGGCCCTGCACACACCGCAATTGTTGAAGCTAGTCGAAAGGAAATCGAGGAGGGCCGAATTATCTTTCATGACCCAGTTGACTATGAGCAAATTCCTCACTACATCTCGATGTGTGACATCGGGATCGTGCCGTTGCCTGATATACCAGAATGGCGATGTCAGTGCCCGTTGAACCTCCTTGAGTGTCTTTCCATGGGTAAAGTGGTTGTTGCAACAAACATACCGGCAAACAGAGAAGTAGCGGGCGAGAGCAAATGTGTCATTTATGCTGCAAATGCGGAACCAAGAGAATTCGCGAAAGCAATAGCCTACGCCTTCGATAACCGAAATATGCTGCATACATGGGGAGCTTATTGCAGAACAATCGTGGAGAAAAGATACGCTTGGACACAAGTAGCGAGAAATCTCGACAGGTATCTGTCAACACTAGGGCAATCACATGTTCCGAAAATTACACTGGCTTAACGATAGAATGAAGTTCCTCAGGATGATTAGACACATTATTTTTTTCTTGTTATACCCATTCGCGAGGTTAACCTCAAAACGATACGTCCCTGTGCTCGCGTATCATTCTGTCGACAATAACAATTCATTTTTCAGCGTAACACCAAATGAGTTTGTTAGGCAAATGGAATACTTAAGGAGAAATTACATGATTGTCAGTCTCCATGAAGTGCTTGAGTTTGTGATGGGGAGAAGAGAGCTACCGAGAAAATCGGTGGCCATTACGGCTGACGATGGGTACCAAGACAACTATCTGAATGTGTATCCGTATGCTAAAACAAATGGACTTCAAATCGCGATTTTTGTGGCTTCCGGGTATGTCGGCAAGGAAATGATGCTCGGCAATATTCCATTGAAGATGCTTAACTGGAAAGAGATTGCAGAGATGAGTCGTGACAAGGTTACGATCGGAGCTCACACTGTGAACCATCGTGACTTAAGAGTAGTCGATAATGATGAAGCAAGGAGTCAGATCCTGATCTCGAAAACGAGCATTGAAGAGGCCATTGGACAGCCCATAGGGTACTTTGCTTATCCCTTCGGAGCATGTGCAGCTCCACTCTTCGCTCTCCTGAAGTCGCTCGGATTCAAGGCCGGCTTCGCAACTGGTGATGGACTTGTTTCGCAAGGTGACAACCCTTATGAGCTGAAACGAATAACCATTGATTCGTCTGTCAGTTTCTTCATCTTCAAAGCGAAATTGACCCTTGCAACTGAATGGTACAATGGAATTGAAAGGACAGCTAAGAGCCTTGCTAAGAAGTTCCCTTTTTGTCGAGCATTACTGAGATCTGAAATGAAAATCCACAGAAATGGACAGCCAATAGATCGGGGCTGATCTGGTCGCTTAGTTGGTTCTTTCATAACGCAGGTTTCTTGCGAGTTTTACTATGTTAGGAAGTGCATCTCGTCACTCAGAAGACCGTGGTTGTCGTCCTGGGTAACTCGGCAGGAACCCTAACCATGTTTCGTCGTGCGGGATTCCTCAAGGGATAATTGTAACTCGATCGCCTATCTAAAGAAGAACGGCACCTTAAGCGTCCCGGAATTATACGACGCGCTCAGAACTGGAAATTCCTTACTGACTAGATCTGAGACCACGGACTTGGTCTGGCGTCTGGTTGAACAGGAGCAGGCTGATGTTGAAGACCAACCACCGCAATCAAAATCGCTTTGGGAATATCTGCGATTTTGGGAGCGGAACATTTCCTTCTACGTGACATTGGCTATCTCGCTGGCGACTGTCCTCGTGATCTACGTAGTACCGTCTGAGTTTCCTTGGGTGATCTCACGTTAGGTGCTCGGCTCAGTGTTTGTGCTCTTTCTTCCCGGGTATGTCACGGCAGGGACACTTTTTCCGGGGAGTCGTGACCTGAACGAAATTGAATGTTTTGCACTGAGTATTGGGTTGGAGTATTGGGTGAAGTCTGGCATTGGTTCCACTGATTGGCCTGTTATTGAATTTTACTCCATGGGGAATCAGGCTGACGCCGATCGTGATATCGCTGAACATCTTCACGCTGGGAGTCGCCATAGTCGGATTGGAACGACAGTATAGAATGACCTGTGATAACTGATTGCAAGGTCTTGCATAGGAGAGCGTGGACGTTCAAGTGAAGGTCGGTGTAGTTGGTCTCGGAAGATGGGCTTACTTCATGCAGGAATTGTCAGGTAGAAAGCAGGGTATGTATAATATAATGAAGAAGTGAATATCGTAACCATCGCATCAAAGGGGGGTTATTCCTGAATCTTCGTCGTCAGAACTCGATCAGCCCTTCTGCTAAAGCCCCCCATCAAGCTTACGAGGGATTGACTATTCCCTTCTTGGTCTTTTGTGTGTCTCTGCCTTTGGTTAGCGGCTTGTCATCATATTATGAGTTCCGAGAACTGGAACTGGCTGTCTTTCTTGTGTTGGGATTAACTGTATTTGCCACCTTGGTGAAGCTAGGTTCAGCTGCCTTGGAAGACCATATCTTCGAGATCCTTGTGTGGTCGGTTAGTCTATCCCTAATATTGTCAACAGCATCATTCTCTCAATACCTCTGGGGTTGGGACATTCAGCGGGAATTTGCAATCTTCCAACAAGTCTCGAGAACAGGGGTGTGGAATTTCGGAAATGATTTCATCTACAATTCTTCGATTAGCATCAGTATTCTGCCCGCAATGGTGCAAGCATTGACCGGCTTGGATGGTCAGGATGTTTTCAAATTCATTTATCCACTGGTTTTTTCGATTGTCCCGGTTGTCCTATACAAAATCTACAGGCGGTTCTCGTCTCCAAAGGCTGCGTTTCTTTCCGTATTTCTTGTGATGTCGTATTACCCATTTTACAATGAGCTGGTTCATATTGGAAAGCAGATGATAGCGGAGCTTCTTATGGTTCTGCTGCTATGGATTTTGGTTTCTGAGGTCAATGAGAAAAGTTTGGGAGTTGTAGGCGCTTTGCTGCTATCTGTGGGCCTTATCACATCTCACTATACGCTTGCGTACATTTGGTTTGCTTTTGTGGCATTCTCTCTTGTTACTTCACGGATTACTCGAAAAGTTGTAGCAGCAAGCACTTGGGTTATGGTGGTCGTGTTCGGTGTGATGACTTTGGCGTGGTACGCCTTTGTTGCAAGTGGAGCGGCCTTGAATACTTTCGTGGGATGGCTCTCGAACGTAATCCAAGGCATCACCCAAGATTTCTTTAATCCATCCACAAGACCCGAAGAAGCGTTGCAGGCAGCCGGATTAACTGCTTGGACTCCCGGATTATTACACGAATTGTTCAGGCTAACCAACTACATCGTCCCGCTCTGCATTGTTGTTGGATTCATTGCTTTCGTGTACAAGAGGAAAAAGAGCCCAGCAGAAAGGAAGATGCTCCCTCTAATGACTATCGCGCTCGTTTTTCTCGTTTCTGCAATTATTCTTCCGTCCTTTGAGGGCATACCGTTCTCACGCATTTACCACCTTTCGCTCCTATTTTGTTCCCCTTGTTTTGTCATTGGAGCGGAACTACCGATAATGTGGGGGAGACGAGCATGTACTTCATTGAGTCACTATCTTCCAGTTTTCCATCTACGATTCTCCTCGAGAGGCAAGATCATCGCTGCAACTATCTTGTTTTCCTATTTCCTGTTCACTTCCGGATGGGTCTGGGCAGCGAGTTTAGATCCAAAACCGACCAGCATTGTATTGGACAGTAGAAGGATGGCAGCTGAGCCCGTTAAGACGGATTACCTCTACTATCAAGATGTGGATCTGCCTACCGATGTCAATGGCGCGTTTTGGCTGAGATCGTACGGGGAAAACGGCCCCAGGTATTGTGCCGACTACGTCTCAAGATTTCATGTGCTATATGCGTATGCAGAGTTTGATTCCAGTCAGTCACAACTTCTCCGTTACTGTGACTTGAGCAAATCGTACATCTTCCTAAGTGAACTGAACGTCCTTCACGCTGTGGGGGTAGATTTTCAAGAGCCGTATGGAACGCCATTGTTCTATCAATTTTCCACAAATATCTTTACCAATAGTTCAAACAGACTATATTCGAACGGCGGAACGGCCATTTATGCAGGGGTTAAGCTTAGCTAGATTTCACACTCCCTCACAATACAACCAGTCCGAGATCGACAAGCTCCATCTACACGTCACGAGATTTCTAGAGACCACCGAATGTGCTGTGACAACTAGCTGAGACGATAATGACAGTGGCAACATGGAAGCCATGAAGATTCTTGATTCCATGAACATGAAGGGGACTTCCTACGTTGACGCAGGAAACCCTCGTTGGGCAAACAATGGATTGAGCGATTCACAGTTACGCGAGCTGGCCTCAAGGCATGAGGTAGCTTCGCACACGTGGTCGCACCCTGACATGAGACGTCACAGTATGAGAGTGGTGCGCGAAGAACTTTCAAGATCGAAGGATTACTTCGAGAATGCCATAAGACGACCTGTACTCGGACTCGCGTATCCATTTGGACAATATACAGATGGCTCTGCGAGAATCGCGAAAGAATGCGGATATCTATTTGCGAGAACAACTAATGAGGGCATTACGACTTTTCCTCCTCCCAACCCCCATATGTGGGGAATCAGTGTGTCCATATGCGATAAATCTCTGCGTTTCCTCTGGAAGATGACCTCACGCAGGACCATTCTGAGCCCACTCGGCCGATTGTATGCTACGAACCTGGCCTGGAATTGGCGAAAGCTAACTCCGAGACTGTTCAAGAAAGTTCAGCTCTCGAACGGTGTGCTGCATATTTTTGGGCACGCCTCTGAGCTTTTAAGACCCAGACTAGATAGAATTCCTCGAGGTCTGTCGTCAAATAACTTTTCGCGACGACGTCTGGTATGCGACCAACGGAATGCTATTCGCAACTCGTAAGAAGAAGCACAAAGATTGCCAAACAGTATCTCGGTACCGAATCTAGATTCAAGATTCACTTGAGCTCCTCCATTAAGCCAAAGCAGAGACTACCAATATCCATACGACTAGACGTTCCTTCGAACTGGGCTGGCAAGTTCAAAATCAAAGTGATAGCAGGTGATTCAGAAGTGATATTAAATGCCCGAGACAAGCAGCAATTCAGATACGTGGAACAAATGCGGAGATATCTGTGGCACGCTCTTGACTGAGGGATTGTCACGCTGAGGAGATGAAGCTTCATGAAGATTCTATACATTACAAGGTTCTTTTGGCCAGAAGCGATTGCGCCCTCGTTTACAACCATTGAACTTACAAGAAGACTTGCAGAACGAGGACACGAAGTGAATCTCTTCGTACCCGATGTATTGGCTAAACACGTGATGGCCAAACAGCCAGCGATGCCAAAAGGCATTGTCGTAGCCTTTTCAAGGCCACGATTGTCAAGAATGCCTGCACATACGTTAAGCTTCGTTTTTGTTTGGTTCAGAGCACTTCGTGCCGCATGTGGAGTACATGTGATCCTCGGCCAGCACCACTACTACCACATGGGTTCCTTCTGCGCCGCTGTACTGTCTATAATAACACGTAGACCCCTTGTGATCAGAGTCCATGATTTCGGCGGTGGCTACCGCAAGCCGACCAATGTTTTGGAATCGGTCTTCGCCTTTGGCATGAAATGGCTTACTTTGTTGTCTTTCAAACGAGCAGAGCAGGTACTCGTTCCAAGTGATGAACTCGTTCATTTGGTTCGGAGAGTATGCGGTCTCAAAGCAGGCGCGGTTCGTCTCTCGCTCAATGGTGTTGACACAAAAAGATTCAGCCCCAGCCGGCGGAGTAATGACTTACGGAATGTGTTTCGTTCGAAACACATAGTTGTCTTCACCGGGAACATCGATCTAGGCTCCGACGCAAGCGGCTTGGACATCTTAGTCCGAGCTGCAGAATATCTCAGGGGCGACATTCATGATCTCAAAGTCCTCATTTTAGGCGACGGCCCTGACCTACCTCACTTAATTCGCTTGGCAAATTCGCTTCACTTAGATCACTGCGTCAATTTCTTGGGTTGGATTGATCCTGAGTTGATTCCAACGTATTTGGCATCTGCAGATGTAGCTGTGGGACTGTTACGGGCGAACATCGAAACCATCGGCTCCATACCCGTCAAGGTAGTTGAGTATATGGCTTCAGGTTGTGTGGTCGTCGTAGCAAGAGGCGGTTGTTCAAAGAATCTCATCATCGATGGGACAAACGGCATCGTTACCGAACCCGATAGCGTCACTGATTTTGCCCAAAGCATAATCAAGATTTTTTCCAACGACAAACTAACAAGGAGATTGAGAAGTAAAGCTCGCGAAACCGCGCAGGAATTATACGACTGGGAAGTAATCGTGTCTGAGTTAGAGGACGCACTCCGGTCCGCGGCTGAAACTCACTGACGGAGAACTCATGGAGAGATTCTAACCGAAACCTCAGCATTCTGCCGGTGGCTTCTGTTCTCAGCGCTCGGAATTCTTGTGTGAACTTTTACCCAACCACAGCATACCAGTTCATGGTTAAGGCGACCATGCTTCGAGCGGATCATGGAAATCGTTCGTTTTCCTCTCCTGATCTTTGTAAGCGCTTTCGTTGTGAATTATTCGTTGGTTAGCTTTGAGACATCCATAACGTACAGTTGACGGTTGTCCTCATGGACAGAGTCGAAGCAAATTTGATCACCTGTCCTATTCCATCGTGGGTGCAGGTCGCACCGTATCTCTTCAGAAAATTGACGCGGAGAGTAGTATCGTCCCAAGATTACTTGGCGCTCTTCTTCGATAAAATAGATCTTCAGCTCCATGTAACGATTTTGGTCGGGATATGTGTCTGTTAGAATGAATCGCCTATTCGGTGAAAAACTGCAATGGCCATCTTCTCTCAGAACTCGCTGACCGATTTCCTTGAAATCGGAATTGTCATCTGAGGCGATATAGTAGCTCTCTGGGCCGCCTCTTCGTTTGGCCCACATCAGAATCTCATGAGAATTGCGCCAGTCGAAATGAGATACGTTCTCGAAATCGGACAAATAACGGAGGTCAGACCCGTCAAGGTTCACGGTCAGCATGATCGCATTCAGCTTCGCCAGCTTCCTCAGTTTCCATAGTTGGGCCCGTCGAGGGATTATGGTGCTCTTCCACTGGATCAAAAATGCGAAACGAGTGTCGTCTGTGTTGCATAGTGCGTGGTTAAAGAATAACGGGCAGTTTTTCAGCGATTTCGCGTCACCGTAGAGAGATAAGGCGTCTGTGAGCGAGACGACACGTCTATCCTCGCCCGAATCGAGATCAACCAGGTAGATCCCGTCATCGGAGGGATTATTCTGATCGGCGTAAACATCCTCAATACCTGCATAACCGTAACCAGGCCGTGCCCATTGGAGACGACTAAAATTCAGACTTAGAGCGGTCTTTCCATCATGGCTGATGGCAGTTATCGGACGCGGCAAGACTCGGCGTTCGCCAGTATGCACGTTCAAGATTACCGACACGAATCGATCTCCCTCACGGTCGTTGAAGATTACTGAGTTCGATGCACTTGGCAGCCAATGCATCATTGCTCCTTGCTGAAAATTCCACGCTCTCGTCTCTGTCAGTCTAATGAACTTCAGACTAGAGAGCTCGACTAGTCCCACGGTGGCTTTATCGTCCGCAAGAGGAGGGCGATTATCAAAGGATACTTCTAGGCAAAGTAGGTATCGTCCCGTCACATCCCAAGGCTGAATTCCGAAGTAGCCGAAGAAATGATATCTCGGGCCCGAAGTTACGGGCCGAGCCAAGTAGCAACTATCCAAGTCTGCAGGCTCCATCTTGTGCTATGTCAGCTATGCAGCTGCGTGTAAGAGTCCATGATGCTCATGGCATTCTGCCGGATTGTTGAATCCCTGAGATCCCACCACACTTCAAAGTTAGGATCACTTCCATAGCATCACCAAATCAGGCCTGAGCTATTATAGTGTGTCGTCAGGCCTAGCGCCTCTTTCAGCCAGTCCTTCCAATATTTTTCGTTTTGCCCATTAACGCAAGTGCTAATCTCGGAGCTGCTGGTGTTTTTCTCCATCATTCGTCGCTATGGTTTTGTTGCTGCACTCGGCTTCGGTAGCTTCGCAGTCTGTCGACTCTTAAATGCAGCTTAGCAAAGTCATTCAAGACGTGCAAGTGGCTGAGTTGTCGGAAGCGAACCCTTCCTCCTAACGATACGCTGGCAAAACCGTCACCAGTCCCTCTCATAACTGAATTCAAACATTTCATACTCGACAATGAAACCTGGGGAGTTACCTTCGATCGGCAAATTGCGAACTACACGACAACGACGGAAAGAAGTGCGGATCGATTCGTTAAGAATCGACAATGTGACATCTGTACTTGAAAATTCACCCGTTTGCCCAGGGATCAGTTCGTGCAGCTTCAGATTAATATTCGAACTCTGGACCTGGAACGTTGACTCCAGCAATTTTCAATTTGGCTGGTCGAACGGCGACCGGCAGAGAATAGCATGGCTTCAATTCTGGTTCACTCTAGTCACAGGCGAGCAGCATAGATAATCGAAATACTCTTGTTGGATTTTCGTCGCCTCAATCATTCAGGGAAAGTAAAGCCGATAACTGCTACCAAGACTCGTCATCGTGATAGTGATAGAAAAACCACCGCGGAAGTTGCTGGAATCACGTTCTGCACATTTTGAGTCGGAAATCGTGGCTGGTCCTCTTTTTGTTGGCGCCCAGTGTGCTTTTCGTTGGCAGCGCACTCTTTCTCTTCCTCTGTTGAAGATGCGACTGTAGTCAAACAAAAAATGAAAGAGAAGGCCACCGCCTGGTGGCACTTGTTTGTTCAGAGTCTTACTCGCGTCTGCGGCGTAGTAGGTATAGTGAGGCTGCAAGGGTTGAGAATGCTATTATGCCGATTGCGCTGAACTCTGGGACGGGTATGTTGCTCTGTTCCAGGTACAGGTTCTGCCCTGTGCCCGTCTGGCCTGGTGAGACAACCACGGACCAGGTCTGTGACGCGTAGCCTAGGCTACTTATTGTGAACTTGTAGGTGCAGGTGGCTGCTTATAGTGTTCAGTCACTGCACTTCGATTAGTGGAGTGACACCAACTAGAAGGGAGCAAAGTGGGCGATGCGCATTTGAGGGTCAATGTATAGAAGAGTGAGCATTAATGCATAGAAGAGTTCTCATCTGCGTTATCCTGACTCTTATGACACTTGCCACGCCCTTTGGATCCTTCACGATGGCCACATCCAACACTGTCCCGTGGTTGCAGGCTTCCGGTACATACGTGTACGATCAGAACGGTCAAAGAGTCGATCTGTACGGCGTAAATGTGGTCATTGGTAACGGTCAGAAGGTGACCACCTCTGACTTGGAGATCATTAAGGGATTAGGGTTTAACGCATTCCGCGTTAACAATCTCTTCTGGGGTATTGTACAACCGTACAATGAAACGTTGAATGGCATAGACGTACAGTTCTTCTCAACTGGCGTGTCCGCTCCGTTACGGGGAGTACACCCTGCTCAAACTCCGCTGGATAGCATAGTGAACATGGCTGTCCAGGAACACATGTACGTCATACTCTGCCTCTCAGCCTTGAATGCATGGTACATCCCACCACAGTGGGCTTTTCCTTCAATCCCTCACGTGGGCAATGGTACGGTCTGGGGAGAAACGCACGTAACCACTCAAGCGTATGCAGGAATGATCAACGGGACTGCTGCAAAGGAGCGAACTGGCATAATCAACACATGGCAATTCATTGCCAATCGCTACAAGGACATCCCCAACGTGATGTTCGAATTGTTGAACGAGCCAAGCGTAAGCGATACGTCACTAGCAGGCACTTACTACAAAACATTCAACGAGCAGATAATTTCCGCAATCGAATCTGTCGAGACTCAATCGCATGTAAAGTTTGTTGAGCTATTACGAGACCAATACGATCGAGAGGTCACTAATGGAGCCATGGACATTAGCAAGACAAATGTGGTTTGGGCAACGCATCACCACTATGTCAGCAATTGGGATCCTAACGGAACCTATTGGCACGACTCCTTCACATGGCACGGTAAGTATTTTGCTGCGGGGAACGGAAACGGTACGACTTACATTGCCTGGAGACTAATTGCCGTTTCTTCCACCATACATGGGTGGAATAGGCCCTGGATTGGCACTGAGGTCACCAAACCCGTCACCGATGCTTACTGGAAGAACTGGTATAGCATTGTCTTGAGCACCATGGCTGAGCAACTGATAACAGGTTGGCTGTTCTATTGCTATTCAAGTGATCTAACCTGGGAGATCGGATGGAACCTGGCTAGCCCTACCATCAGGCAACAAATAATGCCCATCTTAAGCCCCTACCTGGCAGCGCCTAGCTCGACTACTTCCTCTACAGCGACCAGTCCAACTTCGACCACATCAGCATCCATGAACTCCACCACGCAAAGCCAAGTCTCACAAACTACATTCACCGCAAGCATTACGAGCGTTATCTCCACTTCTATGAATTCAACTAGTTCAACCGTATCTTCGACCGTAAGCTCAACGAGTACTTCGGTCAGTTCTTCAACAATGACAACACTCTCTTCGACAACGAATTCGACCGTAAGCTCAATAACTACTTCAGCCGTGGCACAAACGGTTACTGTCACACAGTCAGCTGTGGCTCAGACGGTTACTGTCACACAGTCAGGTGTGGCTCAGACGGTTACTGTGACACAAACAGTTACTGCAACACAAGGGGCTAGCACGACACAGAAGCCTGCACAGACGACAAATCAACCAAAGC